>ERZ773155.3507-NODE-3507-length-10564-cov-15.712818_pt1 | contig 10564 bp, 8 predicted proteins | sample MGYA00511262_ERZ773155 | MGnify/ENA primary metagenome ERZ773155 (study PRJEB29015, sample SAMEA2737828) | human gut metagenome | biome: human gut; feature: human-associated habitat; material: faeces | place: China | collected 2012 ... | reverse complement strand
ATTATTTCTGCAATGCGCAAAAAGGCAACAAAACCGGGCAAAAGCAGCTCCGCCACGGCACGCGCCAAAAGCAGTTCCGCCCCAGCCAAAAGCCAACCCGGCAGCCCTTCTTCGGCCCAAAGCGTTGCTGCAAACTGCAGCGCCGGGCACGCTTACGCCAACGACCTTTGCAGCCGCTGCGGCAAAATTAACCCCAGTGGCAACCTTTACAAGGCCTTAGGCCTTTGGCTTAAAAAACACGGCAATCAAACCGGCAATTCCCAAGGCTATTATTTAGGACGGGAAATTGGCGGATTCAGCATTACCTACGACAACCGCTACCCCAACGAGTTTGAAATTGCTTATTACAGCGAGCAGCCCTTTGAAAACCTAAGCCTTACTGTTTCGGCCGCCGGCAGCTGCAGCGTTTATTACAGCGTAGGCGATTACACCACTGTAAACGGCCACGCCCCGAGCAACACCGCCGCCCACTTTGAAATAAATAAAAACAGCGGCGTTACCGCACAGCAAATTACTTTTACCGATTTTTACTCTAAATCTACCCCAAAAATTACCCAGGCCGATTTTGCTAAGCAAAGCGCCGCCAAAACCGAGTGTAGCTTAAAGGCGGCAAACGCCCTTTTAAAGCCCACGGGGTTAAGCCTTAAAAATTTTGGCTTTACCGGCAATTACGCTTGACTTTTACCCCGCGCCGTGTTAAAATACGGTGGTATGAGGGAGTAGTTGGCGCTTTTTTAGCGCGGTATGTCAACACGCTGGCCGTTTGGCCTGGCATGCCTTAATTAACAAGACTCATGCGCTTTTTTGGCGCATGCTGTCTACTTATTTTGTGTATGGCTGCAATGCTATGCACTTTTTTATTGCCGTTTTTGCTTTTGGACTTTGCGGAAAAATATTTTTTGGAGGAACCTACATGGAAACCGTTTTAATGTACCTGCTGTTTGCGATTGGAATTGTGTTGATTGTAAAAGGGGGCGACTGGTTTGTAGACGGCGCCGTTTGGGTAGCGGAGGTTACCAAAATACCCAAATTTATTATTGGGGCCACCGTTATTAGCCTTGCAACCACCCTGCCGGAAATTATTGTTTCTACCATTGCCGCCGTTGAGGGGCACCAAATTTTAACCGGCGGCGTTGGCAACTACCTTGCCGCCTCGCAGGATAAGGTTGGCATGGCCATTGGCAACGGTATTGGCTCGGTAATTTGCAACACCGCCATGATTTTAGCCATTAGCATTATTTTTATGCCGCTGGCTGTAAAAACAAAAGAGTTTGCCCCCAAGGCCCTGCTGCTGGTAGCGGCCGTTGTGGCGCTGTTTTTGCTCTCTCGCGGGGGTTCCTTTTCTATTTTTGGCGCGGTGGTGCTGCTACTTATTTTTGCACTTTATATTTTTGAAAATATTCGCTCGGCCAAGGGCGGAAAAGCCGAGCAGGCAGCCGAACAGCCGGCAACCGATAAAAAGTCGGTGCTGTTAAACCTTTTGCGGGTTGTTGCCGGGGCGGCCGGCATTGTAATCGGATCCCAGCTATTGGTAGATAACGGCAGCAAAATTGCGGCCTCCTGGGGCGTTTCTCAGGCCATTATTGGCGTAACTATTGTGGCTATTGGCACCTCCCTGCCCGAGCTGGTAACCGCCATTACCGCTATTGTAAAAAAGCAAACGGCTATGTCGGTAGGCAATGTTATTGGCGCAAATGTAATAGATACCACTTTAATTTTAGCCGTCTGTTCCTTTATTTACGGCGGGCAGCTGCCGGTTTCGGCCCAAAACATTTACTTAGATTTTCCCGTTGCCATTTTAGTCTCGCTGCTGGCAACCGTTCCCACCATTATTCAAAAAAAATTCTGCCGCTGGCAGGGCGTTTTAATGCTTTGCATTTATGTAGCCTACCTTATTATTGTTACCGCCGGGCTAAACAGCTACCTTTCTCTGTTTGGCATAATACCAGTGTAAACCGGCGGGGTCCACTCTTGCCGGCCTAACCATGGCGCACGCAGCCGAACCCGCCTAAAAGGGCAAAATAACGGCTCTTTTTTGTTTGTTGCTTTTGTAAAACACCCCCCGCAAAAAACACTTTTAGCCGCCCGGTTCAAAGGGCTTTGGCTTGTTGCTTAAGACCTGCTTGGGCTCTAAGCAAAGGCAAACGTTGCTTTTTAATTCTACGCTGCCGGAATAGTACAAACCGGCGGAGAGCGTTAAGGTGCCCCCCGCCGGCCAGTGCGTTCTTGTATACAGCATTTTGCAAAATGGTTGCATAGTTTGCCTCGCCTGTTGCAAAAACTGTTTTGTTCATTTTGTAAGCCCCTTAACTTACTGCTCGGTGGTTGTAGTAGCGGCGGCGTCGGTTGTGCCCTGCTGCTGCGAGGGGTACTCTAAATTCTTAACCTTTAACTGGCCCATGGCAAAGCCGTTTTCCTCTACCTTCAGGTTGGCGGTTTTTTCCTTTACCGTTTTTTCAAACTCCTCCTGCTTTAGTAAATAAAGCACCGAGTCGGTCATGGTGTTTAGGTAATATTTGTCGGCCAAAATGTCCTTGCGAACATAAATGGTAAGACCGGAGGAGTTTTCAACCAGCTTAACATCGCCCAGCTTCATAGCCTTTACGGTGTCAAAATCCTCGCTGGCGTTGCTGGTGTCCGAAGCGCCTAAGGTCTTCGCTAACGAATCCTGCGGTTTTTCGGTGCCCTCGCTGGCGTCGGCCGTAACGGCACCGTTTACCTCTTCGTAAATCTTTTTAAAGGCCTCGCCCTTTTTCAGCCGGGTTACATAGCCCTCAAAGGTCTTTTTTAAGGCAGCCTTGGTGCTGTCGGTTGCGCCGTCCTCGTAGGTTTTGGTTAAAACATCCGCCAAAACATATTTTTCGTCTAAGGTTTTAGAGATGGTTGCGCTGTCAACTTCCTTTTCCCCGCCGGCCCCGTAAATAGACTTAAAGTAGGCGTTGGAATAATAGCTGTAAAGCAGCGCTTTTTTGTAGGTTTCTTTCGAAACGCCGTTGGGCTCGTAGTAGCTGCTGTAATAACTCCAGTAATAATCGGCCGTGCTGTTAGCCTGCGAGATCTCCTCATCGGTTAGCTTTAATTTGCCCCCGTCAATCATTTTTTGGTAAAAGGCATACTCCTTGCAGCGCTGCAAAGCCTGTGCTTTTACATAGTCAGAGTAATCCTGTCCGTCAATTTTTTCCGCTAAATAATCGGTTTCGGACGAGGTTGCCGCCGCGGAAGAGCTGGAGCTGGACGACTTCTTGGATTCATCTACCTTGGTGCGGGCTTCGGTGTCGCACTCAAACAACGCCGAAAGGTACAAAGCCGATGTAATTTTTACGCCGTCAATGGTAAGGGCCGTTTCATTTTTTTTGTGGCAGCCGACCATAGAAAGCACCAGCGCGGCGCACAGGCCCATTGCCAACAGTTTTTTAAAAAGTTTCATTGGGTTAAATTCCTCCCCTTGCAGGATTGAAATAAGCGGTTGCCGAACACCGACAACACTTTGAAAAATATTATACTATAATTTTGCAAAAAAGTCCAGTTTTTTTTACGGCGATATTCCGGCCTTGCACAGTGGTGTCATTTTGTAATTTTTTGTCACCAATTTGACATCGAACTGTAAACGAATTGAAAAGACTTTTTAGAAAAAATAGAATATAATAAACACATACCGTAAGTGAGGAGTGTTTGCGCCGTGAAAAAACTTTTTTCTGTATTAGGGCTGCTGTTGGTCATTGCTGTTTCTTTAACTGTTTCCGTCAGTGCCTCTTACTCGCAAAAAACGGCCGTCGCCCCTGCTGCAACGGTTACCGCCGCCCAAAAAGCCCGTTTTACTACAATGTTAAACAACAACCAGCTTTTTGGCACCGATTTTGAGAACGACACCGTCCTGGTAAAGGGCGCTATGGTAGCCTTGGCCGACCGTGTAGAGGATGACGCTTTAAGCAGCGATTTGCTTTTAGGCTTTATAACCAATATGTACGGTCGCACGGTAGACCTTACCGCTACCGGCTTTAATGTAAACAACAACTATGTTGCCGTAATTCCGCAGGGCTACGCCCGTTTAACGCACAAAATTTTAACCGTAAAAGCGGTTGACGGCGGGTTTGAGGTTACCTCGCAAATGACGGTGGCTCCCCATGACGGAACCGCCTACACAAAAACGGTTTCCTCCGTTTTTGTTGAGAACAGCGGCTCAGCCTTTGGCTACAACCTTATTTCGGCTGAAATTAAGCCCGACGCCGCCGTTTAAAAAGCAAGCTTTAACTTAGCAAACTTTAGCCTTTTTGGCGTAGCGCGCAACCCGGCAGCCTTTGGCTAAAACGCCTTTGCCGCCCCGCAAAAAACAAAGCCCCCCTTAGGTGCTTGACAAAAATTTAAAAGATGTTATAACGGTAATGAAACAAGGCAAACCCGATAAACGGTTTGTCCAATTAGGTTAAGAAATAATCGCCTAACTTAACGGAGCAGGGCGGTTATTTCTTTTTTGTTATATCAATAACATGTGCTATAACAGAAACAATTAAAGTCAGAAGTAAAAACAACTCACTATATGTAATTATCAGCACCGCCCCCTTTCACAGAGAGCAAAAAGCGCCCCCCTTACTGGAGAGGACGAACCGCCTACCTTATTAGGCCCATCTTTCTTCGGTTTTCAGTATGCCACATTGCCCGCCGGCTTGCAACCGTTAAAACGCAAACTACGGCAAGGCAGCGGTTTGGGTTCCTACCCGCAAGAGCAACTTTAAAGCCTAAATCAAAACTAAATTGCCAAAAGCCAAAGCGGTATGAGAAAATTCTCATACCGCTTTGGCGCTGTTTTATTAAAACTGTTGTTTTTAAATACGCTTATTTAAAATACCGATTTAAGAGGCCCTCAAAAGCCTTACCATGACGAGCCTCGTCCTGAAACTACACTCAAAAACTGTTTAAATGAAGGATTTTTTGATTCTGTTTTCAAAAATCACACTTTTGTCACACAAAATCCAAGTTCTTTTTATTAGTTGTAAAAATAAAAATTCCTGTGTAAAAAAGTATTATAGATAAGTACTTTATCAAAGAAATTATACTTATAGGTAACATCTCTTTTGGTATAGAATTTATATAGTCAATTTCGCCAAGTGCAATAAATTCATAAATTTGCATTATAAAAATAGTTGATATATAACCAATACATCCTGTCCTTAAAAATATTGAAAATCTAAAGTTAAATAAAGTACCAATAAAACATAAGATATTAAATAATAATAAAAGCAAAGAAATAGCAAATAGAGTTATAATTTTTTCTTCAAAATACAAGTTTTTCGGTGTGCCAACAATAGAAGCAACGACATAGTATAAATTTTTACAAACGATTATACCAAATGCTAACGGAAACATATATTTCTTAAATTTAAATGTTTTGTCTACAAAAAATATATAACACAGTATCAAAAATATCGGAATCAAGGACACAAAAGTTTTAGTTATATTAGAAAACTTTAGAGTTGTAATAAATACGCTTAGAATATTCAATATACAATATACAACAATTAAAACAAAACCAATTAAATGTGTTTTAGATTTGAAAATTTTCATTCTATCACCTCAAATCTTGACAAAACAAAATAATATGTTATAATATAAGTGAAATATGGCAAACCGATAGACGGTTAGCCTCTGTTTAACTGATAACCGCTAAACTTTGTGAGGGTTGGGCGGTTATTTTTTTATGCTTAATATGTAACCTATTACAAGTACCATAAGAATTATGATAAAAGTTTCCTGTTCCATAGCATCACCCCCTTAATTAAAAGAGGGCAAATGCCCTCTGAAAATCAAAGGGCTAACCGCCTACCGTTTAAGGTTTACCTTATTCCAAAAGAATTATATCATATTATGTCATATATTGCAACAAAAACCGCCTTTTAGGCGGTTTTTGTGTTTTATCATTATTTAAAATATCTCTTTAAAAGTCCCTCAAAAGCCTTGCCGTGCCGGGCTTCGTCGCGGGCCATTTCATGCACAGTGTCGTGAATGGCGTCCAGCCCCAGTTCTTTGGCCAGCTTAGCTAATTCGGTTTTGCCTTTGGTAGCGCCATTTTCAGCGTCTACACGGGCTTTTAAATTCTCTTTGGTGCTGGCCGAAACAACCTCGCCCAGCATTTCGGCAAATTTTGCGGCGTGCTCAGCCTCTTCAAACGCGGCCTTTTCCCAGTAAAGGCCAATTTCGGGGTAACCCTCGCGGTGGGCGGCACGGGCCATTGCCAGGTACATGCCAACCTCGGTACATTCGCCGTTAAAATTCTCCCGCAGGCCCTCAACAATGCGGTTATCAACACCCTTGGCAACGCCAATTACATGCTCGGCGGCCCAGCTTTGCTCCCCGCTCTGCTCAACAAATTTTGAGGCCGGCGCATGACATACCGGACATTCCTCCGGCGCTGCGTCGCCGGTATAAGTGTAGCCACATACTAAACAAACAAACTTTTTCATTTTAAAAATCCTCCAAAAATTTATTTATGAACCGGGCTGTGTTTTGGTTTTACAGTCGGCGCATAGTCCGTAAAAAATCAGTAAATAATCCTGCAGTTGGTGGTTGCAGCCTGCCTGGTAGCTTTGCAGCAGCGCCTGACCGTTTTGCTCGGTAAGGTCTAAAATTCTGCGGCACTGCCGGCAAACCAAATGCGGGTGCCGCAGAGCGTTGCCGTCGTAATGCTCGCTGCCGTCGTTGGTTTTAAAGCACAAAATTTCGCCGGCGGCTGTAAGCTCCGAAAGGTTGCGGTACACCGTGCCTAAGCTAATGTTCGGCACCGTTTGACGAACCATGTTGCACAGCTGCGCCGCAGTTGGGTGGCTGGTTACGCTGCGCAGGCTTTGCAAAATGGCCTCGCGCTGGCGGGAATAGCGTTGCACGGTAAATTTCTCCTTAACAGTAATAGTTACTGTTATTATTATAGCAAATTTATTTGCTTTGTCAAGCCCTATTTTTAAAATTTTAAAAATATTTTTTTCGGCGCTTGCTGCCGCAGCTAAAACGGGCAACCCAGCCCTGCCCCGCCCGTTTTAAGCGGTGACTTTTACTTTTATAACCGCGGTTAATTTTTGCAGCTAATTAAACCAGTGTACTTGAGCGGCTAATTTGGGCAGCCAATTTAGGCGGTTAAAAGTTCAAGAGCCGGCTGCAAAACGCAACCGACCCTTGAATAAAGAAGAGAAACATGAAAAAACATGGACATCAGCAATAATAATAGCAACAATAATTGAATTAAGCCCGATCCTGCGCTAAGGCCAAGGCCGGCAGCGTGTAAATAACGCCGTTGGTGCCAACCACCGAAACCGGCAGCCCAAACGGGGCAAACAGGTGCTCGTTCACCGTTGCCTTTTCGCCGCTTTGGCCAATAAACACATGAACCGGGGCCGATTGCTTTACCTCGGCCGCAATAGCGTGAACCGGCTTGTTGCTGTAAGCAATGCGAATATTTACCTTTTGCTCTTTGGCAAGGGCCGTTAAACAAAGCATATCTTTAGAACGCTGCTTGGCGTCGGCCTTTAGGGGCTGAACGGTTAAAACATCCAGCGCGCAGCCAAAGCGGTCAGCGTATTCCTTTGCGGTTTTAATAATCCTTGCGCAGCTGCTTTGCGCAGTGATCAATGCCAAAACGCAAGAATTTTCATTCATAAAACTTTCACCCCTTTTATTTTTAAGATGCGGTGGTTTTCCGCCGCTGATTATTATTATACAAAACATTGCAACAATATGTTACGAAAAACATTTCTAAACTGTAAATGATTTTTAAACTGTTTTCGGCAGCTTGCCGCAATGTGCCGAACCGCCGAAAAACCGCGCGAAAATTTTATTTTTCCGCAAAATAACTATTTACACGGCGGCAAATTCATGGTATTATATATGTTATGGTAGTTAGATGGGTTATTGTGACCAAAGGCACTGTGCTTGCGGTACACCCGCCAACCTATCTGAAATAAGCTGAGCCTTCAGCTTTATAAATTAAGGAGGAAAATCATTCATGGCAAGAAAAATGAAAACGATGGATGGTAACAACGCAGCTGCGCACGTTTCCTACGCGTTTACCGAAGTTGCCGGTATTTACCCCATCACCCCTTCCAGCCCAATGGCCGACTATGTAGATCAGTGGTCTGCTAAAGGCCTTAAAAACATTTTTGGCACCAAGGTAAAGGTTGTTGAAATGCAGTCCGAGGCCGGTGCCTCCGGTACCGTACACGGCTCGTTAGCCGCCGGTGCGTTAACAACCACCTACACCGCCTCTCAGGGCTTACTGCTAATGATCCCCAATATGTACAAAATCGCCGGCGAACTGCTGCCCTGCGTGTTCCACGTTTCGGCACGCTGCGTTGCCTCGCACGCGTTAAACATTTTTGGCGATCACTCCGACGTTTACGCCTGCCGCCAAACCGGTTTTGCCATGCTGGCCGAAACCAACCCGCAGGAGGTTATGGACCTGGGCGCCGTTGCCCACTTGGCCTCTATTGAAGGGCGCGTACCGTTTATTAACTTTTTTGACGGCTTCCGCACCTCGCACGAGATCCAAAAAATTGCGGTTTGGGATTATGACGATTTAAAAGAAATGTGCAATATGGACGCCGTTGAAGCGTTCCGCAAACGCGCGTTAAACCCGGAGCGCCCGGTAATGCGCGGCTCCCACGAAAACGGCGATATTTTCTTCCAGCACCGTGAGGCCTGCAACAAATACTACGACGCCATTCCCGAGATTGTAGAAAAGTACATGGATAAAGTAAACGAAAAGATCGGGACCGACTACAAGCTCTTCAACTACTACGGTGCGCCGGACGCCGAGCGCGTTATTGTAGCCATGGGCTCCATTTGCGATGTTGCCGAAGAGGTTATTGATTACTTAACCGCTAAAGGCGAAAAGGTTGGTTTGGTTAAGGTTCGCCTGTACCGCCCCTTCTCGGCCGAAAAATTTGCCGCTGCCATTCCGGCAACCGTTAAAAAAATTGCGGTGTTAGACCGTACCAAAGAGCCGGGCGCATTGGGCGAGCCGCTGTACTTAGATACCGTAGCCGCTTTAGCTGCCACCGGCCGTAAGATTGACACCGTTATTGGCGGCCGCTACGGCTTAGGCTCTAAGGATACTCCGCCCGCCAGCGTATTTGCCGTTTACAAAGAGCTGGCTAAGGACGCTCCGAAGCACCAGTTCACCATTGGTATTACCGATGATGTTACCAACCTTTCCCTGCCGGAGGAGGCTGCCCCGAACACTGCAGCCGAGGGCACCATTGAATGTAAATTCTGGGGCTTGGGCGGCGACGGTACGGTTGGCGCCAACAAAAACTCTATTAAAATTATTGGCGACCACACCGACAAGTATGTACAAGCCTACTTCCAGTACGACTCTAAAAAAACCGGCGGTATTACCGTTTCGCACCTGCGTTTCGGTGATCAGCCCATTAAGAGCCCCTACTACATTAACAAAGCCGATTTTGTTGCCTGCCACAACCCCTCTTACGTTATTAAGGGCTACAAAATGGTTAACGATGTTAAGCCGGGCGGCACTTTCTTAATTAACTGCCAGTGGTCGGCCGACGAGCTGAACACCCACATGCCGGCCGAAGCCAAGCGTTACATTGCCAAAAACAACATTCAGCTTTACACCGTTAACGCCATTGACCTTGCCGTAGAAATTGGCATGGGCAAGCGCACCAACACCATTCTGCAATCTGCTTTCTTTGCTTTGGCAAAGGTTCTGCCTATTGACGACGCCATTAAATTCATGAAAGAAAAAGCTGAAATTTCTTACATGAAAAAGGGTAAAGACATTGTAGAAATGAACTGGAAGGCCATTGACCTTGGCGCCACCGCCTTTAAAAAAATTGAGGTTCCGGCCGATTGGGCTACCGCTGAGGACGCCCCGGTTGCCGCTACCGAAAACGGCCCGGCCAAGCTGATTAAAATGGTAGACACCATTATGAAGCCGGTTGGCAAAATGGATGGCGACTCTTTGCCGGTTTCGGCCTTTGTAGACCACGCCGACGGTACCTTTGAGCAAGGCGCTTCCGCTTACGAAAAACGCGGCGTTGCCGTTACCGTTCCCGAGTGGAACCCCGTAACCTGCGCTAAATGTAACAAGTGCGCGTTTGTTTGCCCGCACGCAACCATTCGCCCCTTTGCCCTAACCAAGGCCGAGGCCGAGGCTGCTCCGGCTGCCACCAAGCTGGCACCTAAACCCATTGTTAAAACCGAATATCAATACACCTTAGCAGTATCTCCTATGGACTGCATGGGCTGCGGCGTATGTATTGGCGTTTGCCCCACCAACTCCTTAAAAATGGTGGCTCGCGAATCGCAAGACGCACAGCAGGAAGTGTTTGATTACTGCGTAGAAAAGGTTGCCGAAAAGCCCGAGGTTGCTACCGACGCCACCGTTATCAGCAGCCAGTACAAAAAGCCGTTGTTAGAGTTCTCCGGCTCCTGCGCAGGTTGTGCCGAAACCTCTTACGCCCGCTTAATTACCCAGCTGTTTGGCGACAGAATGTATGTTTCCAACGCCACCGGTTGTTCCTCTATTTGGGGCGGCCCGGCTGCAACCTCCCCCTACACC
>ERZ773155.3497-NODE-3497-length-10583-cov-21.061455_pt1 | contig 10583 bp, 9 predicted proteins | sample MGYA00511262_ERZ773155 | MGnify/ENA primary metagenome ERZ773155 (study PRJEB29015, sample SAMEA2737828) | human gut metagenome | biome: human gut; feature: human-associated habitat; material: faeces | place: China | collected 2012 ... | reverse complement strand
GGTTTGGAAAGAAAAAGGTTATGGCAGTGCTTTTGTTGATTATGAAGAATATATATTGGGTTTTGGTGACAGATTTACAAAACTTATATTCAATGCGGATTTAACTTTGCAGGACAAAATCAATGCTATCGATGATGCCATAGATGCATTAGAAAATACAGACGGATTTGATTATAACAATAATCAAACTTGGAAAAAGTTAGTTGAAATCAAAGATGCTCTGGCAGGCGGAGAAGGCGTATTTACAAAGCAGGTTGAAGCTGCAAAAACATTGCTTGATGAACTTACAATGTCAGAGGTTGCAAATAATAACGCTGATATTGATTCGCTTGAAGATTACGAGAGATACAGACAAAAAATTATTGATAATATTACCAATAATAAAACGATTTCACAAGCAATAAAGGATAAAACGTTAAGTAGTGATGCTATCGAAACAGAGGTAGATAATTATTTAAGTACGCTTGAAGGATTTTCTAAATACTATAATGAATGGTATGATAAATTTGCTTCCGATACTGCAAAAGGCGCAGAAGAAGTCAAAAACAGATTCCGCAAATCTATTGAAAGTGATACAAATAATTTCAATTTTCCAGACCCAAATAGTAAAGCAAACGGAATAGAGATTTTCCCTACTCCGGAACTTACATTCCCTACTCTGGAACTTTCAGACGAAGCAAAGCAAGAAATCAACAATTTTAATAATTGGATAGATAGTTTATCTAATTCAGATAAAGATATAGTATATAAAATTTCTACTGATTTTACTTCTACCAATGTTGAAAATCAGTTAAAGAATTTATCTGAAGGCGGCACAGTTGACCTTACGCTCCGCCCGACAGTTGATAATTCCGAGCTGAAAAAGGCTGGTTGGGATGTTGATACAAATAGTACGGCTACCGTATTTACCTCTACTTTTTCAAACGAAGATGGTTCAATAGCTATGAACTTTACCCCTATTATGACAGATGATAAGGGTAATTATAAAGGAACTTTATCTCCCCAAGAGTTAGAAGAGTATGCCAATGATGTTATTAGTGGTGTAAGAGAAGATGACCTTAATCTTAAAATTGGTGCAACTTTCAATGGCGATAATGCAATAGACCAAGCCGTTAAAACAGCTGAAAAAATACACCAATATCAAGATTGGTTCTATCTTAAAGATGGGGGTATTGATAATTACGATTTTGATAAATGGAAACAAGCTGTAGCCGATTACGAAATCCCAGAAGAAGATAAATTCCATTTTTCAGACCTTGTAGCGACAGAAGATTTTCAAAATAGTGTTAAGGATTATGAAGATAAAATAACTAAATTAGCGGATGCTCTGAAAAATTTGAGAAATGGTGAATTATCCGAATCCCACAAAATTGAACTATTTGAAAATTCCCCTGAATTGGCGAGTCAAGCGGATAATCTTGACGGAGCTATTGTTTCTCTATTAGATAATCTTGATGCTGATATAGTTGAAGATTTTAATAATAAACTTAACTATATGGAAACCGATGATGTTGCAGCACTAAATAATTTGAAAGATAGTATTCTAAATATATCAAGTGGTGCGAGACAAATATCTAATGTTACATCCGAGATTACTTTATTAAGAGATTCATTGAGCAACCTAAAAGATACTTATAATAGCGTAACAGATATAATGGATAATTATAATAAAAACGGTTATTATTCATTAGAAAATCTACAATCCCTATTAGAGTTAGAACCCGAATATATCAATACCTTAATTGACGAAAACGGACAAATCAATCTAAACTCTCAAGCATACAAAGATTATGTAGCCGCAAAAGCAAAAATGCTTGTTGTTGACCAAATTAAATCTCTTTATGAAAACATACTTGCTATGACGGCAGAGGAAGCACAAGCCTATGCTAATGCCACCGCTTATCAGGTTGAAAGTGGTAGTTTGCAGGATTTAATTACAACCACAACGCAATATTATCTTATGTTGGCAAAGACAAAGGATGCCGAAAGCGGAACAACTGTATATACAGAAAGCCTTCAAAAATCTTTTGGCACAGTTGCCAATTATGCGGCGGTATATGATAGTTGGTTGAGTAGTTTAAATTCATCTACCAATGAATTTACAAATCAGACCAATAAAGCAACTTCCGCTCTTGAAAATAAGAAAAACGCTCTTGAAGATATTAAAAGCGGTTATGAAAATGCCATTGATTCTATTAAGTCTTTAATTGATTGGACTGAAAAGTATATCAAGCAAACCAAAGAAGATGAAATTAAATCTTTAGAGGATAAAAAGAAAAGCGTTGATGACCTTATTGAATCCCAAAAAGAACTTTTGCAAGCACAAAAAGATGAATATGATTGGAACAAGGAAATTTCAGACAAACAAAATACTGTTGCCAAAGATGCGTTAGCAGCTTCAATAGCAAATCTTGATGATAGTAGTGCTGGCAAGAAATCTCAAAAGAAAGCTACTGATGCATTATCTGAAAGCCGTTCAGATATGACAGATTCTTTGTATGAACATACGATTGACTCTCGTATTGATGCTCTTGATAAATTAAAAGATTCATCAGACGAATACTACGATAGTGAAATTGATAAAATTAATGAATTTCTTGATAACGAAGTCACTTTATATAAAGCTGCTTGTAGTATGATTGACAACGATAACGGCACATTATATGGTAATCTGCTTAATTATTGTAAAACTTACACAACAACAAGTGAAGCAGAATTTAACTATATGTGGACTTCTGCACAGTCAGCAATGCAAGACTATAATATTGCTAACCTTGACACATTTAATCTGCTCAATAATTTACAAGCTCGTATATATGAAGTTGATACAGCCATAGATACAATAGCAGATAGCATACAATCATATGAAGATAAAATCAGCGGTGTGCAAACTAAATTAGACAGCTTGAGTGATTCTGCACAAACAGCAGTATCTAATATTTCTGCCGCATTAAATAAAGAGAGTGAGCTTAATAAAGCCAAATGGTATTATGATTGGCAAGGAAAAAGATACGAATCAAGTTTGAGCAATAAAGATTCGGCAATTCAAGATATTTTACGAAGAATTGAAAATCAATATGGTGGTAGATTTCCAGCAAGTGCGGCTACAATTTATGGCACAATTAAGCATTATGCGAAGGGCACACGCAATTCTAATGGTGGTTTATCGGTAACACAGGAAGATGGTTTTGAAGCGATATTCGGTAAATTACAAAGTGGAGAATATACTATGATGCCAGAAGGCTCACAAGTGTTCAGCAACAAAATGACGGATAATCTTTTTAATTTCTCGGCTGACCCACAGAGGTTTATCACAAAACTTTCAAGCAAATTTAACTATTTGAATTATTTTGATTCTATTCAGGGCAATATTGACAGAAAGGCTAAAAACATTGTTAATAATTCCCGTCAAAAGAATATAGGAGATATTACTGTAAACTCTGCACCAATCTATATTCAAGGTGATGCTACACAATCAACGGTTAATGCCTTAAGAGCCGAGGCGGACAAGATTGTAAATAGAACCACAAAAAATGTAATGAATATTGTGTTAAGAAATAAAAATATTATATAAAACAATTGATAAAGCACCTGCTAATCAAAAGTGGGTGCTTTTGTTATAGCAGGAGGTGACTTAATGTTTCGAGGTAGCTGTTTTGAATATGCAGGTACATATTCAGGCGATTATAACTTAACAATAATGTATGTAGAAAATTCATATAATAAATTTGATACAGGTGGCTCTTATAAACCCTGTTACCGATACAATTCCAAAAGTGGCAGAAGATTTGTTATATGGCTTAAAACATTCAGAAAATCCTTTGAAATTTTCTATTGAGATTGTGAATACTGACGGTGCTATACCTATAGAACAGATGAAAAAAATTAAGGATTGGTTATTTGGGCAAGATTATTATTTAAGAACATTACTTATTCCTGATGAGGATATACCAGCAAAATAAGAGTGTTGAGGAAACAAAAAAGCAATATGAAGAAATGCTTGCTGCTGCAAAGAAAGTAAAAGCTAATTATGAAGAAGTCTTGCAAGAAGTCAAAGCAAAATCGGCAGAATATAAGAAAGCATTTCAATCATTGATAAAAGCTATGAAAAAAACAACATAACTAAAACAAAGGCATTCGCATCTTTGTGATGTGGGTGCCTTCATAATTATAAAGTGAAACAAAGAGGTAAAGAATGAACAATAAAGAAATATTTGCGGAATACCCTGATGTGGTTACTCCGGATGATTTACAAACTATGTTGAAAATTGGTAGAAGCTCGGCTTATGATTTATTAAAAAACAAACTGATAAAGTCAATACGGGTGGGCAAAAAATACATTATTCCAAAAGAAAATGTAATTGATTTTCTTAAAACAGCTACATAATCAAATTTTGAATATACACAACGGTCAATCTATGATATAATTAAACCATCAGATTGATTGACTGTAAGCCAAAGAAAGGAGTAGATAATTGTATGGCAATTACAGGCAATCTGCAAGAGAAGTCAGGTAAATGGTATGCTGTACTTAATCTGAAGGATAAAAAAGGTAAGCGCAAGCAAAAGTGGATAAATACAGGTTTGCCCATTAGGGGAAACAAAAAGAAGGCAGAAAAGTTTTTGCGAGAACAGATTGCAGAATTTGAAAAATATTCCGTTCCCTATAACGATATTATGTTATCGGAATATTTTAAAAGATGGTTGAAATCAATCGAAAAAGAAGTACGCCCGAATACATATCGCAGTTATAAGGGGAATATGGAAAACCACATAATTCCGTATTTTGAGGACAAGCGTATTCCGCTGCAAAAACTGAAAGCCATACATCTTGAAGATTATTATAAGTCAAGATTAGAACTTGGCTTATCGCCTACAACTATAAAGCACCATCATCAGAATATCAGTAAAGCACTATCCGATGCGGTAAATAGAGAATTGATATTATACAACCCGGCTTCCGCTGCAAAAACTCCAAAATCCGAAAAGTACAAGGCAAAATTCTTAAATACAAAACAGTTAGAACAGTTGTTAATTCTTGTTAAGGGGAATGTAATAGAGTTGCCAATTCAGCTTTCCGCTGTTTATGGTTTCCGCAGGAGTGAAGTACTCGGTTTAAAGTGGCAATATATTGATTTTGACCGAAGAACAATAACAGTAGCTGAAACGCTGCAACAAAATGTAGGCGGCAGTTACACAGATAAGCCGAAAACGGAAAGCAGCTACCGCACTTTACCGATGACGGATAAAGTTTTTGAGATTTTGCAGGAGCAGAAAAAGCAACAAGAAGAACGAGCCGACATAATGGGTGATTACTATTTCAAAAGTAATTATGTTTGTACTTGGGCAGATGGTAAGGTTATTCAGCCGAACTACCTTACAAAGCAATTTCACAAGATTCTTAAAGAAAGCGATTTGCCTATGGTTAGACTTCACGACTTGCGGCACAGTACGGCAAGTAATTTATTTGATAAGAATTTTTCCGCTGTGCAAGTCGGAGATTGGTTAGGTCACAGCAGTCCGGCAACGACATTAAACTTTTATGCGCACGCAAACAAAACTTCTAAAAATGATATTTCTAACGCCTTGCAGGATATGATTATCATTAAGTGAAAATACGAAGTGTTAGAAAAGTGTTAGAAATACAAGGGGTATGGTGTTAGAAAGCCCATAAGCAGAAAAAGAAAAAATCCTCAAAAGCGGCTTGTTTAAGCCATTTTCAAGGACTTGTTTGTGGCAGGGGCAGAAGGACTTGAACCCTCGGCACGCGGTTTTGGAGACCGCTGCTCTACCAACTGAGCTATACCCCTATATCTGTTTAATTTTCAAGACAAGATGTATTATATCAAACTTTGCGTAATTTGTCAAGGAATTTTTGAAAAATAAATCATTTTAATGTTGTTAGACATAAAAACACATATTTAAACAAATATAATAACATTATTACACTTCATAAAGAAAATTTGGTCTTTGCTTAATGTACTGCAATAAAATATATTAAAATTCTTGCAGACAACTATATGGGGTTATTAAATTCAAAACTTGACAGTAACAGCTTTACACGCTTTGGTACAAAAGAACCTCGCCAAGTTAAATGATTTTGGCGAGGCTTTTATTAATCAATACTCTTAATTGTTTTTAATACCCATTTAAAATAAACACCGCAATTTACAAAAAGAAACTTATTATCTGTAACATCAATTGCAAGTTCTTCAATAGAATTTGCACGATAACCGTACATACCAAACTCAAGGTCTGACAAACCTTCGCCTATCACCAAACGATTAAAGAAATTGTGTGTATCTTTATTTATATTGACAAGTTCTTTAATATAAGCTGTGGCTTTGCGAGTTTTTCCAAGCTTATAATATAAAGTTGACAAAGGCAATAAAAATTGCGTCGATTTTTGGCAGTCATACCTTTCAAACAACTTAACCGCTGATTTTTCATCTTCAAAATATGCGTAAATATGCATTAAAATAAATCTTGCACCTAAATTATCATCATTGTTCAAATCCAAAATTTCCAAGCAAGCATTTTTTGCCATACCGATTTTTCCGCAATCCAATAACAACCGCATACGATTATAGAGCAATCTCATATAGGGTCGGGTTTCTGTTAACAGCCAAAAATCCCCTATATTTTCCTCTGTTAATAAATGTTCCTCAACAAGTTTCTGTTCGGCAACCTTTTTTATCTTTTCAAACTTGTTAAGCAGCTTTATATGATCATATATTGAATTTTCTGCAATTATCACCTGTGCGTCAATATTATCAGGCTCAATCTTCAAAGCCTTTTTAGCATACTTTATTGCTTCTTGTTCGGTTTCGGCTTGAAAAGCCATATCTAAATAATAATACAAATCTTCTAAATCTTCTTCATCTGCCAAATCTTCATAATCAATATTATTTTGCTTTATAAACTCATCTATTCTTTCTCTCATTTCTTTACCGGAAAGATTTTCTTTTTCTAAGCTGTCGAAAAAATCATTTATTGTGTCACTCATAAAAATCAACTCCTTTTTTATCTTATCAATCTTATCATACAATTAAATATTCATCAATACCATTTTAAAATAAATACCGCCCTGCAAAGCTTAATCACTCTGCAAGGCGGTGTAAATTTGTGAATTCTTAAATTGTTATTTTGCAAATCAAGTGTTTGCACCCTCTATAATGCCTTTAATCGTATTAAAACTTGTACTGCAGCCGCCAAATTTTGTACCTGTATAATCGTTGTAGTAAGTTCTTAACAAGCCGTTTTGTAAAAGAGTTTGCGTTTAAAGTTGTAAAGCCTGCCGACAGCAAGATTTATTTTCAGACATACATTTAAAATTAAAAACTGAATTTCAACAACTGAATACTACCGCTTAAACGATAAAATCAACCGCATATAAAAAAACGGTTGATTTTATTTTTTATTATTGTAAACTAATAGCATAATACGTTGAGGAGGTAAAATTTGAAAGTTGAATTAAAGATAGATAACAATTACAAAACTCCGTTATGCGTCATTTACACCGACCAAATAACCGAAGAGATAAAATCATACATAACTAAGCTTTCCTGTACTACACAAAATACTGTTACAGGTAAAAGCGGAGATGATGTTTCGATTATAAACCAAAATGACATTATTAACATTTATGCAAGTAACGGTAAAGTTTTTGCGGTAACCGATCGAGGAGAATTTACGGTTACACAGCGTTTATACGAACTTGAAAACAGTCTTGACTATAATAAATTTGTAAGGATTTCAAAATCAGAAATTATAAATTTAGAAAAAGTCAGCAGATTTAATCTTAAAATTTCAGGTACTGTTTATGTTCTGTTTAAAAACGGAAAAAGCACATATGTTTCAAGAAGATATGTATCAAAAATTAAAGAAAGATTGGGTGTATAAAATGAGTATTAAAAAACAGTTATTAATTCGTGGATTAATCGGAGCGGCAGTCGGATTTTTTATATGTTATTTTATAACAATAATCACATCCGTTATAATCGGAAACGGAGAATTTTACCCTGTTGTTCCGCAGGCAATTGAATTGTTTGGAACAGAATTAAATGCAGTAATAGCTCAAACAATTATAAGTATGATATACGGCGCAATTTTAAGCGGTACATCGGTCATATGGGCAATAGACAGGTGGAGTTTAATAAAGCAAACAATTACTCATTTACTGATTTATTCAACAGCTACATTTCCTGTTGCCTACTTTCTGTATTGGATGCCGCACAATGTAATTTCGATTTTGATTTATTACAGTGTTTTTATTACAATATATTTCTTTATATGGCTTATATCATATACCAAAACAAAAATTACAATAAAAAAAATAAACACCAAGCTATAAGCAAACAACGGCAGCCGGATTAAATTCCGATTGCCGTTGTTTTATTGAATATTAAGTTAAATTATTTAGCTGTATCGTTTGTTGAAGAAGCAAGCTCGCCGCCCTCGATTACAAGCTGATTCTCGTAATCCTTGCCGTATGTGTCAAGGAGTGTTGCCTCGTAATCTTTGTGGAAGAAGTTTTCTTTACCGAGTGCTTTAATTTCATCGTTGATCCAGTTAAGGAGTGTATCGTTGCCCTTTGTTACGGCAGGAGCAATTGTATCTGCCGAACCGAGTTCAGGAATACCTACAACAAAGTCACTGTTCTGGTTTGCGTATGCGATAACCTCTGTATTGTCGTTTGCCCAAGCTGCGCCGCTGCCGTTTTCAAGAGCTGTCTTTGCCTGTGCATATGCGTCATACTTCTGAAGTTTGATGTTCGGATAGTTCTTTGTGAGGTAAGTTTCGGCAGTTGTACCTGAAATTACAATCATACTGTCACTTTCGTTCCAATTGTCAAGGCTTGTTATTGTTTTGCTCTTCGGAGATACAACACCGAGTGAAACGCTCATATAAGGAAGTGCAAAGTCAACCTCTTCTTTTCTCTCGTCTGTAACTGTAAAGTTTGCAAGAATGAGGTCTACCTTACCTGTCTGGAGGTATTCGATTCTGTTTGCAGCCTCAGTTGAAACAAAGTTTACTTTTACGCCGAGGTCCTCGCCAAGTCGGTTTGCAAAGTAAACATCGTAGCCCTGATACTCGCCGTTTTCGTCAACATAACCGAATGGGTTTTTGTCGGAAAATACGCCGATATTGATTGTACCCGATGATTTGATTTCATCAAGTGTTCTAAAGCCGTTAGCGGTTGAATTGTCGTTTGAACTTGAGCAGCCTGCAAACACCGCTGTAACAACTAACACTGCAAGGATTGCAGAAATGATTTTTGTAATTCTTTTCATAATAATCTCTCCTCTTTCTTAAATAAAATTTATTTTATTGAGTCAAACTCAAAAATATCAAGGAATTTTTTAGCTCTCTCGGTCTTTGGATTTGTGAAGAATTCTTCGGGTTTACCCTCTTCCACAATGTGACCGCCGTCAAAAAATACTATTCTGTCGGCAACCGCACGGGCAAACTGCATTTCGTGAGTTACAATAAGCATTGTTCTTCCCTGCTTTGCAAGTCCGAGCATTACATCAAGCACTTCCCTTACCATTTCGGGGTCAAGTGCGGCTGTAACCTCATCAAAAAGCAAAATGTCCGGGTGCATACACAAGGCTCTTACAATTGCGACTCTCTGTTTCTGACCGCCCGAAAGCTGTCGTGGATAGCTGTTGCTCTTTTCGCTTAATCCGACTTTTTCGAGCAGCTCTTCCGCCTCTTTTTTTACTTCCTCTTTATTTCTCTTCTGCACTTTTGTGGGGGCAAGTAAGATATTATCCATAACGGTAAGGTGTGGAAAAAGCTCGTAATTCTGAAACACCATACCGATTTTCTGGCGAATTTCCGCTATATTTTTGCTTTTGCGGTCGATTAACTCGCCCTCAAAAGAAATTGTGCCCTCCTGTATAGGTTCAAGACCGTTTATACATCGTAAAAAGGTACTCTTGCCACAGCCGCTCGGGCCGATAATTACAACAACCTCACCTTGGTTGACTGTCAAATTAATGCCGTCGAGTACGGTGTTGTCATCGTAACGCTTTGTAAGGTTTTCTATTTTTAACAGTTCCTGCGACATTTCCTCAACTCCATTTCTTTTCAAGATGTTTTGCAACCATACTTATTGAGAAGCAAACTATAAAGTACATAATGAATACTACAAGGTACACACCGAACGCTGCGTTCGGGCTTGTGGCACGGTTTGCCTCAATAATCTGTTGTGCAACCTTTATAACCTCTACAACACCAATCATAAGGATAAGGCTTGTAGTCTTTATCATTCTTGTAACAAGGTTGATTGAAAGCGGCAAAAGTCTGCGTACCGTCTGCGGAATTATTATATATAAATAGGTTTGTGCTTTGCTGAGTCCGAGCGCAAGACTGCTTTCCGACTGGTGTTTCGGAATACTGATAATTGAGCCTCGCACCAAGTCGCCCATCTCTGCAGTGCCCCAAAGCGTAAACACTATTACCGAGGCAACCTCGCCCGAAAGATTAATTCCCATAGTTCTTGTTGCACCGAAGAACACTATAAAAAGCAACACAAGCTGCGGCATTATTCTGATAATTTCAAGATAAATTTTTGTTAT
>ERZ773155.3485-NODE-3485-length-10623-cov-3.665026_pt1 | contig 10623 bp, 9 predicted proteins | sample MGYA00511262_ERZ773155 | MGnify/ENA primary metagenome ERZ773155 (study PRJEB29015, sample SAMEA2737828) | human gut metagenome | biome: human gut; feature: human-associated habitat; material: faeces | place: China | collected 2012 ... | reverse complement strand
GGGGTGCGGACCCGTCGTTTCGGATCGGCTTCCCGGACAGAAAGATCGCTCTATTCGGTTTCGGCTACGACCCGGACCATAGCCCGGGCGAGCGTTTCCAGCTCCTGATCCTTGATAATATAAGGAGGCATCGCGTAAACGAGCCGGCCGAACGGCCTGACCCAGACGCCCTCGTCGACGAATCGTTGCTGCAGCGTGGCCATATCGACGCTGCGGTGCAGCTCGATCACGCCGATGGCCCCGAGCGTGCGCACGTCGGCTACCTGAGGCAGGGCCGCTGCCGGAGCCAGCTCGCGTCGCAGGATGCCCTCGATCTCGCCGATGCGGGGCAGCGGAGAGTTTTCCGAGAGCAGGTCGAGCGAGGCGCATGCGATCGAGCAGGCCAGCGGGTTGCCCATGAAGGTCGGCCCGTGCATGAATTCGGGAGGGGAGCCCGACGAGATCACCTCGGCCACTTTCTCCGTCGCCAGAACGGCGGCGAAGCTCATATAGCCTCCGGTCAGCGCCTTCCCGACGCACAGAATGTCGGGCGTTATGCCGGCCCATTCCGAGGCGAACATCCGTCCGGTTCGGCCGAAACCGGTCGCGATCTCGTCGGCGATCAGCAGCACGTCGTACCGCGAGCAGGTTTCGCGCAGGCGCCTCAGGTATTCGGGGTGGTAGAACCACATGCCACCGGCTCCCTGAACGACCGGTTCGAGAATCACGGCGGCGAGCCGGTCGTGTTCCCGCTCGATCAGCTCGCCCATCGGAGCGAAGCAGCGCTCGTCCCACTTGTCGCCGAAACGGATCTCGGGTCTCGGCGCGAAATGCTGGAGGGGCAGCCGTCCGGTAAAGATCGAGTGCATGCCGGTCACGGGGTCGCAGACCGACATGGCGTGCCATGTGTCGCCGTGATAGCCGCTACGGATCGTCGCCAGCGTGTTTTTTGCGGGCGTCCCTTGCGCGTGCATGTATTGCAGGGCCATCTTAACGGCCACTTCGACGGCTACCGAGCCTGAGTCGCAATAGAATATCTTGTCGAGACCTTCGGGCGCTATCCTTACCAGCCGGCGGGCCAGTTCGACGGCCGGCGTATGCGTCAGGCCGCCGAACATGACGTGCGCCATTCGCTGGAGCTGCTTCTCGGCCGCTTCGTTCAGCTTCGGATGGTTGTAGCCGTGAACGGCCGACCACCACGACGACATGCCGTCGATCAGCTGTCGTCCGTCGGCGAGCTCGATGCGTACGCCTTCGGCCCGGACCGCGTGGAATACTCTGAGCGGGTCGCTCATCGACGTGTAAGGGTGCCACAGATGCTTCCTGTCGTAGGAAAGAATCTCTTTTGTCTGCCTTTCTTTCATTTGAGGCGTGATCTTTGCTGTAAAAGTAGGAAAAAATTACGGACAAAGGTCCGCTAACTGTTTCGTTCCACTCCGGACCGTTTCGGAAAACATACTTTAAAATCGTATGTAATATTTTTTGCCGCAAGTATTTAAATAGATAAAATTGAAACAATTAAATTTTTTCTTGCAAATTTTAGTAAAATAAATTGCATTTATGGAATCTGTATTGTATGTTTGTGATCTGCTATCGGGTATGACCCGTAAAGGAAATATCCAAATATCTATTCAACATAAACGATTTGTTATAAACTGTTAAAATTCGAAAAATTATGTCACGATCAAATCCGACATCGACCGCTCAGCAACCCATGATTGTCAAGTACGTTCAACCGGACCGCAGCGGAATCCAAGCCCACAATTTTACCCGTCACAGCATCGGCTACGTCGTGCGCGGCAAGAAATGCGTATACTACGGCGACGTCTGTCACGAGATTCCTCAGGGAACGCTTTTCTACATGGGTATGGGAAACCACTATACCGAGGACGTTCCCGAACAGGGAAAGAACTTCGAGCAGATCGTCTTCTACTATACTTCCGATCAGCTGTCGAGGATACTCAACCACCTGAGCGTCGGCTATCAGCTCAACATTACGAACGACCATAGCTGTCCCAATTGCGAGAATCAAAGCCATGTGAGCTATCCCGCGTCGAACATCATGAAGAATTTCTTCGGAACGGTCAACCAGTATCTCAAGGACGATGCTTTCTCGCAGGACAATACGGCGGAAACGATCAAGATGACCGAGCTGATCTATCTGATCCTGGCTCAGAAGGATTGTTGTCTCAAAAGCAAAATACTGAGCAATATGGACCTGATGAAGGAGAATTTCGAGCAAACGGTTCAGAGCTATATCTTCGACGATATTTCGGTCGAGGAGCTGGCCGGCAAGTGCAACCGGAGCCTGACCTCGTTCAAGAAAGAGTTCCGCAAGCACTTTTTCGAACCTCCCCACAAGTGGTTCATCCGTCAGCGACTGATGCACTCGCGCCTGCTGCTGATTTCGACGAACAAATCGATCTCTGAGATCGGGAACGACTGCAATTTCCCGAATACGTCCCATTTTATCAAGCTGTTCAAGAAGGAGTACGGCATGACTCCGGCCAGCTATCGTCACCGGCACGCTGCGGGCGGGGAGTCCGAGCCGGTTTTGTCCGCAAAGGCTTATTCCGCCCGCGATCAGCAGATGTCGACCGCGTCCCGTATGTAAGCGAAGCGGACGCGTTTTGGATCCCGGACAAGGATGCGAGGCACCGGTCGACCGGTGGAGAATCCGCATTATATAAGAAATTATGAAAGCATTTATGGAAAAATGTCAGTTCCTGCTCAATAGAAAAACAATCGAATATGTCTACGATGCTTTCTCCCCCTCGATTTCGCATACCTTGTCCGGTTTTCCTTGTTCGTCTCTGATCGACGGCCGTCGTAAGACGGAGAGCGATTTTTTTACCCGATCGCTTGATTATTCGGGAAAATGTTCGTATATTTACATTACCTAATCGATCAAGACTAACTAACCTTTTGTGAACAGCCGGCATTTTCGGAAGAAAATGCCGGCTGTTTGCGTCGGTTCTCGGTCTGCCTTTGGCGGGCTTATCCGCTGAATCCGACCGCCCGGATACATTTTCCCGGTCCGGCGGACTCGGTCTCGACGATGCCTGTCAGAACGTCGGGCGCGTCGTCGCGCCGGTTCGAGCGGAAAAGCCGGCGGAACGAGACCACGTCTCCGTAAAATTCGCTCCAGCGACGATGCCAGTCTTCGGGCATCCGGATGCGTGCCGCCACTTCGGTCGCATTCGACAGCACGCGCGCTTCCTTGTTCCGGTACTGGTGGAACCACTCGATGCGCGTCTGCGGACACAGTTTGGCGACGGCCCGCGCGAAACCCCGCCCTCCGTTGTTGCTTTCGATGCGCGCCGTGCGGGTGCCGTTGCGTTGCAGCATGGCGGCGACGAGCGGTTCGGTCGCTTCCATGCCGAGCGGCGTATAAAGTACGTCCGTTATGTAAATGGTGTCGTCTGTCCCTGTTTCGTAGCAGACCGAGCACAGGTAGTCCTCTCCCGAGTCCGCCGTATCGGTGTAGTTCCCCTTTTTTATCGTCCGTTCGGGCAGTTTGTCGTAGGTGGCAAAACGGTCTCCGTAGAGCACGCCCTCGGCCGAAGAGGGATTTCCCTGATACATCGTTTCGAATAGCATGGGATCGAGCCGGCGCTTCTGCTCCAGCAGTTCGGACGAGTGCCGGGCCGGCCAGAGCGGCTCGCCCTGTCGGCGCGGGTCGGCGCTCGTGGGCGGGCCCTGTTTGACCGCCTCGAAATTGAGTCGGAGCCACGAGGACGGCCCGGCCGGTCGCTGCCCGACTTCGTTTATGTCCGTTATGGGTTCCCGGGCGGCGATCCGGCCGATCAGGTCGTCCTCGTGCCAGCGTGTGAAGACGAGCAGTTCCTGCGAGTCGTTGTGCAGCCGGGTTTTGACGACGGCGTTGTACCAGTCCCACGCGTGGTTGCGGACGAGCGGCGAGTTGGCCTCCTGCGCATTTTTGTACAGGTCGTCCAGGATGAATACGTCGACCGGCCGGCCGGTCAGCGCTCCGTCGCGGCCGACGCTCAGCAGCCCGCCTCGGGAGCCGACCAGTTCGAACTCCTCGGCCGTGCGCAGAGTGCCGCGATCCTTGGCGGAAGAGCGTTTGAGGCGGGTTCGGGGGAAAACGCTCCGGTAAGCGGATGCGTCCATGAGCCGCTGAATCTGCCGGTTGAACCGTGAGGCCAGACGCAAGTTGTAGGAAGCCAGCGCGATCCGGCGGTCGGGCTGCCGGCCGAGCAGGTAGGCGGGCAGCAGGACCGACGAACCGAGCGATTTTCCGTGTTGGGGCGGAATCGACACGATCAGCCGGCGGATTTCTCCCCGGGCGAACCGGTCGAGCGTGTCGTAATAGCTTCGGTGGAACGGGGTCAGGTCGAGCGCGGGAATCATCGTTCGCGCGAAGTCGCTCAGCGAGCGGCGGGCGAGTTCCTCGGCCGCCTGGCGGGGAGTAGGTATGGGCATGGGCAAAGCGGGTCGTTGACGGGGTTGCGGAGCTTGCGGTCCGAAAAAGTTGGCGCTGCCGCTTCTTCGTTCCGATATGTGCCGGCTTTTGAAGACGGCGTATGGTAGCGAGCTATGGCAGTACCTGCCGGATAGACGGGCTGATCGTTCGTAAGGAATGTGCAGGGGGAGGCCGGGCGTCGTATCGGTTCGCGGAATATTTTCGGATTCGGGTCGTATCGGTCCGGTATTTCGTGTGGAGATGCTCGTTACATGGGCGTTCGGCGGTTGGCCCGGTTTCGGGCTTCCCGGCCGACGGGCATCGGACCGGATTTTCAGCGAAGGTTTTCTGCCGGGGCATAATCTGACTGCGGGTCGGCGAGCGTTCTCTACGGGTCTTGCGAAGCCGGCCAAGGTGGACCGGCACCGCCCGCCGTGCCGACTGTGGGCGGAGATGCGACTGCGCGCAGTGGCGTCGGTTTCGGAGCCGAAAAGCGCAGGGGATCAAGGAGCTCCCGTTCCGGCGATTTCGCGCAGGGCCTCGTCGCTCCAGTCGCTCCAGTCGGCCGGGGAGGCGTCGGCTCCGGTTTCCGGCTTGGCCCGCCAATGCTGCGGATCGAGATTGGTCAGCGCGAAAGTAATGGCCGCCAGGTCGGGTCCGACCTGCTTCCGGATGACCGTTTCGCTTTTGATGCGCCGGGTTCCGTCCGGATCGTATTCGTAGATCGTCTTGATCTCCTTTTGCGTATAGCCGGCCATGCGGCGGGCCAGACTCTTCAGCGCTTTGTCGTGCAGACTGCGGATCGGGACGGCGGGTGTTTTGCCGACGGCGGTTTCGGGTTTCGGCCGTGCGGGCGTATCGGAGGCTGTGGGCATGGCGGTTCGTGTCGGGGAGTTCGGGGTTTTGGTCGGAGCGGCAGGAATTGAACCTGCATGATAACCGGTAGGATGGCGAAAACCGGTGCGGTTTCCGGCGGACGTCTCCGCGAGGGAAATCGGAAAAACCGCATAAGAGGGCGGCGGAAGCGTCCTTCCGCGAAGTGACGGCCGCCCGGTGCGTCGCCTCGACGCAATTCGCTCCGTCGTATGGAAATCGTCGTGATCCATCGTCGTTCGGTTTCGGTGCTCGCGCATGTCCCGGTGCGGCGGCCGGTTTGCCCGAATGCAGCGTCAAGCGGCCTGTGTCCGTGTCGGGTTGCGGCGAAGTCAGAATTTTCGCTCGAGAAATCGGTTCAGTTCGTTCCAGCTGAAGTCGGTCGTCTGTTCCCCCTCGGCCTGAAACAGGCAGAAATCCCACCATACGGGCAGGACCGACAGAATGCGTCCGTTTTCCTGGTCGCGGCAGACGATCAGCGTGCAGACCAGCGACGAGTAGAATTCGTCCGTATCGTATTCGATCGTTCCGTTGAAAAAGTGGGTTTCTTCGATTCTCCGTAGCAGCAAGTCGGCGATTTTTTCGTACATTCGGTCGTTGATAGTAATCATGGGTCGATTCGTTTTGTGTAAAAGTAGGCCGGGTGCCGCCTCAAAGGGTTATACAATTTTTGAATGGTCGGGCTTTCGATAAGGATTCGGAGCTTCTTTTTTGGATTGTCTTGTAAAATTGTTTAACTTTGTTTCGCAAATATAAGTTCAAATTTTGAATATTATAACGATCGGATAGAAGTTTTTTTAAACTTTTTTCATCATCTATGATAAACAGCCGGTTACGTTCGATTCGCAAGGAACTGTCGTTGACACAGGAAAATCTGGCTCGCGTGCTGGGTATCGGAAAGAGCGCTCTTTCGATGATCGAGACGGGGAAAGCTTCCTTGTCGGAGCGGAATAAGAATATATTGGTTCAGGAATTGAATGTCAATCCGGACTGGCTCGAGACCGGCGAGGGGCCGATGTTTCTCGAAGTCCGGCCTGCGGCCGTCTTTGCGGGACGCTCCGACCGGACGCTTCCCTCGCAGAGCGTTCCTCTGTACAATATCGAGGGTACGGCAGGGCTGGTTCCGCTGTTTTTGGACAAGCGCTCGCTCGCGCCGGTGGACTACATTCACATTCCGAACCTGCCTCGCTGCGACGGGGCGATCTACGTGGTCGGCGACAGCATGTACCCGCTGCTCAAGAGCGGCGATATCGTACTTTATAAGCAGATAGGCGACGTAAACGATATTTTCTGGGGCGACATGTATTTGCTGTCGATCGACATCGACGGCGAGGAGTACGTGACCGTCAAATATATCCAAAAATCCGAGAAACCCGGCTGCGTCAAACTCGTCAGCCAGAATCCCCATCATGCGGATAAGGATATCGAAATCGGAAGAATTCGGGCGCTGGCATTCGTCAAAGCCAGTATCCGGATGAATTCCATCCGATGAAAGTACCTTAAAAAGCGATCGATATGGATGTCAAGATTTCTCCCAAATGGAAAGAGTGGATAGGCCGGGAGTTCGACAAGCCCTATTTCGGGCAACTGGTCGATTTCGTCAAGCAGGAATACGCCCAGAGGCGGGTTTTCCCGCCCGGACGCAATATTTTCCGGGCTTTCGATATGTGCGATCCCGATAATCTGAAAGTGGTCATCATCGGACAGGACCCGTATCACGGGCCGGGGCAGGCCAACGGACTGTGCTTTTCGGTCGGCGACGGCGTGCCTTTCCCTCCCTCGCTGGTCAACATATTCAAGGAGGTGCACGACGATACGGGCGCGCCCGTTCCCGCTTCGGGCAATCTCGACCGCTGGGCCGAACAGGGCGTGCTGCTGCTCAACGCCGTACTGACCGTGCGCGCGCACGAGGCGGCGTCGCATGCCGGGCACGGATGGGAGCGGTTCACCGACGAGGTCGTGAAGGCTATCGCTCTTCGCAAGCAGGGGGTCGTTTACATGCTATGGGGCTCGTATGCGCAGCGCAAGGCTTCGGTTGTCGATCCGCAGCGCAACTGCATTCTCAAGGCGGTCCACCCGTCGCCCCTGTCGGCCTATCGGGGATTTTTCGGCTGCCGCCATTTCAGCCGCGCGAACGAGTATCTGCAAAGCATCGGCCGGGAGCCGATCCGATGGTAAGAATGCGGGGCGGGGAGAAACTCTGCGTGTGCCGGGCGCATTTTGCCGGGGCCCGGGTCGCTCGGCGGTGACTTCGGCTCGGGACGGAGGATTCTTTCGTTTCTCCGGATTCCCGATCTTTTCTTGCGCGGGGCGGTTCTCTGCACTGACGGCGAAGGCGCAGTGGAAGGGGGCGCTGCTTGTCGGCTGTACGCGCGTATCGCGGAGCTGTGCGTGCGTCTTTGGCGATTCCCGGTCGGCGAGGATCGGTCAGGCGGCGGCATTCCTGTGCCGGACGGCGTTCGGCCGGGACGGAGTTCCGGGGGGACGGCCCTCTGGAGCGGGGCAGACGAAGCCTGCGTGTCCGATAAGAAAGCCTCGCAGGGATCATCGTTCGATCCCTGCGAGGCTTTTCGTGCGGTAGTCAGCTCCTCTTTCTGTCGGAGCACGGGAAACGAGCCGTGGCTCAGTACCGGTAAAAGTCGGCCTTGTATGGGCCTTCGACCGGGACGCCGATGTAGTCGGCCTGCTTGGGGGTCAGCTTCGTCAGTCGGACGCCCAGATTGTCCAGGTGAAGCCGGGCGACCTCCTCGTCCAGATGCTTCGGCAACCGGTAGACGTCGACGTCCATCTTCCGGGTCCACAGTTCGATCTGCGCGAGAGTCTGGTTCGTGAACGAGTTGCTCATCACGAACGACGGATGTCCTGTCGCGCAACCCAGGTTTACCAGACGGCCCTCGGCCAGAATGAAAATCGAGTGGCCGTCGGGGAACGTGTACTTGTCGACCTGCGGCTTGATTTCGGTCCGGACGATGCCGGGGTAGATTTCCAGTTCGGCCATCTGAATCTCGTTGTCGAAGTGGCCGATATTGCAGACGATCGCCTGATCGCGCATCCGCTCCATGTGATCGATGCGGATGATGTCGCAGTTGCCGGTCGTCGTGACGTAGATGTTGCCTTCGTCGAGCGCGTCCTCGACCGTCTTGACCTCGAATCCCTCCATGGCGGCCTGCAACGCGCAGATCGGGTCGATCTCGGTGACGATCACGCGGGCGCCGTACGAGCGCATGCTCCGCGCGCAGCCCTTGCCCACGTCGCCGTAGCCGCAGACGACCACGACCTTGCCGGCGATCATCACGTCCGTAGCGCGCTTGATGCCGTCGGCCAGCGACTCGCGGCAGCCGTAGAGGTTGTCGAACTTCGACTTGGTGCACGAATCGTTGACGTTGATGGCCGGAACCAGGAGTTCGCCGGCCTCCTGCATCTGGTAGAGGCGGTGTACGCCCGTGGTGGTCTCCTCGCTCACGCCCTTCCATTCGGCGACCGTGCGGTGCCATTTTTCGGGGTCCTCGGCCAAAATGCTTTTCAGCGTGCCGAGGATCACCTCCTCTTCGTAGGACGAAGGTTCGTAATCGAGCGTCGAGGCGTCGTTCTCGGCCTTGTAACCCTTGTGGATCAGCAGCGTGGCGTCACCGCCGTCGTCGACGATCAGCTGCGGGCCTTTGCCGCCGGGAAACGAAAGGGCCATGGCGGTGCACCACCAGTATTCGGGCAGCGTCTCGCCCTTCCACGCGAAGACCGGGACGCCTGCGGCGGCAATCGCGGCGGCCGCATGGTCCTGCGTCGAGAAGATGTTGCACGAGCACCAGCGCACGTCAGCACCCAATTCGACGAGCGTCTCGATGAGCACCGCCGTCTGGATCGTCATGTGCAGCGACCCCATCACCCGCACCCCGCGAAGCGGTTTCTGCGGGCCGTATTTGCGGCGCACCGCCATCAGGCCGGGCATTTCGTGCTCCGAGACCTCGATCTCCTTACGCCCCCATTCGGCCAACGACAGGTCGGCGACCTTGTAGGGAATCGATTCATCCAAATACATCGTATTCTCGTTTTTAGTTTGATTCAGCGGTGCAAAGATACGGAAAGTCGAGAGCAGAAGCAAACATTTATGTTTGATTATGCCGAGACGGAGTATCTAAGACGCAGTCAAAGATAGGAATAAGCGAGGGCAATGTCAAATTTATTTGAACATTGCCGAGCGGGAGTATCTTCGGCGAAGCCAAAGTACGGAAAGTCGAGAGCAGAAGCAAACATTCATGTCTGATTATGCAGAGATGGAGTATTTTTGGCTTCGCCTTAGATACGGATTTTCGCACGCATCCCCAACGAGTCGCGCAGACTTCCGTCCGCACCGTCCCGCCGCCCGTTCAGAGCATCTCGGCCTGCCGCAAAGCCTGCCCCACCAACGCGTCGGGACGCAGCCACTCACGGTAATAGGCCGCATTGGCCTCCTTCATGCGCTGCACGGCGTCGGGACAGCGCATCAGCAAATCGACCTGCGCCACGCACTCCTCGGCCGAAGCATAACCCAGGTAGTTCACACCCTCGCGGAAACCGCCCGGCACCTCGTAGACGAAACGTTCGTTGACGACGGCACGGGCCGCAGCCACGTATTCGCCCTTCTTCCAGCCGATCGAGTCCCACAAACCCGTAGAGCCGATGCAGATGTCGCTGCGGCGCATCAGGCGCAGGTAACGGGCGCGATCGGTGTACTTCTCCGCGACGATCAGTTCGGGACAAAGGGCACGTGCCAGGGGCGTATCCGTCACCCCGCCCGTAAAGTTCCGGGGATAACGTTCACCGAGCGCCCGCACGATAGCGATTCGCATCGCATTGATCGCCCGGTTCTGCTCGCCCTCCCACAGCCGCGTGAGAAAAAGGATCTTCAATCTCTTCGCCGCAACCCTGCGTCCCGCTCCGCATTCGAACTTTTCCACCGTAAAATACTCTCCCTCCTCCGCAGGACGCGGACGCAACAAGGCGATCAGCCGTTTCCGCAACGATTTGATTTCGACGGGAACCGGATTGATCGGATTCTCCGGACAGGTCACATGGTAGTTGAAGCCCAGCGGGCGGATCTTGGCGCGAACCTCCGCCGGAAAGACTCCGTTGCGGAACGTCGAACAGCTGCGTTTGAAATAGAGGTCTACCCCGCGGATGTAAGCCGCCGCGGCCACGACGTCGAAATTGTAGCCGTCGAGCATGTCGAACGCGATCCGGCGGCCGCCGACGAACGCTTCGACCAGATGCGGATGTGGATACTCCTCCCGCCGGTGGCCGGCGTCTTCGATCGTCAGTGCGATCCGACGCCGGCGTGCCAGCATCAGAAACCCCGTCACGACCTGGCT
>ERZ773155.3482-NODE-3482-length-10633-cov-4.188977_pt1 | contig 10633 bp, 9 predicted proteins | sample MGYA00511262_ERZ773155 | MGnify/ENA primary metagenome ERZ773155 (study PRJEB29015, sample SAMEA2737828) | human gut metagenome | biome: human gut; feature: human-associated habitat; material: faeces | place: China | collected 2012 ... | reverse complement strand
ATCTCCTCCACAGAGGGGGAGCGGTTCATCTTCAGGCAGGAGAACTCCACGCTTTCCGCGATCCGCTGGATCTGCATGGGGGTCATCCGGATGGACTCGTCCACGCTTTCATTGGCCTTTGTGATGGCCGCAATGATCTTGGTGATGTCAAAGGTTACCTCCGAGCCGTTCCGCTTGATGACTGTCATGCTGATCTTCCTCCATTACATTTTGAAAGGGTGCACAGGGCACCCTCAATATTTTTGTAGCAAAAGAATCATAACATACAATATCTTGCGTTTCAAGGGCTGAAAACAGATTTGTAATATGTTATAAAAAGCACGAGAAAACTTTGGCACCTATCTTTACCTCGGGGACAAAAGAGCGTATAATAATAAAAAATCAGGATCGGACAGGAGGAAATCAACGTGGATACGGTGCAAAAGCTGTTTCGCTTTTTAGACGAAAGCCCCACCTGCTACCATGCGGCGGCCAACGCCAAAGCGGCCTTGACGGCGGCGGAAGCGGTGGAGCTGCGGGAATCTGAGCAGTGGAAGCTGGAAAAGGGGACACTATATGTTGTGGAGCGGGGTGACTCCGCTCTGGTGGCGTTCCGGGTGCCTGAGGGGCCGTTTCACGGCTTTTTGATGGCGGCGGCCCACAGCGATTCTCCCACCTTCAAGGTGCGGGAGACCGCAGAAGCGGCTTCCGCCGGCAATACCCTGCGGCTCAGCGTGGAGCCTTACGGCGGCGGTGTGTGGCGTGGCTGGCTGGACCGGCCCTTGTCTGTGGCGGGCCGGGTGGTGATCCGGCAGGGAGACCGCCTTGTGAGCCGTCTGGTGAACATTGACCGGGATCTGCTGGTGATCCCCGGCGTGGCGATCCACATGGACCGGAGCGTGAACAAGGGAGCGGAGTTGAACCCGGCGGTGGATCTGCTGCCCTTGCTGGGCTGCGGAAAGGAGCCGGGGGCCTTCCGAAAGCTCATCGCTGAGGCGGCGGGAGTGCGGGAGGAGCACCTGCTCTCCACGGAGCTGTTCCTCTATCCCAGAACGAAAGCGGTGCAGACCGGCCTGAACGGGGAATTCATCGTTTCCCCACGGCTGGATGACCTTCAATGCGTGTTCGGCTGTCTGGAGGGCTTTCTGGCGGCAAAGCCCGGTGGGAGCCTGCCGGTGCTGGCGGTGTTCAACAACGAAGAGGTGGGCAGCAACACCCGTCAGGGGGCGGATTCCACCTTCCTGACCGATGTGCTGGAGCGGATCGCCCACGGCTGCGGCCTTGACAGCGAAGCGTGGAAGGCGGCCGCCGCCAACAGCTTCATGGTGTCGGCGGACAACGCCCACGCCATCCACCCCGCCCACCCGGAGTACGCCGACAAGGGGGAGTTCCCGGTGCTGGGCGGCGGCATCGTCATCAAGTACAACGCCAACCAGCGCTACACCACGGACGCCGTATCCGGGGCGGTGTTCCAGGCTATCTGTCAGGAGGCGGGGGTGCCGGTCCAGCGGTACAGCAACCGGGCGGATCTGCCTGGCGGGTCCACGCTGGGGAATATCTCCACGGCCCATCTGTCGGTGCCCACGGTAGATATCGGCCTGCCTCAGCTGGCCATGCACAGCATCTGCGAGACGGCGGGGGCGGCGGATACGGACTATCTGGTAAAAGCCATGACCGCCTATTTTTCCAGAGATTTTCACCGCGACCGTGACGGCGGCATCGTCTTTTGACAGGGAGGGCCTATGAAGCTACTTTTCAAGCAGCGGTTTTTCTCGTGGTTCGACAGCTATGATATTTATAACGAGGCGGGGGAGACGGTCTACACCGTGGAGGGCAAACTCTCGTGGGGCCATTGCCTTCACATTCTTGACGCCGCCGGGAACCACATCGGCACGGTGAAGGAGCGGGTGCTGACGCTGCTGCCCAAATTCGAGCTGTACGAAAACGATGAGTATATCGGCAGTATCCAAAAGGCGTTTACCTTTTTCGCCCCGAAATTCGACATTGACTGCAACGGCTGGCAGGTTCAGGGCAGTTTTATGGAGTGGGACTATCAGGTGACGGAGCCTTGCGGGGCACTGGTGGCCACCGTGACCAAGGAGCTGTTCCACTGGACGGATACCTATGTCATCGACGTGGTAAACCCCGCCGACGCCCTCCGGGCGCTGATGCTGGTGCTGGCCATCGACGCGGAGAAATGCTCCAGAAGCAACTGAATATACAGAAGCCGAGGCCGGACGCTTGTGCGTCCGGCCTCGGTTATGTCAGTCGGGTTGTCTTTGAAACACGCCGTACCAGTAGGGGTCCTTTCGGAACAGCGCCGCCGCTTTGGCGACGGCAGCCTCCCGGTCGGCGGGACCGCTGACCAGAAACCGTCCCGTGTCAGGGTCGAAGTTTCCGGTGGAGGTATGGCCCGCCTTGTCGGAGACCTCCATGATCAGCCCCGCAAAGTCTGACCAGTCCCGGTCAGCCCGCAGGTGAAAGAGGTCCCGGGTGCAGGCTTCCCCGCTGGGACGCCGGCTGAATGCGGTGCCGAGGGACTTCTTGTCGGAAAAGGAGACACGGAACGTCCACCCCTCCTGTCCGCTTTCAAAGCCGCTGACGGCAAAGGTGCCCTCAAAAACGCCGTAGCCCAGCAGATTCCGGGTGTCGTGACCGTGGATTACGACCGTGTGCTCCACAGCGTATGCCGGATCATTGAACCGGTATTCCGTGGCAGTGACGGTGGTATCGATCTTCCGGGCAAAGGGCAGACAGATGACGGCTGTCAGCAGAACCGCAAGCACGCAGAGAATCAGAATGACGCGCTTTTTCATGGGGGCCTCCTTTCTGATGGGGAGGGTTTATTCCTCCGGTTCCGTGGAAGTCTCAGCTTGTTCTGCGGCAAATTCCTCCTTGGCCTGCGCCAGAATTTTCCGCTCCGCCTTGGTGGTGAGCTTTGTTTCGTCAAAATTCGCGAACAGATCCGGGCGGCGGGTCATGGTGCGCTTGTAGCTCTCCTTTTTCCGCCACGCGGCAACCTTGGCGTGGTCTCCGGAGAGCAGGATCTCCGGTACGGCCCGGTCATGCCACACGGCGGGCCGGGAATACTGGGGATATTCCAGCAGACCGTCCCAGTGGGATTCCTCCTCAAAGCACTCGGCGTCCGGCAGCACACCGGGCACCATGCGGCACACGGCGTCCGCTACCGCCATGGCGGGGATCTCTCCGCCGGTGAGCACAAAATCGCCCATGGACAGTTCCTCATCCACACACGCGTCGATGAACCGCTGGTCGATGCCCTCGTAGTGGCCGCAGACCAGAATCAGATGGTCATATTGGGCTTTCAGTTCTCTGGCGACGGACTGGGTGAAGGTACGGCCGCAGGGGGACATGAAGATGGTCCGGCCGGGGCCATAGGTGTTGACAACATGCTCCCAGCAGCGGAACAGGGGGTCTGCCTGCATCACGGCCCCACGGCCTCCGCCGTAGGGGTAATCGTCCACCTGCATCTGCTTGTTGGTGGTGTAGGCACGGATCTGATGGGTGCGGATGGCGATATAGCCCCGCTCCTGCGCCCGGCCTAAGATGCTGACGTTCAGCATGGCGTCCACGGATTCCGGGAACAGGGTCAAAATGTCGATCTGCATGTCCATTTACAGCCCCTCCCAGACCTTGACCTCCATCCGTCCCCCGTCCAAATCAACGGAGCGGATAAAGGCGTCCTTCACGGCGGGAATCAGGATCTCCCGCTCACCCTTGACGGTGTAGACCTTGCTGGCGGGGTACTCGTCCACCGCCGTCAGAGTTCCTAACAGGGCGCCGGTATCGCAGTCATAGACCTCCAGCCCCAGCAGTTCATCGTCGAAATACTCCCCCTCCGGGAGAACGATGTCGGCCCGGCGGAGGAACAGGTCTTTATTTTTATAGGTCAGGGCGGCGTTCATATCGTCCACGCCAGGGAATTTCATCAGCACCACGCTCTTGTGGACATGGTTGGCGGAGGGCTTGACCGGCTGGCCGTCCAGCAGGAAGGTGTCGAACCGGGTGAGAAGGTTGGGGTCCAGATCCCGGGGCTGCACCCGCACTTCGCCCCGGATGCCGTGGGCATTGACGATGCGGCCTACCCGGATAAATTCCTGCTTCATAAAGCACTCCTTGTCTGTGTTTGATTTCTTGCCTGTTATTATATACGTTTTCGGCGGGGCAGGCAATAGAAACCTGATTTCTGAAAAAATGGGAGACTTTTTTGACGGAGATCTGCGCTTTCGTGCAATCAGCGTCTTGACGGACGGAAAAAAAGAGGGTATAAGTAATATGTTTTGCATACTGAAGAAGAGAGGAATCGTTTATGGAGACAAAACGTGCCAGTTGGGCCAGCAATCTGGGCTTCTTGATGGCGGCCATCGGCTCTGCGGTTGGCTTGGGTAATATCTGGGGCTTCCCCTACAAAATGGGTAAGTCCGGCGGCTTCGCGTATCTGGCGATCTATGCGCTGCTGGCAATTTTCGTGGGCTTTATCGTCATGGCCTCGGAGCTTGCCATGGGCCGCAAGACCGGACAGGGCGCTATGGGCACCTATCACGCCCTGACGAAGAAATTCCGGTGGATCGGCTGGCTGGCGCTGTTCTCTCCCTTTGCGGTGATGGGCTTTTACGCGGTGCTGGGCGGTTACTGTATCGAATATATGGCCCTGAACCTCAGCAACTTTGCCTTCGGCAGCGAATCGCTGGCCACCGGCGGGGAGCTGTTTGCCGCCATGCTGTCCAATCCTGCCGGAGCTGTGCTGTTTGCCGCCCTGTTTCTGGCTTTGTGCTATCTCATCAACCGGAGTGGCATTTCCGGCGGCATTGAGAAGTTCAATAACGTGGGTATGCCCACGCTGTTTGTCATGCTGGTGGTCATCATCATCCGCTCCCTGACCCTGCCCGGTGCTATGGAGGGGCTGAAGTTCATGTTCGTGCCGGGATACGCTGTGGAAGCCGGGTTTGTGGCGGAGACGCCCAGCCTGCTGTCTGTGTTTGCCAGCGCCGGCGGGCAGATGTTCTTCTCCCTGTCTCTGGCGATGGGCGCCATGATCACCTACGGCTCCTACCTGAACCAGAAAGAGGATCTGGTGAAAAACTCCGCGATCATTGTGTTTGCGGATACGCTGGTGGCTACTATGGCCGGTATCGCGGTGATCCCCGCTGCCGTGGCCAACGGCATTGCCAGCGGAACGCCGCTGGACCAGATCAAGCTGGGCGGCCCGAACCTGCTGTTTGTCACCTTACAGGATGTGTTCCGGGCCATGGGCACCGCCGGCGCGCTGTTCGGCGTGATCTTCTATCTGCTGGTGCTGATCGCCGCCATTTCCTCCGCCATCGCCCTGATCGAGGTGGACATCACCTATTTCCTGGACCGGGCGGAGCAGAAAGGCAGAAAGGGAAACCGCCCCAAGGTGGCGTTTCTGGTCTGTCTTGCCATTTTCGCGGTGTCGGTGCTGGTAGGGATCGACGGTCTGGGTACCACCGGTGTGTTCCCCTGGCCTGCGACCGCCGGCTGGAACGATTCCATGCTGGACTTTGTGGATATGCTGTCTGAGGGCCTGGCCATGCCCATCGGCGCTTTGATGATGAGCATTATGGTGGGCTGGGAGATCCGTCCTCAGACGGTTCTGGACGAGCTTCATATCGGCTATACCGGCAGGATCGACACCTTCTATCGGATCTGCATCAAGTATATCACGCCCATCGGTATGCTGCTGGTGCTGGCGGGACAGGTGAACGAATTCTTCTCACTGAACTGGTTCTGATTGGTTTAGATTGGTCCTAAATAAAAATCAAGGGAACGGTTATTCCGTTCCCTTGATTTTTTGCTATTACTATGTTCCGCTTTTCAGCAGGCCGGCCAGATAGCCGCTGGACCAGGCCCATTGCAGATTGTAGCCGCCGCAGTCACCGTCGATGTCCAGCACCTCACCGGCGGCGTACAGCCCCGGCACCAGGCGGCTTTGGATGGTTTTGGGGTCAAACTCGGCGGTACGGATACCGCCGGCTGTGACCTGCGCCCCGTCAAAGCCCAGTACGCTGACCACCGGCAGAGCGAAGTCCCTGGCGGCTCCCGCGATCTTCCGCAGATCGGCGGGAGACAGGGATGCCACCGGGTCCGTCAGCCCGTAGCCTGCATACCGCAGGACCGTGCGGCCCAGACGGTTGTGGAGCACCCCGGCCAACAGGTTTTCCGTGGTCAGCTCCGGCATGGAACTAAGCCGCCTGCGGAGCAGCTCCTCGATTTCCGGTGTGGAAAGCTGGGGCAGCAAATCGATATGAAGTGTCAGAGGCCCTTTTTCCGTGGCGGCGGCCCGGGACAGCTCGAACACGGCGGGGCCGCTGACACCGAAGTCGGTAAACTGAACCTCACCCCGGCTGGCAGACACGGCGTCCCGATTCCGACAGAGCCGGAGGTCAGCATTGGCCCGGACGCCCTTCAAAGCCTTGACAAAGGTGTTGTCCGTCTTGATCTGCACCAGTGCGGGATACAGCTTGGTGACGCTGTGGCCCAGGGATTGCAGCAGCTCATAGCCGCTGCGGGTCCCGCCCAGCTTACCGCCGGCCATGCCGCCGCAGCAGACGATGACCCGGTCCGCCGGGAGGGTTTCCTCGACGGAGAGGACGGTGAACCCCCGTTTTGTTTTCTTCAGGCCCGTCACCTCGAACCCGGCGCGGGTCGTGACCCCGGCGGCGTCGGCGGCGAAGCGCAGCACGTCCACCACGCTGCCTGCCTGATCGGAGTAGGGATAGACCCGGCCATTGTCCTCCGCCGTTGTCAGCAGGCCCAGACCGTGAAAGAAATCCAGCGTGGCATCCAGACTCAGCGCTTCAAAGGCGGGGCGGATGAAAGCGGCGTTCTGTCCGTGATAGTAGGGAAGGCCCATGTTCAGGTTGGTGAGGTTGCAGCGGCCATTGCCGGTGGATAGCAGCTTGCGGCCCACACGGGCTTGCCGCTCCAGCAGCGTGACGCTATGGCCGCCCTTGGCGGCGGTGATGGCGGCCATGAGGCCGGAGGCCCCACCGCCGATAACGATGACATTCATGGATGGCTCCTTTCGCCGCAATTCGGCACAGGAATATTGTTACGCTGTTCATTATACGGGACCTGAGCAGAAAAGACAAGAGCGGTCTGGACTTCCAACATAAGCAACGTTAATGACAGTGTTTATTGTGAAAGCATACCATAAATCAGCCTGTAAAGTATCCGTTTTTTGCCAACACCTGCTAAAGATACTAAAAATTTGGAAAAATGGTTGACAATGGCGAAAAGCAGTGCTAATATGCAGTCAAAATTGAATCGCTTGATAGAGGCGCGGTATCCATCAGTACCCTCCGCAAGGCCAGCGCAGCCGTGGAGTGGGAAAGGGGCCACCGCCGAAGTGTCAGGACAATGCCTGTTGTCCGGATGCTGGGTCGGCAGAGAAGATCTGCCGGACTGTCACAAGAATTTTTTGTGAAGCGCTATCATTGGCTGTTCGGAGACGTCCTATTTTCAAGGGACAGATTTTCCGTATATTCCATGAACCGCTTGGCAAAGCGGTTCATTTTTTTCATCATTCCTCGCCGGCGGGGAAGAAAAACGCCGGACAAGAAGGAGACAGTATGAGAAGAAGATGGATGAGCGCAATTCTGGCCCTGACCATGGCTCTGGCCCTCACCGCCTGCGGCGGCGACAGCAGCAGTTCCTCCAGCAATGACAGCACCCCTGCGGAGACCACCCCCGCCGCTCCCGCCGTGGAGATCCCCCCTGTGGAGGATCTGACCGGCACGGATACCAGCGCCATTCCGGGTCTGGAGGACGGTGTGCTCACCGTTGGCATGGAGTGCGCCTACGCGCCCTACAACTGGACGCAGATGGACGATTCCAACGGCGCGGTGCCCATTTCCAACGTTCCCGGCGCTTACGCTAACGGCTACGATGTGATGATCGCCCAGCGCATCTGCGAGACCTATGGTTGGGAGCTTGAGATCGTGTCCTCCGCGTGGGATTCCCTGTGCCCCGCTGTGCAGTCCGGCACCATGGACGCCAACATCGCCGGTCAGTCCATGACCGCCGACCGCATGAATGAAGTGGATATGGCAGGCCCCTACTACTACGCTACCATCGTGGTCCTGACCACCAAGGACAGCCAGTACGCCAACGCAGCCTCTATCGCTGATCTGGCCGGCGGCACCTGCACCTCCCAGTCCGGTACCATCTGGTATGATTCCTGCCTGCCCCAGATCGAGAATACCAACCTGCTGGCTCCCGCCGACAGTGCCCCCGCGATGATCATGCAGCTCCAGACCGGTGCTGTGGACTATGTCTGCACTGATATGCCCACCGCTCTGGCCGCCGTCGCCAAGGACGACAATCTGGTGATCCTGAACTTCTCCGGCACCGACGGCGACTTCCAGTTTGCTACTGAAGAAGAACGGGCCGAGAACGTGAACATCGGCATCTCTGTCCAGAAGGGCAACACCCAGCTGGCCGACGCCATCGACACTGTCCTTTCCGCTCTGAATGAGGAGCAGTTCAACGCCCTGATGGATCAGGCTATTTCCATTCAGCCTGAGATCTGAGTGACCCGCCGGGGGTCTCCGGACCCCCGGTGATCCCAAGAAACGCCCCGGCGCGGGGCCTCGCTGATTATTACAGATGATTGGAGACTGACCATGGATAAGTTTGTGAAGCTGGGACAGGATATGGTCCTGCTGTGGAGCAAGTACAAGGTGATGTACTGGGCCGGTATCTGGAATACACTGAAGCTGGCCTTCCTCGCCACACTGATCGGCTGCTTCATCGGACTGCTGTGCGGTGTGCTGAATACCATTCCTTATACGAAGAAGGACCCTCTGCCCAAGCGGTTCCTGCTGAAGCTGCTGCGGATCATCATCCGCATTTATGTAGAGGTGTTCCGGGGAACCCCCATGGTGCTGCAATCCGTGTTCATTTACTACGGCCTGCCCTACTTCTCCAATAACGCCCTCCGGTTCGACAATATTTTCGCTGCCGCGCTTCTGATCGTGGCCATCAATACCGGTGCGTACATGGCGGAATCCGTCCGGGGCGGCATCATTTCCATTGATCCCGGCCAGACCGAGGGGGCCAAGGCCATTGGCATGACCCATTTCCAGACCATGGTGAACGTCATCATGCCCCAGGCCCTGCGGAACATCATGCCCCAGATCGGCAACAACTACATCATCAACGTGAAGGATACCTCCGTTATGTTCATCATCGGCTTTACGGAGTTCTTCGCCCAGCACCGCTACATCGTGGGCGTCAACAATATGTACTTCCCCTCCGCCACCATTGAAATGATCGGCTACCTGACCCTGACACTGATCGCATCCCTGATCCTGCGGCTGGTGGAAAAGCTCATGGACGGCTCTGACAGCTACGAGCTGGCTCAGGGAGATCAGCTGGTGATGGCGGCTGGCACTTACAGCCATCCCGACCGGGGAACACCCTTTGACGAGGTCAACCGGGAATACACCGGCGAGGAAAAGAGAAACCGCATCCGCATCGGCCTGAAAAACCGCAACGGCAGCACGAGAGGAGGACGCTGATATGAGCGAGAATATCTTAGAGATCCGCCACCTCGGCAAGTCCTTCGGCACCCATGAGGTTTTGCGGGATATTGACTTTACTGTCAAGAAGGGCGACGTTATTTCCATCATCGGTGCTTCCGGCTCCGGCAAGTCCACGCTGCTGCGGTGTGTCAACCTGCTGGAGACCCCCAGCAGCGGACAGATCCTTTACCACGGTACCGACGTGGCGGGCCGGGGCGTCAACGCCCCGGAGTACCGCTCCCATGTGGGCATGGTGTTCCAGTCCTTCAACCTGTTCAACAACATGACCGTGCTGGAAAATTGCATGGTCGGGCAGATCAAGGTACTGAAAAAGGACAAGGAGACCGCCCGGAAGCGGGCCATGGAGTATCTGGAAAAGGTGGGCATGGCCCCTTACATCAACGCCAAGCCCCGGCAGATCTCCGGCGGCCAGAAGCAGCGGGTGGCCATTGCCCGGGCCCTGGCCATGGAGCCGGAGGTGCTGCTGTTCGACGAACCCACCTCCGCCCTGGACCCGGAGATGGTGGGAGAAGTCCTCTCCGTCATGCAGGACCTGGCCCAGGAGGGCATGACCATGCTGGTGGTGACTCATGAGATGGCCTTTGCCCGGGACGTCAGCAGCCATGTGGTGTACATGAACCAGGGCGTCATCTGCGAGGAGGGCACGCCGGAGCAGGTTTTCGGCAATCCCCAGAAACAGGAGACGCAGGACTTCCTCTCCCGGTTCCGCAAGAATTGAATCCCGTCTTTCCCGTTCCCGGAGGCTGTGCCTCCGGGAACTTTTTTGTCTTTGTTGCGTCCACCACTTGTTCTTGTGGAAAAATCAGTTTAGAATAGCAACATCTTGTGCTTATGGAGGGATCCGGCCATGCACATTCACGGACTTCAGAAACTGGCCATGGTGGACTACCCGGGAAAGCTGGCGGCCACGGTGTTCACCGGCGGCTGCAACCTGCGGTGCCCCTTCTGCCACAACGCATTGCTGGTGACCCGGCTGGCGGAGACGCCGGAGATCCCGGAGCAGGAGGTGCTGGACTTCCTAGCCTCCCGGAAGGGGCTTTTGGACGGAGTGGTCCTCACCGGCGGGG
>ERZ773155.3450-NODE-3450-length-10703-cov-49.288505_pt1 | contig 10703 bp, 10 predicted proteins | sample MGYA00511262_ERZ773155 | MGnify/ENA primary metagenome ERZ773155 (study PRJEB29015, sample SAMEA2737828) | human gut metagenome | biome: human gut; feature: human-associated habitat; material: faeces | place: China | collected 2012 ... | reverse complement strand
TATATTCTGAAACAAATGTATGAAATTAATTTGAATATCCCAGTTTTGCAAGTACTTCATTGCTGACGTCAATACTCGGCGAGGCAAAAATGATACTTGATGCGGAAGCACGGTCTACAACTACCGCATATCCGTTCTGTGTCGCAATTTCCTTTACAGCATTGTATATTTCATCTTGAATGGGTTGCATCAGACTTTCACGTTTTTTATACAGTTCGCCTTCCGGACCGAAGTATTTGCGGCGCAGTTCGGCTGCTGATTTCTCTTTAGCGACAATCTCTTCCTCCTTTTTGCCTCTCTGTGTTTCAGAAAGGGAAGCAATCTGGGACTGATAGTTCTTGTACAGAGTCTTGGCTTCTTCGGAAATCTTTTCGACTTCACTCTGCCATTGTCTGGAGGCTTGCTCCAGTTGTTCATTGGCACGTTCGTAGGCAGGAATATTTTCCAGGATATATTCCATGTCAATCAAGGCGAACTTCTGTGCACCGGCTGTTATACTTACTGCAAACAGCGTAAAAAGGATCAATAAACTCTTCTTCATAACGATACTGCATTAATTGTCAATTATCAATTGTCCATTGCTTAGAATTCTTGTCCCAGGATGAAGTGGAACTGGCTACCGCCATATTGCGAGGAACCCATTATTTTGTCGAAACCGTAAGCCCAGTCGATACCCATCATACCAATCATCGGGAGGAAGATGCGGACACCGACACCGGCTGAACGTTTCAATTCGAACGGGTTGAACTTATTGACATCATGCCATGCATTACCGGCTTCCACAAACGTTAACGCATAAATACTGGTACTTGTTTCGAGCATCAAAGGATATCTTAATTCCAGTCCGAGACGTGTATAGGCATAACCTTCAGAACCGTATGGAGTCAATGAACTGTTCTCATAACCACGGAGGGCGATGCTTTCTGTAGCATAGCTGGAGTAGCCGGTCATACCGTCACCACCCACGTCAAACGTTTCGAACGGAGACTTTTTGTATTTGTTGTAGTGTCCCAGCAAACCGAATTCTACACGTCCCATCAGCACCGGAGTACGTTTGACGGTAATCGGGTCCATCAACGGGATGTAGACTTTGGATTTGAATTTCCACTTGTGGTATTCAATCCACTTGTGCATCTTGTTCATGTCTTCCTGGCTGCTGGTGCTGTACTTGCTGTAATCGGTACCGTCGAACAGAGAGAAAGGCGGTGTGATTTGTGCAGACAACGAGAACTCGGAACCTTGGCGCGGATAAATCGGGTTGTCGATAGAGCTACGGGACAAGGTCAGGTTGAGGCTGAGGTTATTACACTTACCGTTGGTAACCGGGAAGTACTGCCAGTCACTCAGAACATAGCGTTGGTAAGACAACTCGGCTGTGAACTGGAAGTAGTCATCCGGCCACTTCAAACGCTTACCGAACATCACTGCAAGACCATACATCTGGATAGATTTGTCCGGGTCGTAATAATTCTCGTAGTTGTTGTAATTGCCGTAGTTGTACATACCGTAGCCATACATACCGCTATAATAGCTGTTGTAATAGCTGTTCATGTAGGCTGAATTGTAATAACGGCTACTGATGTCGGTCTGGCGGGAATAGAAAGCCGATACGGAGAATGCATTCGGGCGTTTACCGCCAAACCACGGGTCGTAGAATGAAACGCTGTATGACTGATAGTATTTGGCATTGGTCTGGCCGCTGATGGTCAATGTCTGACCATCGCCTTGCGGGAGGATACCGCGGTAGTTCTCACCCGGATGCAGCAGGTTGGACAGAGAGAAGTTGGTGAACTTCAGACTTAACTTACCGATAATACCCGTTTGTCCCCAACCGGCGGAGAACTCTACCTGGTCGTTGGCTTTGGATACAAGGTCATAACCGATGTCTACCGTGCCGTCTTCCGGTCTCGGCTGGATGTCGGGCTGGATTTGTTCGGGGTCGAAGTGTCCCATCTGCTGGATTTCACGCATGGAACGCATCAGGTCTTCACGGCTGAAGAGTTCGCCCGGACGGGTACGGAGTTCACGGCGTACTACGTTTTCATACAAACGGTCGTTACCGTTGATGCTGACTTTATTGATGGTAGCCTGGCGACCTTCGTAGATACGCATTTCCAGGTCGATGGAGTCGCCCACGATGTTTACTTCCACCGGTTCGAGGCTGTAGAACAGATAACCGTTGTTGTAGTAAAGGTTACCGATGGCATCGTCATCGGTCATTGTACGCTCTTCAAGTAACTTCTGGTTGTAGACATCACCCTTCTTCATCTGGAGGAGGAAGTTCAGTTGTTCGGAAGGATACAATGTGTTACCTACCCAGGTTACATTGCGGAGATAGTATTTCTGTCCTTCCTCAATCTGCATGAAGATGTCTACCGTGCGGTCATCGTAGGGCTTGATACTGTCTGTCACGATGATGGCGTCACGATAACCCAGTTCGTTGTATTTGTCGATAATCAGCTGTTTGTCCGCTTCGTAGTTGTCCTCAATGAATTTCTTGGTGCGGAACAGATTGAGCAACTTGCCCTTTTCGTTTGTTTTCTTCATCACACGCTTCAGCTTCTTGGTCGTGAGGGCCTCGTTGCCTACAATGGTGATTTGATGTACTTTCACTTTCTCCTTCTTGTCGATGTCGATGTTGACAATCACTTCATTCTTCTTTTCCGGATCATCACGTTGGGTGATGATTACATCTGCATTCTTGAAGCCCTTGTCGTCAAAATAGCGCTTTATCAAGGTCTTGGCGCGGTCCACCAGATTAGGTGTAATCTGACCGCCCTTTATCATGCCGATTCTGCTTTCCAGGTCTTCACGCTCTGACTTCTTCACACCGTTGTAGCGTATGTCGGAAACACGCGGACGCATGGTCAGATGAATGGTCAGCCAAATTTGGTCGCCTTCAATCTTGTCTGCTGTAATTTCCACGTCAGAGAACAGACCGTGGCGCCAGTAGCGCTTACAAGCTTGTGTAATCTCGTCACCCGGCACGGTGATAGTCTGCCCTTTGGATAGTCCGGACAATCCGACAATTACATAATCCTCATAGTTCTGGGCTCCTTCGACCTTAATGTCGGCTATTTCATACTTCTTGGGTGTTCCCGAATAGAGTATAACCGGCTTTTCGGTTTCATCGGTGTTGTTTACGTCCTGTGCTGCTGTTGTCAGTGCGCAGCCGAAAAGGCAGACAAACGTTACGAGTATGGAGAAAATACGATAGTGCATCTTTTTATTTACTATTTTACAATTTACTATTTACTATTTGTGTGTCCGGTGATTAATTGATTTGCTCGCTGGTCTTGCCGAACCTGCGTTCGCGTTTCTGATAGTCACATATGGCTTTGCGTAATTCTTCTTCACGGAAGTCGGGCCAATAGGTATCACAGAAATAAAGTTCCGAATAGGCGCATTGCCAGAGCATATAGTTACTAAGGCGGAGCTCTCCTCCGGTACGTATCAGCAGGTCGGGGTCGGGCATGAAGTGGGTTGTCAGATGACGGGATATGAGCTCACTGTCGATTTGTTCGGGTTTCAGCTCACCTTTCTGTACCAGGTCGGCTATTTGCCGGGCAGCTTCCGTTATTTCCCAGCGGGAAGAGTAGCTCAATGCCAGTACCAGGCACATTCCCGTGTTGTGGGAGGTGTGTGCCACGCAAGTGTTGAGCCGTTGCTGTACGTTGGCAGGCAGTTTTTCAATATCTCCTATTACCCGGAAACTGATATTGTTCTTCATGAACGTCTCTTCCTCTATGGAGTCGAAGAGCAATCCCATCAAGGCGGCTACCTCGTCCGACGGACGATTCCAGTTCTCGGTAGAGAACGTATATAAAGTAAGGTATCTGACTCCTAATTTAGCGGCTTCCTCTGCAATGACGTGCACAGTCTCTGCGCCGGCCTGATGTCCATAGCTGCGTTCGTGTCCACGCTGCTTGGCCCACCGTCCGTTACCGTCCATGATAATCGCCACGTGCTGGGGTATCCGGTTTAGATCGATTTCTTCCTTATATGACATCATTATTATTGTATTTCGAAGCCCAATCTGTTAAGACGTCCGCGCCATACCTCATTCTTGGTGCCGTTGCCGCCGAATATCACCCAAATGAAGTCCCGTTTGTCTGCCGGGTCCACAGTTTTGTCTTTCGTCGGTTCCACTATAATGGAGTACGCGCCTTTCCCTTTGAATTCCTGGGGTAGCAGGAATTTGGTTTCTGTCTTGCTCCACGCAATGCCTGTGATGGAGTTGTAGATGGCGTCAAGTTCTCCTCCAAAGCAATAGAACATGTCGCCATAGTACATAATGGCAGGGTTGACCATGCCGGGACAAGATGTGTCGTACACCGTGTTAGCCAGGCTTGCCCAGCCTTTGCCGTCCAATGAGAACCAGGGTATTGTCTCTTGTTCGTTGGCCAGCGGCATTCCTGCCAGAACCACCTTCTCTACACCATTGCCGGTGTTGGTCTGGGTGGTGGATATGTTTTCGGTAGGGAATCCTGCCGGGACTTCCTCAAGGGTAAGGTTGTCAGCCGTGTTTTCCGCTTCCCAATTCTTTCCGTCTTTACAGATGTTGAAATATTGCTTTCCGTTGATTTCCACAATACCCGAGAGCCGGTCGGAGAAACCATTAATGAGGACTATGACATTGTCTCCCAATGTAGTGACTTCTGTCCAGACGCCGCCGTTGGTAGAGCTGAATACTCTCTTGCTTTTTGTAACCATATAAAGCGCATTGTTATACTCTACGGCAGATGTCAGCTTTACGTCTGAGGGGAGGTTGCTGACATTGACTTTACTCCAGTTGTATTTATCGGGCGCAGTCGATGTCTTGTAAGCGGTAGTGTTGGAAGTGTAGACAAACAACTCGTCTCCAAGTATAACCGCTTTTTGCTGGCCTAAATTGATGGTATTGGAGAATATATTCCCCCTATTCTGCATGTCTGTCCATACGAGTGAGTCCGGGTCTTGCAGATGTACATTAATTTTCAGTTTATATTCGCGGACTGTAACGCCGTCGGCGGCGTGTGCTTTGAACAGCATGCCGGCATCGTTGTTCATGGCGGGTCTCAAATCCACGGAGTCCGACATGACGAATACCGTGTCGGTAGGCGAGCCTGAAGTTATCCAACCGGTAACGGTCATAGTATCAATCAGAATACGGTCAATGATGGTATCTGAACCTACGGGCAATGAATCTCTGTTATAGATGAGCCTATTGAGCTGGTCAATTGTAAATTTGTAATGTTTGCCATGTATGGTATCGATACCAAAAGCATGTATAGTAGCATCGGAGCTGAATTCATAATTGTCGTCAGAGTCAAGGCATGAACTTAGAGCAAATGACACAATAAGAAAACTCACAATTACTGATAGAAACTTTATTCTCATTTTGAAAGTTAGTGTTTATTTACAAGTTGCAAAAATAGGAACATTTTTTTCTATAAACAGCTTTACGGGGAAGTTTTATATAAAATTATAGATAATATCCCCCTTTTTCTCGATAAAAAAGCCCTGAAATGAGGCTATTGACTGTTTCTTGAGGCCGTATAATGGCGAAAACTCCTGCCGAAAGAATACTCTGTTGCAAATGGATATCCGTCACTGATTTCGGGTGCTTTGACGCCGGAATGAAGAAGGTGCGGAGCTTCTTCCACAAAGATTTCGTCCCACAATCCGGCATCAATGAAGGATTGGAGCGTTTGGCTGCCACCCTCTACCAAAAGGGATTGTAATCCGCGTGTATACAGCATTTCCATGATTTCGGGGAGTATATTCTGCCGGTAGTCGCTGACTGGTAGATATTCTACATTCGGTAGCGGAGCGTGCGGGATTTCTGTAAAAACGAGGGTCGGCACGCTACCGTCAAATAGGTGAAGGCTGGGGGATAGCTTTTGTTGCCGGTCCAGCACGATACGTACTGGTGAACGACCATACCAATGGCGGACATTCAGGCCGGGATTGTCCAGTTCAGCCGTACGGGTACCTACTAATATGGCACTGTGCTCTGCCCGTTTCTTGTGTACCAGCATCGAAGTCAGCGGGCTGGAGAGGATAACCGGTTTACCGTCCGTGCGGGAGTAATCGATATATCTGTCAGAAGATTCCGCCCATTTTAGGGTGATGTAGGGGCGTCGCAAAGTATGGAAAGTGATGAACCTGCGGATGAGCTGCCGACATTCTGTTTCCAGCACTCCGACAATAACTTCACGTCCAGCATCCTTCAGTTTCTGTATGCCTCGGCCCGCAACCTTAGAAAAAGGGTCTCGGCACCCGATGACGATGCGTGGAATCTGCTTCTCGATGATGAGGTCTGCACAAGGAGGAGTTTTGCCATAGTGCGAACACGGTTCCAGGCTGACATAGATGGTGGAACGTTTCAGCAGGGACGTGTCTTTCACGGAACGGATGGCGTTGACCTCGGCGTGGGCTTCTCCACAACGCACATGGTATCCCTCGCCTATGATTTTCCCGTCACATACTATTACCGCTCCCACCATCGGGTTGGGTGCTGTATTGCAAAGTCCGTTTTGTGCCAGTTGGATGCATCGCAGCATATATTTCTCTTCTTCTGAATTCATATCCTTGCTTGTCTTTTGGTTGAATAATCAAAATTAATGATTACTTTTGCAGCCCGAATAAAACCGGACTCCGAATGAATGTAACCGTTTCACATATCCGCAGTGCTTTGCAGGAGTGCTATCCTCCCCGGGAGGCAGCCAATCTTTCCCGTATTGTCTGCTGTGAAATGTTAGGTCAGAGTCATATTGACTATTACCTGGGCAAAGATATGATTTTATCTCCAAAGGATGAAAAGGAATTGGAAAGCATTCTTTCCCGTCTGTGCAATTTTGAGCCCATACAGTATGTGCAGGGTACTGCCCGTTTCCTGGGACGTACTTTTCGGGTGGCTCCGGGGGTGCTTATTCCCCGTCCCGAAACGGAAGAACTGGTGGAGAGGATGCTGGAGGAAGTCGCTCCGGCTTCCCGTATTCTCGACATTGGCACTGGAAGTGGGTGTATTGCCGTCACTTTGTCTAAAGAGTTGCCGGAGGCGGAAGTAACTGCTTGGGACATTTCCGGAGAAGCTCTTGCCATAGCCGGCGACAATAACCACCTTTTGCAGGCTTCCGTGCTATTTGTACAGCGTGATGTCCTGACGTATCAACCGGTTGAGGGTGAATGTTTTGATGTAATCGTCAGTAATCCACCTTATGTTACGGAAACAGAAAAGCGGGATATGGAACCAAATGTCTTGAACTGGGAACCTTCGGGAGCTTTGTTTGTTCCAGACAGCGACCCGCTCCGTTTCTATCGGCGTATAGGTGAACTGGGACGGAGCATGCTGACGGTCGGCGGCCGACTCTATTTTGAAATCAACCGGGCATTTGGAGAGGCTGTCGCTTCGATGCTTCGCAAGCAAGGCTATACGAATGTCCGTATCCGAAAAGATATTTCCGGCAACGACCGGTACGTAATTGCAGAACGATGATAGAAATAACTGAAACTGAAGCTTTGAACAGAGTGGCGGCATATTGCTCCACTGCCGAGCATTGCCGGGCAGAGATTGCGGAGAAACTGCAACGCTGGGGCATTGCCTATGATGCCATAGACCGTATCATCAACCGTCTGGAACAAGAGAAGTACATTGATGAAGAGCGCTTCTGCCGTGCTTTCATCAACGACAAATACCGTTTTGCCAAATGGGGCAAGATGAAAATAGGGCAGGCGCTCCAGTTGAAAAAGATACCTTCGTCTGTCTATTGGCCCTATTTGAACGAGATTGATGAGGAGGAATACCACTCTGTCCTGCAGAAGCTGCTGGCGGCAAAGCGTAAAAGCGTCCGTGCCGAAAGTGAGTATGAGTTGAATGGCAAACTGGTGCGTTTTGCCTTGAGCAGGGGGTTCGAAATGAAGGATATATGTCGTTGCATAGAGGTTTCTGAGGAAAATGACTACTCCGAATGAAAATTATCGGCTTTCTCTTTTTTATTCTCATTCTGTTTCCGTATTTTTGCGCCATATTTATCATATATAGATTAGTTTTGCTATGAAAACTTTAGAAAGATTGTTTGCAGAGAAGTTGCTGAAGATAAAAGCGATTAAACTACAACCGGCTAACCCGTTCACTTGGGCATCCGGATGGAAGTCTCCGTTTTATTGTGATAACCGCAAAACCCTTTCTTATCCTTCTCTCCGTAATTTCGTGAAGATTGAAATTACGCGTCTGATTTTGGAACGTTTCGGACAGGTGGATGCCATTGCCGGTGTGGCAACGGGAGCTATCCCGCAAGGTGCCTTGGTGGCCGATGCATTGAACTTGCCGTTTGTATATGTACGCTCCACTCCGAAAGACCATGGACTGGAGAATTTGATTGAAGGTGAACTTCGTCCCGGTATGAAGGTGGTAGTCGTGGAAGATTTGATTTCTACGGGTGGAAGCAGTTTAAAGGCTGTAGAAGCTATCCGCCGTGACGGATGTGAGGTCATCGGTATGGTGGCTGCCTATACTTATGGTTTCCCGGTTGCCGAAAAGGCTTTCAAGGATGCCAAGGTGCCTTTGGTGACGCTGACCAATTACGAGGCTGTGATGGAAGTGGCACTGCGTACGGGCTATATCGAGGAAGAAGATGTGGAGACTCTGAATGAATGGCGTAAAGACCCTGCACATTGGGAATCTGGTAAATAAGAACTTATTTGTAAAAATGTTAATATGGATAAAAGAGCCATTCGGATAGATTCTGTCCGGATAGTTCTTTTTTCTTTTTGAATACGATTGATTATGACGAAATTTGAGAGTGGAGTGAAAGTTGTACCGGCTTCACAAGAAGCTGTTTATGAAAAGCTTTCCGACCTGAGCAATCTGGAGAAGGTGAAAGACCGTTTGCCTGAAGACAAAGTGAAGAACTTGAGTTTTGATGCGGAGAGCATGACGATAGAGGTGGCTCCCGTAGGAAAGATTACGTTGCAGATTGTGGAGAAGGAACCTTGCAAGTGTATCAAGTTTGCAACAACCACTTCACCGCTGCCCTTCAATCTGTGGATACAGATTGTACCCGTCACCGAAACCGAATGTAAAATGAAACTGACCATCGGCATGGATATAAATCCGTTTATGAAGACCATGGTGCAGAAACCCTTGCAGGAAGGATTGGAGAAGATGGCAGATATGTTGGCGATGATACAATATTAATCACTAACCATTAATCATTAGAAACAACGTGGCTCAGAAACTTTGGGAAAAATCCGTTCAGGTAAATAAGGATATCGAACGCTTCACGGTAGGCCGTGACCGTGAAATGGACCTTTATTTAGCAAAGCACGATGTGCTGGGTTCCATGGCGCACATCACGATGCTCGAAAGCATTGGCTTGTTGACGAAGGAAGAACTGCGGCAATTGCTGGCCGAATTGAAGGAAATCTATGCGATGGCCGAGCGTGGAGAATTTGTGATAGAAGAGGGAGTGGAAGACGTTCACTCACAAGTGGAACTTATGCTGACGCGCAACTTGGGTGATATAGGTAAGAAAATACACAGCGGACGTTCGCGCAACGACCAGGTGTTGCTCGATTTGAAGCTCTTTACCCGTGCAGAGATAAAGGAAGTGGCGGAGGCTGTGGAACAATTGTTCCATGTGCTGGTTATGCAGAGCGAACGCTACAAGGATGTACTGATGCCGGGTTATACACACTTGCAGATAGCCATGCCGTCTTCTTTCGGACTTTGGTTTGGGGCATACGCCGAGAGCCTGGTGGACGATATGATGTTCCTTCAGGCAGCTTTCAAGATGTGCAACCGCAATCCTTTGGGTTCTGCTGCGGGATACGGTTCCTCGTTCCCGCTGAACCGTACGATGACTACCCGTCTTTTGGGATTTGATTCCCTCAACTACAACGTAGTGTATGCCCAGATGGGGCGTGGCAAGATGGAGCGTAATGTAGCTTTCGCCCTTGCCAGTGTGGCCGGAACCATATCGAAATTGGCTTTTGACGCATGTATGTTCAACAGTCAGAACTTCGGTTTTGTGAAGCTGCCGGACGATTGCACTACCGGCTCCAGCATCATGCCTCACAAGAAGAACCCGGACGTCTTTGAACTGACGCGTGCCAAGTGCAACAAACTGCAATCCCTTCCCCAGCAGATTATGATGATAGCCAACAATCTTCCTTCCGGCTATTTCCGTGACTTGCAGATTATCAAAGAGGTCTTCCTGCCTGCTTTTCAGGAACTGAAAGACTGTCTGCAGATGACGACTTACATTATGAACGAAATCAAGGTGAACGAACATATTCTTGATGATGACAAGTATCTGCTTATTTTCAGTGTGGAGGAAGTCAACCGCTTGGCACGTGAAGGGATGCCTTTCCGCGATGCCTACAAGAAGGTGGGACTGGATATTGAAGCCGGAAACTTCTCGCACAGCAAAGAGGTACATCATACCCATGAAGGCAGTATCGGAAACCTTTGTAACGATGAAGTCTCTGCCCTGATGCAGAAAGTGGTAGATGGTTTCAATTTTGAGACCATGCAAGCTGCAGAGAAAGAGTTGCTGGGCAGGTAAAAGGTTCTGCGGGTTCAAGTCCCGCTGCGAGTACTGTACTTTTATAAAAAAAAATTTGGCAGAAACGGGAAAACTGTTTATCTTTGCACCCGTTCTCCAAATGCGGAAATAGCTCAGTTGGTAGAGCATAACCTTGCCAAGGTTAGGGTCGCG
>ERZ773155.3441-NODE-3441-length-10727-cov-5.801818_pt1 | contig 10727 bp, 8 predicted proteins | sample MGYA00511262_ERZ773155 | MGnify/ENA primary metagenome ERZ773155 (study PRJEB29015, sample SAMEA2737828) | human gut metagenome | biome: human gut; feature: human-associated habitat; material: faeces | place: China | collected 2012 ... | reverse complement strand
CCCAGCCCGCCCGCCAGAACAGCAGTTGCAACGCCAACGATATTTCCGCTTCCAACACACGAGGCGATCGCCATATTCAATGCCTGGAAGGATGACACGCTTCCTTCCGAATTCGTGTCCTTATCTCCGTAGCGAATTGGATGGATCAAGGTCTTTTTGATGATATACTTAAAATGTCTGACCTGGACGCCACCAGAAATAACCGTATAAAGAATGCCAACCGCAAGCAAAACAAACAGCAGCCAATTCCCCCACAACCAATTGTCGATCGTGGTCAGTATTTCCTGAATTCGCTCCATATTGATGATCCTTTCAGTCGATTATTTCCAATCCAGATAGATCGGATTTGTCCAGGCTGTCCGACCGTACTTGTCCGTAACTTCGACACGAATATAAGCTTCGTGACCCTTGACCTCATATTCGCCATAAGTCAGGGAATCCTCGCAGGCTTTTCCGAGGACCATTACGCCGTCATTGATGATATTTCCCGCAACGAAGTTGATATGATTGACGGGAGAGCAGGAGATCCACGCCTTGCCGTCCTTAATGCCCCAATCTTTGATCACCGGGCCGGCAGACGAATAGTAGTTGCCGTCCAGGAAGTTCTGGATGATCGCGTCATGCGTCAGCTCGGGAGCCTGCACGCAGATCCAGCCGCCGCAGGAGTCCTCAAACAAGCCTTCGTTATGGTTGTCGTCGCTGGCGAAACCGTTGATCTTCTTTCCCATCCGGAGCATACGGTCCCAATACGTGACATCGTAGCCGGTGTTAGACTCCAGGACCGTGTTGTAGTTGAAAATCTCCAGTGCCTGTACGCCTTCCGTATAAATAAACTCTTCTTCGGTCACGCGGCTCCAGATCGGATGATTGTATGTTACCACACAGCCGCGGTCACGCAGCATATCCGCGATCTCCTGAGAGATCTCCCGTCCGCGCCAGGTTCCGTAATGCTTCTGCGGGGGAACGTGCTCCATGTGGGTGAACAGCGGAGCCTTGGCGTTTTTCTGCATCTCGCTGGTACCGAGAATACCATGCAGATGATGGATCTCCAGCCGCTTGCTGCTGCCTTCTTCCTGATACAGGATCGCGCTGGCTTCGATGGCGGGGATCATAATGAAATTATCTGTATTATACTGCTTGCGATAGTCGGTGTAAATATCATGCTCGGAGAGTGCCAGAAAATTGTATCCATGCTCCTTGTAAACCTCTACGGACTGCTCCGGCGTCATCTTACCGTCAGAAATCGTCGTATGGCTGTGGAGGTTTCCCTTGTACCAGTTTCCGTTGTTCTTGAAACCCTGATAATCTTTCATAGTTTTTTCCCTCCTAATTACGCGTTTTTCTGGTGCTTCTTGATTCTGCGGATCAGGAACGTAGAAACACCGACACCGACAACTGCCCAGCCGATCATCACAGAGAACACGATTCTGAAGCCCGTCATGCCGGGGAAGCGATCCAGGAAATTGCCGTACATCACATAGGCAAAGGTGTTCGGCAGATAAATGATCAGGGACGCCATGCTCATAGCCGCGCCGGTGATCTCACGGGGGACCTTGACCTCATCCATAGGAGCAAAGAACACCGCGCGCATGGTAAATACGATAGCACCAAAGGTCAGGGTGCAGACAGCGCCCAGCATCCACATACCCTTCTGGCCAAGAGCCTCGTGGGGGATCATCAGGAAAACAGCCATTGCCACAATGCACACAACGAAGCCGACCCGAATGTGCTTGGCTGCGGACTTATGAACCTTATCGGACATAAAGCCGCCAACGGGGCCGCCGATCATCTTCAGACCATACTGGTTGACAATTCCGTACATGCCAACTGCGGTGGCAGGCAGCATATAGATCTTGTTGAGGAAGGGGATGAAGTAAGTCAGGCCGCAATAAATGCAATACACAACAAAGCCGTTGAGAGAAACCGCCCAGATATCAACACTCTTCAGTGCCTGCATCATACCGGAGAAAGCGGCCTCTGCCTTGTTGACTTCCTTGCCGTCCTCGCCGACGCACTTTTCATCGTGCGGAACAAAGATCAGGCACAGCACACCGGCCACCATAGTGACCACGGACAGGAAAATGAATCCGCCGCGCAGAGCTGCGGCGCCTTCGCCCATAGCCCGGAATACGGCCAGAGCCGAAGAAGCCACGATCACGTCAACAACACCGCGTCCCATTTCCAGAAAGCCGAACATTCTGCCCTGCGTCTTTTCATCACCCAAAAGGCGAATGGCCTTCAGCAGAACGGGCCAGTAGGTCACCTCGCCCAGAATGGCAAGGACGCCAAAGGCCAGCAGGAAGCCATAATAGCCGGGGAACGTTGCGATGTAAAATCCGACAACGCCGATTCCGATCAGCGAACCGCCGATCATATACTTCTTACTAATAATATCACAGATGTAAATACCTGCAATCAGGCCGATGGTCTGAACGATGCCATATACGCTCAGGGCCGCGCCGATCTGAGTGTTCGACAGTCCCATGAATTCCTGCATGGGAACATAGAACATATCCTTCATGCTGGAGAGCTTAAACGCAATACCACCAGAAAAAGTGAGAATGCAAAATACTAACCAACGATTAGGCGCTGCTTTTGCGATTTGCTTTTTTGTTTCATTACTCATTATTCATTCTCCTTTCACCCTGCCACGCTTTCCTCTCAAGGACATTTTAGCTCAGCGGTGTTCGCACGTTTAGTATAATTGCTTTTTGTTGCGTTTGCAAGTAAAACCAACTGTCCACAACAAAAACCATGATAATATCCAATTTTTCACCAGATAAATTGTTGATAATCATGGTATTTTCTGCGTTTGCTTTTCTAATCACAGAAAATGCCATATTTTTTCTTGTGTTTTTTTGCATTTCCTCTTTTCAAATCTTTTTTTTGTGTTATAATCGTCTTAAAATATCCATGCAGATTTTCGACAACAGAGGAGGCGCATCGATGCTACAACAACAGCGGCACGATATCATACTGTCTATCCTTGCAGAAAACGGAACCGTCCACACCGCGGATCTCGTCAAACGCATGGACGTATCTTCTGAAACGATTCGGAAGGATCTGGACTATTTGGAAAAGGCCGGACAGCTTACGCGGGTACACGGCGGCGCTATGCCCGCAAGCGACAGGGATTCTGCGATCAACCCCGGCTACATCACATTGAGCACCCGCAAGACGCAAAACGTTGAACAGAAGAAAGCGATCGTCCAATATGCGTTATCAATGATCAAGGAAAACCAGGTGATCGCGCTGGATTATGGCAGCACCAGTCAGTTGATGGCGGTAGCCCTGAAAGGACGTTTTCAAAAGCTGAGCATTATCACAAATTCCATTCAAAACGCTTTGCTCCTTTCCGACGTTCCGGGCTTTACCATCATCTTGGTCGGCGGCGTTCTGAACAAGGACGAATATACCATTGTAAATCCCATGTTTTCTCTTGAGGATAGTCTCCACATCGACACTTACTTCATGTCGGCCAGTGGAATTGACCCCGTTATCGGCTGTACGGACCTTGGCTTCAGCGAGGCAAGCGTACAAAATCAGATGCGCCATGCCGCAAGACGCACCGTGGTCTATGCGGACTCAAGTAAATTCGGCCGCGCGAGTCTGGTGAGGGTATGTCCCATAGAAGAAGTCGACTGCATTATCACAGACCGGGGACTCTCTGAAGAGCAGAAGAACGCATTTATGGAGCGTGGCGCAAATTTGATCATCGTGTGACTGGATTTATGCACATGAGGATCTTCCGCATACGCTTCAAACTGCATCACCGGTGCGGTGAGAAAAAGAAATATTAAAATAAGAGGCAGTTTGCCTGTATCTGAGGATTCTCGGATACAGGCAAGCTGCCTGAACCTTAAAATTGATACCACTCCTGCGGCTTTTTGAAAGGTTGCAGAAACAATTCAACCTGAGAGGAACTACACACCATGCAAATCATCTTATCTGTTTCTATTGCCGTCCTTGCCGGCCTCTTAATGACCCGTGTTGTGAAATCCTTGAAATTGCCCGATGTTACAGCCTATTTGATAGCCGGTATCTTCATTGGACCGTATTTCTTAGGCTCCCTGGGCATAGACGGGCTTGGCTTCATCAGCATGGAAGCAGTCGATCTCATGACCTTGGTTTCCCAAGTTGCTCTTGGCTTTATCGCGTTTGCGATCGGTAATGAATTTCGGCTGGAAGACATCACGCACATCGGGCGTCAAGCGGTCGTTGTCGGAGTCTTTCAGGGACTTGCCGCTATGTTGTGCGTCGATACGGCGCTGCTTCTTTTGCACATTCTCATCCCGGACAAGCTTTCCGTAGCGCAAGCCATCACGCTTGGCGCCATTTCCACCGCAACCGCGCCGGCTGCCACATTGATGGTCGTGCGTCAATATAAGGCCAGCGGCCCGCTGACTGATCTGCTGCTGCCCGTTGTCGCGTTGGACGATGCGGTCGGCCTTGTGGCCTTCGCCATTTCCTTTGGGATCGCGCACGCTGTCCAGCGGAGTGGTCGACTTCGTATCCATTCTGGTAGACCCACTCATCAAAATCGCGGCCTCCCTGTTGCTGGGAGCGGTCAGCGGCTGGCTGCTGACTCAGTTAGAAAAGCTTTTCCATTCCAATACAAACCGGCTGAATCTGACCATTGCGTTTGTATTCCTCATGGTTGCCCTTTCCATGATCAAGTTCTCCATTGGGCCGGTTCATGTGGGCTTCTCCTCCCTGCTGGTCTGCATGATGCTGGGGACAGTTTTCTGCAACCTCTGCCCCTTATCCGCGGACTTGATGGAAAAGGCGGATCGCTGGACCTCGCCGTTATTCGCGCTCTTTTTTGTGGTCAGCGGCGCAGAGCTTGAATTGCACGTTTTTACCGAGGCGGCCATTGTTGGTATTGGCGTTGTCTATATCCTCTTTCGCTCTCTTGGCAAATATTACGGCTCCCTCATCAGCACACGCCTGACCCATTGCGCTCCTCCTGTATGCAAATACCTGGGGATCACCTTGCTCCCGCAAGCCGGTGTCGCGCTTGGTATGTGCATCACCGCGCGGCAGCTCGGTCCCGAGGGTGACTTGATTCGCAATATCACCCTGTTTGCTGTCCTGATCTATGAATTGGTTGGCCCTGTCCTCACCAAGCAGGCGCTCACGAAAGCGGGCGATATCAAGCCTATGCCTGATGAGGTAAAGTATCGGCGCGAACGCAAGCTTGCGGAGTCCGGCTCCGGTTCCAATCAGTGAGGTGCATCATGAAGGAAGAACAAAAGAAGATCGAATTGCTGCAGAAGATCGCGCACCGTCTGAACGAGGCCCATGTACAGTGGGCCTTGGGCGCGTCGATGCTGCTGTACTTCAAGAGCATCACTTCTGAGTTCCACGATATTGATTTAATGGTCGCTGACCATGACGCGGAATGTGTCCGCACGATTTTATCGGAAATGGGTGAGCTTTGTCCACCTGACCCCATGCCGAATCCCATGTACCGGACTAAGGCCTTTATGGAGTTTCTCATAGATTCCATCGAGGTCGATGTCATGGCTGGTTTTGCGATCGTGCACGAGGGAACGGTTTATGATTGTTCTCTGCGTGAAGATCAGATCGTGGAGAAAATGCTGCTTGGAACAGAAGTCATCCCGCTGCAATCGCCGCGGTTATGGTGCAAATACTATCGGTTGATGGGACGGCCTCAAAAGGCAGACATGATCGAGAAAGCATTGTCATGTAGCATCCTATCTCAGCAGCCTTCGCCAAAGGCATAGTGATATAAAACAGCATTGTGAAGCATACCCCCAATACTGGATACGCAGCATTGGGGGTATGCTTTACTGCTACCGGCTGCTGGACGGTGTGACTGTCATGCGGATGCGGCTGGAAATGGAAGCCTATTGAGTTATTGCCGCTCAAATAAACTGGGATCAAAGCATAAAAATAAGTCGAGGAAATTTCCCTCGACTTATTTTTCGTGCCCTGTACCGTCCGGTTTGCCCCATAGGTCACATTGTGTACCTATGAACATTAACCGCTGCAAAGCAGTCCTTTTTGTCGTATAAAGCTGTCCCGCGGCGGCCGTGTAGACCTCGTTATAACCTGCACCTTCAAGCACAGGTGGGTTGCTTCCAGAATGCTTTACCGCTTCCAACTTCCAACCGCGAACGGCAGCCGGGAGGCCTGCGATCCACACTCTGAGAGGTGCATCCCTAATAACGAAATGTGGGTTAAAAAAAGATCTATCACGCACCCCGCAGGACACGCGGAATGACGTATTCCTTAAAAGTCTGCGTGGAAACGGAGGAATTATTCCTCGTCCTCGTCAAACAGCAGCTCCATGAACTGCTCGTAGACCGCCTCCAGCTCCTCGTCGGAGTCCAGCGTGGAGAGCAGATCCTCGCCATCCTCGTGGATGACCTTCAGGATCACCAGACCGTTGTCGGGATCGTCCTCGTTTTCCCCCTCGGTCTCGGCGGGGAAGAAGGCCTGATACATCTGGCCGTTATACTCCAGAGCGTCTACAAATTCCAAAACCAGCTCTTTTCCGTCCTCGTCGGTCACGGTAATAAAGGTGGGGCCGAAATCTTCACTCATCTTTGTATACCCTTTCTCGTGTTGTCTGTCCCTCCGGGGAAGGATTGCCCTTATTGTAACGGAAGAAAACGATGATTGCAAGAGCGAAAACCGTGAAAAAGCAGCGAAGTACGAAAGTTATGTGACAGAAATTTCTGAAAAAATTTGGTAAAATCTATGGAAGCGGAAACTTTTCGCCGGTTGAATCCGACATTTTCGCAGTTGACAGGGGATGATATAATGGACTTGATAATGGTGTATTGTGGGTTGGTTTCCTGAAGGGAAACCGCCTTGTGGATCACAAAAGGAGGTTCCAAGTTGGAGGAAAGAAGAAACACGCATCCCCAGGGGGCGGATCATTCCCGCAAACGGCGGAAGGTCCGGCCCGGTCATGTGGCGGGCGGCGTTGTGATGACGGTCTTTACCCTGGTCCTGATCGGCGTCTGCACAACGCTCATGCTGCTGGGGATTTTCATGAAGTATGTGAATACATCTCTGCTGCCGACCCTGGAGGTCCGGGCGGAGGACTATACCATGTCCCAGAGCTCCGTGGTCTATTATCAGGACAAGGAGAGCGGCCAGTGGGTGGAGTTCCAGAAGGTCCACGGGCAGGAGAACCGTGTCCTGATCGACATCGACGATATGTCCCCCTACCTGTGGCAGGCAGCGGTGTCTATTGAGGACGAGCGTTTTTTCAGTCACCACGGCGTGGACTGGAAGCGGACCCTGGGCGCTACGCTGCTGACCCTCACCGGCAGCAACGACAGCTACGGCGGCTCCACCATCACCCAGCAGATGCTGAAAAACATGACCGGCGAGAATCAGAATACCATCAACCGCAAGGTCAAGGAGATCTTCCGGGCGCTGGAATTTGAAAAGAACAACACGAAAAGCCAGATTCTGGAGCTGTACCTGAATATGATCTATTTGGGCAGCGGCTGCGGCGGCGTGGAGACGGCAGCGGAATACTACTTCGGCAAGTCCGCTAAGGACCTGACGGCGGCGGAGAGCGCCTGTATCATCGCCATCACCAACAACCCGTCTCTCTACAACCCCAAATATGAACGGACCTACACCCGGAAGGACGGCACCACCGTCACTCCCCGGCAGCTGAACAAGAAGCGCCAGGAGCTGATCCTGGACAAGATGTCTAAGGTCATCAATCCCGATACCGGCAAGCCCTATCTGACAAAAGAGGAGTGCGAAGCCGCCAAGGCGGAGCCTTTGAACTTCACAGATACCTCCGGAGACGCCAGCGAGCTGGTCAAGACCGACGGTATCGAGATCAACAATTGGTTTGTGGAGCAGCTCATCAAGGATGTGACCACAGATCTGGCTCAGGCCAAGAGCATTTCTTATGAAGCGGCCCAGCGGCTGGTGAACAACAGCGGCTATCAGATCTATTGCACCATGGACCCGGATATCCAGAAGATCGCGGAGGATGTCTACGCAGATCTGAGCAATTTGAATGTACACTCTGCCAAGGGCCACCAGCTGCAATCCGGTATCACCATCATGGACCCCTATACCGGCAACATCGTGGGCATGGTGGGCGCCATGGGCCCCAAGACTCAGAATCTGGTGGACAACTATGCGGTCCAGAAGCATCAGGTTGGTTCTTCTATCAAACCGTTGACGGTGTATTCCGCAGCGCTGGACGCCGGTGCTGTGACACCGGCCACCACCTTTGATAACTACCCCGTGGAGCTTATGAACAATTCTCCCTGGCCTAAGAACTCCCCCAATACCTACACCGGCTGGACCATGATCGGCGAGGGCGTCCGGCGTTCCATCAACACCATCGCCGTTCAGACCGTGGAGGCGCTGGGTGTGGCGGAGTCCTACGCTTACGCCATGGAGAAGCTGGGCCTCAGCCTGGTGCCGGAGGATATGGCCGTTTCCCCGCTGGCCATGGGCGGTCTGACCTATGGCCTGAGCACTGTGGAGATGGCGGCGGCCTTCTCTGCCTTTGCCAACAGCGGTGTTTACAATTCGCCCAAGATGTATACCGAGGTCCGGGACAGCAACGGTGAGACCGTGCTGAAAAACGAGGGCGAGACCCATGTGGCCATGAAGGAGACCACGGCCTACTTCATGAACCAGATGCTTACCAGCGTGGTGAACGCCGGTACCGGTACCTCCGCCAAGTTCAGCGGCATGACCATCGCGGGCAAGACCGGTACCACGGATAACTCCAAGACCCGCTATTTCGTGGGCTATACCCCCTATTACTGCGCCGCCGTGTGGACGGGCTATCCCAAGACCAATGAGAAGATTTCTGCCTCCGGCAACCCGGCCATTACCATGTGGAAGCCGGTCATGCAGAAGATCCATGAACATCTGGAGAATAAGAGCTTTGCAAAGCCTGCCAGCGGCCTGGAGCAGGTGACGGTCTGCGCCGACAGCGGCCTGCGCTGCACCGATGCCTGTCTCTCCGACATCCGGGGCAGCCGGGCGGTTCAGGTCACGGTGGCGGCAGGCACGGCTCCCACGGAGAACTGCAATCTCCACACCTTTGTGGATTACTGCACCGAGGGTAAGTGCGTTGCCACCGATAACTGTCCCTCCTCTGCCATTAAGCAGGTGGGTGTGCTGGACTTTGAACGGACGGAATACTTCCGGGAGGGCGTCCGCATTGGCTCCATTACTACCGACAGTGCCAAAAATCCCGACAGCATGTTCCATCTCATTGAGATGAAGCGGGCCATCGGTCTGGAACCCACGCCTACGGCAAGTGGCGGAGAGACCTACCCGGAGGTCATCGGCTGTCCGGCCCATGCCGGCATGACGCCGGTGGACCCGGATCACCCCGGCGGTGGCGCTGATGATCCCAATGATCCCAACTACAGCCCGTCGGTCGACGATCCCAGCGGCGGCTTCGGGGACGCGAACCTGCCTGACGATCCAACCGGCGGCATCGTGATCCCGTCGGAGCCTCCGGCCCCGGAGGACCCCAGCGGCGGCTTCGGAGACGCCGGTATGTGGGCGGCCAATCTGTTCAATCGGAACTGAGACAGAGCGCGCAAGATCATATAGCTGATACACCCCCAGACCGGAGACTCCGGTCTGGGGGTGCTGCTTGAAGAACCGATATGCGGTGTCGCTTTGGGTTTCTCTTTCAGATCCTCTGAAAAACAAGAGGACGGAACTGCCGGGAGCACAAAGCTGAATTGGGAGAAAAAAGACCCCCAGAAGCATTGCTTCTGGGGGTTGTCAGCTTATTTGCGGGGGCCGCCCTCCAGCCATTTCAGGTCATAGGGCTCAAAGACAACCTGCTCATAGGCGGGGACGTCCATCACCACGCCGGTCCAGTCGGAATGGATCTCGCCGGTCTGCTTGATGAGGATGTCATAGAGAATATCATAGGTAACGCCGTCAGCGGGATCGGTCTCCACGATGGTGGAGTAGGGCAGGGTCTTGTGATAGGTCAGCTCCATGCCCTTGTAGTCGAAGTGGAAGCCGCAGCGCATCCGGCAGCCGTCCAGACCGGTGTATTCCGCGATCTCCTTCAGATCGTGCAGGATCTTGTCCGGCTCGTAGAGGTTTTCGGGAGTGGTGGCAGTGTAGTCAAAGCGGAACTGGATGTTGGCGCCGGGAAGCTTGCGGAAGCGCTCAATGAAGGGGATCAGGTTCTCCTTGGGATAATCCTTGTAGAGAACGCAGTTGATCCGGAAGGGCACCGGCAGCCGGGTCAGCAGCGAGTCATTGGACTCCACCACATAGTGCTGCATGTGGCGGGATACATTGATGCAGGTGATCTTGTGCTTATTCCGCTCCGCAAAGGCCAGAATGTCCTCCTCCGTCTGACATTTGGAGACGGGCAGAGTGGTGTTGATGAACACCCGGTGGGTAGTGGGGATCTCATCCAGCATGATCTGGAGCTTTTCAATGTCGGCAAAGGGCTCGCCGCCGGTAAAGACGAAATCGCATTTGGGGGTGATGGCATCCATCCGGCGGATGCTCTGGACAATCTTCTCCAGAGAGAAGCCGGTCATATCCCCGTATTCTTCCTTATTGATACAGAAAGGGCAGTGGTTTTTGCAGTCGTAGGGGACAAAGATGGTGACGGTAGCGCCGCCTTCTCTGGTTTTGTACGGATGACTCATGTCGATCGCCTTTCCTGTTGTTGACGTTGGGAACGCAAGCTCCGGCAGGGAAACCAGTTGCTTTTCATTTGT
>ERZ773155.3436-NODE-3436-length-10754-cov-4.016170_pt1 | contig 10754 bp, 5 predicted proteins | sample MGYA00511262_ERZ773155 | MGnify/ENA primary metagenome ERZ773155 (study PRJEB29015, sample SAMEA2737828) | human gut metagenome | biome: human gut; feature: human-associated habitat; material: faeces | place: China | collected 2012 ... | reverse complement strand
AGTGCAATCGAGTTTACTCGAATTGCCGAGGCGAGAAATGGAGCATGAAAACAAACGAAAAAACTCGACCGTTATGAAAAGACCTTACGACGCTATGAAACCGCTCGGCCGCCTCCTGGGAGTCTTCGCATTGCTCCTGTCGACCAGCACGATCTGCCTCTGTTGCAGCTCCGATCCCGCTACGCCCGACGCTCCTGCCGAGGAGGGGGGGGGGAATTTAGATCCCGACGAACCTGACAAGCTCCCCGATGTCGCCGCCTACAAGGTTCCGGATGTCGTGGAGATGGGCTTCGCCGACACTTTCCTGCTTCCGTGCAGCGGCGCCGGCACCGACGATTACCTGCTGCTGACCGCACGCAACGATGCCTCCGAAATCCACCGGATGCCGGTGACGGAGGTCGACCAAACGCAGGGGGCCTCCCTGCAAACGCCCGCCGGTTTCATCGGGGGCATGTACGACTTCACCTTCTATAAAAACGGGAAAGCCCTCGACCTGGGCACGGCCTTCGTCGACGTGGTCGACCGCACCGAGGTGCCGCAGGTACCCGGCAGCACCGTCTACGGCCGCGTGATCGACCATACGGGTAAACCGATCGCGGGCGTTTCGGTTTCGGACGGCGTCTTCGTGACCGCCACCGACGACGAGGGGCGTTACTACCTCTCTTCGCTCAAACAGCGAGGCTACGTCTTCATCACCGTCCCCGCCGGATACCGCGCAGCGGTCAACCGCACCATTCCCCAGTTCTTCCGGCGGCTGAGCGGTTCGCCCCAGACCTACGAACAGCGCAGTTTCGTACTGGCGCCCGAAACCAACGAACGGCACCGCATGATCGTCTTCACGGACACGCATCTGGCCAACCGCACCAACGACATCCACCAGTTCGAAAACGGCTTCAAAGCCGACCTCCGCAAACAGATCGCACAGGCGAAAGCCGAGGGCGTGAGCCTCTACGCCATGGCGCTCGGCGATCTGACGTGGGACGAATACTGGTACAAGAACAGCTACCAGCCGTCGCACTACGTGCGCCAAATGGCCGATCTCGACATTCCGATCTACAACATTCCGGGCAACCACGACAACGATCCCTACGTGGCCGACGATTTCGAATCCGAAAATCCGTGGCGCGAAAATCTGGGCCCTACCTACTACTCCTTCGACATCGGCGACATCCACTACATCCAGCTCGACAACACCCTCTTCACCAACACGGGCGGTGCACAGGGAACCGTCGGGAAACTCGACTATACGGAGGGACTGACGGCCGACCAGCTCCGGTGGCTCGAAGCCGACCTGCAACGGGTTCCGGCAGGGAAAACGGTCTTCGTGGGGATGCACATCCAGTTCACGAACCGCTACCGCATCGCCGACGGCAAACTCTCGTGGAGCTATGCCATGCCGGCCGACTGCCGCGCGAAGATGCTCGACCTGCTCGCTCCCTACACCGTCCATTTCGTGACGGGCCATACCCATATCAACTACGCCAACCGCATCACCGAGCGCATGACCGAACACAATATCGCCGCCGTATGCGCCACATGGTGGTGGACGGGCAACTACACCAACGGCCGCACCCAGATGTGCCGCGACGGCGCACCGGCCGGCTACGGACTCTTCGAGATCGGAACCGCCGGAGCGGACGACGTGCAATGGCATTATCAGGGTATCGGCAAGGCGGCCGACTATCAGTTCCGCGCCTACGACCTCAACCGCTGCCTCATCACGCGCGACAAATATTGCCCCAACATCAAGAACGATTTCGGGACGGTCAGCGCCGAATTCTTCTCACAGTACGCCAACGGCTACGACCGTCCGCGCTCGGACAACGCCGTGCTGATCAACGTCTTCAACTGGAACGAGAAATGGAAGGTGGAGGTGCGCGAAGTCGAGACCGGCAAACAACTCCCCGTCGAACAGGTCGACACCTACGACCCGCTGCATACGATCCATTTCAACATGAACCGCATGAACACCAATTCGACGGCCATGACCTTCCCGACGCTGCTCACGTCGCACATGTTCGAGGCGGTCTGCTCCTCGCCCACGACCACGCTCGAAATCACCGTGACCGACGAATTCGGCCGCAGCTATACCGAAACGATGTCGCGCCCGCGCGAACTCTACGATATGTCCGTCTCCCCGCAGTGGTAACGGCCGCCGTCCGGACGGAAGCGGAGCGAGGGGGAAGGCTCCGCTCCGACCGGCGGCCCTGCGCGGCGGCAGAGGGCGTCCGCATCCCGATTCATCTCTTCATCTAACCTAATAATTTATCTCACTATGAAAAAACTACTGACCATGTTCGCAATCGTATGCGCGTTCCTCGCGTCGTGCGATTCGGAAGGGGGCGACCTGAACCGCACGCCCCTGCTCAAAGTCGTCGGTCCCGACGGCTCCGATCCGTCGCAGCCGATCTCGATCGACGGCAAGAGCCAGGAGGTGGCCTTCACCGTCCTGGCCACGGCCGACTGGACGGCCGACATCGCGGGCGACGAGGGCTTCGCCCTCTCCGACCGCAGCGGCGCGACGGGCAACACCAAGGTGACCGTCGTAGCGGCCCGCAACCTCAGCGGCGCGACCCGCTCGGCTACCGTGTCGTTCCGTCTCGGCGGCGAGGAGCGTTACGCCTACACGATCTCGCAGACCGAGGAGCAGCCCTATCTCGACGTCGATCCCGCGACGATCTCGATCGTCGGCGACCGTACGGAGTTCACCGTCGCCGTCTCGACCAACCAGAGCCCGTGGAAGGTCGAGATCGACAGCCCCGACGGCGACGGCTGGCTCACCCAGCAGTCCAAAGAGAGCGCCTCGATCACCTTCCTGGCCGAAGAGAACACGACGGGCAGGAACCGCACGGCGACGCTCAAATTCGTCTCGGAGCTTCACCCCGAAGTCTTCAACTACGTCACCGTCACGCAGGGGTACGTGGTTCCGGCCCCGACAGCCGACCTGCTCGACGTGGTCTTCGCCGAAGACGGCACCGCCAAGGATGTCTCGGCCATGGGCATGACCGTCGAACTGCTTCCCGACCCGACCCTGTCGACCGTCTTCCTCGAAAAATACGACCGGTACGCCGCACGCTTCACGCGCGAACCGAGCGGTCCTTCGGCCGTGCTGGAAAGCGGATTCTACAAGGTGGAGTACAACGACAACGCCGCCTTCAAGAGCAAACTCGAAGACGGCTACGCAATGGAGGTGCTCCTGCGCCGTTACGACGATCCCCAAAAATTGCAGATCAAACCTTTCGCTTCGAGCGAAGGCGGCGGCGTCAGCATCTGTTTCTGGGCCGACGACTCGAACCAGATCGTCATGGAGACGGGCACGAAGAATGCCACGGGCGGCAACGTGTGGAAAACCGCCAAGAGCGGCGTCACCCCATTGAAGGATGTCTATTACCACATCGTCGCCGTATGGGACAAGGCCGCCGGCACGCAGAAAATCTATGTCGACGGCGAGTTGAAGGCCACCAACAATTCAGCCGGCGGCGAATTCCGCCACATGAACACCAACGTCGACAAACGCTGGTTCGGAATCGGCGCCGACCCCAATCCCAACGACAAGGGGCAGATATCATTCAACGGAGAGGTGGTCATCGCACGCATCTACGACGATCCGATCAACGCCGATCAGGTTCACGCCCTCTGGAAACTCGTGAAGTAACTAACCCAAATACGAACGCGATATGAAAAATCGAAAACAGATATTCGCAATCATGGCCGCAGGACTGCTCGCGCTTCCCTTCGGCACGGCTCACGCCGCAGAAACGCCGGTGTACGACACCTCGCAGGCCGCACTCGCCCAATCGCAGCTGCGCGACGTCACGGGGCGCGTCACCGACCGTGCGACCGGCGATCCGATCGTCGGCGTCACGGTGGCCAACAACTCGACCGGTTCCGGAACGGTGACCGATACCGCCGGAGCCTTCACCGTAAAGGCAGCCACGGGACAGCTGCTGACGATCTCCTGCGTGGGCTATACCTCGTGGACGGTCAAGGTGCCCGCCTCCGGCGCGATCGACGTGGAGCTGAGCGAAGACGCGCAGCAGCTCGACGACGTAGTGGTCGTGGGCTACGCCACGCAGAAGAAGATCAACGTCACGGGCGCCGTCTCGTCGATCTCGGGCGAGGAGCTGGCCCAGCGGCCCGTGGTCTCGACCATGCAGGCGTTGCAGGGCATCGACCCCTCGCTCAACATCAGCATCGACTCGGGCAACCCCACGGCAGGCAACAGCCTCAACATCCGCGGCGTGCCCTCCATCAACGGCGGTTCGCCGCTGATACTGGTCGACGGCGTGCCGGGCGTCTCGCTGCGGCTGGTCAACGCCGCCGACATCGAGTCGATCTCGGTGCTCAAAGACGCTTCGGCCAGCGCCATCTACGGCGCCAAGGCTTCGGCCGGCGTGATCCTCGTCACCACCAAGAAGGGTGCGGCGGGCAAAGCCACGGTGAGCTACTCCAACAACATCGGCTGGACGCAGCCCACGACGCCCACCGACTTCATCACCAACGGCTACGACTACGCCACGATCGTCAACGACCTCTACTTCTCGCGTTACGCCTACAACGCCTTCAACTACACCGACGCCGACTGGGCGGCGCTCGAAGCGCGTCGTTACGACACCACCGAACACCCCGACCGGCCGTGGGTCGTGATCGGCGACGACGGCAAGTACCACTACTACGGCAACTTCGACTGGTACCACAGCATCTACAACACCAACCGCTTCCATCAGGAGCACAACCTCTCGCTCTCGGGCGGCGGCAAGGACGTCAACTACTACGTCAGCGGCCGCTACTACCAGCAGGACGGCGTGCTGGGCGGCAACATGATCCGGAACAAGGAGAACTACAAGAACTACTCGTTCCGCGCCAAGTTCGACGCACAGCTCTTCAAATGGGCCAAGTGGTCGACCAACGCCTCGCTCAACGCCGTGAACCAGAAGTATCCGGGGCCGCTCAACGAGGCGCAGACCATCGCCGCGCTCGAAGAGAACGTCGCACCGATGTTCGTCCCCTACAACCCCGACGGTTCGATCGTGATGTATCCCGCCGACCTGCGCAACGTGGCGCTGGGCAAGGGACGCACGGCGGCACTGGCCGACCCCACGAACAAGCACACGATCGAGAACCTCTCGCTGACGCTCTCGAACAGCCTGCAACTCAAACTCCACAAGGATCTGACCTTCGACGCCAGCTACAACATCAACAATTCCCGCCGCCTCTACAAGGATCGCACGGCGGCGAACATCTACTCCGACGCCGTGGGCGTGACCAAGACCACGACCCACTACCAGAAGGACACCTACCGCGAACGCCCCTACGAATACACCTACCACAACGTCGACGCCTACTTCACCTACGAACACAGCTGGAACAAGGAGCACAACTTCAAGGCGGTCGCGGGTATGAACTACGAAAAATACCGACTCGTGGACAACATCGTCGAGCAGTTCGGACTGGGCAGCGACCAGATCGATTCGTTCAACTCGGTCAACGACGACACCTACTGGCTCGTACAGCAGGATATCTCGGCCTACAAGACGCTCGGGTTCTTCGCCCGCATCAACTACGACTACAAGGGCAAGTATCTCTTCGAAGCCTCGATGCGCGCCGACGGCACGTCGCGCTTCGCCAAAAAGGATCGCTGGGGCTACTTCCCCTCGGTGTCGGCCGGCTGGCGCTTCACCGAAGAGCGGTTCATGGAGGGCGTCCGCCACTGGTGGGACAACGGTAAGATCCGCCTGTCGTACGGTGCGCTGGGCAACCAGCAGGTGAGCAACTACCTCTACCTGCAAACGATCGGCACCGGCACGCTCAACTACCTCTTCGACGACAGCGGCAAAGCCAGCTATGCATCGGTATCCGATCCCATGTCGTCGAACCTCACGTGGGAGACGGTCTATACCTACAACCTCGGCCTCGACCTGAGCTTCCTGCAAAACCGCCTTTCGTTCACGGGCGATTTCTTCATCCGCGACACGAAGGACATGCTCACGCAGTCGCTGACGCTGCCTTCGGTCTACGGCGCGGCGACGCCGACCGAGAACTGCGCCGACCTGCGCACCAAAGGGTGGGAGCTCTCGATCACGTGGCGCGACCAGTTCAAGCTGGGCGGCAAACCCTTCCACTACGCCCTGACGGGTCAGATCGGCGACTACCAGACCGAAATCACGAAGTACAACAACCCCACGAAGCTCTTCGACAGCTACTACGAAGGCAAAAAGCTGGGCGAAATCTGGGGCTACCACGTGCCGAAACTCTTCGACACCGACGAGGAGGCCGCCGCCTACCAGGTGGCGATCAACAACAGTTCGAACGTCTACCAGCGCGTCTACAACATGCAGAACAACCTGGGCAGGCTGATGGCCGGCGACGTGATGTTCGAGGACCGCGACGGCAGCGGCTCGATCGGCACGGGCGCGGGGACGGTCGACGATCCGGGCGACATGATGATCATCGGCAACACCACGCCGCGTTACAGCTACTCGTTCCGCATCGAAGCGAGCTGGAACGGATTCGACATCTCGGCCTTCTTCCAGGGCGTCGGCAAGCGCGACTGGTATCCGACGGCCAACAAGGACGATATCTACGGCGCCAACCAGTTCTGGCAGCTCTACGGCTACACCATTCCGTCGTTCATCACCTACGACTTCATGGACGACGTGTGGAGCGAACAGAATCTGGGCGGCTACTTCCCCCGCCTGCGGCCGATCCAGAGCTACAACGGCGGCCCGCTGGGACAGAACAACGACCGCTACCTACAAAGCGTGGCCTACCTGCGCTTCAAGAACCTTACGATCGGCTACACGCTGCCGGTGCTGAAAAAGTACCTCTCGAAGCTGCGCATCTACGTCTCGGGCGAGAACCTCTGCTACTGGTCGCCGCTCAAAAAGCACTGCAAGCTCATCGATCCCGAGCTGGCGATTTCCAGCGGCACCTACAAGGGCGGAACGGGAACGGGCTACACCATGCCCCGCACCTTCTCGTTCGGCGTCGACATCACCTTCTAACAACTTCAAGCCGGAAAGAATATGAAAATCATCTGTAAAATCTTAGCTTTCGGAACCATCGCACTGAGCGTCGGCGGCTGCGACCTGACGATGCTCCCCGAACACGAGCTTTCGCCCGAACAATATTTCCAGAACGAGTCCGATCTCACCCTGTGGAGCAACCAGTTCTACAACGACAACCTCGAATCGGCCGACATCGGCATCAACGACGCCGACGACAAGATCGACAACGGACTGAGCGACTACATCACCGGCAGCCGCAACGCCGCCTCGCAGACCTGGTCGTTCAGCGCACTGCGCAAGATCAACTACCTGCTCGAACACCTCGACCAGTGTCCCGACCGAGCGCTGGCCACCAAATACGAGGCCGTGGCCCGGTTCTTCCGCGCCTACTTCTACTTCCTCAAAGTGCGCACCTACGGCGACGTGCCCTATTACGACCACGTGCTCGGCTCGACCGACGCCGACGTCTACAAGGCGCGCGACGACCGCGGCTACGTGATGGACCGCGTGCTGGAAGATTTCGACTTCGCGGCCCGAAACCTTCCGGGCACGTGGGAGAGCGGCAACACCCGCGTGACGAAATGGGCCGCGCTGGCCTACGCCAGCCGCGCAGCGCTCTACGAGGGGACGTTCCGCAAATATCACGGCATGGCCGACGCCGACAAATACCTCCGGCAGGCGGCCGCCACGGCCAAGGAGTTCATCACCGACTCGCCCTTCTATCTCTACGAGGAGGGAGCGGAACCCTACCGCGAACTTTTCTACTCGGAGAACGCCAAGACCTGCGAGGTGGTGCTCTGCCGCCGCTACGACAAAGCCTTCGGCATCTCGCACTCGGTGCCCTACAACATCAAGTTCGGCCGCACGAGCCTCACGCGCCGCTTCATGAACCACTACCTCATGGCCGACGGCTCGCGCTTCACCGACAAGGAGGGCTGGGAGACGATGCCGTACAGCGAGGAGACGCAGGGCCGCGATCCGCGCATGGCGCAGACCGTCCTCTGTCCGGGCTACAAGCAGGTGGAGGCCACGACCGTCACGCGCAACACCCTCTCGTCGCACACCGGCTACGAACCGATCAAGTTCGTCGGCACGGCCGCCAACTCGACCACGTCGGGTGCCGCGAGCAGCGACTGGATCCTGATGCGTGCCGCCGAAGTCTACCTCAACTACGCCGAGGCGGTGGCCGAATTGGGAACGATCACGCAGAACGACCTCGAAATCTCGGTCAACCTGATCCGCAAACGCGCGAAGATGACCGGCATCGATCTCACGAAGGCCGACGCTTCGCCCGATCCCTACCTGCTCGAATGCTATCCCAACGTGACGAAGAGCGCCCACACGGGCGTCATCCTCGAAATCCGCCGCGAGCGCACCGTCGAACTGGTCATGGAGCCCCCCTACCGTTCGTGGGATCTCTTCCGCTGGAACGAGTGCAAGCAGGCGCTCAACCACTACCGGCCCTACTACGGCTGCTACATCGCCGGTGCGGGAACCTACGACATGGACAACGACGGCACGCCCGATCTGGAACTCTACATCGACGAGGCGACCTCCTCCTGCCCGACGAAATTGCAGATCGGCAAGGAGGTGATTCTCAGCGAGGAGACCAAAGGCTACATCGTCGGCTACCCGGGCGTCGTCCACGGCCGGAACTGGGACGACGCGCGCGACTACCTCTGGCCCATTCCCGCCGCACAGCGCACGCTGAACCCTGCGCTGACGCAGAACCCCGGCTGGGACGACGGCCTGAACTTCTGACGCAACGACCGTCGGGAGACGATTCACCCGAAGGAGGAAACCGCGACGGTTTCCTCCTTTTTCGTCGCGGCGATCTCCCTCCGGGAACCGGCGGCGGAGCAACAAAAACGGTCGAAACCGCCGTCAACTCGCTTTTTTTTTACTATTTTCGCACGATAGCCCTCCCGACCCGTGCGGGGTGCCGGGGCGAAAAACGACTGTCGAATACAAACGCATGAAACCGTTCCCTCTCCTTCTCGCCGTCCTGCTCTTCGGCATCGGTACGAGTTGTACCGACCGTACCGATCGCCATCAGAAGGCGCTCGAAGAGCTCGACCGTATCATCGAACGGCGCGACGCATACGGCCGCACGAAGAATCTCCGCATCGCAGCGCGGCGCGACGAACTCGCCGCAGCGAAAGACCCGCGCAAACGGATCGCCCTGGCGGAGGAGATCTACAAGGAGTACTACAACTACGACATCGACTCGGCCTACCACTACGCCCGCAGAATGCTCGCCCTGGCCCAAAGCTACGGCGACGGCACGCGGATCAACTGCGCACGGGTCTATCTGGCCAAAACCGTTCTCAACGGCGGCATGTACGGCGAAGCCTTCCGCATCCTGCATCAGGTCGACACGACCCGTCTGGCACCGGCAAACAAGAGCGAATACTACAACGTCTACCGCTCCTACCTCTCCAAACAGCTCTCCGGCGCCGATCCCGCGCTCAAAGCCCGTTACCGCGATTCGCTGCAATTCTACAACGTGCTGCGCATCAGCAATTTGCCGGAAGGCTCCGTCCCGCGCAAGGAGCTCGAAGCCATGATGTACTGCAAGGCGGGGGAAGCCCGCAAGGCGCTGGATCTGCTCCTGCCCGAATACGAAGCCGGCATCGAAGACACGCACCTGCGGGCGATGGTCGCCTACCGGCTGGCGCTCATCTACGAACAGCTGGGCGACGCCGACCGCCGCAAGGAGTACCTGATCCGTGCGACGGCCGACGACCTGCGCACCCCCGTGCGCGAGGGCATGGCACTCTACACGCTGGCAGGGCTGCTGCTCGAAGAGGGCGACGTGGAGCGCGCCAACCGCTATATCAACTGCTCGATGGAGGATGCCCTCTACTGCAACTACCGTTCGCGGATGCAGCAGTCGTCCGAGATGGTGCAGCAGATCGCAGGCGCCTACATCGACTCGCTCGACGCCAAACGCCGCGCGATGGGCTATGTCACGATCGTCGTCAGCCTGCTGGTCGTCGTGCTGCTGGGAAGTTTCTTCACGATCCTGGTCTACTACCGCAAAATCCGGCAGATCAGCGCCGCACGGCTCGAAATGAACCGCCAGCTCCGGGAGCTGAACGAACATATCCGCAGCATCAACGGCGAACTGCGCGACGCCAACAACATCAAGGACGAATACGTCGGCCACTACCTCTCCCTCTGCTCCCGCTACATCGTCCGCATCAACGACTACCGCAAACTGTTGTTGAAGGTCTACAAGGACGGCGACTGCGACGCCCTGATACGGGAGTTGCGCACCAAGAACCCCGCCGACGCCGAATACAAAGAGTTTCTGGCGATCTTCGACGAGACCTTCCTGCACCTCTTCCCCGATTTCGTGGCGCACGTCAACCGGCTGATGACCGACGCGGAGCGCTTCTCGCCGCGTCAGCCCCGGACGCTGAATACCGAGCTGCGCATCCTGGCGCTGATCCGGCTGGGAGTGACCCACAGCGCCAAGATCGCCGCGATCCTCAACTGTTCGGTCGCCACGATCCACACCTACCGCGCGCAGCTGCGCAACGCCGCGATCGGCGACCGCAACGCCTTCGACGACGCGATCCGCCGCATCGACATCGCCGGTGCGGAACCGTCGCAGACGGCCTGACGGCGGCACGATGCCCCCTCTGCTCGGCACACTCGTACGGCACGCTTGCTGCAGCGCACGGCGGGTACTGCCGCGTGTGCGCCATGCCCAATCTGGATCCGGCACCGGACAGCCTGCAG
>ERZ773155.3429-NODE-3429-length-10763-cov-7.858424_pt1 | contig 10763 bp, 6 predicted proteins | sample MGYA00511262_ERZ773155 | MGnify/ENA primary metagenome ERZ773155 (study PRJEB29015, sample SAMEA2737828) | human gut metagenome | biome: human gut; feature: human-associated habitat; material: faeces | place: China | collected 2012 ... | reverse complement strand
CTCCACCCCCGACTATCCCCTGCAGAAAAAGCGCCACAGCATGGAGTTTCTGCGCACCATCCAGCACCTGCGCCCCCGCACCAATACCTTTAGCGCGGCGTTTAGAGTGCGTTCTGTTGCGGCCCAGGGCATCCATAGGTTCTTTACCGAGCGCGGCTTTGTGTACGCGCACACCCCGCTCATCACCGGCAGCGACTGCGAGGGTGCCGGCGAGATGTTCCGCGTCACCACCATCGATCCCGCTGATCCCCCTCTGACCGAGGACGGCAAGATCGATTACAGCCAGGATTTCTTCGGCAAAGCCACCAACCTCACCGTCAGCGGTCAGCTGGAGGGCGAGTGTATGGCTATGGCCTTTGGCAAGATCTACACCTTCGGCCCCACCTTCCGCGCGGAAAAATCCTACACCGGACGCCATGCCGCCGAGTTCTGGATGATCGAACCGGAGATCGCCTTTGCCGACCTGGAGGACAATATGGTGCTGGCGGAGGACATGATAAAATATGTGCTGCGCTATGTGATGGAGCAGTGCCCCCGCGAGCTGGAATTCTTCAATAACTTTGTGGATAAGGGCCTGCTGGAACGCCTGAACCATGTGGTGAACAGCGACTTTGCCGTCTGCACCTATACCGAGGCCATCGAGCGGCTGCAAAAGGCCGATGTGGAATTTGAGTACCCTGTCAGCTGGGGCGTGGACCTGCAGACTGAGCATGAGCGCTACCTCACCGAAAAGATTTTCGGCAAGCCGGTCTTTGTTACCAATTATCCCAAGGAGATCAAGGCCTTCTATATGCGCCTGAACGATGATGGTAAGACGGTGGCGGCCGTGGACCTGCTGGTGCCCGGCATCGGCGAGATCATCGGCGGCAGCCAGCGTGAGGAGCGTCTGGACATCCTGCTGGACCGCATCCACGAGCTGGGGCTGAATGAGGAGGACTACTGGTGGTACCTCGACCTGCGGCGCTTCGGCGGCGCGCGCCACGCCGGTTTCGGCCTGGGCTTCGAGCGGCTCATCATGTATGTCACCGGCATCCCGAATATCCGTGATGTACTGCCCTTCCCCCGTACCACCGGCTTTGCGGAATTTTAAACCGAATATATATGCTGAAGTCCTCCGCGTGGGATCCCATGCGGAGGACTTCAGTTTGTTTATTTACGGAGGGCGATTTAATCCGCAGAGAAGGTTTGCCGGAAGAACCGCCGGACTATTTCAGTGGTGTCATCAGTGTGGTCCTCGGCGGTAATCAGATAGTATTCAGAGCCATACAGGGGATCCTTCAGTGGGACAGCCCGAATCTGGGAAGAGGGAAGCATCCAGTTCGGCTGGAAGGTGGGGTAGACCCAGTTGAAGTTTTCTACGCATACATTGCGCAGCTCGGAGATGTTCTTGGAGATGATCTCCAGCTTGGGCACAAATCCGGCTTGCTGGCAGTGACGGAGAAAACCGTCTGTTTGAATATCTCCGGTACGGATCCCTTCCCGGATGGGATCATAGTACAGGATAAAGCTCTGCTCCCGCAGGTCGCCCACATCTACATCCGCTTGTCCAGCCAAGGGATGGTCCGCCCGCATGACAATACATAGCGGCTGATTGTGCAGCAGGGTACAGCGGGCACCCGGTATGGTGCAGAAGGCAGGCGTTTTATTACGGTCCTCCTGCCAAAAGACACGAGTGACCAGCAGCGCGTCAAATTCCCGACTGCGCAGGCAGGCTTCGACCTCCGAGGATTGGTAAAATAGAAACTGAATATTGTGCCCGGGGGCATACAGATAGAATTTTTCCATCAGCAGGCACTCGGTTTTTATGCTGATGCGCCCCAGAGGAAGACCGATGGTATAGGGCTTCTCATCCTGGCCCTTCAGCCGGCTGATGTGAAACTCCAGCGATTCATATTGTCCCACCACCTGTGCGATATAGGGAAGAACGCTGGTGCCCGGCCCTGTCAGCTTCAGGCGCTCGCCCCGGACGGGACGGTCAAATAAGGTGATGCCCAGGGCCTCCTCCACACACTTCACCTGCCGGGAGACCGAGGAGGGCGCACAGGGGATCTCCTCAGCGACCTTGCTGAAATTCAGGTGGGTGGCCACCAGCAGTACAGTCTTCAGGTATTGGATCTCCATAGTGCGCCCTCCTTTTGATTATGGCAGCGGGTAGGCAATGCAGCGGGGCTTCCTCAGTGTCTCAGTGACGGTAGGAAAGGGAATCCGCCCGAACAACGGATGTGGCATCCGTCTTTTTGGGGTCCTTCTTTTCTCCGGGCTGGGGGCGGCGGTTCCGGCGCAGGGTTTCATCCATGTGGATCTTGACGCCGCGGCTGGCCAAAGTGTGCTGCAGGGCGGGCACATCCAGCGCCTGCAGGCTGATATTCTCCTTGGCAGCCATGGAAACAGCCAAGCCGGCAGCTTCACCGGTGAGAACACAGGCGGGAATAAACCGTGCGACTTCCCAGCCGCGGCCGGTGGCGGAAACGATCCTTCCGGCTGCGGCAATGTTGGTGATCTCGGTATCGATGAGGCCGCCGTATGGGAACTCGTATACTTCGGCAGGGATTTCCAGCGAGTGGATCATGCAGCCGATTGAGCTTTCCACATACCGGTCAGGCACTACCTCCAGCTGCTCCTTGCCAACCAGCCGGCGGGTCATACGGAACTGCGGCATAAGCGGCAGGGTCATCTGCGCGTAGGAGGGGCTCTGGTGCTGCTTTAAGTAGTCCAGCGCCAGCTTGCGGCTGGTACGGATATATCCGTTGACGCCCTCACTGGTGGTGCCATAGTACATGGGGATCTCCGCCTCGCTGTTATCGGCATCGGGGCGAAGCCCCAGCCAGCGCAGCGGCAGTGCCTGCAGGGCCTGCCCGGTCTCCAGGCCTTTTTTCATGGTATCCAGGTCTATTTCATGTGCCCAGTGGGAAACAATGCTCCGCTGTGTTTCGGTGGGAGCGCCGGCCCGGAACATCAGGTCCAGGTCGCCGCTGGCATCCACAAAGGCCTTGGCCAGGTAGGCGGTGCGTCCGGATTTGTTTTCGACAATGACGCCCTTGCAGGTTTTACCCTCCATGATGGGCGCGCAGAAGTTGGTATCAAAAACGACCTGAATACCTTCCTGTTCCATCAGCTCATCCAGTGCGCACACGGCAGCCGGGATATTAAAATTGGTGCGGTAGCGGCCGGTGGGGGTGTCCACGGTATCGGGCCCGTTCCGCCAGCAATCTGGCAGGTTATCGTAGCCGTAGCGGATGCAGACATGCAGCAGCTCCTCCGCCAGGCCGCCATATACCTTGTGCCCCAAACCGTCATCCAGAGGCAGATAGATGCAGACATGGCCCAGGGTAGCCAGACCGCCCAGGATGATGCTTTTCTCCAGCAGAATGACCCGGGAGCCATTGCGTGCGGCCGAAACCGCGGCGGCTACACCGGCTACGCCGCCGCCTACTACGATTACATCCGCTTCCCCCGCAACGGGGATGGAATGGGATTGCTCAGTGATTTGCTTTGGTTTTTCCATTGATGGTATGCCTCGTTTCTTAGTGTATTATAGCAGATGCGCGGGAAGAAGGGAACAGGCCATATCGTCCCGGAAAAGCCGGTTAGGGCAGAATGTAGCTGCAGCCAAGGGCAATCACATAAACCACAATGATATAAACAGGAATCACCTTGATGGCATCGTGCCAAATAAAGCGGTTGTCTATCTCCTCACGGTCCAGCAGCAGCGCGGCGTAGATGGTACCTGCATAGGTCAAGAAGGCCATGTTGGCGCACAGGCTCAGCGTCGCGGCGGTAACAGATGCGCTGATCCCGGTGTCCAGCTGCATCTGGCATACAAAAGGCATGATGGCCGCGTTGCCCAACAGGGTAAGGGGGGTGCCGTTGCAGATGTTGGTGATGATGGTGATAACAATAGTAAGGAGAAGCAGCAGCAGCGGCAGCGGCATATTGCCGAATACGGGTTTAAGCAGGGAGATGATCCAGTCGCGAATGCCCAAATCAGCGGAAGCCATGGCATTGCCCAGGAAGGTGAAGCAGCCAACGATGCACACCACATTCCACAGGGTGCCTTCACTCAGCAGCTTCATGGGGTTGGCCAGCGGCTTTCCGTCTACTTTGATAAGCCCCAGAATGCCCAGCGCCAGCAGGAAAATGAGGGTAGTGCCGATAGGAGCCAGAACAGCGCTTCCGGGGAAGTCCTTCGGCAGCAGCGGGATCACGATGATATACAGGAAGGACAGGCAGAAGATGGTGAGAATGAGCTTCTGGCGCTTATTAAATTTCTTGGGAATGTTGCGCAGCGCCTCTACATTTTCAATATCCAGCTCCTTCAGCGGGGCAACATTGCACTTAAATACACCGGGGATCATAAAGGCCAGGATGCACAGCCATACCAGATTGACCAGGATGCACACGAACATATAGGTGAACATATTGATGCTCAGTCCAAAGCCCTGCATGCTGGTATTGATAAGGGTGTAAATGGTAAGGGCAATGCCCTTGAAGGGGAAGCAGAAATTACCCATGCAGCCCAGGTAGATGCCCAGCAGCATGAATTTGCAGAATCTGTCCTGCTTATCATAGCCGCACACATCCCGGATGGACTCATAAATGCCGAAGTACAGCAGCGCGGTGGGGATAAACCCGATGAACATGGAAACGATAAAGCTGGAGAAGAACAGCGAGAACAGCAGCGCGACCGGGTGTCCTCGAAGCGCCTTGATGCTAAGCAGCTTGCGCACCAGCACATCGATCACGCCGGCTTCCTTGAGCGCCACGCACAGCGCAGATACAAAGATCAGCTGGGGGACGGTAGAACCGCCCATCCAACTGGAAACAGCGGCGGAGGATGTCAAAAAGCCGCTGTATACCATGGCGATAATACCCAGGATAGCAGCTAGGGTGGACTGGGAAGTGAATACTGTAAGCAGAATAACGCCGATAAATACGCCCAGGGCATTGGAGCCGACCTGTGTAACCACGGAGAACGGGCCCAGAATCCGGCCGAAAAAGAACATAAAGAGGAACGCGATCAAAATGATCGGCCATTCACGCTTTTGGACAGCTGACTTTGTCATAGTAGTTCACATGCAAGGCTAAGCACGGAGCTTTGCATGCGATCCTCCCTTCTGTAATTTTTATTCTCAGGTGAACGGTGATCTGCCGCCTTCGGTCGCGATCCGAAAACGGATTCCATAATAAATTGTGCACAATCTACACTTTTTATTTTAGAAAGCCTTGTGTATAAAGTCAATTGCACAATCCGCACGCACTGTTGCAACTTTGGCATGGAATTCGCTTCCGTCCCTATATGGAAGGTCCTCCCGCCGCCCCCGCTGACCTGATTGGCGGCATGGCTCTCCCCTGTGGGAGTGCCTCATCCCCCGCAAAAAATGTATTTTCTCATACTTTGGGATGATTTACACCGGCGGCAATGGCTGATAAAATATCACTAAGGCAGGAAATTCCGCCGATGCATCATATTTATTATTTCCAAAAGGGGCGTGCCCCTTTTCGGCTCCCGCGGGGCCCCGCGGGAGCAGGCCGCTGCACAGGGAGGGACGGCATGGCAAAAAATGTGCTCATCCGGCCTTTGGCCCGGGAACAGTACGATAAATTCATGGCACGGGGCAGGGTGCTGTTTTTCAGTGCGCCCTGCGGCTGCGGAAAAAGCACCCTGGCCCGCGCGCTGCTTTCCGGCTGCCAGGTCCTTTCTCTCCATGCCGGAGAGCCCGGCTTTGCTCTGCCCGCCGATGACGAGGGCTGGGAGGTACTGCTGATAGACGACCTGCAGCAGATGACCGAAGAAGCGGACCGGCAGGCCTTGTGCCAGCTCATCCGGGAATATGCCGGGCGCCGCTTTGTGCTGCTTTCCCGCGGGGCGGTGCCGGGCTGGCTCATGGCCTTCCAGTATGCCGGCCTCATGGCGGTGCTGGATACCAATGCCCTGCTCTGGGATCGGGAGGATATCCGGACACTGTTTCATCAGCAGGGCACCCCGGTCGGGGAATCGGTGATCACCGAGATCCTGCGGGAGACCAGCGGCTACCCGCTGGGCGTGGCGGTCATCGCCCACTGCATGGTCGGCGGCCGCCCCTACAGCCCGGAGCTGGTGGCCCAGTGCTACCACGAGGTCTTTTTCTACTTCGAAACCGCCGTTTATCGCCGGTTCGATCTGCCCATCCGCCGCTTTTTGCTGGAGCTGGCGCCTTTCGAGAGCTTCGATGTCGAGCTGGCCCGCATGGTAAGCGGAGACCCCCGTGCCGGGGAGCGGCTGGGCTGGCTGCAGCAGAATACCACCATGCTGCGCCCGGCCGGCGTCAATCAGTTCCGCTTCTGGGCACAGTTCCGCACCTTTTTGCTGTGGGAAATGGACCGGGAATACAGCGAGGAAAAGCGCCGCACCGTTCTGGGCCGCGGCGGCCTCTACTACGAGCTGAAAGAGGATTACAGCCATGCGCTGGAGTGCTACACCATGGCAGGGGATCATTCCAAGGTCTCCGAGCTGCTGGTGCGCAATGCCGAGCTGCACCCCGGCATGGGCCACTACAGCGAGATGGAAAAATACTACCGCAGCCTGCCGGAGCAGGAGATCGCCGCCTCCCCGGCGCTGATGCAGGGCATGAGTATGCTGTGCGCCCTGGCGGCCGATTATGAGGGCAGCGAGCGCTGGTACCAGGCGCTTTCTCAGTTTGCCCGCAGCCGCACCAAAAGCGACGCGGCCGGGCGGCAGGCCCGGGGCCGGCTGGCCTGGTTGGATATCTCCCTGCCGCAGCGCGGCGTCACCGATCTCACCGCCATCATCCCCGCGGCCTACCGCCTGCTGGTAAATAAAGAGGTAGTGCTGCCGGCCTTTTCTGTCACCAGCGCCCTGCCCAGCATTATGAATGGCGGCAAGGACTTCAGCGAATGGAGCCGCCGGGATGATCTCCTTTACCAGACCATCCGCACCCCGGTGGAGGCCATTCTGGGCCGGGATGGCGTGGGTCTGCCGGATTGCGCCGTGGCCGAAAGCAAGTTTGAAAAAGGCGAAGATATCACCGCGCGCATGCTCTCCCTTATGTCCCGTCTGGGAGAGATTCAGCGGGATGGCACCCCGGATATTGAATTCGCCGCGGTGGGCCTGCTGGCCCGCAGCCAGCTGGCCGCCGGCCATGCCGGCGATGCCCGCAGGACGCTGGAAAGCCTGCGGCAGCGCTTCGCGGAAGGCGGCCAAAGCCGATTTTTGCCCAATATCGATGCCATGCTGTGCCGCGTTGACCTACGGACTGGCGATACCGATGCCGTAGATAGCTGGTACCGGGAAAAGGCCCCGCGCGACCCCCTCAGCATCAATATCATGAAGCGCTACCAGTACTTTACTCAGGCCATGGCGGAGCTTGCTCAGGGCCGGCCGCAGGCCGCCCTGCTTACCCTGGCTCCGCTGGAGCCCTACTGCATCGCCTGCCAGCGGAAGATGGATCACACCACCCTGCTGCTTTTGCGGGCCGTGGCCCAGTACCGGCTAAAGGACGAAGCCTGGCAGCAAAGCCTTACCGATGCCCTGCGCATTGCCGCCGGGTTGGGGTTCATCCGCCCGGTAAGCTGCTGCGGCGCCGCCCTGCTGCCCCTGCTGCAGGCCCTGCCCAGCCCGGAGGAAGAAAGCTGGTACCGGCAGGTGGTGGCCTTTGCCCGGGTGCAGGCCGCCCGGTATCCCTACTTTTTGGTGCCGCCCCTGCCCCCCGGCGAGGAAATGACCGCCACCGAGCTGCAGGTGCTGCGCCTGATGTGCGCCGATAAAAGCAATGCCGAGATCGGCCGCATTTTGGATATCAAGCTGCCCACGGTAAAAACCCATGTCAGCCATATCCTCACCAAGTTGAATGTCAGCCGCCGCAGCGAGGCCAAAACCGCCGCCCGCCGCCTGTGGCTGGTAGAATAAAAACTGTAATTCTGGAGGAGCGTATGAAGAAACGAGTATGTAGTGTTTTGCTGGCCCTGGCGCTGTGCCTTACCCTGCTGCCCGCCGCCGCGTGGGCCGAGGAGACAGGTACAAACGGGGACGAAACCTGCACGCACGCAGACTGGAAGTATATAGATGACGAAGAGGGGCAAAGACATATCCAGCAATGCAAGAATTGCCCCCAAAAAATAACGCCTACCGATTGCATACACAGAGAGGGAACAACTAAAGGCAAGTGCGAGATCTGTGGATTAGACTTGGCGGTTTCGCTTAATGATTGGACGGGGGGAAGATGCGTCACTACATGGGAAAAAGCATTTAGCCATGTAGGCAGCTCAAAATATTATCCCATTACTGACATTACAGAAAATGTCACGCTAAATAATGCCAATGGTGAGCCTCTTAAAATTCATATGGCAGGCTACAAGGCTACTGGAAAAATTACCGTACAGTCCGGCACTTTGGAATTGTATCTTAATCCTGCAGAAGATAGAGATATGTTTGCATCAACTATCTCCGAGATCGAGGTCAACGGCGGCACCTTGAATGTCACTGGCAATGAACTGCTCACCATCGAAAAGCTCACCGTCACCGGCGGCACCGTACAGCTCTCCGGCGGCACCTATGGTACCATTACCCCGCCAGCGGGAAAGAGCGTAAATGACCTGTTGGCTCCGGGTTACTATGCCGTTCAGACTGCAAACGGAATATCCGTTCAGCAGGCCCCCATCACCAATGTAACGGTATCCGTATCCAATAACGATAATACTGTTTATGGCTACTCCGAGGCCGATGCTCCCGTCCTTACTGCCACAGTAACTCCAAGTGACCTTCAGGGCGTTACCTACCAGTGGTACAAGGTAAACGGCAGCAAGAAAACCGCGATTGATAATGCTACTGCCCAAACCTATACAGTGGAAACCGGCCTGAATGCGGGGAACTACGATTACTGCTGCACAGCCACCGTTGGCACCTACTCCCTCACCAGCGATGATGTCACCGTGACCATCAAAAAGGCGAATGGCCCCCAGCTGGGCACCATCAATGTGAACCAGGTCTACAATGACACCGCCAGCAAGACCATCAATATCTATGATTACATTGGTACAGATCTGAACAAACTGGCAAAGGATGCAGGAACACTGCGTTTCCACACGGGAACTTATTCTCCCGCAGACAAGATAAAAAGTGGCTGGAGTGTGGATGTTAATACTGGTGCCATTACTTATCAACTGGCTAATGGTCTAAGTGTAAATGACGAAATTACAATAACCATGCAAGTTGGATATAATGATCAGATCTATTCTAAGAACCACGAGGATGCCACCGTTACCGTAAACATTACCCTCACCAAGATCACTCCCACCGGCACTCCCAATTACACCCCCATCACCTCCAGCGGCAAGACCCTGGCCGATGCCCACCTCAATGCCGATAATAAGGCATTCTCTGTGCCCGGCACTGTAAAATGGGTAGGGGAAACGGATGAGCTTGACCCCAGCACTGTTCCCGTAGAAAAAGGCAAGGCCTACACCTGGAAATTCACCCCGCTGCTTGATAACTACGAATCCATTACCGGCACCATCATCCCCTGGACCGAAAGCGGCAGCGGTACAGTCATCATCATCACCCCGCCGGAACAGACCACCGATAACACCACCAATCCCGCCACCGGCGCGGCCGCGCAGCCGGCGCTCGGTCTGGCCCTGCTGGCCGTGGCCGCCATCTGTGTGGATAGCAAGCTGCGCCGCCAATAAAGTAACCATCTCCACATACCTCTCTGGGGCAGCGGCAGGTCATCCTGCCGCTGCCCCCCATTCTATCCCATGTGTGAGTTGAACCCCGGCCGAAGATGTGATATAATTTTCCCCAGCGCGGCATGGCCGCCAAAAACCGTGACCGGAGGGCCTTATGAATACCTTCTTGAAGCTGGCTTTTTTGTTCTATATCGGTTCTTCGCTGGGCTGGGTGCTGGAGCTTTTCTTCCGGCGCTTTATTTCCGGCAATAATCCCGAGCGCAAGTGGATCAACCCCGGCTTTATGGTGGGGCCGTATGTGCCGCTGTACGGCACCGGGCTTTGCATCCTGTACCTGGTTTCCCGCCTTTCGGAAAGCCGCCAGATCGCCAACCCTGTGTGGAACCACATTGCCATGCTGGTGCTGATGGCCGCCGCCATGACCGCCATCGAGTACATTGCCGGCATCCTGCTGCTGAAGGTGATGAATGCCCGTCTGTGGGATTACAGCCGCCGCTGGGGTAATGTGAATGGTCTTATTTGCCCCCTGTTTTCCGCCATTTGGGCAGTGATGGGCGCGGCCTATTATTTCTTTGTGGATCCTTTCATTTTGCGGGCACTGGATTGGCTTTCCCGCAATTTGGCGTTTTCCTTTGTCATCGGCGTGTTTTTCGGCGTTTTCGCCATCGATTTCGTCTATTCCACCCACCTCATGGTCAAGATAAGGACCTTTGCCCGCGAGAAGAATGTGGTGGTCCGCTATGAGGAGCTGAAGGCCTACTTTAAGGCCGGCCGGGAAAACGGTCGCCAGCACTTTTTCCTGGCCCTGCATACCGAGATCCCGCTGCGGGAAAAGCTGCAGCAGTACTACGATTACCGCCGGGCCCGCCGGGAGGAGCTGGACCGCATCCTGCACGGAGAGGACGGCACCAGCAGCACCGCCAAAGCAGAATAAGCCTTTTTACCGGAGGGAAGTCGCGAGCTTCTCTCCGGGCCTTTTTATGTGGGTAGGCCCCATCTCATCTTGCCTGCCCGGCGGAGGCCAGTTTGCAGTCGCCTATCGGCGTCGCGGGGCCTTTTGCAAAGGCATAGTTAGCACC
>ERZ773155.3425-NODE-3425-length-10779-cov-3.123088_pt1 | contig 10779 bp, 6 predicted proteins | sample MGYA00511262_ERZ773155 | MGnify/ENA primary metagenome ERZ773155 (study PRJEB29015, sample SAMEA2737828) | human gut metagenome | biome: human gut; feature: human-associated habitat; material: faeces | place: China | collected 2012 ... | reverse complement strand
GAGGTCGATGGTGGACAGAATGGCAACGGCGTCCCTCAGGGCACTGGCAGACGACTTGAGTAGCTTCTTCTGCTGCATGGAAAACTGAGCGCGATCAACCTCGCACTTCATGCGGTCTTTAAGATCAAGGTCGGCGCGAAGCTTATCCCTAATCACATCTGCCGTCACCTCGTCTTCCTCCTCGAGCCGCTCATACACTTCAAGCGCAAGCTCGTCTTCACGACAGAGGAACTCTTCGCAATCGCCTGCGTTGATGATCTTTTTGATCTTGCGCATGAACGGAGAAATCTGATCGGGCTCGACGAGCATGTTCGCAAATGCAATCGACTTGATTCGTTGGGCCTCTTCCGGACTCAAGCATTTCTTGAACATGCTCTGAATCTCCGTAAGCGGACCGTCGATTTTAAGGCCACGTGCCAACGAGAAGCGCTTGCTCGCGTTTGCCGCATCGAGGAACTCGCTCATCAGACGAGCCTTTTCAATAAGGCCATTCAACTTGGATTGCGCAATACCTGCACTATGGGCGTACTTTTCAGGGGTGAGCGTCTCGATACGCGTGGCGTCATCGATCAAGTCGCGGTAAATGCCGACAAGCCTGTCAACTGGGTCGTAAGACACGCGCTCTTCGCGACCAAATTGGAGCATAAGCTCGAGACATTTCACCGTCTCGCGATCGTTGCCGATGGCATTGTCGAGAATAATCGCCTCAAACCAATTGAAGCGCTCATCATTACGCGAGAGCCTCCTCAGACATGTAAAGCGACGGTTGCCATCGAGCACGAGACCGTTGGCAAGAATGACGCCCGGTTCCTGCTGGCCGTTTTCCTTGATGCTCTTTTCGGTGAGGCGCAGCTTGTCCGGGTCGCTATTAACGATGAACCCTTCTACCACGTCGTTGAACTCTTGCGCGTCATCGGTATCGGACAGCTTCACTTCGTGGTTCTCGTCGTATTCGCTGACCCATGTGGCTATACGGTCGTTTTGCGGATTGTATCGGAGCTCGCTGAGCTTGATTCGGTAAACCGGGTATTCGGCAGACTCACCGCCGACCACCAACTTCCTCGCCTGTTTGGTGAGCATGACGGAGCCTGCTTCAAAACCTGTCTTCAACAAATCCTTCACTGTCCAATCCTTTCAACGACGATTACAATGCTGCAATCAAAGCATCGCGGAACTCGGCGTACGCCTCATCCGATGCGAACAGCATATCTCCTGGTCGGGACACGATATGCGACCTGGCAACGACGGACCTCATGTACGTGAGCCCCGCCTCGATCCCGAACTCATCGAGCAAAATTCCCTGGAGCTCCTCCAGATCGACAGCCCCTTCGCGAGCAACCAAATACTCAAAAAGAGAAACCGAGGAGAACGGAGCGGCAGTGACGCTGAAAATCCTGACGCCGCGGCACGTAGACGTCCCAATCCTCAAGTCGCCGATTCCTGCCGACAAGACACTCTCGAAAAATGAGTCCCCAAAGCGAACGTCCGTACGAATCAAGTCGAGAACATCGACGAAACCGCTGTCCCGCAGACTTTTCATTGTGAACGGGCTTTCGCTCCCAACATATTCAATGACATGGCGCACATACGACCGCATGAACTCGGCATCGATGGAAAACAACTCATGTAAATATTTTTCAGAAACGAAAACCGTTCTGCCATCTTCTTCGCACTCGAATTTTATCAGCTGGAAGCGCCTCAGGCGCGAATCCAAGCCAGAACGAAACAAGGAATGTGTCATGACTTCAGCCGAAAGACCCTCCTCGCCCTCAAACGTAAACGTAAGACTGTCCAGCAGTCGTGAAAAAGCCGCTTCGACATCAACCGACCGAGATACGATCAGGTCTTCGGACACTGCGAATCCAAGCGAGCTCAAATTGTGGTCGCATATCTTTTGAGATGCCGCAAGGGAAAACTCGTCGATAAACCGCTGCCTAATGAACTCCAGGGAAATATACGACACGCCTTCGAGCTCCGCCTCCAGCCAACACCTCTCGCGATTCGTCAGCGGTGCCTCGCTCATACTGTACACACTGCCATGCCTGTATTGGCCCATCCGCGTGAGGAAGCAGGCCTTGAACGAGTCCTGGGATACGCCGAATTTCTTCTCGTAGACTATCGCCAGGTCATCGACGGAAATAGACCCCTTCTCCCTAATAAGCGCTTTGACCTGCTCGTCCCTATCCGCATCACCAAACTTGATCATGGGGCTTCTGCCGAGTTCAAATCCAATTGACTTGTCAAAGTTCAAGTGCCTAATCACATGGTGCAGCTCGTATTCATCCAAAAGGTCATACTCGTCCAAAAGGCTCGGAAAGCGTCTCGTGATAACTCGGACCGAACACTCAATCGACTCCTTTTTCATCGAATCGAGAGCCAATTCGAGATCGGTGAAATCATAAGCATTGAAGTCGTAAAGACGGATAGACTGGCCACTGGAAGCCAAAACGGTATCTTTGCGCTGCAGAAACGCCAGCATGGCGCGGGCGCTGCCAGACTCAATCCCTTTCCTGTTCTCAAGTTCATGCCCGCTGCAGAAGTCACGGTATCTTTTGAGCAGCTCATCGATGCTCAGGGAAGGACAGCCACTCTCCGCTGCCTTTTCCAATAGATGTTGAACGATTTCCATCTTATCAATACGGACGATACCGCCCTCAACCTGAACATAATATTTGCTACGCTCCTTATTAATGTGCGCAGCTATCTCGCTCTTAATGGCCTCGGAGATTGTCCGGTCATGCAAGGCCATCGCAAGGGGGCGCCTGCCTCCCCTCCTGCGTCCCGTCTTATCCAGATAGCGATATTCACTTGGAGTCCCAAGCCCCATTTCGACAAACTGCGACTCTGAGATTTCATATGAATCGACCAGGGCGCGAAATGCCAATACGGATAGGAGCGGCGAACTTTCAAGAAGCGCATTTTCTATCTGACGAGCACGTTCCCTTGTGAGCTTCACCTCGTCGGCAGCCTCTTGAAGCGTCGAGCCGGCAAGACGCATGGCGAGAATCGTGCGTTTCGCATCGTTCTCGATAGAAGAGACCCATTCCTCAAGCGTGAGTGTCTTTTTTGTCAGTAGCCGAGCATGCTCGTCGTAAGACAGGCCCTCTTCCTCATCGAGGCATTCATATGCAGCAGCACCCCATCCTGGAGCGTCAGGAACAAGTATGGAGCACGTATCCGCATAGCCCCTCCTGAACCTATCAATCGCTTCGTCAAGCCGTCTGCACAAGACGCTCGCAAGGCACTCTTTCACCTCGGGAATCGGTTCCTGCCCGGTCAAACGGGACGCCGCCTCGTGCGGGTTAAGCCCCTTTGCCGCGCACTCATTGAGCCATGGCGCAGCCGTAGGTATATAGAGCGGATAACCCAGCTCCTCAATCCCCTCTGTCAACAACAGCGCATCCTCCGACAAATGCTCGCTGCTGAATGAAAAGAAGAGTCGCGGATGGCCCGACGGTCCGGGGGACAACTCCGGACATCCGCCAGTTTCCAACTGCGAGCGCAACCGTGCAACCAGCGAGTCCAGTTTTCGCTTCTTACCCGAACCCCACCCGCGATACTGTAATACGAGTTCGGTATCCATTACCAACAAGTCTTCGACCGCTCGAACACCATGCCGCTTCAGCGAAGCCATCATTCCTTTCGTGAACCCGGGAATTTCGAGTTCGTCGAGTGGTTTTTGCAGCAGCGCATCCTGACCTTGCCCATCATCAATTTGCTCATGGCCCTTCGCGCCCGCGCAATCAAACCTGCAGAGCAAGCCAAGTCGATTGATGAAATAATCGGTTTCCGATCGAAGCGCTCGCTCGTATTGTGACAAGCAATCATAGGCCTCATCGTCAATATGATGTGCATGGGTGTCAAGCCAAGCGTATGTGTCCTCTTCGGTCTTATGGCCCAGTTTTGGCAACTGGCCGATATCTTGGAATTGCGTCGACCGGGATAGGCAACACAGCTGTTCAACCGTAAGGATTCCCAGTCGCGACAAGGCCCCGACTACACGCGCCGGCAGTCCAGCCTCATTGAGCGGGTCGTCGAAATGCGCGATGCGTGTCCTGCGGGGTATGGTCGATTCACGCGCGCAGCCTTCTTCCAACACAACAGATTGCTCAGCTGACAGCACATCATCGCTGGCGGAGCCTTCGGTATTGACTTCGATCACATCCAGCTGATCAGGATCATCGAGCTGAGCCTCCCTTATTCCCAACCCTTGAAACAGGTCCTGGAAAGCTCTCTCTATCTCTTGCTCACTCATCCCGTCAAAGCATCCTCGGGGTGCCGACTGGACGCACTCATTCGTGACAACAGCTGGCCGCACCTCGCAATCGACATCCGAGCGCAACCCCGGGCCCTCGCCAGCAGCAAGTCGTCCTCCTGCTTTTTCGCACGCGTCGTCCTCACATTGACGCGACAAAGACTCCGGTTGCAATATCAAGTTGTCGCAACGCGAGGCCTGCACAGAACTGCAGGCAAAGGCAGTGCCGGTAGCGCAATCCACCCCAGCCCCACCTTGCCATTCCTCACATGCTCGATACCCTTGCGGCCCATTTTCCACGACGCCCATGGCGACAAGGCGATTCAGAGATTCTACCAAAGCCTTGAAATCGCCAATCCCCAGCACCGTTTGCAAGAAAAAGGGAGGACACGCGCTACCATCCTCAACAAGGTAATCATAAAGACGCCGTTCGAATTCGTTCATACGCCACCGTCAACATCAATCGAAAGTCACGGAAGTCGCACTCCGCTCCCGCACCATACAAATATCGTCGCGAATTCACTCTAGCATCCATATATAACCCCGCGTTGTGCAACATCGGTGAGCGAGCCGAACGGCGCGTGAACGAGCCGTTTACCAAGCACCCAAGCGAAAAAGTGCCCGCGCGCCATCTGACTCACAGGCACTCTAAAATGACACGTCGCAGATGGCACTTGAACGGGCTAGTGTCCCGTCATCATCGCCTTGCCGATTGCATGGGGGATGCTCGTGACGAGAGCGTTTCCCATGCAGAAGGCGCGTTGACCGTCGGTCATACCTGAATTTGTCCAACCCTTCGGGAAGCACTGCAGCTGATCGAGCTCGTCGGGCATCAGGCGACGGTAACGACCGTCTTCGACCTGAATGATGTGCTTAAAACGAGACGGGGTCACACCGCCCTCGCCCGTCAGAATCGTTCGGGAGGGTTTATCGGTTGCATCCGGGAACGCCATCGATCCCTCGGAATACATATACTTGTGTCCGCTCTTACTCACGCGCTCGATTCGCTTACCGCCCTTGAGATACTCCCAATCCCCAAGCTTATCCTCCGCAACGAAGAACTCCATGGGAACCTGGTCCGTCGGGACCAGGACATCGCCCAGAACACGGGATTCGCCTGCATAGTCCTCTACAACATCAGCGGTCAAAACTTCAAGGTTTTGCATGACGCCAGCGGTCTTGAACGGCGAGACTTTGAGGCCCAGTCCAAACGATTCAGAGTTCTCAGAGGGCTCAGCAAAAAGCTCAACCCCCGTCGCTTCCTCAATCGGCTTGATGGGAAAAGCAGCCTGCATGATGCCGCCCCTCAAGCGATCCGAAAGATCCCAGATTTCATCCGTTTTCTCAGCATAGACATACACGCGCTTGCGGCGCTGGGGAGCGCCATACTCGGCACTATTCACAACACGCCACTCAACAGAGAAACCAAGCGAATTCAGGCAAGAAAGGATGATCGCGAAATCACGTCCACGCTGCGCCGCAGGGCTTTTCAGCAGACGATCGACATTCTCCAGCAGGCAATATTTCACAGAGGGCTTCAGACGCAGGAAACGATAGATGTCCCACCAAAGAACACCCTTCTTGCCCTCGATGCCCTCCGCCCGCGAGAGCGTCTTTGCTACAGAGTAATCCTGACAAGGAAAGCCTCCGACCACCATGTCGACGTCAGGAATCTCTATTTCCCCAGCCTCATACTTATCAAGCACAACGTGAATATCTTCGTTCACCAGATCGGCATCGCCAAATCGCTTGGCGTAGCAGCGCGCGGCAAACTGACGCTTATCCGTACCGGGCTCCCACTGATTAGCCCACACCGTGCGGAAGTTACCCGCCGGCTCCATGTGGAACTCAGGGTGCTCCGGATCGTCATAGCCATCAAGGCCCAGCCTAAAACCGCCGACGCCTGCGAAGAGCTCGGCCACCTTAATCTCAGTCGACACGTTTCTCCAATCGCTACTGTGTCGGCATGTCGGTTTTTGATTCTAATAAGTTGTCAAGACAAGATCCACTGCCCCGCTTTGATCTACGCACGATCTCCGCATATACTTAGAGCTTTTTCCTGTCCCTCAGATACAATTGCGGCATGACGTCTTGGAGATGATGAGCATGCTGCAGTCCACTCAATACAAAGCACTTCTCGCACAGGTCGACCTTTCCGACCAGGACAGCATCCTGAGCTATGCCAAGCATCTTGAGGGCATGACATTTCGCGAAGTGCTCGACCTAGACATCAAGCCTGCCGACTACAACCCCAAGACGTACAACAGCGCCAAATTCAAGGGAGGCATGGGCAACCTCATCGAGGAGCGTTACTTCGGATACAAGTCAAACAGTGACCGACACCCCGATTTCGCTGAAGCTGGAATTGAACTAAAGGCAACCTGTTTCGACATCCGCAAGAAGGACCACGAGCCTTCCGCGGGAGAGCGGCTCGTACTCCCCATGATCCCGTTTGACAAGCCCATTGAAGATGATCTGGCCGAGTCCCATCTCTGGGAAAAGTGCGCGACCATTCTCCTCGTCTACTATCAGCGTGATCGCAGCATCGATAAATACGACCAGCAAATCAAATATGTCAGCTTGTTCACCCCTCCCGCTGAGGACCTCAAAGTCATCCGAGACGACTACGACACGATCGTTTCTTATATCAAAGCTGGCCGCGCACACGAGTTGAGTGAGGGACTCACCACGTATCTCGGAGCTTGTACCAAGGGAGCGAACCTCGAACACATGTGGGCTGACCAGTTCTATCCCTGTATCGAAATCGATGGATCAATCTCTCATCCAAAAGCAAAGAAGCGCGCTTTCTCGTTCAAACGCCAGTATATGGACTATATCCTCCATCATTACTTGATGGATGAGCACGATGATAGCGACAGCATCGGCTTCGCCGAGTACAGCTCCTCCCAACCTCTCACCTTCGAAGAAACGATCGAGCGACGAATCTCCCTTCACATCGGCAAGACCGACCGACAAATCGCTGCTGAGTTCGGCGTTCCTTATGCAGGCAAGAAGGCTCAGTGGATTACGCTTGCCTATCGAATGCTCGGCGTTGGGAGCAATCGAGTTAAGGAATTTGTGAAAGCGGGGATCTCCGCTCGCGCCATTCGCGTTGAAGAAAGCGGGCAAATCGAGCAGAACATGTCTCTCGATACGTTCGAATTTACCGAGATTGCAGCAGAGCCATGCTGGGAAGAGTCCGAACTACGTCAATATCTAGAGGAAACTCGCTTCTTCTTCGTCGTCTTCAAAAAGACCGATGGCGAGTACCACCTTGCCGGATGCAAATTCTGGAATATGCCGATTGCCGAGCTTGATTCCAACGCTCGTAAATGCTGGCAGGAAACCCACGATGCCATTTGCGATGGCTTAATAATTAGTCGCGACGGCAACCGCTTCCGCAACAATCTGCCCGGAGAAGCAGAGAATCCCACGATGCATGTTCGTCCCAAGGCATCACGCCGAGCTTATCGACTCGAAGACGGAACCTCCATCGGGGACCTCAAAGACGCTTCGCTTCTTCCAGATGGACGCTACATGACCCGCCAGTGCTTCTGGATCAACCGAGGCTATGTCATTCAGCAAATATCAGACCTTCTCTAATAAAGGAGCCCTCGCCATGTCCAACTCCTACCTCATCGTCATCGACATGCAAAACGACTTCATCGACGGCGCCCTGGGCACGCCCGAGGCGCAGGCCATCGTCGAGGCAGTCGCCCAGCGCGCCAGCAGCTTCGATGGTACGGTCGTTTTCACCAAAGACACCCACGGCAGCGACTACGCCGCCACGCAAGAGGGTCGCAACCTGCCCGTTCCCCACTGCATCACCGGCACGACCGGCTGGGAACTCGCACCCACCCTCGAAACGATTCGCGCCCGCCGCAGCGCTCCCGTGTTCGAAAAGCCCTCGTTCGGATCGCTCGACCTCGCCCGCTGGCTTGTCGCACAAAACAACGCCGCGCCCATCGACTCCATCGAGCTCTGCGGTCTATGCACCGACATCTGCGTGGTCAGCAACGCCCTCACCATCAAGGCGCACCTGCCCGAAGTCCCGCTCGCGGTGAATCCCTCCCTGTGCGCCGGCGTCACCCCCGCCGCACACGACGCCGCGATCGCCACTATGGCGAGTTGCCAGGTGCAAATCCTGTAACCGGGCTCGGGCCTCGTCTTGCGGCGGCCTTTCGCCCCGATGACCCGCCGGAGACAGGCCCCATGCCCGCGCACGGATCTCACCCCGCGCCGCCTCTCGCGACCTCGCGATTGGCGGCGTTCTTGTTTTTTGACCAGCTACCGCGCCAACGCCGCAGCGTACTGTTTGAATGCGGGGATAAGCTGCATGCGCAGCACATTGCGACAAGCATCGAAACCGCCGCTGCGGATTCTCAGCCGAATGCCCATCGCACGCGCAACGTCCGCGACGAGTTGGTTATATAGATGCTCTTCGACAATGTCCTCGTACCAGACGTTCAATATGGTCCATCCCGAACCCACCAACTTGTTCTGTCTGCGGTCATCGCGGCCGGCCTGCTCGATTGCATGGAACTTGCGGCCCTTGTACTCGAGACCGACCTTATGGCCTGGGAATGCAACGTCCACATAGCGGTCCCCGTCGGCGGTTGAGACGCGATGGTTGAGCGAGACGGGCCCGAGGGCATAACCACCGAGTCGCCGCGGCCAGGTAAGCAATGCGCACAGAACGGATTCCATGGGCGAGTTGGAACCGTCGCTGACCAGCTCAAGCGCCTCGCGGGCCCGGACGATCCCCGGCGCTCCGGGCATCGCATCTAACACGCGTGTGATCTGCTCGACGGAAGTCAGGGGCTTCGCCGTGTTGGTAAGGCCATCCCACGAATCATCGAGGAGGTAGGTTCCACACAGCTCGAGGCCGATCAGCGCCAGTTCCTCGACGGTGCGCTGCCGCTTCTTGTGAAGGTCAACCGTTGCAAGATGCAGAAATGTCAGAGCCGGGCTCGTCACTAAGACATCCCTATTCACGTAAATAAGCGAACGAGGTGGTAACTCCGCCGCACTGCGGTGGCACACGATGTCGTCGCGGCTACGGGCGCCCGACTCTTTGGACACCAGGATATGCACGGGGCGCGTTTTCACACCCAAGCGCTCCATGTCGTCCGTAAACATCGCTTTTGGCGATACGCCGCAGCCATCCAGCTTTTGCGTGCGCGGCTTATCCAAAAATTCCGGCGCCAATCGCCCGCTCGATCGCATAAATTCGAGCGCTGACTCTCCAAAAATGCATACGCTCATGACCGTCGCCCCCTCGGCCCGATACGTTTTGCTCAGTGTGGTCAAAATACCCCGATTGTGCGCCGAACAATCAGTGGCGCAGTCGCGTTTGCCCAGGATTGAGCAAACCTATTCCGCCAACCATGCACCCTGGCACCCATTGCCTCCGGCCGCCATCAACAAAACCCCAGGATTGCCCCGCGCGAGAAAATATGCACGAGTGTTTTGACCCCGCTTTCAGCGCACAATCAGGGTATTTTGACCAGTTTCTCGGAAACGCTTATTTTGCAACCCCCTTTTTGAGGGATTGAGCACTTTTTCGCGCGCCACGTTACCGCCGCTGAACCACCCGCCACCATCCTCCCTGAGCGCCCAGACGAAAGCAGGGCCCAATCAGCACTTGACCTGCCCGTACGAGCTGCTTGGACGCCCCATCTTCCCCGTCAACACGCCGATCGCCATTCCACGACCATCTCCCTAAGGCCTTGAACTGCACGTTCGTTCATTTGTGAACTATTTGAGAATGAATCCTAATATGTTTCCGTTTTAGGCTCATATGATTCTGAAACTGTGCCATAATGCAGATGTCAAAGCGCGACCGCGGGTTCGCCCCAAGGAGCGCATTCGCCTGTGTTCAAAGGAGAACAAACATGAAGTTCGTTTGCCCCGTTTGCGGTTTCGTTGAGGAGTTCGACGGCGAGGAGCTGCCCGCCGACTTCAAGTGCCCCCAGTGCGGCGTCTCCGGCGACCGCTTCACCAAGGTCGAGGAGGGCAAGATGACCTGGGCCGCCGAGCACATCGTGGGCGTTGCTCACGAGGAGGGCGTCACCGAGGACATCATCATGGACCTGCGCGCCAACTTCGAGGGCGAGTGCTCTGAGGTCGGTATGTACCTGGCCATGGCCCGCGTTGCCCACCGTGAGGGCTACCCCGAGATCGGTCTGTACTGGGAGAAGGCCGCTTACGAGGAGGCCGAGCACGCTTCCAAGTTCGCCGAGCTCCTGGGCGAGGTCGTGACCACCTCCACCAAGAAGAACCTCGAGATGCGCGTTGAGGCCGAGAACGGCGCTACCGCCGGCAAGTTCGACCTCGCCAAGCGCGCCAAGGCCGCTGGCCTGGACGCCATCCACGACACCGTGCACGAGATGGCTCGCGACGAGGCCCGTCACGGCAAGGCCTTCGCTGGTCTCCTGGCTCGCTACTTCGGCTAAGTCGAGGTAACGCTTCGCAAAACGCTTTCCACAACGGATCGCAAAAGACCCTGGGGTTCGCCCCAGGGT
>ERZ773155.3415-NODE-3415-length-10821-cov-6.902749_pt1 | contig 10821 bp, 2 predicted proteins | sample MGYA00511262_ERZ773155 | MGnify/ENA primary metagenome ERZ773155 (study PRJEB29015, sample SAMEA2737828) | human gut metagenome | biome: human gut; feature: human-associated habitat; material: faeces | place: China | collected 2012 ... | reverse complement strand
CGACGCTCTACCAGCAGGCCTATGAGCGATACCTCAAGGACTACCAGATGAAGCTCAGCGACCTTGAGGCCGTGAATCAGCAGGAGCAACTGGACTACGCGAAGTATCTCGACCAGCTGGGGCAGTTCAACACGGACCGCAATTTCGACTACAACAACTATCTCGGTGAGTATAACCGCTTGCAGGACTACCTCGGCAATTTGCAGGGGCAGGACAACACGGAGTACAACCGCTATCTCGGTGTGCTGGACGAGATCAAGGAAAAGCAGCAGCAGGATCAGGAGCTCAGCCGGTCGCAGGTCGACGCGATGCTGCAAGCAGGCGGGTCGCCGAGCGCGGGGCTCATCGGCAAGAGCGGGTACGAGAGCGAGTACATTCAGGCGCTCGAGAACTACTACAAGCAGCAGGCGGCGCAGGCCGCCGCGAAGACGAGCGGCAGAAGCGGCAGGACCACGAGGCGGTCCGGCGGGACGAGCGGCGGAAATACGACCGACGGCAACGAAAGCGGGCTCGACTATCAGGGCCTTTTCGAGGCGGCGAAAAAGAGCGGCAATCCCAAGAGCTGGCTCGCGCAGAAGGCAAACTATCAGAAATTCGGCTTCACCTCGTCGAGCGGGCTGTATTCGGACTATGAGACGTGGCTGGAAAACGGCGGCGTGTCGAACAGCAGTAAGACGATGGCACAGGGGCCGTTCATTGCGCTGCTGTCTGGCTTCAACACGTCGCTCAAGAACGGCGAGGGCGAGCGAATCCTTTCGACGCTCGACAAGAGCTGGCCAATGATGACGAGCGAGCAGAAAGCAGAAATGCAGAAATTGCTCAAGCAGTATGGTTATTCCTACGAGGAGGGCTAAATGGGACGACTTGTTAAGACAACGCCTGCGGCACAGGAGCAGCAGGAAGAAAAGCGCACGGTGGTCGGCACCGGCGCGCACGGTCGGCTTGTAAAAACAGGGGATGTGCAGCGCACATCCCCTGCGGCGAATACGGCGAAGACGCCGACGGCACAGAGCGTTTATCAAAAAGCGCTGGACGAGGCGATGATGAAACGCGCGGCGGCGGATCGGAAGAACCGGGAGCGGGGGCGCAGGAGCTCCAGCCGCTCGCACGCGCAGGAAGTGCGCGAGATCACCGGCGACAAGACGAAAAAGAGCATTACCCCCATCATCAAGAGCGCGGCGGCGGGCTATGCGGCGGATATGGCCGGCGCGGCGGACACGCTGCTGCGCGCGCCGAGCGGACTGAACTACGCGGCGAGCCAGGAGCGCGGAGAGATCGAGGCCTCGAAAAAGAACATCGCCGCCTATACCGAAAAGCTCAAGGCGGCGAAGACCGAGGAGGAACGCCAGCAGTGGCAGGCGCTCATTGACCGCAACAAGCGCCTCATCGAGATCAACAGCAAGGCTGCGGACGAGCGAGCGAAAAACTATCGGGACGCGACGAAGGGCGCGCAGGAGAAGCTGCAAGGCACCTACCAGAAGCTGCGCAAGATCGCGTCCGACAACATGGAAAAAGCCAACGAAGGGCTTACGCCGGTCGGCAAGTACCTCAATAACGTCGGTGCGGCAGGCGCACAGATGGCCGCCGACGCGGCGCTCGGCGGCGGCAGCGCGCTCGGCCCGATGTTCCTGCGCGTATTCGGCGGAAACTCGCAGGAGGCGATGGAGACGGCGGACAAGCCCGGCATGAGCGCGGCGGAACAGCTGGACGCACAGAACCGGGCGCTGCTGTACGGCACGGCGAGCGGCGCGGTGAGTATTGCGACGGAAAAGATCAGCAACGTCGCAGCGCCGTTCAAGAAAGCGTTCGGCGGCGGCTTCCTCGACAAGGCCATCGACGGTGCAATCGCCAAGATGAACGGGAACGCGGCGGGACGGCTCGCCCTGTCGTTTCTGTCCGAAGGCGGCGAGGAAGTCATCGAGGACATCGTGCAGCCCGCCTTGCAGACGATCTACACCAAGAAGCGGCACGAAAACCTCGGAGAATACTTCAGTGAGCTTGACGCGGCGGAGATCCTGAACGACTTCCTCGTCGGCGGTGCGCTCGGCCTGCTGGGCAGCGGCGTAGAGGGCGTTCAGCGAAGAAGCGCGCAAATCGAGACCGAGCGCGCCGCGGCGGAGACGAAGGAGGCCACGCCGTCGGCGGAAGCGATGACGCCGGAAGAGACCGCACCGACAGCACAGCAGCCGGTGCAGCAGCAGAACACCATGCCCGCACAGCCTGCGCCGACGTCTGAGAGCGCGCAGGGCACGGGTGGTGGTAATTTGACGCCCACACAGCCGAATGCCGCACAGGGCGCAGCAGAGGGCAAAGCGGACGCCCTGGACGCGGGCAAGCGCGTGAATCTTCTTGAGTACAGCAACGAGCAGAACGCGCAGAAGGTTGAAAACGGTTTGAAAGACGGCACGCTGGCCGTGGACGCGAAAGAGAATATCTATCGCGTGAATGAGGATCAGCACATCGACCGGCGCGACAGCGCGAGCGTGGGCGAGAGAAGCGTGAACGCCTTCCAGTTCGACCACCCCGAGCTGCACAACTATTACGCGGACGCGGCGGCAGTCCTACAGGAGGAGATGAGCTTTGCTCAAAAGGGCGGCGAGCTCATCCGCCGGACGAACCGCGAGGCGGGCGACGACGAATACATCCGCACCAAGCGCGGCGTGAGCGAGCGCATCGCGCGGCTGCTGGATGACGAGGGCGTGCGCTACGATGACATCGACCGCTCGCTCGACGCGATCATTCACAACCACGGGCAGGAAAACTTCGCGGCGGCGAAGCGCGTAGAGCTGCTGCTGGATGACATGCTGGCAAACGGCTATACGGATATCCACGGGCAGCACATTGCACCGAACGAAGAATACATTGCAGCAAAGAAAGCCATCCCCGGCGCAGACATGAGCGAGCGGACACACGAAGAGCTCCCGATCTACGATATGCCGGAGGGGCAGAACGGAGGAATTGACAATGCAGGACAAGAAGCACAAAACGATGCCGCGGGGGCTGAGCTTGCCGACGCTGGAGAAAGAGGCACACCAGGCGAGGTCAACGCAGCGCGTGCACTATCTGATGGAGCTGCCGAACGGGGAGAGCGCCGGGGTAACGGAAGAGAATCTGAGCACATTCCTCGAGAAGTACGGAACGTCGGCGGAGAAGACGGAAACGCGCTGACGGTACAACAGCGGCTTGCGGCATCCGGTATCTCACAATTCATCAGCCCGCGGGAGGCCAACGTGCCGAACGGCGCAAGCGGCGATAACACCGTCACCATCTTTGACGAGGCGGACTGGGACCAGGAGCTTATCGGCGCGGCGGACTGGGCAAAGTCCAAGGGCGTGAAAAAGGTGACAGCGCTGCTGGGCGTCATCAAGGTTGAAAAGGACGGGAAAACCGGCAGAATTTTCGGCGCGTTCAACGCCGACACGGGCGAAATTTTCGTCAATGCCGGTTCAGTGCAGCGCAGCGTGAGCGAGACGATCGAACATGAAACAGCGCATTATCTGGCCGAAGTGGCGAGGCGCGAGAATGTCAGGACGTTTATGCGCGACGTTCAGAGCCGGTATAGTAGCGAAGAGTGGGGCAAGGTGTACGATGCCTACTTTGACCGCTATGCAGCGCTGACGGGCGACTACGCGGGAATGAGCGAGAGCGATATCGAGCTATACGTATGGGAAGAGATCATGGGCGACGCCTATGCCGAGATCGACCAGTATGACGAAAAGGCGAGCCGATTCAACCGAGAGGCCGAAAGCGTGCTGTCGCAGAGCGGACAGGAAAGTGAAAGTGTCTTACAGAGCGAACGCACGCCGGGCGCGGTGGAACAAGGCCGCGAGACCGCAGCGGCGACGGAACGCAGGACGGGACCGCCTGAGAAGTTCAGCGTGCTCGAAGAGGTTGAAGGGGAAAACGGTACATACGGCAAGGGCGTCATGCTCGACACGAATCTCTTTGACGGAATCCGCCCAAGAGACTGGGGCAAGACGCTCGGCCGATACGTCTATAACAATATGGCCGGAATGGAGCTGACGGCATACGACGCGGCCGGAAAGCCTGAAACGATCTATCTTGCCCGCACAAACGACCGCGTGCAGAAAGACGGCGCAAAAAACAGCCACAAGGTCATCGACAAGCTGGCAAGAAGCACGGGCGACAATATACGCAGCCTTGCGGTCGTCCACCTTGACGAAGCGCTCACGACGTCCAGATATGAAAACTCCACCGATGAACACAATCATCAGTGGATGGATGAAAACGGATGGGAACACAGAAAGACATATCTGCAAGACCGATCCGGCAATATTTACGAGGCAACGCTGAACATTGCGGACGGACGGGACCGCAAGATCCTATACGACATCAACAACATTCGGCTGGTGGACAAAGCAAAAAGCCCCGACAAGCACACTGCTGCCGAGGCAAAAGCCGGAGAAATTACCGGCGGCGCCGTGCCCTCAGCCGTTACCGGAGGGGCTCGCTCAACATCACGTAATTTCTTCGAAAAGAGAATAGCAGACCGCGGCGGAAATGTCAAGTCACCGACGCTGGGCGATGAGACCCGGCAGCAGATCATGGGCGAAGAAAACAAGGACACGGCGCCACTCCGCAATGTCGGCATTGAAACTGCCGAGCCGGTGACACGCGCCGATGACCTTGCGGACGCGAGCGTATCACAGAACAAAGGCGATGTCAAGCCAGCAGGTCGATTTTCGGTAAGCGACGGCGCGGCGGAACAACTGGACCAGGGCAGCAGGGATACCGTCGGCAAAGAGCTTGCAGACGAAGAGATCGACAGGCAGGAACGAGCCTATGAAAAGGCGGAGCGAGACAGTAAACGCGGAGATTATTTGTCAATTCCCGCAGAGTGGAAGACAAAGCTCGAGCGCGCACGGACGGCGGCAACGAACAACATCAAGCCATCCGGCTTCGACAGCTACGATGCCTATCTCGATGCGCTGGACAAGCAGCGCGCGGCGGATCGGGCTGAGCGGCTGCGCGTCAAGAGCCGGGACGAATTCAAGGGCACAAAAGCGCTCGACGAGCTGGGCGTGAAGATTGCGAACAGCGCAGGCATTTACCACAATGCAGAACAGCTTATCGCCAATGACAAGGCGGCAAAGAGCATCCAGAACGCAACGAAGCGCGCCGAGCAGCGCTTGGGCGCGGCGCGGCGGGAAAAGACCATCGCACGAGACATCGCAAACGGTGAGCGCTCGATGGCAGATATCCCTCGCAGCGTGAAAAAGTCGCGCGTGCTTGAGCTCGTGGACTATTACACGGCACAAAAGGCGACGAAGACGGGGCTCTTGCAGCAGCAACGCATCGAGATCAATGACGCGCTGCGCGAGCAGGCGCGCGAGCTCATCGGAACAGAAGCGCCGGAGATCAACCGAAAGGGTCTGAGAAAGCTCTTCGACCCGAGTAAAGGCCTTGTGCTTTACCATCGCACGCCGCAGCGCATTATGCGCGCTCTCTTTGGCTGGAAGCAGGGCCAGCAGATCAACGAGGCTGTTTTCGAGCCGGTCTACGAGAACGAGCAGGAGCGCAAGCGCTTCATCAACCGCATGTTTGACGAGGTTCGAACCTTTGAAGGCGCGGACGGCAAGAAAAGCGCACTGAACAAGAACGAGAGCGCCTTTGCGCAGAGATTGAAAGAGGGACGAACCGTCGAGGAACTGGTTGAAAAGTCCGGCGCGGCGGAAAGAATCAGAGCGGCGGCGGAGAACCTGAAAAACGGCGCGGAGATGAAAGATACCGCACGGGAATTCAGCCTCGACAAAGGCTCGCGCGATCTGGCGCGGCAGTATGCCGACTGGCTGCAAACGCAGGATGACTACGCGGCGGCGAAGAACGTAGACCGCACGAAGGTTGAGAAAGCGATCGAGAAATACACAGAGCTCTATGACAAACTCTATGCCGCGATCAACGACTTCCTTGTAGCGCACGGGTACGAGCCCATCGGCTTTATCAAAGGCTACGCGCCGCACTTTCAGACGAGCGAGGCAAACGGAAAGCTCGAGAGCGCACTCAAAGCAATCGGCGTCGACCTCGGCTCCGGCGTGGGCAAACTGCCGACGAGCATCGCAGGTCTGACGAAATCCTTCAAGCCGAACAAGCGGTACAATCCGTTCTTCCAGCACCGCAGAGGCGATGAGACGGACTACGATATCGTCAAGGGCTTCGAGACATACGTGGACTATGCGAGCGACGTGCTGTATCACACGGACGACATCATGCGCGTGCGTCAGATGGCAAACTACCTGAGGTCGACATTCGCACCGGAAGAGATGAAGGCGGACATCGACCAAATGGAGGCCATGCGTTACGCTCCGGCGGATGTGAAGGAAGAATACTTGCGCGATAAAAAGAAGATCACAGGTGATACCTTCCTGAGCTATGAGGACCTGACAAACCTGATGGAACAGTACACAGACGAGAAGTACCGCAGCATCGCCGATGCGACGGAATTCAGCGATCTTGTTTCATGGATGGATGATTACGCGAATAAGCTGGCAGGCAAGCAGCTTTTCGAGGACCGCGCAATGGAGCGCGAGGTCGGGCGCGAAGCGCTGAACGGCGCGAAGAAGCTCAACCGCATGTTCGCCCGTGCGAACGTGGCAGGGAACCTCTCGTCGGCACTGAACCAGACGGCACAGCTGCCGATGATCGCAACCGAGCTCGGACAGAAGTACACATGGCGCGCCGTGGGCGATATCCTGAACGGGAAGACGACCGGCATGAGCGCGTTTCGCGGGGAGAGCGACTTCCTGACGGAGAAGAGCGGCATTGACTATATCCAGAGCACCAAGGGTGAAAAAGCGATAGAAAAGCTATTCAGCCCGCTGGAAAAGGTCGATACTCTCGTCAGCACGATCGCTGTGCGCGGCAAGTACCGTATGGAGCTGGACGCGGGCAAGAGCCCGAAGGAGGCGATGAAAGCGGCGGACCGCTGGGCGCGCGATATCATGGGTACACGCTCAAAAGGCTCAGTGCCGCTGACGTTCCAGTCGAAAAACCTTATCGCACAAATGCTGAACATGTTCCAGGTCGAGGCAGCGAACACCCTCGAGCACATCACTCAGGACCGGCTCGGCCCCGGCTTCAAGGAAATGGCCGCGAAAATCGGCAAGGATAAGGCCATTAAAAAGCTCGCAAGCGACGCCATTGCCTATATGCTGCTCGCATTCCTGCTCAACCGGTTGGACGAGGATGCCTACGGCGGAACGCCTGCGCCGTTCGATGTCCTCGGCATGGGGTTGAACGCCGTCGCGTCCGGCAATGGACTGACATCAAGCGACATGCTCAAGATGATCGCCGATGACGTAACCGAAAACATCTTCGGCGAGCGCCTTTTCGACACCGATCCAAACGACATGAACGACGAGTTTGACGGCTGGTCGGCGGCGGAAGATACGCTATACAACATCAGCAACGATGTACCGTATGTGCGCAACGTGGCGGGCCTGATGGGATGGGGCGACCAGACGTTGCCAATGCCCGACATCGTTGGCGCAGCGGGGAAGACGAAAGACGCACTCAAGAAAGCAGATAGTGCGGGCGAATTTTGGGCAGAGGTCGCGAAGCAGCTCGTGGGCCTCGCGGGCGACACGCTTCCAGGCGGCCGCCAAGCCGAAAAGATGCTGCAAGGCGGCGATGCTGTGATTCGCGGCGGGTCGTATCAGGGCTTTGGCGACAGCAAGAGGCTGCAATATCCGGTGAATTCACCGCTGGAAGATCCGTTTGAAGCTCTGCGCGCGGCGCTCTTCGGTAAGAACGCGCTGAACGAATCGCGTGTATATTGGGCAGAAGGCGGAAAGGCGCTGAGCGCATCGCAGACAGCGCTCTATCAGGAACTCGTCGACAGCGGCATGAGCCGCAAGAAAGCATACGAGACCATCAGAGACTTCAACGACGCGACGGCCGATCTGGAAGCCGACAAGGACGAGAACGGCAATCCCGTCAGCGGAAGCAAGAAAGAAAAGGTCGTCGAGGCGATCAACAAGCTGCCGCTGAGCCGGAAGCAGAAAGACAAGCTCTATCTCAGTAAGAATTACAGCGAGAAAGACCTTGGCGAGATGCCGTGGAACTAAGAGAAAGACGAGGCCGAAAGGCCTCGTCTTTCTTTTGTTATTCGGGAGAGCTCCCGCGCCAGCGATACGCGCGGCGAAAGCCAAGAGAGAGCGCTTCATTTACAGTGGAGACATAGCGCTCGCCATCATCGCAGATTTGAACGTTATCATACTGCTGATCCATGGGCAAATGAAAAATCTTCTGCCCATCACGGCCGATATTGCACTTAATCCGCGGGTATTCGGCGAACGGAATGTTAGGGTATAGCTTGATACCAAGCCGTTCGGCGCAGAGCTTGGCAACGGGAGAAAAACCGTTTGTCGCCACGAAGGCACCGATGACATCAGCGTCGGGGTGGGAATATTGATATTCAAAGACGCTGCCAGCGAGCTGGAAAACATGATTCTCGTGAATAACCTTTTCCTTCGCCCAGCGCTTGCATTGAATCAGAATGACCTTTTTGCCGTGCTGCAAGATCAAATCCCGCCCCATGTCTTCTTTCTTCATTGTTGCGCCATAGTACCGGACGTGATAGCCACGCGATTCGCAGAGGTAACCGATGTAGCGCTCGTATTCAATGCCGACTTCCCAGTTGGTCTTGCTGCGCCTGATATAGCGGTCAAGTGCAAGCTGGTACTTTTCGGCAGTTGGGAGATCGCTCCATTCGGTGGGAGACAGATAGTCGCGCATGACCGCCCGCTCGTCATCATCGGACGGGTCATCGGACACATATTTGAACGCGTCCATCGGCGGAACCTCTTTGAAGTCGAGCAGCCAAGGGAAAAGCGATTCGTAGAAATTCAACTGATATTCTGACCGCTTCGCGCGGAGACGCCATTCGCGTAGCTCACCATGAATGAGTTTGTCCACCTCTCCGGCCTTTTGGCCCGCCGGACGGTTTTTATTGCGAAGATGCAGCACCCATTTTTCATCAAACGACTGATACAGATCAGCATAGTAAGACGCAAGCCACGGTTGAGACTGCACGCGCTCAGCATATATACGGTTAAGTGCTTCGTTTTTCTCACTAAGCCGTCTTTCTGCACGGCGCATTTGGTTTTCATATTCGAGGCATTTAGAGCGAGCTTCTTCTACGATTTTTTGTTGCGCATCTTGTGTCTTTCCGATTTCAAACGCCCGGGCCTCGCGGGCGTGTTTGACCGCACCGTCTAATACCTCGCATTCGCCTTTAAGCCTATCTCGCTGAAAGGACAGACCGACGATATCGCGCTTGGCGGCAGAAGTATCTGCGCTTAAAAGCAATCCAGCCTCGAGAGCGAGGCGAATCATGTGTTTGCACGGCTGTCTGCGGTTACGAAAGTCAGGACAATCACACTCGTAAAGTGTGGCGCGGTATGTCTCACCGCTCGAGGAATGGATGGATGCAGAGATATCAAAGGGAGATTCAATCTGCATCTCCTGCGTCAATGCAGAAGTCAGTCGTTCGTAAGGGAAGGGAACGCCATGCAACGCTGAAAAAGCGGGAGTGTTGGACAAATATGAACGATTCGCGATATCGCGCACAGTTTCGACCGCTCGGGCGCGGACCTGGTCGTTGATGTGCTGTTCACGATAGTCTAAGTTACGAGAGCGCATCTGCAAGCTCTCTTCTATGCGATTTCGCCGGTCCTCAAGCGCACGTTCTCTGCCCTCAAAAGCGGAATTAAGAGAAGACTCTTTTTTTCTCAAATCGGCGTCTTTTGCATCAACAGAACGCTCACGGTCAGAAAGAGACTTTTTACGAGACACAAGGGAGAATACCCACTTCGCCACGAACAGCGCAATGATCGTCCAAAGCCAGTAGGACGACAGAAAATCGAGCAGGCCCACAATATCCCTCTTTCTTTTTTATTTCGGCGGGAGTATAGGAACACCATATCGGAAAAACAGCGGTTTGTCAAATAAGAAGGGAACGAGGAAAGTTTCTCTTCCATTTTTGAAGACTATGCAGTATAATGAGCCAATAGTCAGTTTGATGACGAGGAAGATTTGTTACTAACGGATTAGAACTGTCAATAATGCTGGATTCGAAAAAGCGCGAAAAACAAGGGAAATCGACCCTGCTTCAATGGAAGATGTACGAATTACGCAAAGAATGAGAACTGAGCTTAATATTTCATTATTTTGTCTGCCTCACAGCAGACGCGAAGAAAGGAATGGATCATATGGCTGAGGAAGTCAAGACTGCCGCCGCTGAGGGCGAATCCGGCAGCAAAAATTTTATCGACGCCTTCATCGAAGAAGACATCGCGGAGGGTGGGCGCTTCCAGGGCCAGCAGGTCCACACCCGTTTTCCGCCGGAGCCGAACGGCTATTTGCACATCGGCCACTGCAAGGCGCTGACCATCGACTTTGGCACCGCTGAGCGCTTCGGCGGCCTTTGCAACCTGCGCATGGACGACACGAACCCCACGAAGGAGGACGTCGAATTTGTCGACGCCATCAAAGAGGACATCCACTGGCTGGGCTTCGACTGGGGCGACCGTTTCTTCTACGGCAGCGACTATTTTGAAAAGGACTACGAGTACGCTGTCGAGCTCATCAAAAAGGGCCTTGCCTACGTCTGCGACCTGACGCCCGAGCAGGCGAGAGAGTACCGCGGAGACATCGGCAAGCCCGCCATCTCCCCGTACCGTGACCGCGATGTAGAGGAGAACCTCGACCTCTTCGAGCGCATGAAAAACGGCGAGTTCCCTGAGGGCAGCCGCACGCTGCGCGCAAAGATCGACTTAGCCTCCGGCAACTTCAACATGCGCG
>ERZ773155.3413-NODE-3413-length-10822-cov-4.795672_pt1 | contig 10822 bp, 8 predicted proteins | sample MGYA00511262_ERZ773155 | MGnify/ENA primary metagenome ERZ773155 (study PRJEB29015, sample SAMEA2737828) | human gut metagenome | biome: human gut; feature: human-associated habitat; material: faeces | place: China | collected 2012 ... | reverse complement strand
TCAATCTTCAGTGTACCAGCCACCTTTTTCATACTCTTGATCTGGGCAGAACCACAGCAGCACCGTCCGCAATACAGGATTCCTATTTTTCTTCGTCTCACGGCTCTCGGCGTAAAAGCAGACGAGATGCAGTGCCAAAATAAACAGCGGCAGGCCGAACACAGTGGCGGCACGCGATGACCAGCCGTTTGCGTTGCCGGAAAAGTCCCAATGTGTCGCCATGGTCTCCGGCAAACGCGGGTAGAGCGCCGCGCCCGCGAACAGCGGCAGCAGGCAGACCAGCGAAGTCAGCAGCATTTCCCTCTTGTTATTCTTCATTTTTTTCCTTCCCCCTTCAAGTCCTGTAACCACAGCAGGACTTCCTCCAGCACAGAGGCATTGAGGCTGTAATAGATAAAATTCTTCTCCCGGCTCTCGAAAATCAAACCGGCTTTTTTCAGCAGGGATAAATGATAGGACACGGTGGCCGCCGTCATGTCAAACTGCCCGGCGATCTCGCCCGCCGTCAGACGCCCGCCCTTGAGCAGATTCAATATCTCCCGCCGCACCGGGTCCGACAGCGCCTTGAAGGTCTCTGCAAAGGCCATCCGCAGCCCTCCCTCGCACAGTATTTAGAAAATTTTCTAAATAGAAAATAGCACATGTCCCGCAGGCTGTCAACAGGTATTTAGAAATTTATCTAAATACTTTCTCCTTCGCGGACACTCCAAAGGCAGAAGGAGTGAAAAATATCAGCGCCGCCCTTTTGGGCGGCGCTGATATTGGATCAAATCTGATTATCTGTGGGGAACGTCCCAGATGTTGTCGGCATATTCCGCCACAGCCCGGTCGGCGGCGAAGATGCCGCTGCGGGCGATGTTGTGGAGACTCATGCGGTTCCAGGTCTCCCGGTTTTCATAGGTCTCTGCCATGCGGCGCTCGGCGTCGCAATAGGCCCGGTAGTCCGCCAGCAGGAGGTACTCGTCCTGGCTGATGAGCCGCTGGTAGAGGTCCTCGTAGCTGACGCCGTCCCGGAAGCCCTTCCGCAGGGCATTCAGGCACCGCTCCATCTGGGGATCGTGGCTGATATAGCGCTGGGGCACATAGCCCTCCCGCTTCAGTGTAGCAGCCTGATCGGCATGGAGGCCGAAGAGGAACATGTTCTCATCGCCCAGCACATCGTGCATCTCCACGTTGGCGCCGTCCAAAGTACCCACGGTGAGGGCACCGTTCATCATGAACTTCATGTTGCCGGTGCCGCTGGCCTCCTTGCCGGCGGTGGAGATCTGCTGAGAGACCTCGCTGGCGGGCATCAGATGCTCGGCCAGAGACACCCGGTAGTTCTCCAGGAACACCACCTGCAGCTTGCCCCGGCAGCGGGGATCATGGGAAATATCATCCGCCAGAGAGTTGATGAGGTGGATGATCCGCTTGGCCACAGCGTAACCCGGTGCTGCCTTGGCGCCGAACAGGAAGGTATGGGGCCGGGTGATGCAGTTGGGATCGTCCTGCAGCTGCTGATACAGGGTGATGATGTGCAGCACATTCAGAAGCTGACGCTTATACTCGTGGAGCCGCTTGACCTGCACGTCGAAAATGGCGTTGGGGTCCAGGGTCACACCCTGAGCTTTCCGGGCGTAGTCGGCAAACTTCACCTTATTCTGCCACTTGATCTCGTCCAGACGCTTGAGGACAGCCGCATCGTCCGCATAGTCATCCAGCTTTTTCAGCGCCTGAGGATGGAGCAGGTAGTCGTCTCCACCGGCCAGATCCCGCACCAGACCGTCCAGACCCGGATTGATCTCACTGAGCCAGCGGCGGTGGTCGATGCCGTTGGTGACGTTGGTGAATTTCCAGGGCTCCATGGCATAGGAATTTTTGAATACGTCCTTTTTCAGGATCTCGGAATGGAGGCCGGACACGCCGTTGACGGACAGGCCACCTGCAACGCACAGGTTGGCCATCCGTACCTCGCCGCCCCAGACAATAGCCATCTTTTCAGTAACAGAGGGATCGTGGAAGAAATTCTCCACCTTTTCCTGCCAGCGGCGGGCGATCTCCTGAATGATCTGCCACACGCGGGGCAGCAGGGTCTCCACCAGCTGCTGGGGCCAGCGCTCCAGCGCCTCGGAAAGGACCGTGTGGTTGGTGTAGGCTACGGAGCGGGCGGTGATGTCCCATGCCTCGTCCCAGTTCATGCCCGCCTCGTCCATGAAGATCCGCATCAGCTCCGGGATCACCAGCGCCGGATGAGTGTCATTGATCTGAATGACGTTTTTCTCATGGAAGTTCTTCAGGGTGCCATAGGTCTCCAGATGCTTGGTGACAATGGACTGCACCGTGGCGGAAACGAAGAAATACTGCTGCTTCAGCCGCAGGGACTTGCCCTCGTAGTGGTTATCCTCAGGGTAGAGGACCTTGGCGATGGTCTCCGCCATGGCCTCGTCCTCGGAGGCTTTCAGATATTCGCCGCGGGAAAACAGGGCCATATCCACAGGGCGGGTGGAGCGGGCGTCCCATAGCCGGAGCGTGTTGACGTGGTCGGTATCATAGCCCGCCACCACCATGTCGCAGGGAACGGCCAGCACGGTGGTGGAGTTCTCGTTGACGATGTGGAGATGGCCGTCATGCCAGAATTCCCGAAGGGTACCGCCAAAGTGGACGGCCTGAGCCTCGTCGGGCTTGGGCAGCAGCCAAGCGGAGCCAACACCCTTCCAGTCATCAGGCAGCTCCACCTGCTGACCTTCCACGATCTTCTGCTTGAAAATACCCAGCTCATAGCAGATGGAGTAGCCGGTAGCGGGGATGTCCAGCGTGGTCATGGAGTCCAGATAGCAGGCGGCCAGGCGGCCCAGACCGCCGTTGCCCAGACCTGCGTCCGGTTCCAGCTCAAACAGGTCGCCGGACTTGAAGCCCAGGTTGCCCAGAGCCTCCTTCAATTCGGGCAGCACGCCCAGATTGTAAGCGTTTTTCATCAGGCTCCGGCCCATGAGAAATTCCAGAGAGAGATAGTGGACCTGCTTTTTCTGCTCCTTTTTTGTTTCCTTGGCGGTCTGTACGCCCCGGAGGGCCATCACATCCCGCAGCACCAGAGCGCAGGCTTTCAGCATCTCCTGATCCGTGGCTTCCCCCGGCTCGGTGCCGAAGTTCAAGGCCAGCTTGGCGGTCAGGGCGTCTTGTAACGATTGCGTGGTAAATGGTACGGTCATACGGGTTTACTTTGCCGCTTTTTTAGCGGCTCCTTTCTTTTTGGGTTGAACAGGCTGCGTGGTTTCCACGGTGTCCGCAGGCGCCATGGTCTTCGCGGCAGTTTTCTTAACAGGTTCTTCGGCCGGCTTCTCAACGGGCTTCTCAGCTGCTTTTTCAGTCGGTTTTTCCACCGCTTTTTCGGCCGCCTTTTTAGTCGTGGCCTTGGCTGCGGTCTTTCTCGTTGTTGTCTTTTTGGCCGCAGGCTTCTTTACAGCTGTTTTCCGCGCCGCCTTTTTTGCAGCAGGCTTTGCAGCGGTCTCACTGACCGGCTCCGCAGCGGAAACAACAGCTTCCTCGGCAGGAACCTCGATCACCGGCTGCTCCTCAGTGGGGGCGGCAGCCTCCGCGGCAGGCGCTTCCGGGGCAGACTTTTCCCAGGAAAGGCCAGTGACAGCGCCGTAGATCCGCAGGTAGTCCCCGGCGCTGCGGTTCCAGCTGAAATCCTGTGCCATGGCCCGGTCTCTCAAACGGGCAAAGGCGTCGGGATAATCCTTGTAGAGATACACCGCCTCCCGGATCACATGGAGCATATCCGCGCTGGAGTAGTTGGCAAAGGTGAAGCCGGTACCGGCGTCACGCCAGGCCTCATAGGGCTGAACAGTGTCCTTCAGGCCGCCGGTCTCCCGGACGATGGGCACCGTGCCGTAGCGCATGGAGATCATCTGGGAAAGGCCGCAGGGCTCGCTGCGGGAGGGCATCAGGAACAGATCCGCACCTGCGTAGATAGCCATGGACAGTGCCTCATTATACCCCAGACGCACAGCCATACGGCCGGGATACCGCTCCGCCGTCCGGCGGAAGAACTCCTCATATCCGGCATCGCCGCTGCCCAGCACCACAAATTGAGCAGGCAGCTCCATGATGTCGCCCATGACCTCCCGCAGGAGATCCAATCCCTTATGGGATACCAGACGGCTCACCATGGCGATAATGGGGGTGTTGGGCTCCTCGTTCAGACCCATCAGGTTCTGGAGAGCGGTTTTATCCGCAGCCTTGCCGGACAGATCCTCCGCCGTATAGTTGGCAGTGATGCGTCCGTCAGCAGCAGGATCGTAGAGCTTCATGTCGATGCCGTTGAGCACGCCGGACAGCTTATAGCCGCACTGGGTCAAAATGCCCTCCATCCGGTGAGCAAAGTAGGGATTCTTCAGCTCCTGCGCATAGGTGGGGGACACGGCGTTCACCGCGTCAGCGGTGAGGATGGCGCCCTTCAGCAAATTCAGATCGCCGTCCAGCAGCAGGGTGCCGTCATCCACCCAGCCCCGGTCCAGACCGAACAGGTCGCCCAGACAATAGGGGTCATAGCGGCCCTGATACTCGATGTTGTGGATAGTCAACACCGTCCGGATAGAGCGATACCGGTCCTCCCGGACGCCGTCATCCTTCAGGTAAATGGGGATCAGAGCAGTCTGCCAGTCATTGCAGTGGATCACATCCGGCCAGAACTCCAGATGATCCAGCATCTTCACCACAGCCCGGGAGAAGAAGCCGAAGCGCTCTCCGTCATCCACATAGCCGTAGAGCTCGGGCCGGTCAAAATACTGCTCGTTATCCAGAAAATACCAGATCACGCCGTCTTTTTTCATGGAAAACAGGCCGCAGTAGGTGTGCCGCCAAGCCAGATCCACATAATCGTAGCACAGGAACGTCAGCTGGTCAGCAAATTTTTCTCTGACCCGCCGGTACAGAGGCAGGATCACAGCGGTCTCGGCTCCCTGCTCCGCCAGAGCGGGAGGCAGAGAACCGGCTACGTCTGCCAGTCCGCCGGTTTTACAGAAGGGAACGGCCTCGCTGGCCGCATACAGAATCTTCATATATTGTTACTCCTTTCCTGAGAAGAAAGACCAGAGCTTTTACGAAAAACCGTCAGGTCATCTTGCTCAGATCACACTGCCCTTGGCAATGACAATGGGATATGCGGTATGGCCCACCATGGTGCGGCCCGGCAGCAACTCCACATGCTTATCCGTGATCACATGGGACAGCCGCGCCTCTTCCCGGACAGTGGTGCCCCGGAAGAGGATGCAGTCCTCTACCTTTGCGCCCTTTTCCACAGTGACGCCGGGGAAGAGGATGGAATTCACCACAGTGCCCTCGATGCGGCAGCCCTCAGCCACCAGGGAGTTCAGGCACACGCCGTCAGGTCCGATGTAGGTAGACGCCTTGTCAGCGCCCTTGGCCCGAATGGGCCGATCCGGCGTAAAGAGGTCCTCCCGGATCTGCTTATCCAAAAGCTGCATGGAGCGGTCATAGTACTCCTGCACGGAGCGGATCTGCGCGGCAAAGCCGTTGAAGGTATAGCTCTGCAAATGCAGCAGATCCTGCTTGGCCTGCAGCACATCCCGGCGGAAGCTGTACTGGTCTCTTGCCTGGCACTCGTCCACCAGAGAACGCAGCAGGTCCGTGGACATCACAAACACGTCCAGGCTCCGGTAGCCTCTGGGCTGGTGCATATTGAACAGCACCTCCCGGATGCGTCCGTCCGGGTCCTTTTCAAAATAGGTGCCGTTTTCCGTGGCGAAGCTGTCATCTCCGCAGACGGCGGTGATGTCGGCATGGGTGCGGATATGCTGCTCCAGAATATCCGCCAGCGGGAGGTTGGCCACCAGGTCGCCCTCCATCAGCACCACATAATCCTGCCGGATCTCGTTCAGGTAGTCCCGGACGCCGGCAAGGGCTTCCATTTTGCCCCGGAAGGGCGTGACGCCCCACTCGTGAAGGTAGTTGAAGGGAGGCAGCAGATGCAGGCCGCCCCGCTTCCGGGACATATCCCACACCTTGCCGCTGCCCACATGATCCAGCATACTCTGATACCGGCCGTGGAGTACCATACCCACATCGGTAACACCTGCGTTCAGCAGGTTGGACAGGGCAAAGTCCACCGCCCGGTACCGGCCTCCAAAGGGCATCGACGCGGCAGTACGGCGCTCTGTCAGCTCCCGCAGTTCTCCGCGCTGTTCATAGGCGAAAATAATGCCATGCATCCGGTTCATTTCAGCACCTCCTTACCATGGTGGTCCAGCATGATGCCGGGGGCCACCTCTCGGCCGTCCTCCAACTGGCAATCCGGGGCCAGCACCGTCAGATCCCATTTCCCATCGAGAGCGGAATCCGGTGCGCCGCCCACCCGGCAGTCCTTACCGATGTGGCAGCCCTCGCCGATAATGGCGTATTCGATCACAGCGCCTGTCTCCACCGTAACGCCGGGGAGGAGTACGGAATAGCTGACCTTGGCGCCTTTTTCCACGGTGACTCTGGGGGAGAGCACAGAATTTTCCACGGTGCCCTCAATGTCACAGCCCCGGTTGATGGCGCTGTGGCTCACACGGCTGTCGCCGCCCATGTAAATGGGGGGCGCGTCCACGCTGCGGGCGAAGATGGGCCAGGACTCGTCAGACAGGTCCAGGCCGGATTCCGGAGAGAGCATATCCATGTTGGCATCCCAGAGGGAGGTGAGGGTACCTACGTCCTTCCAGTAGCCCTGGAAGCGGAAGGCCGCCATCCGCTGGCCGTCCGCCAGCATCTTGGGGATGATATTCTTGCCAAAGTCATTTTCAGAACCCGGATCCGCCTCATCCTCCGTCAGATAGCGCCGCAGCGCTTTCCAGGAGAACACATAGATGCCCATGGATGCCAGATTGCTCTTGGGCTGGCGGGGTTTTTCGGCAAACTCGGTGATCATATCCTCCCCATCCACCGACATGATGCCGAAGCGGCTGGCCTCCTCCCAGGGGACCTCCATAACGGAAATGGTGCAGGCAGCGTCCGATTCCTTGTGACGGCGGAGCATTTCGGAATAATCCATCTTATAGATGTGGTCACCGGAGAGGATCACCACATACTCCGGCTGATACTGGTCGATGAAGCCGATGTTCTGATAGATGGCGTTGGCGGTGCCCTTGTACCAGGTGCCGCCCTTGCTGCCCATATAGGGCGGCAGGATGTGAACACCGCCGCTGCTGCTGTCCAGATCCCAGGGCTGGCCGGAGCCGATGTAGCTGTTCAGTTCCATGGGCCGGTACTGAGTCAGGACGCCGACGGTGTCAATGCCGGAGTTGGTGCAGTTGGACAGGGGAAAGTCGATGATGCGGAATTTACCGCCGAAGGGAACGGCGGGCTTGGCCATGGCGCCGGTGAGGACATACAGACGGCTGCCCTGTCCGCCAGCCAGCAGCATAGCGATACACTCTTTTTTCATGGGTGGATCAGCTCCTTTTCCTATTTTTCACTTTTTTCACCTTGGTTGCCGAACCGCGCTTTGTAAAGCTGCCCTCTCCCCGGAGGAATACCGCCCCGAACGCAGGGAGCCGGAGAGTGACAGACTGTTCTTTTCCGTGGGAGGGCGTGTCCTTTACCGTCAGCGGCTTCGTATCCGCAAACCCGCTGCCGCCGAATTCCGACGCGTCGGTGGTAAAGGCGGGGACATACCGCTTGCGGGGCGGTACGCCTACCCGGTAGTTTTCATAATCGTTGGGGGAGAAGTTCACCGCACACAGCAGCTCGTTCCCTGCCTGATCCCGCCGGAGGAACACCACCACGTTGTTGTGATTGTCATCCGGCACCAGCCACTCAAAGCCCTGCCAGTCAAAATCAATGTCCCACAGGGCGCTCTCCGCCTTGTAGAAGGCGTTGGCAGCCTTGAAGAACGCATGGAGCTGCTGATTTTCCGCATGCTCCAATAAGTACCAGTCCAACTGACCGTTGGAGTCCCATTCGTGCCACTGGCCGATCTCCGGTCCCATGAACAGCAGCTTCTTGCCGGGATGGGCCAGCAGGTACGCATAAAAGCCCCGGGTGCAGCGGAGCTGGTTTTCGTAGTCTCCGGGCATTTTCCCCACCACACTGCCCTTCATGTGGACCACCTCGTCATGGGAGATGGGAAGGACATAGTTCTCGGAAAACGCGTACATCATGGAGAAGGTCAAATCCCGGTGGTGGTCCTGCCGGAACCAGGGGTCCAGCTTCAGATAGTGGCACATGTCATTCATCCAGCCCATGTTCCACTTCAGATTGAATCCAAGTCCGCCGACGTCGGCAGGCTTGGTCACCAGAGGCCAGGCGGTAGATTCCTCAGCGATCATCAGCACGTTGGGATCCACCTCAAAGGCCATGGTATTCAGCTTCCGGAGAAATTCCACCGCTTCCAGATTTTCCCGTCCGCCGTGGATATTGGGAGTCCACTGGCCGTCCTGCCGTCCGTAATCCAGATACAGCATGGAGGCCACGGCGTCCACCCGGATACCATCGATGTGGTACATTTCCAGCCAGAACCGGGCAGAGGAGAGGAGGAAGCTCACCACCTCCGGCCGCCCGTAGTCAAAGACCCGGGTACCCCAGCCGGCGTGTTCCCGTTTCCGGGGATCGGCATATTCATAACAGCAGGTACCGTCAAACTCGTAAAGGCCCTGCTCATCCTTGCAGAAGTGCGCGGGGACCCAGTCCAAAATCACCGGAATGTTGTTTTCGTGAAGGTGGTTTACAAACCACATGAAATCCTCCGGCGTACCGAACCGGGAGGTAGGCGCAAAGTATCCGGTGCACTGGTAACCCCAGGAATCATCCAGAGGATGCTCCGTCACCGGCAGCAGCTCCACGGCAGTGTAGCCCATCTCCTTCACATAAGCCGCCAGCTGCCGGGCCATATCCCGGTAATCCAGGAACTCGCCGTTTTCATGCTTCCGCCACGAGCCGAGATGGACCTCGTAAATATTCAGCGGCTGATGGTACACCGGCTGCTTATTGCGGCGGAAGTCCTCATCCGTCCAGGAAAAATGCTCAATGTCATAGAGCTTGCTGGCGGTGCCGGGGCGGGTCTCCGTATGGAACCCGTAGGGGTCCGCCTTGTAGTGAACTCTGCCATCCTCGCCGGTAATGGCATACTTATAGCTGGTATAGACGGGCAGGTCCGGAAGAAAGCCCTGCCAGAACTCGCCCTTTTGGGTAAGTGGATCAACGGTCAGGTCCCAGCCGTTAAAATCTCCGACCACGGAAACAGCCTTTGCATGAGGCGCCCAAACGTTGAACCACCAGCCGTGGACGTCTCCCTCTGTGGCAGGATGCGCACCGAAGAGCCGCCAGCCGTCCGTCAGGCTGCCGCTGTGGTACAGTTGTGTCTGATCTGCCATGGGTCTCCCCTTTCTGCTGCCATATTATTTTTTCTCATACTGAGGGTAGCATTTTAAAACGATTACGTCAAGGCAGCCGCAATTCATTTTACAGATGATATACTTTGATTTTATATTATACCGCCGGATAGCCGAAAGCGTCAAGGTAAGAGGGTGTCGAAAAGAAAAGACACTCTTTGTCCGATTTGTCTTACTTTTCCAGTTTTTGTTCCCGCTTCTTGTAGAATATGCCGGTGCACAAGGCGTTTAAGGTCTGTTAAGATGAGTACATTCTATCTGTCGGACCCACTGGCCTGACAGCAAAATTCAGGCCCCGCGGGCCGTAAACAAGGAGTTTTCATGATTTCCTTCCTGACTGACATCACGGTGGACGGCGTAGCCCTCTGGGTGGTACTGCTGATCTGCGTCGGCGTTTTCTTAGGCGCGTTTATGGACGCCATCGCCGGAGGCGGCGGGATCATCACCGTCCCTGCCTATCTCATGGGCCTCTCAAACCTTCCCATTTATAACGCTTTAGGGACGAATAAACTCTCCTCCGGCATCGGCACGATTTTTTCCACAGCCCGGTTCATCCATCAGGGACTGGTGGACTGGAAGCTCTTTGCCCCGGCGGTAATCTTATCCCTGACCGGCTCCGTCTGCGGCACCTGGCTCCAGCACCACACCCCTGCGGTAGTGCTGAAATACCTGCTGCTGGTGGTACTGCCGGTGGTAGCGTTCATCACCCTGCGGACCCGGAAGTGGCCGGATGAAACAGCACCGCTGGACCCTTGGCTGCGGCGGCTCATCATCTGGGGCTCTGCCTTTGTCATCGGCGGATATGACGGGTATTACGGCCCCGGCACCGGCACCTTCATGATGATCGCGCTGGTGCGTTTCGCCAAGCTGGATACCCGCCACGCGGCCGGCGGCGTAAAGGTGGTCAATCTGGCCTCCAATCTGGGCAGCCTGTTCACCGCCCTGCGGGCCGGGTATGTGCTGGTGGGCGTTGGCCTGATCTCCTCCGTGGCGTCCATTCTAGGGCACTATATCGGTGCGGGTCTGGCTATCAAAAACGGCAGCAAGATCGTCCGGCCCACGGTGATCGCAGTCCTGCTTCTGCTGACCGTAAAGGTGGGCAGTGAGCTTTTATTCCCGGAATTCTGGAGTTGAGGTGCGTAATATGTGTGAGAAAAAGACCATCGGTATTTTAGGCGGCATGGGCCCTCTGGCCACCGCCGACCTGTTTCAGAAGATCACTCTGCTGACGGAGGCGGAAACGGACCGGGATCATATCCGGGTGTACATCGACAGCAATGCCAACATTCCCGACCGCACCGCCGCCATCCTGGGCGGGGACGCGGAGGGCTGCTACCGCCGCCTGCTGGACGGGGCCAGACTGCTGGAGCGGGGCGGCTGCACCGCCCTGGCCATCCCCTGCAACACCTCCCACTACTTTGCCGACCGCCTCCAGGGGGATATCGCCATCC
>ERZ773155.3411-NODE-3411-length-10825-cov-10.739461_pt1 | contig 10825 bp, 10 predicted proteins | sample MGYA00511262_ERZ773155 | MGnify/ENA primary metagenome ERZ773155 (study PRJEB29015, sample SAMEA2737828) | human gut metagenome | biome: human gut; feature: human-associated habitat; material: faeces | place: China | collected 2012 ... | reverse complement strand
CGATCATCTTCTTGACCATCTGGCCGCCGACGGAACCGGCCTCGCGGGAGGTCAGGTCGCCGTTGTAGCCCTGCTTGAGGTTGACGCCAACCTCGTTGGCAGCTTCCATCTTAAACTTGTTCATCGCTTCCTGCGCCTCTGGAACAACCAATCTATTGTTGCTGGTGTTGTACTTGTTGCTAGCCATAAAATCATACACTCCTTAAACTTTTCGTTTTTCTTGGTTTGACGGCGGCTTTGCCTGTTTGTTCTAAACCGCTCTTTGCGTTTGCAGTAATAGTATGGCGCAGGCACTTCTCTTTTATAATAGGTATTTTTTGTCATCAAAAATCGCTATCCCTCCGGCAGCTTCTCCCCCAGCATCAGCAGCACTGCCGCGCAGCACAGCTGCTCGCAGGGGCTCAACTGTTCGGGCAGGGCGGTGACAAAGTCCCCTGCCGCCACCTCGGTGCCGTCCAGCCGCCGAAGCTGCCTCTGCAGGGTGAGCACCGTCTGCTCCTGCGCGCTGGAAAGGGTCAGGTCGCCCCCGCTGCCGCCGCAATAGACGCTGGGCAAACCGCAGGCCCGCACAAACTCCTCCGCAGTCGGGTGCCCAAACGGGACGATGCAGCTGGCGTGCAGCAGGTGTGCGGGCGCGTCGGCACTCTCAAAGCTCTCTTTCAGCACCACCAGTCCGCCGCCGGCATCCAGATGCGCGGGGAACGGTAGGTCCAGCAGCAGCACATCCGCGTTCGCCTGCCAGAAAAATTCCCCATCAACGTGCCAGCCGCAGCGCTGCCGCAGCAGTCCCTGCAGTGCCCTGCACAGTTGACTGTCCCCGCTGTCTCCCAACAAAATCACCGGTATCACCCCGGCCCCACCTCCGTTTTTCAAGGCTTTTTTATTAGAAAGTTTGCCCAGCCGCGGCGGAAAAATCCACATTTTTTTCGTTTTCCCATTTGCAGCCGCAGGCCGCTATTGTATAATGAAATCAGCAAGGTGCAAAAAACAAAAATGGAGGCAAGGCGATGAACGAGGTCAACAAAACGCTGTTTATCCCGCTTTACGGCAAGGCGCAGGTGAGCCAAAAAGGGCTCATCCTCCGCGACCAGAAGGCGGAAGAAATCTGGGGGAAGGAAGCCTTTGCGATTGCCGGAAAGGCAAAATCTCGGTGGCTGGCCTATTTTATGGCGATGCGGGCCAGAGTCTTCGACGATTGGGCCGACCGGATGCTTGCACTCCACCCGGACGCCCTCGTTCTGCACATCGGCTGTGGGCTGGACAGCCGGTGCCTGCGGGTCAAGGAGGCGTACCGCGAATGGATCGATGCGGACTTCCCGGAGGTCATCCGGCAGCGGAGCCGCTACTTTGCGCCAACCGAGCGTTATCGAATGATGGGGCTGGACGCCTCCAAAGTTGAGGAGCTGCAAAAACTGCCGCAGTCGCCCTGCGCCATCGTCCTGCTCGAGGGGATCAGCATGTACCTGACCGCCGGGCAGCTCCACGCCCTTCTGGCCTTTTTGCATGAGCGTTACCCCGCCGTTTATCTGCTGATGGACTGCTACACCGAATGGGCGGCCAGAGCTTCAAAATATAAAAACCCCGTCAACGAGGTCGGCGTCACCACCCTGTACGGCATCGACGACCTGCCGTCGCTCGCCGCCGGAACCGGCATCCGGGTCGAGGCGGAGCATTCCCTCGTCCCCGCCTGCTTGGTAGACGAGCTGCCGGGATGGGAGCGGGCCTTCTTCCGGGCTGTGTTCCGGAAAAAATGGGTCCGCAGGCTGTACCGGCTCTATGAGCTGGAGGGGTAAGGCAAAAAAGCGCATCAAAAAGGGACGCGGGCACAAAGCCCGCGTCCCTCTTGACGCTCCTTCAAATGGAACAGAAAAAACTAGTCCTCGAATTTGCGGTTTGGCAGGGCGATCAGCTTGTCCACTGCGCTCTCCAGATACTCGACCGGCATCTCCTCGATTCTGCCCTCGTCGCACAGCTCGGCCAGCTTCGGGTCGATCGGCATGCGGCCCAGGATGTCCAGGCCGGTCTCTTTGGCGACCTCCTCGAGCTTGCTGTGGCCGAAGATATCGATCTTCTTGCCACAGTCCGGGCAGATCAGGTAGCTCATGTTCTCCACAATGCCCACAACCGGGATGTTCATCAGTTTGGCCATCTTGCAGGCTTTTTTGACAATCATCGAAACCAGATCCTGCGGGGATGTGACAATGACGATTCCGTCTACCGGCAGCGACTGAAAGACAGTTAGCGGAACGTCGCCGGTTCCTGGCGGCATGTCGACGAACATATAATCCACAGCGCCCCAGACAACGTCGCTCCAGAACTGTTTGACGGTGCCGGCGATGACCGGGCCTCTCCAGACGACCGGGTCGTCGGTGTGCTCCAGCAGGAGGTTGACCGACATGATCTCGGTGCCCTTGGAGGTCAGGCGCGGATCAATGCCCAGCTCGGTGCCCTGCGCGCGGCCGGTGACGCCGAAGATCTTCGGGATGGACGGGCCGGTGACGTCCGCGTCCAGGATGGCGGTGGAAAAGCCCCTGCGCTGCATCATGACAGCCAGGGAGGAAGTGACCATCGATTTGCCGACGCCGCCCTTGCCGCTGACGACGGCGATGACCTTTTTGATATCGCTCAAGCTGTTGGCCGGTTCCAGCAGGCTTTGCGGCTTGCCGCAGTTGCCTTTGCTTGGGCAGGATGCGCAGCTGCCGGAGCAGCCGGTTGCTTCACTCATGTGATTCATCTCCTATGATAATAATGGCGCCGCTGTCCGCGGCCCCTGTTTGCCCTCTTATTATAACCTCTTTTGGCTTTATAATCAAGCCTTTGGAGAAGGCTGCGTGGCTTCCCTCGCGGCCACTTCCCTTTTGGCCCTTTGGCAAAAGCGCAGGCAGAGTAAAAATTTTGCCGTCAGGAAAAAAAGTTGTATGGCAGCGTGCAACTTTCTTCTTGTTTTGGGGTAAAGGTGAAGGGACCAAATCCCCCCGCCCCTGCAAAGCCCCGAAGGGCCCCGCAGAAAATCTGCGGGGCCCTTCGGGGGTGGTGTGGTGAACTTGTTATGTCAATTCAAAATGTCGTTGTGATCGATCTGATTCCAGGCATTGGCCGAAGGTTGGCGGCTGCCTGTTCCTGTTAGTTCTCCAAATCGGTCCAGTAAACAAAGCTGCGCTGGTCAAAGGTGGCCGGGTCGTAGACCCCGATGCCGGTCATCTCGCCGAGGCCATGACAGCCTTCTGTTGCAGTCGGGTCGATTTCGCGGATGCTGTACAGGTCGATGGTGCCTTCCTCGTTGCAGTATTCGTACAAAGAGGCGCATCGTTCGTTTGTGTACTGGATGTCGTCGATGGTGTAGCTGCCGTCGTGCGGCTGCTCGGTGGCGCCGTCGATGAAGAAGCGCACCAGCTCGCCCTGATACAGCAGCCTGCCCTGGCTGTCAAAGCTCAGGCCAAAGCTGAGGTAATCGTCTACATATAAATCCTGCGGCTCGGCCCAGTAGCCGACCATAAACTGTTCCACCTCCTGCTCGGACTGTCCGACAACCGGCTCACTTTCCTCTGTCTCGGCGGCGGTTGTCTGCTCCTGCGAGAGGCCGGGCACCGGCTCCTGTTTTGGCGAAGCGGCAAAGACGGTGAACGCTCCCGCCGCTACCACCAGGGCTGCCAATACGCTCATCATAGTCAATTTCTTTTTCATCGTGATACCTGTCCTTTCTCTGTGAGTAATCGGTTCCTGTTTCCTGTTTTTATGACGGATGGAAGGCGGGCTATTCTGCCAGCGCCTGCTCGATCAATTGTGCGGCCTGTTCATTGGAGATTTCCTGCACGCCGGTGACGTAATGGTTCTGGTCGTAGGTCACCTGTACGCTGACCGTTCCGTCCTCCTGCAGCAGGGTCGGGAACTGCCCGTCCACGCCGTTGACAAAGTAGCGAATCACCTGGTCCTGATAGGTCCAGACGCCCTGCTCCTCGTCGTAAAGGATGCGGCCATCGACCTTCCACATCTCCGCGCTGCCCGGCTTGCCCTGTTCGATGTGGACATCCCCAGTGGCGGAAAGGCGGACGCGCAGGGTGATGGAGGCTCTGGTCGGCTCCGGCGGGTTGATTGAAGTAAAGGTATAGCCGGGGCCGGGCTTGGTGTCCGCGTCCCAGTAGGTCATCCGGGTGACGGGGTAGCCGTTGTAATACATCTGCAGCCCGCCGCCGACCCGCTCATAGCTGACGCCGTACGGCTCCAGCGCCTCCAGGCGCATGATAATCGAATCCAGCGGCAGCGGCTGCTGCTCGAGATAGCGGATGGCCGCCTCGTCCTTCGGGGAGGCCGCAAAGATGGTCAGGGTGGCTGCCGCCGCCAGCACCGCAGTGGCAAGGGCCGTCAGCAAAGGTCTTTTCATCTTCATCACTGCACCGTTCCTTTCTTGGTGGGGTCAATGGGGTTATAGGGAAATTTCTTCTCCTCTTGCAAACAGCTGCGCCACATTCAGTTCCTGTCCATCCTTCTCGGCGTACAGTCCAAGGCAGTAGGTTGTCGGGCTGCCCGCGTTGCCGGTGTGCCCGACGGTGCCGAGCTGCTCACCCGCCTGCAGCTGATCGCCCTGCTGGGCGCTGATCTCCTTGAGATGCGCGTAGGTCCAGATGATGCCGCTTGCATCCTGCACCTGCACACGGTTGCCATAGCCGCTTTCCCAGCCGCTGGCGACCACCTCACCGGCCACCGAGCAGGTCACCGGCGTGCCTTCCTGCGCCCAATATCTGCGGCTGTTGGTGTCGCCAGCATGGCTCACATCCTCCACCATCGTTGTCTCCTTCACCGGAGCAATCGGCGCTGCGGCGGTTGTGGTGTCAGTGGCAAGCTGCTGCGTCTGTACTGGCTGCTCAGTAGATTCAGTCTGCACGGGCTGACCGTCCGCCGCTTCGGCCTGCTCCCAAAGCGCCTGCGCCTGCTCGTTGGGGATGGTTTCCAGGCCGGAGATGTAGTGGTTTGCATTATAGTTTACCTTGAGACTAATCTCTCCATCATCCCGTAGCAGGAGCGGGAACTGCCCGTTTACACCGTCGATAAAGTAGCGAATCACCTGATCGCGATAAACCCAGGCGCCTTTTTCCTCGTCGTAAAGGATACCATACTCTCCATACCGCGCAAGCACTCCGGAAAACGGCATTCCTTCCTTTATCCTAACCTCTCCATCCGGGCGGACATTGACACTCATCGAAATCGACGCCTCATTTGGTTCCGGTGGATTGACCGAGGTGAAAACAAAGGAATCAAGCATCTGCCCATCCGTATAGGTCAAGCGGGTAACGGGATAATCGTTGTAATACATCTGGATGCCTTCCCCGATTGTTTCATAGGTGATGCCCTGCGCTTCGAGCGCGCTGAGCTTTTCCAGCATATCGTCCCAGCTTAGATTTTCCACTTTTCTGTTAAGCTCCTCCCGCTCCTTGATGTCGACCAGCTGGAACTGTTTGCCTTCTAGGACGGACGGTTCAAACTCCTTGATGCCGATCAGATTGCCCAAACCTCTCGGGTTCGAGTCCTCTCGTTCCTGCTCCGCGTAGACGGTGTACAGGTCAACGGTGCCCTCTGGATTATAGTATTCGTATATATACGCGCACAGTTCGGATTGCCTGTCTGCCAGATCACGGTCGAGCATGCAGTCTCCATCGTGGAAATCATAGGTGACGCCATCAATAAAGTAACGAACCAGCTCGCCGTTGTAGACGAGGTTGCTCTCCATGTCCAGCGAGAGACCAAACTCCAGGTAGCCATCGGCACCGGATCGTTTATCGTATTCGCTCCACTGGCCGACAAAGATGGTGTCCGGATTGTCTTTGTACAGATCGATGCGATTGTCATAAAGAATTGGCGAACCAAAGTATTCGATGTACAGTTTGCCCGCCGTCTCCCTGTCAATCCGCTGGATGTTCAGTTTCCCGTTTTCGTCATAGGTTGCCAGGAAGCTGAGACCCGGTTCGTCGTTAATCAAATGGACATCTTTTTCCGGGTCCAGAAAGGCGTGGACATCCAGACCCTGATACTGCCACTTTTCTGTTTCCTCGTTGTACGTAAATCCGTATGCCGTGTAGTCCCACAGTAACCATTTCCGGTTATACTCCCAGCCAATTTGATTTTTCTCTTTTTCTGTAAGCTCGCTTGTCACCGATACGGTTTCGCTTTCGATAATATCCTTTTCCTCTGCTGCCGGCGCGCTCGTCTCCTCCTCCACCGGCGAGGTGGCAAGGCAGGCGGTCAGGGTGAACACCAGCACCACCGCCATGACGACGCTGAGCAGCGAACGTTTCTTCATCTTCATAATGGCACCGATCCTTTCCTCAATTGCGTTTTTTCCAAAGGCACTGTACAGCGCGCCGAAGCCGCTGCGCTTCTCCTCCATCTCGAGCAGGGCCATCGCGTAGGCCGAGCGGTTCTCGATTCCCAGCAGCCGCAGCACCATCTCGTCGCAGGAAAGCTCGAGGTCGCGGTTTGCCAGGACGTACATCACCCAGACCAGCGGGTTAAACCAGTGCAGGCAGAGCGCCGCACTCAGCAGCAGCTTGCTCACGCAGTCGAACCGCCGGATGTGGACATACTCGTGGGTGAGGATATAGGTCAGGGTTTTGGGCTGCTCCTCCAGCGTCTGGTTTGGCAGCAGGATGGTTGGCCTGCGCACGCCGTAGGTCAGCGGCGTGCCGATGCGGTCAAACTGCCGGATGCGAATCTGCCGGCGCAGCGGCATCTTCTCCTTTTGCCGCCGCAGCCACTCGCCGCAGAACGGATGCTCCACCGGCAGCGACATATCAAATTCCCGGGTGGCCCGCCAGTAGCCGACCACAAAATACAGTCCCAGCGCCGCCGCACCGACTCCCCAGATCAGGGCCGACGGCTCCACCGGCAGGGAGATTGCAGGCTTTGTTTTTTCTTCTGCCTGCGGCGGCTGCTCAGTTGGGGTGCTCTGCTGCACCGTTGGGGAAGAACTTTCCTGACGGGCCGGCGTTGCAGTGATTTCTTCTGCTTCACCGGCGGCCGAATCCACCGCAGGGGTTACAGGTTCCGTTGTGATGGCCGAAGGCTGTGAAACCACCGGCTCCACCTGGGGCAAAACAGTGCTCTCCTCCTGCACTGTCTGGATGGATTGCTGCTTTGGCTGCAGCAGGGAGTAAACGCTCCACGCCGACGGCACCGACACCGGCACCAGCAGCCGCAGCAGCACCACAGCCCACAAAATCAGGAAGGTTGTTTTGGGCAGGCGGTCGATCAACAGCGCCCGCAGGATCACGATTGCGGCGATCATCACCGCCGCCGAAAGGCTCATCGTGAGAAGGTCCATCCTGGTCACCTCTTTTCATGTTGTGTAATTTTTCACAAATTAAAGTTTTCGTCCACCTTTTTCAAAAGGTGGCGAGTGTCCAGCGGGCAGCGCCTGCTGGTCGAGCTCCGCAGAGCTCGAAATATTTTTATCGTTCAAGCGCCTTTACGGGTGAATTGCAAAAGCGCTTAAACCGCTTTTGCAAGAGGGGGTTTTTGCAAGAGAAAAACCCCCTGCAAACTTTCCATTCTTAACAATCTGCGAAAACCTTCCGGTGGACGGTTTTCGCGCCGTCAGCAAAGAAAAATTCCTTTTATATAAAAGATTTTCGTCCTTCTCTTTCAGGCTTGGCAGGTCTATCGCCGCAAAATCTCCCACCGGGAGGTTTTGCGGGGCTCTACATATCGGCAGCCCGCCGGGAACTTTTTCTCTTACAAAAAGTTCCCCAATCTTCAAGACAAAATTGTCTTGAAGATTTTCCCTTCAAAAGGCGCTTGAACTGCAAAGAGTTTCGCCCGCTGCGGCGTGCGATCAGCAGGCGCTGCCCGCTGGACACCCGCTTCCTTTTGAAAAGGAAGCGAAACTGTATTTGCTATTTTACTTCGTAACTCTCCACCAATTCCTTCAGCCGCTGAATCTGCTCTCTGCTCAGCTTCTGGCTGCCCAGCAGCGCCGCGAACAGCTGATCCGCCGAACCGTCATAAATCTTATCGATCAGCTCTCTGGTTTCGTCCTGCTGTACCTGCTCCTTGGGGATGAGGGCGCGGCACATAAAGTTGGGTTCGGTGCGCTCGATGGCGCCCTTGCCGATGCAGCGCTTGATGAGGGTATAGGTGGTGTTCATCTTCCAGCCGGTCTCCTGGGCCAGCACGTCCGAGATATGTTTGGCGGTGCAGTCGCCCTCGCGCCAGAGGACGCCCATCACCTTTAATTCCGAGTCGAACAATTTGATTGCCATGCTGTCGTCTCCTTTCACACGACTCCAGTCGTTTCTTTACTTATACACTACCACAGTCGTGTCAAAAAGTCAATACACGACTGTGGTAGTGTGAGAAAAAATTTGATTTTCGTCGTTTTTCATAAATTCCGCCTTCTCGTCTTGACATTTCCAAAAGCGATGCTATAATAGGTGAAGATATGTGTAAAGACACCTGACAACAAAAAAGATTGAGGAGGAATCCTTTTATGAAGAGCAAAACCAACACCTTTCAGCTGGCGCTTGCCGGTATGCTGATCGCCATCGGCATTGTGATCCCGATGTTTTCGCCCATCAAGATTGTCATCGAGCCGGCCTCCTTCACCCTGGCCAGCCATGTCCCGGTCTTTATCGCGATGTTCATCTCCCCCATGATGGCCGCGGCGGTGGCGCTGGGCACCACGCTGGGCTTTCTGCTGGGCGGCTTCCCGCTGACGGTGGTGCTGCGCGCGCTGACCCACGTCATCTTTGCCACCATCGGCGCCTGGTACCTGCAGAAGCACAACTGCGAGCCGGTGCGCACCATCCGCTCCTCGCTGGGCTTCTCCTTCCTGATTGGCCTACTGCACGCGGTGTGCGAGGTGCTGATCGTGCTGCCGTTTTACATCAGCGGCTCAATGCCGCAGGCAAACTACGACAAGGGCTTCTTTGTCTCGATCTTCCTGCTGGTCGGCATCGGCTCGGTGATTCACAGCATGGTTGACCTGTCTATCTCGATCTGGCTGTACAAGCCTATTTCGGTGGTCTATCATCGTCTCGGCGCCAGCCGGGCATAAAAAAACGGTTCCTTCTTTCCAGAAGGAGCCGTTTTGATTTTACTGATTAGCCGCGCGAGATGCTGACCCGTTCGGCTTGTCCGCTCTGCAGAGTGAGCTGCGAGCGCGCCATCAGGCGGCTGACCACCAGATGCAGCACCAGCGTCAGCGCGATGCCGCAGAGGACATCGATGACCGAATGCTGTTTTAAAAAGACGGTGGACAGGCAGATGAGCGCCGCCAGCACCCCACAGCCGCCAACCACCAGCGAACGCCGCTGCCAGATCCGGCTGCGCCGCACTGCCAGAAAGATGGCAACGGTGGTGGAGACGTGGATGGACGGACAGACGTTGGTGGAGGTGTCCACTGCCCAGACCATCTGCATCAGGCTTGCGGCGATGTTGTCTCCGGCAATCGTCTCGGGACGCAGCTGCACACCGTTAGGGAACAGCAGATACAGCAGCAGGCTGATGGCCATGCCGGAAAACATGACGGCGCACAGATAAAAATAGCTGCTGCGGTCCCGGATGAGCAGGGTGATCAGAGCCCAGGGGATGAGCGCAAACCAGGCGCCATAGGCAAAGATAAACCACTCGTTAAAGGGGATCAGGCTGTCCAGCCCGCAGTAGATGATGTACTTTGGCTGGCTGATCAGCTGCTCCAGCCCAAAAAATCCCGCAAAATAAAAAAGGAAAAAGATCAGCGCAAGCGCAACCGGATGGGCTGCGATCGTTTGCTTCAAGCGATGAAACATAAGCATCTCCCTTTCGGATATTGTCGCTTTTTTATTGTACATGATTTTGCCTGCATGTACAAATTAGAATTTGTCCCCCTGTTTATCAAACGATGCCGGCGGGCAAAATTCTTCCCCTTTATCGAGAGAAAAGGAAAAAAGGCTGGCATCTGCCAGCCTTTTTCTGAGTGAGAAGGTCTTTATTTGTGCCCGCCGCCCTGTTGACAAGCGGAGGGCTTCTGCGAAAAAGCGGACGTTAAACCAGTGTTTAACGTCCGCCTTTCTGGTCGGAGTAGCGGGACTTGAACCCACGGCCTCTTGGTCCCGAACCAAGCACGCTACCAAACTGCGCTATACCCCGGGATAGTACAAATCCCAATCTGTAGAGATTGGGATTTGATGGCTGCCCGACTAGGATTTGAACCCAGACAAACAGAGTCAGAGTCTGTCGTGCTACCCTTACACAATCGGGCAATGTCTGCTGTCTCTCTGCTGACAACGTATATTATTATACTCGTTTTTTTGGAAATGTCAATAGGTTTTTTCTTCTTTTTTCAAAAATCTTCCTTCCGCTCTTTTCTTCTCTTTTTTCATCCGGCCTGCGGGGAATATTTCATGAAAAAATTGTAAAGATATTGCTGCACCCCCTTGCAATAATACTAAAAAGGTGTATGATTAATACAGAAGAAGATTCTTCTGATCCGATGAAGGAGGAACATTTTATGGCAGTATTACATTTGAATACAGACAACTTTAACCAGACCGTTTCCAGCGGCAAAGTGATGGTCGATTTTTGGGCGCCATGGTGCATGCCGTGCCAGTCGCTGCTCCCGGTCATCGACGAGCTGGGCGAGGAGCTTGCCGGCAAGGCGACCGTCGCCAAGGTCAACGTCGACGACAACAAAGCCATCGCCTCGCAGTTCCGCGTCATGAGCATCCCGACCGTCATCTTCTTTGTGGACGGTGTGGAGAAGGAACGCCTGATCGGCGTACAGCCAAAGCAGAAATATATCGACACGCTGAATAACCTCTAATCCGATACAGATAAAGGGCGGCGGCACGATGTG
>ERZ773155.3401-NODE-3401-length-10846-cov-38.694560_pt1 | contig 10846 bp, 10 predicted proteins | sample MGYA00511262_ERZ773155 | MGnify/ENA primary metagenome ERZ773155 (study PRJEB29015, sample SAMEA2737828) | human gut metagenome | biome: human gut; feature: human-associated habitat; material: faeces | place: China | collected 2012 ... | reverse complement strand
TAAAGATTTTTTTCTAACTTGGACAATAAAGATATTGTTAGGTGAAAAGAATAAAATAAAAAAAATAAAAGCCATATTTGCTGGCGTTTTTGATGGATTTTTTCAAAGAAAATCTAGACGGGAGAAGTTTTGTAGTATAAATTAAAAATATTAATATGAATTGTGCATTTACAATATGCGCTAAAAATTATTTGGCGCAAGCAATGACTTTGAAAGAGTCGTTCTTGAAACATAATCCGAGTTTGAACTTTTATATCTTCTTGGCTGACAAGATTGATGGAGTGGAAGATGTAGATGGTATAGTTGCTTTGGATAAAAGTTGGATACCTGATTGGGTGAATATGGCATTCAAATATGATGTTATAGAGTTTAACACATCCATTAAACCATTCTGTTTTGGTAAGCTGTTTAAGGAGGGTTATGAGAAGGTTATCTATCTCGATCCAGATATTTACGTAACTCGTCCTTTGGATTATATATATGAATGCTTAAATAATAAGTCTGTGGTTCTGACTCCTCATTATTGTGATATTGAAGAGCATTTTGATGGTGCGGTATCAGAAGAGACGTTTAATAAGGTAGGCATATACAACTTAGGTTTTTGTGCTTTAAAGAATGATAAAGTAGGTCAGGAAATTGCAAAGTGGTGGCAGAATCGTTTACAGTATAAATGTTATTCGCAAAGTTCTGAGGGGCTTTTTGTCGATCAAAAGTGGATGGATTATATTCCTGCATTCTTCCCACAGGCAACTTGTGTGTCATCTCACCATGGTATGAATGTCGCTATTTGGAATTTACATGAACGTGAGCTTTTCATCGATGATAGACAAGGGTACATGATTCGTAGAAAGAAAACAGGAGATGAATTTTCGCTGCTGTTCTTCCATTTCTCTGGATTTGATCCATTCGAGACAACTATCATCAACCGTCGTCATCCACAGTTCAATGTAACGACCTATCCTTCGTTTAAGCCAATTATTGAGGAATACAGAGAGCGAGTTTATGCGAATGGTTATGATAGATTTTGCAAGATGAACTATGGTTTCAATCATTATTTTGATGGCTCTGTAATAACTCCTTTGCAAAGAAGAATGTTTAGAGTTTATCTCAATGATCATAAGGTAGAATTTAATCCTTTTGAGATTAACACACCTTTCTATAAAATATTGAAGAATAGTCGCTTGCTTTTGAAGGCAAGTACCAAGCAGAATGGCTTTGCTTCTTATACAAAGGAAGAGAAAAATAAAGGTAAGAAGTTGGAGAACAAAGTCGTTAAGCCAATGTTGAGACTCGCATTGAGAGTTTTGGGCGCAGAGCGATATGCTATGCTTATAAGACTCTTTACATTGGCTGGTGACAAGGAATATCATAGTTTCTTAATGAAATAAACGTTTTATAAAATGAAAATAGCAATTTATAAACCGACAGTATCTGTATCTCCTGTTTGTGGAGTTAAGGTACAGGGTAAAATGTGGCGTGATGGGCTTGTTGCCTTGGGCCATCAAGTTGATTTAGTAAATATATGGGATGACTATGATTGGGATTCCTATGATTGGTTAATTATGATGGGATATGGAGGAAACTTCAGAGATTCATCAAGAGCATTTAGTAAGTTAGTTAAAAGGTTAGCTATCGCGCCGATTGTAGATCCTGATTGTGGATACATTAAATATAAATTCTACACAAAATATTGGGGAAACCAAAAATATCTGGGTTTGTCTTCAAGATTTCATGATTTATATTTAAATAAAGACGTTTATAAACTCTGGTTGGTACGCTCTGATTTTGAGAAGTCTTACGTAAAGAGATGTTTAGAAATAGAAGAATCAAAAATTGATTTAGTTCCTTTACAGTATCGAGTACCTGCTTGTGATTTAATGCCTCCAAAAGAAGATTTTTGTTTTCATGCTAGTAGATTAGCTGCATCTAACAAAAATGTCCCTCGTCTTGTTGAGGCTGCTAAAAAATATGGTTTTAATTTGGTTTTGGCAGGAATGTTAGCGTCTTCCGAGGAGAAACAATGGCTTCATAATATGATAGATGGGCATGCTAATATCAAGTATGTAGGTCAGTTGACAGATGAAGAATTGTTAAGTTATTACAGAAGGTGTAAAGTATTTGCTTTACCTAGTATAACAGAGGGGGTTGGTATGGTTGCTTTAGAGGCTGCTGCTAATGGAGCAGAAATTGTTTTGACGAACGATGGTGGTCCTAAATATTATCTGAAAGATCATGCAGAGATAATCAATCCTTACTCTGTTGATGATATCGGACAAGCTGTTATAAAATTGATGGATGGTAATGTTTATCAGCCAGAATTACTTGATTATATGAAGAATAACTTCTCAGCAAAAGCTTGTTCTAAGAAATTAGAGAAGGCGTTGATGGACAATATGTAATATGATATTATGCAGGAATAAAGGGAAAAAAGCATTTTTAATAATAAAATAAGAATGCATTCTGATAGCAATACTTTACTTCATGTAGTAGTTGATGTATATAAAAACTGAATAGTTATCGTATTGCTTTCAATATGCCAATAATTATGATAGTTTTCTTATAGGAGAGATAAACCATTTTATGTTAAACGATTAATATTAATTATATGAATAGTAAATCTTTAGTAAGTATTGTTGTGCCTATTTACAAGGTTCCAGAGAAGTATTTGCGTCAATGTATTGAAAGTTGTATTGGGCAAACTCTTCGTGATATAGAGATAATTCTTGTTGATGATGGATCACCAGATAGATGTGGTCAAATATGTGATGAGTACGCTGAGAAAGATGATCGCATTAGGGTAATACATAAAGTGAATGGTGGATTGGCAGCTGCTAGAAATACTGGACAAGATGCTGCTACTGGCATGACTTTGAAGTTTTTAGATGGTGATGATTATATGGAGCCATCTTGTTGCAAAATTATGTATGATATTTTTGTTAAGGAAAAGGTAGAAGTGGTTTTATATGATTGCTATAGAACTTATCCTACCAAGAAGATTAAAATTCCGGTTCATTGTTTTGCAGGTAAGGAGCCATCAAGATTGTTTGTTGGTGATGATTGTAGAAAATTGCAAGCTGCAGTTTTTGATTTTAATGCTGATATTGGTTCAGTTTGTTCATACTTATTTAGTTTAGATTATTTAAGACAGAACAATATTCGTCATGTTGAGGAAATGCCACAAGGTATGGAGGGCTTTGTTTTTTGTGTTCAAATCTATGAATATTTAGAGCGCTTGTACTATACTAGAGAAATGCAATGGCATTATATTTTTAATGATGAATCTATTACGCAAACAGCTAGCATGAAAAATAATATGATGATAGTTGAATGTTTAAAATGGATGGATGATTATATAAAGCATTCTAATAATAAAATTGATATGCATCCAATGTTGCTAAATCGTTGTCTGTATGCAATTGTGGCTGTTGCAATTTCTGGCTGCTTTAATTCAACTGACAGACATTCTTTTGCTTATAAGAAAGATGCATTCTGTAAGTTTATGGCAGATCCATTATGCCAGGAAGCAATTCGAAAATCTCCAAGAAATGGGCTTAATATACAGAGACGTATAGTACTTTTCTTGATAAGATTTAAGCAGTATCGTTTGCTTGCGTTATTAGGTTGGCTTCGTAGAAAACAATTGGAAAATAAATAACTTAAAGCTTCATTTTATGTTAGAAAAAAAAGATCATTACACAGGGCGTGAATTATTGAACGATATGCCTGAGTGGAAAAGAAAGAAGGATGTACATTTGTGTCGTTATTTTTTTAGACCAATTTCTTTTTATATTTCGGCATGGTGTGCTAATAGAGGAATTTCTGCAAATACAGTTTCGTATTTTTCGATTTTTATAGCATTTGCTGCCTGCATTTGTTTTATTGTTCCAGGTTATTGGTGGCATATTGCTGGTGCTATTCTTGTAAATATATGGTATCTTTCAGATACCGTAGATGGTAATATAGCGAGAAGCGTTAAAAAACAGCCTTTTGGTGCTTTTGCTGATGCAGCCAGCAGCTATATCTTAGTTGGTTTTCTCGGAGCATGTATTGGATATTCTGTTTATACAGATGGTGGCATGTTTGTTGCTTCTGGATGCGCATTGATTATTTTGGTGGGAGCATTGGGTACAACATCTGATACGATGATGCGCTTGATATACCAAAAATATAAAAGTTGTGAACGAGAGTTGCAGGATAAAGGTATTTTGCAAGTTGAATATGATCAAAGAATAGATGAAAATGCTACTACCAGTCTTTTGGTGAGACTAGAAGAATGGTTGGGAATAGGAGGCTATTTAGCTATATTCATATTGTTGGCTGCTATTTTTAATGCGCTTGATATTATTGTATTTTATTGCTTCTGCTATTATGGAGGCTCTTTTGTAGTGATGACTCTGAAATATTGCAGAAAAGCCATAAAGTTGGCTAAAGAAAATGATGGTAAAATGTAATTGTTAAATTGTTATGAACAGAATTAAAATAATACTGTTATTGTTGTGTACAATTGTACCTTTAGTCAATTCCGCAGAAGAAAATATAAAAGAGTCTCCTTTTTCTGCGAGTTTAGAATTGTCCACAAAATATATGTGGCGTGGTATTGAATACGGAACAGCCCCTACGGTATTTCCGATGATGAGCTATAATACGCATGGATTCAATGCATTCGCCATGGGTGGTTATGCCATTGATGGTAGTCATCAGGAAGTTGATTTAGGTGTATCTTATACTGCCAGTGAGTTTACAGTTGGTGTTTCTGATTACTATTATCCTTCTTCCGTTGGTGAAAAAGACCAGTACTTCAAGTTGAGCAATCGCGAGACAGGACATTGGGTTGAGGCTTACGCCACATGGGCAGGAACAAAGGTTCCTTTGCGGGTAACAGTATCTACCTATATTTTTGGAGCGGACAAGAATTCTGATGGAAAGCAGATGTATTCTTCGTATGCTGAGGTTGGTTACACCCATTCCTTTACTGAAGACAATAATATCGCTTTATGTGTAGGAGCCAATTTGAACAAGGGCTTTTATACTAGCAACGAAAGTGGATTCAATGTGGTTAATATCAATGCCAAGTATAGTACGGCATTCAAGTTTGGTAACTTCAAGCTGCCAGTCAGTGCCAGTTATGTACTGAATCCTTACAATAATAAATCATACTTTACGATGTCACTTTATTTCGGACTTTAATGAAAACAGCGGTTATTTTATCGGCCAGGAAAGATAAGGATACAGAAATACCTTATCCTTTGAAACCTTATTACGAGAATTCTTGTTTGATAGATAGAACAATCGAGGCTTTGACGGCCCTCAACTATGACAATATTCTCTTAGTAGTAGGGGGGCAAGCTCAACTATATCAGCGATACGCATCAGAGACAGTACGCCTGGTATTGAATCCAGACTTTAAGTTTACTTCTTCAATGGGCTCGCTTGCTATGGCTGCACCTTATATCAAGGATGATTTCCTGTTGGTAGAGGGCGATACATTCTATGAATATAAGGTACTGAAAGAACTTTCTGAGACAAAAAACGAAAATTGCTTTGCCATTACGGAAGAGTCTGGTAGTGGGGACGAGGCCTTTGTTGAAACTCGCAGTGGATATATCACCAAGATAAGCAAGGACCGTCATCAGATATGTAATTTCGAGGGTGAGCTATTGGGTATCGTCAAGATTTCCAAGCACTCTTTCGACAGAATGATGAACAAGTGGAAAAACAGCAATAATCCTTATCTCAACTATGAGTACTTGCTGTTTGATTCTACTGATGTTTTGGACAGACCTTATATCAAGTTTACAAATTTGATATGGGGAGATGTAGATTGTGAAGAAGATTTCAATAAGCTTCGCAACTATATCTATCCTAAGCTTCGCAGAAAGGAGAATCCGTTTGATTACGAAAACTTGATTTCATACCTAAAAGTTATTTTCCCTAATGAACAGATAGAGAATGAGGTGAAGATAAGTCAGATTGGCGGTATGTCAAACAAGAACTTTAAGGTTACTAAGGGCGTATATGAATATGTACTTCGTGTACCAGGAATTGGTGCAGAAGGTATGGTGGTGCGTAGCAATGAGGAACAAAACTCCTTGCAAGCTTGCAAGATGGGTATCAATCCTCCAATCAGATACTTCAATTCTGAAACGGGTATCAAACTTGCGGACTTTGTAAAGAACGCAGAGACTTTGAATAGGGCGACTATTCAGCGACCATCAAACATGAAGAAGATAGCCAATATCTTCAGAACTTTACATCATTCTCATGTTCGCTTTGGTAATGAGTTTAATGTATTCAAGGAAATATTGAACTATGAGTATTTACTGGAGAAAGCCGAAGGCAAAATGTATGAAGGCTATGAACCCATAAGAAAAAAGGTCTTTCAACTAGAAGATTATCTGAACCAATTGGGGGTATCAGTAAAGCCTTGTCATAATGATCTCGTAGCTGAGAATTTCTTGAAGGCTGAGGATGGAACTATCTATCTGATAGACTGGGAATATTCAGGAATGAACGATCCTATGTGGGATATTGCTGCCTTATTCTTGGAAAGTAATTTTGCTGATGAAAGCAAGGATTATTTTCTCAGCCATTATTTCGATGGCAATGAACCAGAGAATGCCAGAAAGAAAATATTGGTATATCAGATATTGATGGATTATCTGTGGGCCGTATGGACTTGTATCAAGGAAGCACAGGGAGATGATTTCGGTACTTATGGTATGGATAGATATACCCGAGCAATTGAAAATTTAAAGAAAATAGATTTATAGAAATGGAAAGAGAGAATTTGAAAGGTAGAATTGATTGGATTACAACATTGATTCCTTTTGTCATAGTTTTGGCAATGATGTTGGTATTTATGTTAATTCCTTCTCAGTCGAAATTATTTGTTGATACCCTGCGTGGTTTCTTTGGTGATACTATTGGCATCTATTATGTCATCCTTGGATTGGGATGCGTATTGTTATCATTATATTTGGCTTTCAAGGACAAATATGGTCAGATTAAGTTGGGTAACATCGATAAGCCTGTTTATAGCAACTTTGCTTGGGGTACGATGATATTTACTTCAACCATGGCTGCTGATATCATGTTTTATTCATTGATAGAGTGGGCTTTGTATGGTGCAGAACCTCATGTGGCAGAACTCGGTAAGATGCAGCTTTGGGCACCGACCTTCCCGTTGTTCCATTGGGGACCTTTAGCGTGGGGATTCTATGTGGTACTTGCTATCAGTTTTGCTTTTATGATGCATGTGCGCAAACGAGAAAGACAACGCTTCTCAGAGGCAGTGCGTCCTTTGATTGGTGACAGAGTGGATGGACCTTGGGGCAAGGTAATAGATATTGTTGCTGTCTTCGCAATGGTTTGTGCTACGGCTACTACGTTCTCTTTAGCAACTCCTCTTTTGGCTTCAGCCTTGGCTTCTGTGTTTGGCATTTCAACCAGCGTTACGCTTACTATAGGTATTCTGCTTTTGATATGTGCAGTCTATACTATCACAGTATTGTTGGGAATGAATGGTATTTCCAAATTGGCATCGTTCTGTTCATATATGTTCTTTGCCATCTTGTTTTATTTCTTGTTCTTGGGTGGAGAAACAAGATATATAGTAGAGACCGGATTCCAGTCTTTAGGCAACATGGTTCAGAACTTCATTGGACTCTCAACTTATATGGATCCGTTGCGAGAGAACAACTTCCCACAGACATGGACTATTTACTACTGGGCTTATTGGTTGGTTTGGTGTATTGCTACCCCATTCTTTATAGCTCTTATCAGTAAGGGAAGAACTATCAAGAACCTTGTCTTTGGTACATTTGGTTGGGGATTGGCTGGAACTTACATGTCATTTATCATTTTAGGAAACTATGGATTGGCTCAACAGCTGAAGCATGGACTTGATGTTACAGGCTATATATCAAATGGAGGTGAGATGTATCAAGCTATTTTGAAGATATTCGGTACATTACCTTTACCAGAGGTAGCATTGATACTATTGGTTATCACGATGATTGCTTTCTACAGTACTACATTGGATGGTATTACTTATGTGGCATCTTCATATAGCTATAATCAAATCTCTGCTGATGAAGAGCCAAGCAGAAAGATTAGAGCGGTATGGAGTATTATGCTCATCTTGTTCCCTATCGGATTGCTATTTGCCGAGAATACGCTTTACAGTTTGCAGTCTGTGACAATCATTGCTGCATTCCCTGTGGGTATTCTCTTGATACTGATAGTTTGGAGTTTCTTTAAAGATGTGAAGAATTATTGGAACGAAAAATAATATTTAGATATGAACGCTATAATATTGGCAGCAGGCATGGGAACACGCCTGCGCCCTTTGACAAATGATCGACCTAAGTGTTTGGTTGAAGTAAATGGTGTCCCTATGGTGGAACGTCAGATACAATTCTTGAAAGAGAAGGGTATTGAGGATATAACTCTGATTTCAGGATATAAGGCTGAAGCCTTGGATTTCTTGAAAGAAAAGTATGGTGTAGATATAGTCTTTAATGACAGATACGATTCTTGTAACAACATCAATTCCTTGTATATCGTTAGAGATAGATTCCATGACACATACGTGATGGAAGGCGATGTTTATATGGATAAGAATGTATTGCTATCCGAAGTTTCCCAATCTACCTATTTCGCCAAAAAGAAAAAATATGAGAATGAATGGGGATTGGAAGTGGATGAGAACAACAATCTTGTGAAGATAAACATCGGTGCAGGTAATGGCTTTCTGATGAGCGGTATCTCGTATTGGAAAGCTGATGACTGCAAGAAAATCATCGAACACATGGAAGAGGTTTATGCCACTAAGGATTACACCAATCTTTACTGGGATAATATGGTATTGGATATTTATCCTGAACTTGATATACATGTGAAGGAAATAAAGGATATCTATGAGATAGATACACAGGAGGAACTTAAGGAAGTAGAGCTTAAAATCAAATGATTATGAAAAAGTTTAATGTTTTGCAATTGGGTACGAATAAATTTGTTATTGAAGGGGTAAATTTTGTTACTCTTGATACATATCGGCTTAAAGATCTATCATTTTTGACCTTAGAAGAGGCTCAAGCCTATTGCGATGAACTTAATCGCGAAGATCAAGAAGAATAGCGATAATTAAACAGCAAGCCAAAGTTCGCCGAGGTTGTAAATTGGCGACAATTCGGCGAAGGAAATGCGAGAGATTGTGAATGCTAGCAGACACCGTAATCCTTATGTTTACCCACATCGACGCAACGCCTGAGGATAAACTTTATACTCTTCTCCCTAAGTTTTGGGAAGATAATGAACAATAAAAATGAAATTATAATGTTAGAGGAGAATTTGCCTAATGGAACCAATTGATATTTCCAATAACATAAACGATTTTAAGCAGGTCTTTGAATCGGAAAGTCGTATCATCTTCTCGGCCAAGTTTGGTGATGGTAAGTCTTACTTTCTGAAAAAGTTTATGGAAAGCTATCCGAAAGAGGCTAATGATTATTACTTCATCACTCTCCATCCAGTAAACTACGTGGTTGAGGAGAATCGGGATATCATTGAGTATATCAAGCGTGATATTCTGTTTCAACTCATAAAGGATAATCGTATATATGACTTTAAAGAGGGGTATGATAAGATATTTGATGCGGTATGCAACAAAGAATCTTTGTTAAAGTTAGGCGACTTTGTTGCTTCAATCATTCCCATAGAAGGATTGAAAGATGGGTATGAGGCTTTGAAAGATTTTGCTTCTACCATTCATGAGAAATATAAAAGTCAAGATGTTCTTCATGTAGCAGATGACTACCTCAATGGTTTTTATGGAAAGACGGGTAGTATCAGTGAATGTGATGCTTTTACTTATCTTATCCAAAAGTCTTTAAAGTTGATGTCTGCAAAGTCCGTTTTGATTATTGAAGATTTGGACAGAATAGATCCAGCTCATCTGTTCCGCATCATGAATGTCTTATCCTCTCAGGTTGATAATCCCTATTATTCGGAGGTTCCTAATGGTAACAAGTTCGGTTTTGATAAGGTAATCCTTGTAATGGATTACGAGATAGCCCGTCATCTCTTCCACCATTTCTATGGTCAGGAGGCGAACTATGATGGGTATATGAATAAGTTTCTGAATACCCTGCCCTATTCGTATTCTATAAGAGAAGAAGCGCATAGGCAAGTTAGGCAAAAAATCTTTGATATCTGCAAAACAGAAGAAGTTTTAAGTTTAGACCAAAGTCTTTCTAGTGATACTAATGATAGAATTTCTGTTCCATTAGCGATTTATCAACTATCTGTGAGACGTAGTAAAGAGTTTTTGGATATCGATATTAATTCGTTATTCAGAGATAATTGGCTGCATGGTGAATATAACATTCAAACAGATATTCCATGGGTGAGAATTTTAGTATGCCTTCGTTTTTTGATGTCGGATAAACCTTTAGGTAAAATTTATGAGGCTATGATTCATGGTTTTACTGATATGCAGTTGGTAGAATTGGCTGCTCCTCTTTATCGTGCCAAGAAGAGAGAGAGTTTATTCTATGTAGAAATAGAAGATGCAACATATCAAATAGAATATCAGGAGTCTTTGAAACAAGTAAAAATAAATGGATGTAGGGGGATTAGCAATGGGTTGAAAAAAAATATTGCTGATATCAAAAATTTATTGCGGAATGTTCAATTTAGCGTGTGTAAGCTATTGATTGGATAAGTATGTTGAGGAAAAAACGAAAAAATCGTTGAGTTGTCTTATGGTGAAGTTCTAGTAAAGTAAAATAAAATAGCTTTAGTATAAGGCCAAAAATATAAATTTTAACTATATGTTATGGAATAT
>ERZ773155.3389-NODE-3389-length-10883-cov-3.723125_pt1 | contig 10883 bp, 6 predicted proteins | sample MGYA00511262_ERZ773155 | MGnify/ENA primary metagenome ERZ773155 (study PRJEB29015, sample SAMEA2737828) | human gut metagenome | biome: human gut; feature: human-associated habitat; material: faeces | place: China | collected 2012 ... | reverse complement strand
AATAGAAGCGAATGCAGATATGGTTGTGCAAAAATTGGACGAGCTATATCGTGCAAGAAAAATACCGCCGACAATTACCATGAAGCAAGAATTTAAAGATTTACATGGCTCTGTAAAATTATTAAACGAATACAGAGATAAAAAGCGTGAATTAAAAGGAACCAGTAGGGACATTATAAATGTTTTATGCAAGAGCGCAGAGGATGCAATTCGCAAGCAGCAGGAAGGTGCTTTTCGTCGAGTAATAGAAAATGAACTGAAGCAGTTCAGGACACCAAAGGAAAAGTTAAAGAATATTGCTAATAATCCTGATTATCATTGGATAGGAGAATTGTATCCAGCAGTATATACGAGAGAAAAACGGATATTTTTTATGTCTATGGACAAGTTTTTCTTGGGGAATACTACGATTATTGAACCTACATACAGCTTTTACAATAATGATATTACAAAAAATGCAATTATTTTTATAGATGAGTTTGATGCAACAAGAGACAGGTTACTTAATCAGATCATAACAAGAGGCTTAGAAAATCATATTGATTATTTAGGTCTGTTTCATCGTGTATATGCATCTTTGAAGACTAGAGATTTTCCGGCAGAGCTTACTACTGCATCGAAGTTACAGCAAGCATATCTTGATGAACACAAAAACGCGAAAAATCCTATGGAAATTATTGAAGGATTTGGTGGTGTGTTTGATGAAACATATGACCGTTTTGCGATGCAATATAGCTTCAAAACAGAAGAAGATGGTAAGGGCGATAGAAGTCGTAATTTTATTTTCAATGACTTACAGTTTCATTCGGTATTTGAGGGAGAAAATGCTTTTATTGATATAGATACCGATATGAAGGCAAAACAGAACTGGTTGTGTTTTACAAAAAGAAGACCAGCAGAGAAAGATGGTGGCGTATTAAGTTTGCTTGCCAGTGTTAAGGGCTGCTTGACTTATTTTCAGAACGGAGCTAGAAATCTTTCGTTTAATTATAAGCATCATAAGGATGAGGATAAAAGGCCGGGTGACGATGATTATACGTTTGAAAATGCAATTGAGTCAGTGCTGACAGAGTTTCATTTATCAAGAGAACAGATAAGGTATTTGAAGCCTATCGTAATGGGAGGCCAGGTAAAGTCGAAGAAAGATAAAAAAGACAGCAATGGAAAAATGTCGTTAAAGTATTTTGACCGCTCTGTTTATAATAGGGGATTTCGCTATTATGATTTTATAGATGATCCTAATCACAGTATGCGTTCGGAGATTCAGTTATTTGATTTTCAGGATTCACCAGAGCGTATTTTGCTTCACTTATCTGAAAAGGCCCAGATTATAGGCATTTCAGCTACAGCAACACTTGATACGGTTATTGGTAATTATGATTTGGAATATCTTCAAAGGATGTTGCAGGACAAATTTTATGTGATGCCAGAAGTAGATAAGTGTAGATTGCAGGAGTCTTTCCGGACGTTTGTAGCCAATTATGATAAAGTGAATATTCATGTGGAACCGGTTTGTTATAGTACGGATGATACAGCTGAATTAGCAGAGATATTTAACGGAAACGAAGCACTTATAAAGAAGTATGCGGAAAAATTATCAATATCATTTGAGCGCGTTGAATATGCAAAGAATAACTTTATTCGTGTTGTAAAGGTAATGAAGGCATTTGTCTTAAATGATTCGGTTAAATCCTTCTTGTGTCTTAATAATAAATTGCCACAGGAGAATAAGGGGCTTTTTGATATTAAATTATTAGAGGAATTTGCAGACGCTATTATTAAGCTTTATGGTATCAAGGGATTAAAAGGTAAAGACCTGTTATATAGTATAAATAGTGAAGATTATGATGCTAAGCGTGCGGAGTTTATACAGAGATTGTCAAAGGGAGAAAAACTCTTTGTCATATCTTCCTATAATACAGTTGGTGCGGGACAAAATTTGCAATATAAAGCACCGGGGAATGCTACTATCGTGGCAGTTAATGATTACGATAGAGGAGATATGGAAAAAGACTTTGACTGCATATATCTTGAGAAGCCAACAAATCTTCTGGTGAATGTGGATAGCAAAAAGGGGATTGAAGCTGAGAATTTAATTCGTTTTGTATATCAGATGGAATTCTTGATGGAAAGAGGAGAAGTTTCTCGTAAAGATGGTATTGCGGTAATCAAAGATGCTTTTATATGTTTCAGCGGTGGCTATACTTTTTCAGGAAAAAAGGGAGAACCATATAAAACAGATTCCGTAAATAATTATGCGCTTCGAACATTAATACAGGCGGTAGGAAGAATATGTAGAACCGGTCTCAAGAATCCGGATATATATATTTATGTGGATAATACCATTCTAACAGATTACGATTTGTCTATTGTGGAACAACGAATGTTGAATCCTGAATTTGCGGAATTAGTTAAAGTGGGTAAAATATATTATAATGGTCAGGCAAATGAAAATTTGGATATTGCCGTAATGGAAAATCGTGCCGGAACATTAGCACTGAAGGCAATGCAGATTATAAATGAGCTGAAACGCAATTGGACTGATGATAGCATAGACTATTGGAAAGCATTGCGTGAGCTATGTCTTATGAGGCCTACACTAAGCAGAAAAAACGTAGAACAGAATTCGCAATATCAGCTTGTATATATGTGTGCGCCGGGAGAAATTACAGCTTATTCTTATGAGCAAGAAGGAGACTATAATAAAAATATAAATATCAAGTTTGACGGTAGTCTTCCACAAAAGATGTCAGAGGATGAGGTGCATTTGAAAGAGATTATGCAAATCCCAGGAGTGAAAGCATTGTTTGAAAAGCATGGATATGCAACGAGCTTTGTTCCTAATGAGTTTATATTGACGCCACCTATGTTTAATAATATTTATAAAGGTGCCTTAGGCGAAGTTGTTGGTAAATATATTTTAGAACAATATGCAGGAGTAACATTACAGGAAATGCCGCAGGAGTATTTTGAATTATTTGATTATACACTAGGAAATGGCGTGTATGTAGATTTCAAGTTATGGAAAGAAACCATGTTAATATCTGCGGAAGAAGAAAAGAAAAACGTCCTGGAAAAGTTAGATAAGTGTGGAGGAAAGAGAACGGTAATAATCAATATTATGCTTGATCACAATATGCAAATTACGTCTAGTGATAGTGGTAGAATTATTGAGATACCATATTTATATCGGTTGGATAGAAAAGAAATAGGAACTGAAATTATAGCTAAAATAAATCGGGAGGGATATTTGCAATGAGTATAAAGAAACTTTATTCGAATGAACTCCTGGCTTCGTTTGAATATTCCAACATTGACAAAGATTATGATTTTTATTATGTTACAACATCGGATAAATATATAAAAGGTGGAGCTACTTTTCTGGATATTGATGATATAAAGATATCAGCTCTGCAATTTGAAAGTGGAAAGAGTTTTTGGGCTATGCTTCCTAAAAACGCTATTTCCAGAGCTGAGTTTGTACGTTTGTTGAATGCAAAAGAGGATGGAGATAGCTTGTCTATAAAATCTATGACAAGTAGCAGTATACCGGAGTATTTGTTGACACAATTATTTTTGAATGCGTTAACGAGTCCGGTTGATGAAATGATATCTTTTAATAATCTGTCAGGGAAATTATTATGTTTTCGACCTGCATGGCTGAATAAGGATAAGGAGAATTTTATTTGGGGTATGCAGTGCCTTGAGGTGAAAATCGGAGATGATATGTGTGTAAAATTGGTAGCACATAGGTTGACATCACTGGCACTTAAAAAGCAAATGAAATTTGAAAAAAGAAAGTTACAGGATTTTCCGCAATATGAGTTTAGTTATAACAATAATACTTTAAAACGAGTATCTAATGAAAATAAAGACCGTAGAGAAAACTTTATTATTAAACCCGTAGATGGTGAAAGGGGTAGCATTACATTCTTTGACTTTACGGATTATGAAACGTTTTCATGTACCAAGATGGGTGTTTTATATGATATTTTGAATGCCTTACATGATGAATTTGGTAAGTATATTCGTGTTAAATTTAAACAATATAGTATTGACGAAGTTTTGGAATATAAGCGTGCGTCATTGGAGTTATATAAGGATATTGTTAAAAAGGAAGTTTTGAATTCTGGAATTAATATAGTGGATGTTGTACACTCTGAAACTTCTGAAGATTATTTGCAGGATGTAGCGGATGGTATTAATAAAATTATTCCAGAGGCAAAATGTAGCGTTGGTAAAAGATTATCAAAGAAGAAGCTTAACGTACGATATATACATGATAAATCCTTCTATTCAGATTCGGAAGTGGATCCGCATCAAGAAAGCATGGAGGATTATGTTGTTCAGCATATTACAGTAGAGAATTTTAAACACCAATCATCAGCGGCAGTTTATAATATTCTGAAAGAGCTTGTAATTAAGAAGGACATTGCTACGGGTAAAATTACATTGGTGGATTGGAGTCAATACGGATATAAAGCAGACTGGTTATTTGGTGTGGTTGTAGACGGTACATATTACTTCATGACTATTCATCCGGACGGTTCATTTAAAATTGAAGCATTGAAACGAAATCTTTTTACCATGACAGAGTATGATAAATACATGGATTATTTCGGTTTGAATGAAGAGAATAAAAATGATTATAGAGGTGTTATAGGTTTAGTAAAAGATGCAGAGGGTAATATTAATCTTATAAAGGATACCAATATGTATTCTATGCCTGATTATACTGCGATGGGTGATGTGCTTAAGAATGTAGCTAGTGAAGGTAGATTTCCAGGAAAAGACGTAGTAACTTGGCTTCGTCTAGTAATGGATACAACAGATAAAATAAAAGTACACGCAGAATTGGATATAGTTATCCCGCATATCGACGTGAATGCAGAATACACGAAAGCCAATGTAATGGGATTATTCAAAGGAATTACAACAAAGAAAGAAGTTGTGCGCTATGTTTTTGAGAATACCGGTATTATGCTATATGCCTACCTGCGTGGAGAAGAAGAGAGACGCGAGTATCTTTCCGGAAATATAGACATTAATTATTTTGATTATGATACGCATGCAAAATATTCAGTTGGTGAAATTGGTAATGGAATGAAATACACAATTGAGAGAGCCAGCGTAGTGCGTGAGATACAGGCGGTAGAAGGCAGCAAGTTAATTTTTAAGAAAGTGTTGCCACTTATGGGAGTAGAGTTTGTAAGGTATGGAATGTTAACGGTTGTTCCGTTTCCGTTTAAGTATTTAAGGGAATATATTGTGAAAGAAGACCTGTGTGATTAAATTGTCTGAAATTATTTTTTTCTGTGCTGTATTTAAGTCATTCCATAGTGGAAAACAATTTTCGAAGTTCATAACCGTTATCTCCTTTACGAACATAGTATACTTGCTTTTTTTAGATGCGTCAATTATATAACTGGCATATGCCATAAATAGAAATAAAAAGAAGTGTAATAAAGTAAATTATCTTTTCTGTGATATCATCACGGAAGCAAGCACTTATTTGGGGTATATTAAGTTCAAATAGGAGAAGGAGTTGAAAAATATGACATCTATAAATATAAATAAAGAAAAGTTTGGACAATTAATTCATAAGGAAAAACCGGTTTTGGTTGATTTCTGGGCACCTTGGTGTGGTTATTGCCGTAGAATTGGAGCGGCTTATGAAAAAATAAGTGAAGAATACAGCGATATTCTTATTGCTGGAAAAGTGAATATTGATGAAGAACCACAGATTGCAGAAGCTGAAAAGATTGAGGTGATTCCTACGCTGGTTTTATATCGAAATGGAAAGGCAATAGATTCTATTGTTGCACCTGAATCAAAAATAATGATAGAGAATTTTATTAATGAAGCATTGGAAAAATAAAAGGAGGACTGCTGTATGAATGAAAATCATGTTTACGATATGATTATCGTGGGGGGAGGACCTGGAGGGTATACTTCAGCATTATACGCAGCCAGAGCAGGATTTGATACCATTGTTTTAGAAAAATTATCTGCAGGTGGTCAGATGTCATTGACCTGGCAGATTGATAACTATCCTGGTTTTGAAAATGGAATTGACGGATTTTCATTGGCAGAGAAAATGCAAAAACAGGCGGAAAAATTTGGCGCTAAAAGTGAATATGCTGAAGTTTTTAATATGGATTTAACAGGAAAGCTTAAGAGAGTAGAAACTAGTTCGGGAATTTATATTGGGAAAACAGTAGTGATTGCTACTGGAGCAAATCCAAGAGAACTTGGTCTCGCTAAAGAAAAAGAATTGATAGGTCATGGGGTTGCTTATTGTGCTTCCTGTGATGGTATGTTTTATAAAGATAAGATCGTGGTGGTTGTTGGTGGTGGAAATTCTGCTGTATCAGATGCTGTTCTTTTAAGTCGAATTGCTAAGAAAGTCATCATTGTTCATCGAAGAGATACATTACGTGCAACGAAAATCTACCATGACCAGCTGATGAAAACTGAAAATATAGAGTTTCGATGGAACAATACAGTAAATGAACTGATTTATGGAGAACGATTGACTGGTGTGCGGTTGAAAGATACAGTTACAGGAGAAGAAAACATTATAGAATGTGACGGCCTGTTTGTGAGTATAGGAAGAAAACCGACAACAGATTTTTTAGATAATCAGATAGAACTGGATAATAAAGGATATATTGTGGCAGGTGAAAACACTGAAACGAGTATTCCGGGTGTTTATGCTGTAGGAGATGTCAGAACAAAGTTACTTCGTCAGATAGTAACAGCAGTGGCAGATGGTGCTATGGCAGTACATATGGCAGAAGAGTATGTGGAGAAATAATAATCAGAATTTGAATGGTGAACTTTTCATACTGAAATATGTACGATTTCAATAATGACATGAACTTATGGGAATGTATTGCGGATACTTTGTGAACTTTATCCTGATACAATGATTCCGGTGTATTTTTATGTCAATTTAAAAAGTATCAAATGATGATACTTTTATAGGAATCAGTGATACTTTACGGCAGGTATTTGAGATACCCCTGATACTTTGAACTGTTATACTGATTATGCTGGAAATAAAAGAACAGCAGGAAAACTTCATATGATTATTAGAAAAGCTCTTTCGGGTTAGCACCCCGGAGGGGCTTTTTTTGTTGCCCTGAAATTTTGATTTCCGGCCAATAAGCCACAGGTCTGCCTGATCTGGTGGCCTGAAAGGAAATCAGTACGCATGATCAGAGGCATCAGAAGGAGCCGGTCCCCTCCGCTCTTGAATTTGGAACACGAAACAGATTTCAAATTCAGGAGGAACGGACGATGTATGTAGAGCATCCATATAAATTCAATGACAAATTTTATGCAAAAGTTGATGGGAAATTTTATGAAATAACCAGAGAGGTAGCCAAGGCAATGCTTTCCGCTTACCGTAATGAAGTTTACAGAAGTAAAAAGTGGCAGCCAGAAGATCCGGAAACCATGACAAGAAAAACAAAGTGGACGGAGCTGTTGGATTGTGTTTTCAGTGAGAATACAGATGGAATTGGAGTGCAGGATTTACCGGATGAGTGCCAGCGGAGCGTAGAAGATCTGGTAATTCTGCAGGCTGAATCTGCAGAATTGCATCAGAATATCGCAAAGCTGTCAGAACATGAACAGTTTATTATCAAGTCCATCTACTTTGATGGCATGAAGCAGGTAGAACTGGCGAAAAAACTGGAAATTTCAAAGGTCCGTATGTCTCAGAAGGTCAGTGCAATCTTAAAGAAAATGCGGAAAATGTATGAAATAGGTTAAAGAGTGAGAACGGCACTCTTAACTTTTTCACGATTTTTGTATTTAGAAATAAAATCAAAACAGATAGAAAGAGAGTGAAAATATGGCAGAAAAAAGATGTTATACGGTGAAGGATTTACAGGAAATGCTGGATGTCAGCAGATCAACGGTCTATAAGCTGTTGAGACAAAATGAGTTCCGCTGGATTCAGTTAGAAGGCGGTGGCTACCGCATTTCCAAGAAGAGTTTTGACGAGTGGTTGGATAAGGGAAATGCTTCTGTGACATCCTAAATTTTTTGCGAATTGTGAGATATGATTTAAGAAAAATGAATGGGAGGAGCGTGAAACATGGCAGTGATACAAAGAGTTGGATCACCGGCAAACCCCCGAAAGTGGATGAGTGTCCACGAGATGGGGGATATGCTGGGATTAAAGAAGACAGATCGTTACTGGCTGGTTCATAAAAACTATTTTCGGACAGAAACATTGCTTGGAAAGTTGAGGGTTGAAATTGCCAGTTTTGAAAAGTGGTATGCCAATCAGGACTGGTATCACAAAGTCAATGGGGAAGCACCGGGAAAAGAGTTGAGGCTCAGATCTTATTCCCCAAAAGAAATACAGGAAATGCTGGGGACGGACAACGCAACGGTATATGAGATATTAAAGAAAAACAATATTGAGACAGTTACCGTGAATGAAAGATTGCGAGTGCCGACGGATGCTTTCTGGGACTGGTATCACAGCCAGTCCAGATATCGTACACAGGAAGATCGTAAGAAAGATGCAGCTGCAGAGGCAGCCAGTCTCAGTATGCCGGAAATGGCCTGGCTGCTTGACGTTCCAAGAAGTACCGTATATGGAATCCTGAGCAGTAAAAAATATGCCCCATTGCTGGACGTCATTGTAATTGCCGGACGGAGAAGGGTGACAAAGGAGAGCTTTGAGCGATTCTTGCAGGCACAGGATACCTATGAGCTGTTTAATTTTGAATATGAAGAATTGGAGTTGAAAGAAAAACGGGAATATGAGAATTATAAGCGAAGATGCCTTGCAGAAGCAGATCACAGCCAGGAGGAAAAATGTCTGGAGTATCTGACAGTGCCGGAAGCGGCAGAACTGGCAGGAGTTGAGCCTGCAACCATAGCTTATTGGTACACCACAGGAAAAATCTCGGTTAGAAAAACAGGAAAGATTATTCGTATTCCAAGAGAAGCATTTGAACAGTGGTTATTGAAGCGGAAGGAAAAGGGGGTGGTATAGCATGGCTTCGATACAGAAGAAAAATAACAAATATTGTGTCGTATATTACTGTAAAGATACAGAGGGAAAACGGAAACAGAAATGGGAAACGTATGATACAAAGAACGAAGCTAAAATAAGAAAAGCAGAAATCGAACTGAAAGAGAAAAAAGGCGGTATTATCGTATCGAACTGTAAGACGTTGGAGGATCTGATAAATGAGTATGTAGAACTGTATGGAAAAGACAGGTGGGCATTGTCTACCTATGACGGGAATATGTCATTGCTGAAGAATTATATATTGCCTATCATTGGGAAAACTCCACTGACGGATATCAATACCAGATTTCTGGAGATTTACTATAAGACTCTGACAAAGACGCCATCCGTTCCAGACTTGAACGGAAATGTCAGAAGCGAGTTCGTATCTACCAGTGTAATCCGTGATGTACATAAGCTGCTGAAGAGTTGTTTTAATCAGGCTGTGAAGTGGGATATCATGGAGAAGAATCCAGCATTTAAAGCGACGGTACCAAAGCATAAATCAGAGAAACGGGTAATATGGGATGCAGAGACCTTTGCATATGCTCTGGATGTGTGTGAAAATGAGTGCCTGAAATTGTGTATGAACCTTGCCTTTGCCGGTTCTCTTCGAATAGGAGAACTACTGGGGCTTACCTGGGACTGCGTAGATATATCAGAAGAAGCGATCAAAGAAAACCGGGCGTATCTTTATGTAAATAAGGAAGTACAGAGAGTCAGCAAAAAAGCGTTAGAGGAATTAGAACAGAAAGATGTGATCGTCATATTTCCAGAGGAGCGGAAAACGAATAAGACGGTACGCATTATGAAAACACCAAAAACAGAAAGCAGCGTGCGGAAAGTGTTTTTACCCAGGAGCGTAGCTGAAGAACTGATTGCATGGAAAGCACAGCAGGAGGAGATAAAGGATATTTTGCAGGAAGAATACCAGGACTATGGCCTTATCCTTGCTACTGAATATGGACTTCCAAGGGGCGGTGCGTATATCAGAGATTCCCTGAATAAGCTGATCAAACAACATGATTTACCACAGATTGTGTTTCACAGTTTCCGGCATATGAGTGTTACCTATAAGCTTAAGCTGAACGGCGGTGATATAAAGGCGGTACAGGGAGATTCTGGTCATGCACAGGCAGATATGGTTACAGAAGTATATTCGCATATCATAGATGAAGACAGACGGCGCAATGCGACACTGTTGGAAGATTCCTTTTATAACAGGAAGAATCTGAATCCGCAGATCCATGATACAGAAAAGAGGACGATGATGGAAGTTCCAGAAGGAGTGGACGCAGAGTTACTTGCAAAAGTTCTCAGCAATCCGGAAATGGCTGTGTTGCTGACATCATTAGCAAAATCAATGCAAGGGGAACATAATTAGGATAAAAGCAGACCGGTGGAGAGCAAAATCTCTGCCGGTTTTATTTATGAGATCAAATCAGAGCATGTGAGAAAAAAGAGGTAAAATAGTGGTCAAAGCATCTTGCGTAAATGGCGGTATCTGATGTATAATTTAGAAGAAATCTGACAAAGAAAATAGTGTATCACACATTTCATTTCCCGCTTTTAAATGGGCAGGATAGTTGGATTTTATGATTTGAAAAATTATAGATGGAGTTGGCGCTTTATATTAGAAGCGTACAATCATTTTCTCAGAAAATGTAAAAATCCGGAATAATTTTCAATGATCTTATATGAACAGAAATGGTCTGGGAAGGCGCTTTTTTACTGGACTTATAAATGAATAGGTTGTCTCTGTTGGACTAGTCTGAACCTGCATAAAAGTTGCTCCTAAGCGAGGGGTCGGAGGTTCAAATCCTCTTGGCGACGGGCTTCAAAGCGT
>ERZ773155.3380-NODE-3380-length-10894-cov-4.532152_pt1 | contig 10894 bp, 9 predicted proteins | sample MGYA00511262_ERZ773155 | MGnify/ENA primary metagenome ERZ773155 (study PRJEB29015, sample SAMEA2737828) | human gut metagenome | biome: human gut; feature: human-associated habitat; material: faeces | place: China | collected 2012 ... | reverse complement strand
CCGAGACATTATCCGTAAACATGCAGAAATTCAGATATACGAAGATTACAGCGAGGATGCTGAAGACCTCGGCATGACTGAACAACAGTTTAACGATTATAAGAGTAAATATCTTGATATTACAGTCGGGTTTATTGACCCACCTGCTGCACCGTCAACTGTTGCGGAAGATCCTGTTCCATACGGAAATAACCAAGGATTGGAAGATATTGATTTCTGTCTTGAGCTCTTACACAGTGACATTATCAATGTGGCTTACATTCTTGCACTAATTAATGACCTTGACCCTTATAGTGATGATTATTCTGAAAAACGCCAGAATATCATTGATACAATGATTAAGGATGCCGGAATGCGTGGCAAAGCCAAACTCATTGACGGTTTTATCAAAAAGAATGTTGATGAAGACAAGGAGAATTTCATGAACGGTCGTAATAAGGCTGACGGAACAAACGAATTGGAAGAACGATTAAACCAATATATTGTGTCAGAACGCACTAAGGCCGTAAATGATTTGGCTGATGAAGAACAGATTTCAGCGGAGGTGCTTAATCATTACATGAAGGAGTATGACTATTTACAAAAAGAGCAGCCGGAGATTATACAAAAGGCATTGAAAGAGAAACATCTTGGTCTTATCAAAACCCGAAAGGCTTTGACGAGAATAATGGAAAGACTGCGTAGTATTATAAAAACGTTTAATTGGGAATAAGGATGTCAACATACAAGATAAATAATGAGCAACTAACGCTTATAAAAGAGATGCCATTTAAGTTGGAGAAGGAAATTCAAAACATCGTTGAAAGGAATCTCCAGACGTTGCTTGGGCTTGATTTCATCAAGACGGAATTTTCTATTGGTTCTTTCCGTATAGACTCTTTGGCTTTTGATTCAGAGAAAAAATCCTTTGTAATAATAGAATATAAAAGAGATAAGAATTTTAGTGTAATAGACCAAGGTTATGCTTATCTATCCCTGATGTTAAATAACAAGGCTGAATTTATTTTAGAGTACAACGAGTCTAAGTCGGGTGCACTCAAACGAAACGATGTGGATTGGTCTCAGTCAAAGGTGTTGTTTGTTTCACCTAATTTTACAACTTATCAAAAAGAAGCTATCAATTTCAAAGACTTGCCTATAGAACTATGGGAAATCAAACGTTTTACAAATGATACGCTTTCATTTGAACAGATAGTAAACCGTTCAAGCAAGGAAAGTATTAAAACGGTTTCTAATAGTGAGGCAATAACAACGGTAAGTAAAGAAATTAAAGTTTATAGCGAACAGGATCATTTAGAGAACATAAAAGATGATTTTCTCAACATCTATACAGAAATCAAAGAGTTTTTGCTATCATTTGGAGAGGATATTACAATATATCCCAAAAAGAAAACTATAGGTTTCAAAATAGGAGGAAAGGTATTTTGTGATATAGTTATGCAAAACAAGGGAATAAGGCTGTTTCTCAATGCTAAGAAAGGAACACTCAAAGACCCAGAAGGTATTACTCGTGATGTGTCAGAAGTTGGACATTGGGGAAATGGGGCTTATGAAGTTCGTTTCCCATTGAAAAACGATGCTGAAATAGATTTTGTTTTTAACTTGTTGCGTCAAACAATAAATAAGAATAAGGAATAAACATATGGCTTATTTTAATACTACGATAAAGGATTTAATATCCGAAAGAATAGGGAGGAATACTTTTTTACCTGCTATTCAGAGAGAATACGTTTGGAATCCAGCGCAAGTAGAAAAACTGTTTGATTCTATTATGTGTGGATATCCTATTAGTTCTTTCCTTTTTTGGAAGATTAGAGAAGAAAAGAAGAAAGATTGGACTTCATATGAATTTATAAAAGACTTTGATCAAGCAAAACCGCATAATAAAGAGGCTAATTTGGATGGTGTAAATCAAGATATATATTTGGTTCTTGATGGACAGCAGAGAATAACATCTATAAATATAGCCTTACGTGGTTCATATCGTTTTTTTTATCGAAAGTGGCGAACAACAAGACTATATTTAAATCTTCTTTGGGATAAGGGAGATGATAATCCAGAGGAGATGACATATCAATTTTTATTTAAAGAGGATGAAACACCTCTGCAAAGAACAGATTATCCTCAATTATGGTATCGTGTTGGAGATATATTAAATTATGATGATGCAGAAGATGCTAAAGATTCTATAGAAAATCAGCTTAATGCTTTTGATGATGAAGCTAAGAAAAAAGCTCGAAAAATGATAAGTAAACTTTTTAGTGTAGTAAATGTATCTCAAAACATAAATTATTACGAGGAAAAATCTGATGATTATGATAAGGTTTTAGAGATATTTATTCGTACCAATACTGGTGGCCAAAAACTAGAATATAGCGATATTCTTTTGTCAACAGCGACTGCTAAATGGAGGAATTTGAACGCAAGAGAAGAAATCAATGAATTTACAGATGAAATTAACAAGATAGGAACTGGTTATAATTTTGGTAAAGACTTTGTGATGAAAGGGGCGATGTATCTAACAGAAAATCTTCCTATACAGTATAAACTTAGTTCATTCACGAAGAAAAACCTAGAATGTATAGAAGATCATTGGGATGAAACAAAAGATGCCATTGCCAATAGTATAAAATTGGTTAGTCGTTATGGCTTTACAGATAAAAATTTAGTAGCAAGGTTGGTGTTACTTCCTATTGCTCAATATTTGAGAGGGAAAAACAAAGGCTATCTCACTTCCTCTAATTTGAAAGATGTTGAGGATCAAAATAATATTCAAAAATGGATTATCATGATGCTGCTTAAAGGAGTGCTAGGTAGTTCAACTGATAATAAATTGAATAGTATGAGACCTGTTGTTAAATTAGCAACAGACTATTTCCCCTATGTTGAACTTAGTAAAGAATTGAAAATTGAAATGACATTCAACGATATGGAGATAGAAAATATGCTGAACTATAGTTATGGTACTAAATATAGCTATTTGATTTTATCATTGTTGTATCAAGGGAGAGATTGGAAAGATAAGAAATACAATGAAGACCATATTTATCCTCAAAATGAATTTAAAATAAAAAATCTTCGTGCAAAAGGATATGATGATGTAACTATAGAAAAGTACCAGGCCTGCTATAATTCAATTTTGAATTTAGAATTGTTGGATGACTCAGAAAATAAATCTAAAAATGCTAAACCTTTTGATTTATGGCTAAAAGATCGAGATGCTAATTTTAAGGAACGTCATCATATACCTGAAATGAACGACTATAGTTTAGACTATTTCCTTGATTTTATCAAAAAGCGTAAAGCATTATTGACTAAGCAGATTAAAGAATTTATTTTACAGTAATTAAAGATTAGAAATAATGAGCGAAGAATTACAGCAGAAACTCCGTGACCAGCTTTGGGAGGTTGCAAACCGTTTGCGTGGTAATATGTCGGCAAGCGACTTTATGTATTTTACATTAGGTTTCATTTTTTATAAATACCTGTCGGAGAAAATAGAAAAATACGCCAACAATGCTTTGGCAGATGATGATATAACTTTTAAGGAATTGTGGGAAACGGACGATGCCGATGCTATTGAATTGCAAGAGGAAGCAAAGAACCAATGCCTGGAGAATATCGGTTATTTCATTGAGCCCCAATTTTTGTTTTCGTCAGTAATTGAAGCTATCAAGCGAAAAGAAAACATCTTACCCATGCTTGAACGCTCATTGAAGCGTATTGAGGACAGTACTTTGGGACAAGACAGCGAAGATGATTTTGGCGGTTTGTTCTCAGATATTGACTTGGCTTCACCTAAATTGGGTAAGACAGCCGATGATAAAAATACACTTGTCAGCAATGTGCTTCTTGCATTGGACGATATAAATTTTGGATTAGAGGCATCGCAAGAGATTGATATATTGGGTGATGCTTACGAATATATGATTTCACAGTTTGCTGCGGGAGCCGGGAAAAAGGCTGGAGAGTTCTATACTCCGCAGGAAGTTAGCCGTATCTTAGCAGAGATTGTTGCCATTGGACACCAGCGTTTGCGCAATGTCTATGACCCTACTTGCGGTAGCGGCTCGTTGTTGCTTCGTGCTGCAAGTATTGGTAACGCTGTAGATATTTACGGACAGGAAAAGAATCCGACAACCTACAATCTTGCTCGAATGAATATGTTGCTTCACGGCATTAAGTTCAGTAATTTCAAGATAGAAAACGGTGATACACTTGAATGGGATGCCTTTGGCGACACCCAATTTGATGCTGTTGTAGCAAATCCTCCGTTCTCTGCTGAATGGAGTGCCGCCGACAAATTCAATACCGATGACCGTTTCAGTAAAGCAGGACGGCTTGCACCACGCAAGACAGCCGACTATGCTTTTATCCTGCACATGATTTACCATTTGAACGAAGGTGGTACGATGGCTTGTGTTGCTCCGCATGGTGTACTATTCCGAGGAAATGCAGAGGGAGTGATCCGTCGTTTTCTCATAGAAAAGAAAAACTATGTGGATGCCATTATCGGTTTGCCTGCCAATATTTTCTATGGTACGAGCATCCCGACCTGTATTCTTGTATTCAAGAAATGTCGCAAGGAGGATGATAATATCCTTTTTATTGATGCCAGCAAAGAGTTTGAAAAGGTCAAGACACAAAACAAGCTTAGGGAACAGCATATTCAAAAGATTGTTGAGACCTATCGTGACCGTAAGGAAATAGAAAAGTATAGTCATCTTGCCTCTCTTCAAGAAATAGCCGAGAATGATTACAATTTGAATATTCCTCGTTATGTTGATACCTTTGAAGAGGAAGAACCTATTGATATTAAAGCTGTAATGGCAGAAATAAAGGAATTGGAAGCCAAACGTGCTGAACTCGATAAAGAGATTGAAGTGTACCTGAAAGAATTAGGCATTGTAGAATAGTTCAGAAAGTAATAGCAATGGGTGAAAATGACAACATATCTCAGATGACACCTTCATTTGAGAATATATGCCGCAAGGATGAATACGGGAATAAATACTGGAGTTCCCGTGACCTTTGTGGTGCAATGGGCTATTCTGCTTATTGGAAATTCCAACGGGTCATAGACAAAGCCATCAAGGTAGCCGGAGAGAAAGGAATGAATGTGGACGAGCATTTCAACCAAGCGGTTGATATGGTCAGGATCGGAAACGGTTCATTCCGCAAGGTGAATATATTCCGTCTTTCTCGTATGGCATGTATAATTATTGCGGAAAATGCTGATGGCAAAAAGTTGCTTGTTCAACAGGCACGAGACTTTTTCTCGCAATCTGTCTCAATGGCTGAACTCATGCATAATTCTCTAAGTTCTAATATATTGTTGTATAAAACAGCACAAGGAGAGGCACGTGTAGAAGTCATTTTCAATAGCGAAACATTCTGGATGTCACAAAAAAGGATGGCGGACTTGTTTGGGGTTGATGTCAGAACCATAAATTATCATCTCGGACAAATTTACGAAACAGGAGAACTTTCCAAAGAGGCAACTATCCGAAAAATTGGGATAGTTCAAACAGAAGGAGACCGGGAAGTGGAACGTATGCCGCTATTTTACAACCTCGATGCTATTGTTGCAGTGGGGTATAGGGTAAACAGCTATCAAGCTACTCAATTCCGCATTTGGGCTACTTCAGTGTTGAAAGAGTTTATCATTAAAGGATATGCCCTTGATGATGAGAGACTAAAACAGGGCAAACATTTCGGGAAAGACTATTTTGACGATTTGCTTGAGCGTATTCGTGAGATACGCACCTCAGAGCGCAGATATTACCAAAAGATAACTGACATTTATGCAGAATGTAGTGCAGATTACGACCCGAAATCTGAAGATACAAAGTTGTTCTTCAAGATGGTACAAAATATGATGCACCTTGCCGTTACTCATCATACGGCTGCGGAAATTATCTATCAACGGGCTGATTCCGAGCAACCTTACATGGGACTTACCACGTGGAAGAAAGCTCCTGACGGAAGAGTGCAAAAGTCTGATACCATCGTCGCGAAAAATTACTTGTCAGATTCTGAATTGTCCCAGCTGAATCTTATTACAACAGCCTTTCTTGATATGGCAGAATCACGTGCTGCACGTCATATTGTTTCAACTATGGATGATTGGAAGAAGTTTCTTCAACAATATCTTGCAACGATGGATTACGAGCCGTGCGATACAGCCGGAAAAGTGACACAGGAGGAAGCTAGAGATAAGGCTTATAGCGAATACGAAAAATATAAACTGATTCAAGATAAATCATACATATCGGATTTTGACCGTTTTAATGAGAGTAATGGTGAAACTCCATTGCTTCCATTTGACTTGAATCCTACAAAATAATAACAACTATGGCAATAGATAATAAAGATAAAAAAATCCTCAATGTTCCCCCTTTGAGATTTCCAGAGTTTAGTGGGGAGTGGAAATGTACGACTATCGGAAATATCGGAGATATAAAAAATGGACCTTTTGGAAGCGTACTACATGCTGAAGATTATGTCGAAAATGGAATACCAATAGTAACAACCGAGCATTTCAAAACGGGTTTAATGCCCTCTGACAAATTCGGAATACCACAAGTGTCTAACGAGGATTATATACGCTTAAAAGGATACAGACTTGAAACTAACGACATTGTGTTTTCTCGTGTCGGGTCAGTTGATATAAATGCCCATGTTGGTATTGAGCAAAATGGATGGTTATTCTCGGGTAGAGTTTTGAGAGTCCGCCCGAAGTATGATATTGATTCTCTGTTTCTACATTATGCGTTATCTACTGAAGCTGTCAAGCGAGATATTCGTAACCGTGCTGTGGGGCAAACTATGCCCTCAATAAATACACCGATACTTTCATCGACAACAATACAACTTCCAAAGGATCTTTTTGAACAAAAGAAAGTTGCCCATTTCCTCAGACTACTAGATGAACGCATAATAACTCAAAACAAAATCATTGAGGATTTGAAAAAATTAAAGTCCGCAATTAGTTTGAAAATGCTTCACTCTGATTCTTGGGAACAATTCAAGATTCAAGATATTGCATCAATAGGACGTGGTAGAGTTATTAGTTCGGTAGAAATTAGCCAACAAGAAAATCCGTTATACCCTGTGTATTCTTCTCAAACATCAAATGACGGAATTATGGGTTATCTTGATGATTTTATGTTTGAAGGTGAATATATCAGTTGGACGACTGACGGTGCAAATGCAGGAACGGTATTTTATCGTAATGGAAAGTTTAATTGCACTAATGTCTGTGGCTTGTTAAAGCTCAAAAAAGGATTTGATGCCCATTTCGTTTCATTAGTCTTAGCAGAAGCAACAAGGATGTATGTCTCAACTAATTTAGCAAACCCGAAACTTATGAATAACACAATGGGAAACATACAAATCCGTCTGCCAAAATTAGAAGAACAAAAAAGAATCTCCGTTGTTTTCAGAAAGTTACATGGACTATTAGAGACACATAATAGTTTGATCATCAAGTATTCAAAGCAGAAACAATATTTGCTCTCGCAGATGTTCATATAAACATTTGCGAGAGTAAGTATCTCTTTTGTTCTTCGTATCTTATCTTTGTTTTTGCTTCAATATCCAATTTGCTGTTTAACGAAGTCATTAGTGAGGCTATTATACTTTGTCTTTCTTTTGAAGGTAGTTCAATTACAAGCGAAGCTATTTCTGAAATATAATGCCTTTTATGTCCTTCCGATTTAAGTTCCCAATATGATAGATATTCAAACATAAATCGAAGATTTACATTCGGTTTTGCTGTGAGTATTTTTATTGCCGAAGACTTTACCTTAAAAGGGAATGATACATATTTTGCATCCATTGTGAAATCGTCAAAGATTATACACTCTCCTTTTTGATATATGCCAAATTTTTCGTCTGTATACCCCAAGATAAAACCTTTATTCGCAGTTAGAACAGGGGTTAAACTTGTGTCGGTAGAGTATTCATCATTAGCTACAATATATGCAGTAGGTTGTTCGTAATCAAGTAGCTGATTGATTTCAAAGCTCTCTGTATATTCATCTTTCAATAAGGAGAACATCTTTTTTCTAATTGCGGACATTACAAATAAACAATCCTTAATTTCATTATGATAACCAGACGGTTATACCTCAAAACATCGCATTATTTGTAACATTATGCTCTACATCCATCACATTAGAAACGGAATATTCCTCATTATATTATTATCAAAGTGTGTAGAAGAGTCAATCTTGAAGCAGTGTATTCTGCTATTTTGCATAGTTAGCTTGTGTGATATTTAATTAAAGATAAAATTTTTCGAATTATACAAATAGGTTTTGATCTAAAAGACTACCTTTGCATAAATTTAGCATTATGAGTACAACAGAATATATACAAATCATTATCGGCATCGGTCAGATTATTGCTGTTGCTATTATCCCAATTATTGTTTGGGTATTAGGAATAAAGTACCAAAATAGAAAAGCAAAAAAAGATGCTCAATTAAGAGTCTTCCTTACACTAATGGCAGATCGAAAATCAACCCCAATAACAAAAGAATGGGTTGATGCCTTAAATACAATAGATGTAGTATTTCAGGAAAACAAAAAAGTTAGACATGCATGGAGAGAATATTTAGATAGTTTAAACGAAAAATCACCTCATTTTGATAGTAGTAATTCTTTTAGACTTGACTTACTTTCAGAAATGGCCGTTTCTCTTGGGTATAAAAATTTAAAGCAAACAGAGATTGATAGATTTTATTCTCCTAAATATTTTGGTTCTCAAATGAGCCGACAGGAAATATTATTTCAAGAGAATCTACGAATTTTAACTCGATCCAAAAGTTGTGCTGAAAGTTTTACTGATGAAGAATATGAACAGCACTATAAGGAGTTGATGGAACAGCAAGGAGAGTAAAGAATATGGGGAATATCCCTTTCCTGTGAAATTGCTGATTTTTTATCCTTAATTAAAGGGCTAAACGATAATATCCACAAAGGTATTAAGGGAGAAACCGTCTGCTTTTCAGATTTGGGTGAAGCTTATTCTGGATTAAGCGGAAAAGGCGGTGATGATTTCGGATATGGTGAGCCATTCATTACTTATATGAACGTGTATCAGAATACTTACATCTCGGAAAAGGATTATGAATTGGTACAAATCGCTCCCAACGAAAAACAAAACAGTGTGCAGTACGGTGATGCCTTATTCACACTCTCATCTGAAACTCCGGAAGAAGTTGGTATAGGTGCAGTATATTTGGGCAATACGCAGAAACTTTATTTGAATAGCTTCTGCTTTGGCATTCATTTCTATGATGAACGTGTATTACCTCAATACCTTGCCCACTTCATTTCAAGTTCTTCATTTCGTAGGGCTATATATCCGTTAGCACAAGGGAGTACACGGTTTAATCTTCAAAAAAATGACTTTATGAAGATGAAGTTTTTACTACCAAGCTTAGAGAAACAAGGACATATAGCTAACACTCTTGACGCTTTGCATTGCCGTTTGGCAAATGAAAAGTCATTAACGGAACAATACATTTTATTGAAGAAGTATCTATTAAGCCTAATGTTTATATAAACATTTTCTGAAGCAAATACCGTTTCTGCTGTTGAAGACAACTTATGTATTCTTGCTCATTATCCAATTTTCTCTCAGTGAGTTCAAACATACTACAGATTTGTTGTTGAACAGACATTGGTGGGATCGGGAATCGACTCTTACCTAACGCAGTTTGGTTGATACTTGCTTGTGAAACTGCTTTATTGCAAATAGTTTGAAAATGGTTTATTGCCCAATCAGTACAAAGAAGTAAATGCAAAAAACGAGGTCTAACTATGGTTGTATTGGGTATAATTCGCAATAAATTCATGCCATGATAAAGTCCATAATCTTTGTCAAGATAGGCTGTATTTCCTATATACTGAATACTATTGATATTGCTAAACAGAATATTACCTACGTTTAACCTATAGCTTTCAGGAATACACTCTACATAGCCAATTCGTTGTATATCAATACAATGTTTGCTAATAGTTTCTATGCGAGAAACCTTATAAGGGGTTTGATAACTCACTTGTGTTCCTGAATAGCCACTTTTTATTTGCGCCAAGTCATCCAGTCTATATAAAATCCAATCATTCTCTGATGAAAGCAATTGCTGACTAAGCCCTTTAATTAAGGATTGCAGTTTCTCAATGATTTTGTTTTGGGTGTCAATACGATCATCAAGAAGTGATAATAATTTGGCTATTTTTTGTTGTTCGGGTAAAGTTGGATTGTAGGTTTTAATTGCTTTTAAATGTTCTCCGTATAGATGAACAATAGATACACCCTGCGCTACTCTTGCAATATCATATTTACGCTTACCATTCAACTGATAACTCATAAATGCACCATCGTATTGATGCAAGCTAATGACATTCAAATCACCTCCAAATAGAATATTATCAAATGGGACACATCGTGCAGTGGCAATATCAACGGCAGTTTCACCAGAGCAAGGAATGATTACATCATTAGCTTTACTCCTTTTAAGTTTAGAACCGTTAATATCAGTCTTACTTTCAACTTGCTTGATGATTTCGGATTTGTACTTAGTATATAATTCACCATATAGGATACATGGCTCGCCATCCTCAGAAAGTTGTTCTTTGGATATTCCAATTCCTTTTGACAAAGTAGCAATATTATCTAATTGCTCTGCTTTCCACTCCTCCGTAAACTCTGGAAATCTCAAAGGGGGAACATTAAGGTTCTTCGAACCTTTTATCTTCTCACACTCGGCAGAGCAAGCAACCTCGTTCTGCTCTCGCTCAATCGAAGATTTGAGGACCTTTTTATCTTTATTATCTATTGCCATAGTTATCATTCTTTTGTAGGATTCAAATCAAATGGAAGC
>ERZ773155.3378-NODE-3378-length-10898-cov-3.353961_pt1 | contig 10898 bp, 7 predicted proteins | sample MGYA00511262_ERZ773155 | MGnify/ENA primary metagenome ERZ773155 (study PRJEB29015, sample SAMEA2737828) | human gut metagenome | biome: human gut; feature: human-associated habitat; material: faeces | place: China | collected 2012 ... | reverse complement strand
CAAGAATACAGGATGAGGCTCACCGTTTCGCAATAGAATATCATCGATCGCTTCGAAGTAAAGAACAGGTTCATTCTGTTCTGGATGATATTCCGGGAATCGGCGAACGGAGACGAAAAGCTCTGATGCGACGTTACCGTTCGATAGAAGGAATCCGTGATGCAACGGTAGAAGAACTTGCAGAGACGGAGTCAATGAATATAGGAAGTGCAAAACAGGTGTATGAATTTTTTCACCCGAATAAATAAACATTAAAGGAGAACACATTATGAAAGGTGTATTGATGACAAAGATGGTACAGGAGCTTAACCTTACAAATCTGACTCCTGAAATTGATCTGTCCGAGATGCGGATCATGACGGCGGAAATCAACCGTCCGGCATTGCAGCTGACTGGTTATCTGGAGCATTTTGCAAATGAACGTGTTCAGATCATTGGTTATGTAGAGTACACATATCTGATGCAGCTCAGTGATGAAAAGAGAATAATGAAATATGAACGTTTTATTTCAAGTAAGATTCCATGTGTTATCTTCAGTACGATGACCAAGCCATCACAGGACATGATCGATATGGCAATCAAATACAATGTACCGACATTTGTTACAGAGAGAACCACTTCCAGTCTGATGGCAGAGATCATTCGCTGGCTTGGTGTTCAGCTGGCTCCATGTATTTCCATTCATGGTGTGCTTGTAGATGTTTATGGCGAAGGAATTCTGATCACAGGAGAGAGCGGTATTGGTAAGAGTGAAGCTGCACTGGAGCTGATCAAACGAGGACATCGTCTTGTAAGCGATGATGTTGTAGAGCTGCGTAAAGTCAGTGATGTCACTCTGGTAGGCTCGGCGCCGGATATTACCCGTCATTTTATCGAACTTCGCGGCATCGGTATTATTGATGTCAAGACACTGTTTGGTGTAGAAAGTGTTAAAGATACGCAGTCTGTTGATCTTGTCATCAAACTTGAAGAGTGGGACCGCGATAAAGAATACGATCGTCTCGGACTTCATGAAGAATATACAGAGTATCTTGGAAACAAGATTGTCTGCCATTCTCTGCCGATCAGACCAGGACGTAATCTGGCGGTTATTGTAGAATCAGCGGCTGTCAACCACAGACAGAAGAAGATGGGATACAATGCGGCAGAAGAACTGTACAAACGTGTACAGGCTAATATTGCACGTAAGCGTGAAAGCTGATAAAATATTTTTTTATAAAAACAAAAACGACTGGCAAACAGGGAAAGGTGGATGAAAATGGGTTCATATTGTTTTGGGATTGATGTAGGGGGGACAACCGTAAAATGCGGTCTTTTCCAGACAGACGGTAATCTTGTTGACAAATGGGAGATTCCAACAAGAACAGAAAATAAAGGCGAAAACATTCTTCCGGATGTGGCAAAGGCTATTCAAGAAAAAATGGCAGAAAAAGGTATTGAGAAAGCTGATGTGGAAGGCGTTGGAATCGGAATTCCGGGACCGATCAATTCTAAAGGGGAAGCTGCATGTGCGGTAAATCTTTACTGGGGATTTACACCGGTAGCACAGATCCTTCATGATCTGACAGGACTTAAAGCATGTGCAGGAAATGATGCCAATGTTGCTGCTCTGGGAGAAGCGTGGAAAGGTGCAGCTGCCGGCTCTGATAATGTCATCATGGTGACACTTGGTACAGGTGTGGGTGGCGGAATCATTGTAGATGGCAAAATCGTTGCCGGAACACATGGTGCCGGTGGTGAAATCGGCCATGTGCTGGTTGTACGTGGCGAAGCAGAAAAATGTAACTGCGGCAATCATGGATGTCTGGAACAGTATGCATCTGCTACCGGAATCGTACGTGTGGCAGGAAGAATGCTTGCTGCATCTGAAGAAGACAGTACTCTTCGCGGACTCCAGAACATCACAGCAAAAGATGTCCTTGATGCATTCAAGGAAGGTGATGCACTTGCAGTGCGTACCATGGAATATGTAGGAGATCTTCTTGGTGGAGCACTTGCTGGTTTTGCAGCAGTTGTTGATCCGGAAGCAATCGTAATCGGTGGAGGGGTATCCAAGGCCGGACAGCCACTGATTGACTGCATTCAGAAATATTATATGAAATATGCATTTCCATCCTGCAAAGATACACAGATTGTTCTTGCAACACTTGGAAATGACGCTGGGATCTGCGGCGCAGCTAAAATGGTTCTTTAAGAATAACATTCTGAGAATAAAAGATCGTAAAATAAGAGATAAATACATAGAAGAAGCTTTCTATAAAAGGGAAGCTTCTTTTTTAATGTCAAAAATGTGAAGTTTTTATTTAGGGCTTTATTTACGAATTCTTATTTGTTATAATAAAACGGACTATTAAGGAGGAAAACCATGAATTACGGAAAAAAATCAGTCTCAAAGAAGCGAAATTCGCTGATTTCCCGTACTGCCATGATGGGAAAAAGAGCGCATGTTTCGTTGATCAGAGTCCTGTTTGTTGCTTTGATCACAATTTGCGTGGTTATAGGATGTACAGGAATCGGGGCTTTTCGAGGAATAATAGACAATGCACCGGATGCGAATGATATTGATATATCACCTCTGGGATATGCGACTTTTTTGTACGACGGGGACGGCAATCAGCTTCGTAAACTGACAGCACCAAGTTCCAACCGACTTCCGGTTTCCATAGACCAGATCCCGCTGGATCTTCAGCATGCAGTCGTGGCAATTGAAGATGAGCGTTTTTATGAGCATAATGGAATTGACGTAAGAGGTATTCTCCGTGCGTTTGTAAAGAATATCACATCTGGAGACCTTTCAGAAGGTGCCAGTACTATTACACAGCAGCTGCTTAAAAATAATGTATTTACGAACTGGACACAGGAATCAACCTGGCTGGAGCGTTTTACGCGTAAGATCCAGGAACAGTATCTTGCTGTTGAGGTCGAGAAGAACATCAATAACAAAAATGTAATTCTTGAAAACTATCTGAATACAATCAACCTGGGAGCCGGCACTTATGGCGTTCAGGCAGCGGCACACAAATATTTTGACAAAGATGTCTGGGATCTGAATCTTTCAGAATGTGCGACTCTGGCAGGAATCACACAGAATCCGACACAGTATAATCCAATTGAGCATCCAGAAGCAAACGCCAAAAGACGTAAAGAAGTTCTGGACCATATGCTGGATCAGGGATACATTACACAGGAACAGTATGATCAGGTGATCAATGATGACGTATATTCGGGTATTCAGGCAGCACAGGTTTTGAACTCCGAAACAGAAAATACGGTTTATTCTTACTTCGAGGATGAACTGATCGATCAGGTGGTCAATGACCTGATGAATATTAAAGGTTATACCCGCACACAGGCACAGAATCTTGTGTACAGCGGTGGATTGAGTATTTATACAACACAGGATGCACGAATCCAGAGCATCCTCGATGAAGAATATGCAGATCCATCCAATTATCCGGATTATGTACAGTATGCACTGGATTATGCACTGACAGTCAAGAATCCACAGGGTGAAGAAGTAAACTACAGTAAAGAAATGCTGAAACTTTATTTTCAGAATGAGGATCCGGAATTTGACCTTCTGTTTGATTCACAGGAAGAAGGACAGGAATATGTGGATCGTTATAAAGCAAGTATTCTTGCGGATGGCAGCACAGTTGTAGCTGAGCGTGTAAGCTTTGCACCACAGCCGCAGTCTTCAATGAGTGTTATTGATCAGCATACTGGTTATGTTAAGGCCATTATTGGTGGTCGTGGAGAAAAGACAGCCAGTCTGACTCTGAACCGAGCGACAGATACGACCAGACAGCCAGGTTCTACATTTAAGATTCTTTCCACGTATGCACCAGCTCTCAATGAGAAGGGAATGACACTTGCAACAACGTTTGAAGATGAACCTTACAACTATCCGGATGGATCTCCGGTCAATAATGCTTCCAAGAGTTATGGTGGAACAACGACGATCCGAAAGGCAATTCAGAATTCCGTTAACGTTGTGGCAGTAAAATGTCTGGAAGAGGTTACTCCACAGCTTGGTCTGCAGTATCTGGATAATTTTGGATTTACAACACTGGCTCATGGAACAGAAGCGGACAGAGATGCCAATGGAACGGTCTGGACAGATGCGAACCTTCCACTTGCACTCGGTGGTCTGACACATGGTGTAACGAACGTAGAGCTTTGTGCAGCATATGCGGCGATTGCCAACAGTGGTAATTATATTGAACCAATCTATTATACAAAGATTCTGGATCATAATGGAAATGTCCTGATTGAAAAGAACTCTGCAGGAAGATCTGTGATAAAAGAGAGTACAGCATGGCTGTTGACGAGTGCTATGGAAGATGTTGTAACACAGGGTACAGGTACAGCCTGCCAGCTTGATAATATGACAGTTGCAGGAAAGACAGGTACAACAGATGCGTACAATGACCTCTGGTTTGTAGGATATACACCATATTATACATGTGCAGTTTGGTCAGGATATGACAATAATGAAAAACTTCCGGAGGACGCCCGAAACTTCCATAAGAACCTTTGGAAGAAAGTAATGACACGAATTCATGAAGGCCTTGAGGACAGAGATTTTGATATGCCTGCAAGTGTTGACAAGATAAGTGTTTGTGAAGAGACGGGACTTCTTCCAAGAGCTGGCTGTCCGGTTATTACAGAATACTTTGATATTGGTGATATACCGACTGATTATTGTGATCAGCATTTCTACGGAGATGACGAAAGCGGTATGCAGGAATACACAACGGAAGAAGAAATATACAATCCAGAACCGACACCGGATCCGAATAATCCGAATGGTGATAATACGGGCGACAATACCGGAGATAACACGGGTGATAATACGGGAGATAATACCGGAGATAACACCGGTGGTAATACAGGTGGAAACACCGGGGACAGCACAGGTGGGGCTACCGGTGGTACCACCGGAGGCGGAGCAGCCCAGTAGATTTTTCTTTGCAGTGCTGTCGGGAGTTGTGTTTTTTGCAGCATACGCACCTGTCACGATAGGAAACAAGACGATAGATGCGCTCATATATTCAGTGACCTACAATGGTTCATACCTTGCTGCAGAAGGAATTATCACAATCATAGTGATATCAATCCCATCGGTTAAGAAGGCACTCGACTATGTGAAGCAGATGGCGAACAGCCGGTAGATAATCTATATCTAAACAATTAAATTATGTAAAAATGAGCAGAATAGGTAGAAATACTTGTCCTGCTCTTTTTAGTATTCGAAAAAAGTAAAATAAAACACTCGAAAAATATAAAATAAAACATTAGAAAAATACAAAACAAAACACTCGAAAAACATAAAATAACCTTGTATAATCTGTGAATTAAATGGTATAATAACCATGAAGGGAGCAGATATTTATGGAATATATAAGCAGAATTGTTGATGATGTGATAGATAGAAAAACAGAGGCATTTAATGCAGTGAGCATCACAGGACCAAAAGGATGTGGAAAGACAAGAACAGCAAGAGAACGATGTAAAACTGTTATTGAATTTCAGGATGAAGACAAGAGAGAGGGGTATCTTGCAGTAGCAGAAACTGCACCTAAGCTCTTTTTAAAGAATCCTAAGCCAATACTGTTTGACGAGTGGCAGGATGCCCCAAAGATATGGGGAACAATAAGAAAAGAATGAGTATGATGCGGCATTTGGATTGTTACAGCATTGTCTGGATATCAATCCGAACGCTTCTTCGGCGCTTTATGAAATATCGCAGTATTATATGTTCCTCCGCCAGGTGCCGCAAGGTCAGGCGGCTTTGGAGCAGGCGGTGGCTTTTGCTCCTGATAATTTCTGGTATAGCCAGGGGCTGGTCAGCCTGTATCAGCAACAGAACGAGTTGGATAAGGCTGTAACGTTGCTTGAGAAAATGGTAACCCGTTTCCCGTCAAAGCAGGAGCCTTTGTTCAGTCTTCTTGATATTTACAGTCGTCAGGAGAAATATAACGATGTCATTTCTACGTTGAACCGTTTAGAGAAACGCTTGGGTAAGAATGAGCAGCTTTCTATGGAGAAATTCCGTATTTATCTTCAGATGAAAGATGATAAGAAGGCATTTCAGGAAATCGAAAGTCTGGTACAGGAATATCCGATGGATATGCGTTATCAGGTGATATTGGGAGATGTGTATCTTCAGAATGGAAAAAAGCAGGAAGCATACGATGCATATCAGAAGGTCCTGGCGGTAGAGCCTGACAATCCGATGGCTCTTTTTTCAATGGCTTCTTATTATGAACAGACCGGACAGAAAGAGTTGTATCAACAGCAGTTGGATACTTTATTGCTGAATAAGAAGGTGACTTCGGATACCAAAATCAGTGTTATGAGACAGGTGATTGTGGAAAATGAACAGTCGTCTGCCAAAGATAGCACTCAAGTGATTGCCTTGTTCGACCGGATGATGAAGCAGGATATAGATGATCCGCAGATTCCGATGCTTTATTCTCAATACCTGTTGTCGAAGAATATGGAACAAGAGGCTGTGCCGGTATTGGAGCAGGTGGTTGATCTGGACCCTACCAATAAGGCTGCCCGTTTGATGCTGGTTAATGCGGCGGTGAAAAAGGAAGACTACAAGCAAATTATCAAAGTCTGTGAACCCGGTATTGAAGCTACTCCGGATGCGTTGGCGCTTTATTATTATCTGGCTATTGCTTATCATCAGGCAGAACAGACGGATAGTGTATTGAGTGTTTGCAGCAGGGCATTGGAACACGTAACTGCTGATACCCAAAAAGAAGTCATTTCGGATTTCTATTCAATTATGGGGGATGTTTATCATACCAAGAAACAGATGGCGGAGGCATACGCTGCTTACGATTCGTCTTTGGTGTACAATCCTTCCAATATTGGTGCATTGAACAATTATGCTTATTATCTGTCTGTGGAACGTCGTGACTTGGACAAGGCGGAGGAGATGAGTTATAAAACGGTGAAAGCCGAACCTAATAATTCGACCTATCTCGATACTTATGCATGGATTCTTTTTGAAAAGGGAAATTATGCCGAAGCCCGTATCTATATTGATAATGCAATGAAGAACGACGGCGAGAAGAGCGATGTGATTGTGGAGCATTGCGGAGATATTTATTTTATGACCGGCGATGTGGAAGGTGCGTTGAAATATTGGAAGAAGGCACTGGAAATGGGTAGCGAGTCGAAAACGTTGAAACAGAAAATAGAGAAGAAGAAATATATTGCGGAATGAAAAGAATCATTTATCTACTGTTGTTGGTGGTAGTGGTGTTGGCCGGCTGTAAGAGTTCGAAGCACTTGGCAACTTCGGAAACTAAGACTTCAACAAAGGCTCCGACATCCAGTTACCTGGCTTCCAAGCTTCAGTTGACCATTCCCGGCAAGAAGGGAAGCATGTCTGTAGGGGGAACCATGAAGATGAAAACTCATGAGCGGGTACAAATCTCCTTATTGATGCCTATTCTGCGTACGGAAGTGGCACGTATAGAAGTTACTCCCGACGAAGTTTTATTGGTAGACAGGATGAATAAACGCTTTGTTCGTGCCACTAAAGCTGAATTGAAAAATGTATTGTCGAAGAATGTGGAGTTTTCCCGTTTGGAAAAGATATTGATGGATGCCTCTCTTCCTGGTGGAAAGACAGAACTGACAGGAAAAGATATAGGAATTCCTTCATTAGAAAAGGCTAAAGTCCAACTTTATGAGTTCTCCACACAAGAGTTTTCGATGACTCCGACGGAACTGACGTCCAAATACAACCAGATTCCTTTGGAAGAATTAGTAAAAATGCTGGTAGCTTTATTATGATGAAACGTTTCTTTGTTATTCTAATCAGTTGCCTGTGGTTGGCAGTTCCTCTTTTCGCTCAATCGAACAAGTTGATTCGTGAGCTGGAAAGTAAACGCGGTGCGCTGCAAAAGCAGATTGCCGAATCGGAATCTATATTGAAGGATACAAAGAAAGATGTGGGAAGCCAGTTGAATAGTCTGGCTGTGTTGACCGGACAGATTGAAGAGCGGAAACGCTATATCATGGCTATCAACAATGATGTGGAGGCTATCCAGCGTGAACTGACTTCATTGGAGCGCCAGTTGCACGGGCTGGAGAAGGATTTGAAAGATAAAAAGAAGAAATATGAAGCTTCTGTCCAGTACTTGTATAAGAATAAGTCGATAGAGGAGAAGCTCATGTTTATTTTTTCGGCAAAGAATCTGGGGCAGACTTATCGGCGTATGCGATATGTTCGTGAATATGCCACTTATCAACGTCTGCAAGGGGAAGAAATCCTAAAGAAACAGGAGCAGATACGCAAGAAGAAAGCGGAACGTCAGCAAGTGAAAGCCGCCAAAGAGAACCTGCTGCAAGAACGTGAGAGCGAAAAGGTGAAGTTGGAAGAGCAGGAAAAAGAGAAGCGTACGTTGGTGACTAATCTGCAAAAGAAGCAGAAAGGATTGCAGAATGAGATAAATAAAAAACGCAGGGAAGCCAATCAGCTGAATGCCCGCATCGATAAATTAATTGCAGAAGAAATAGAGCGTGCCCGTAAGCGTGCGCAGGAAGAGGCTCGTCGTGAAGCGGCTGCCCGTAAGAAAGAAGAAAGCAAGGAGGGAAAATCTGTTGCAACGGAAACGGCTGCTAAATCGAAACCTCTTGAGGCTTATACCATGAGTAAGGCGGATCGGGAATTGTCGGGTAACTTTGCCGCGAATCGCGGGAAATTGCCAATGCCTATATCCGGCGCTTATATTATCACCAGCCGTTACGGACAATATGCCGTAGAGGGTTTGCGCAACGTGAAACTGGATAACAAGGGTATTGATATTCAGGGAAAACCGGGTGCACAGGCACGTGCCATTTTTGATGGGAAGGTGGCGGCTGTGTTCCAATTGAACGGATTATTTAATGTCCTCATTCGTCATGGCAATTATATTTCTGTTTATTGCAATCTTTCTTCTGCATCCGTCAAAGCCGGTGACACGGTGAAGACGAAGCAATCCATCGGTCAGGTCTTTTCTGACGGTACGGATAATGGACGGACGGTATTGCACTTCCAGTTGCGTAGGGAGAAAGAAAAGTTGAATCCTGAACCTTGGCTGAACCGATAATTGAATAAAAAACACGTAGAATGAAGTTAACTAAAATACTAATATGCTTGCTGATCTTCTGGACCGGAACACTATCCGCGTCTCCTTATTTTTCGTTCAAGAAATATCAGGTAGAAGATGGATTGTCTCATAATACCGTGTGGTGCGCCCTTCAAGATAGTTATGGCTTTATCTGGTTGGGTACCAGTGACGGACTGAACCGTTATGACGGGCGGGGCAATAAAGTGTATCGGAATGTTCTCAACGAAAAGTTCTCATTAGAAAACAATTTTGTAGAAGCCTTGATAGAGGTGGACAAGAATCTCTGGGTTGGAACAAACTCCGGACTTTATATTTATGACCGGGATACCGATCGTTTCTCTTACTTTGATAAAACGACACAGTATAATGTGTATATCAGCAGTGAGATTAAAAAGATTATCAAGACGGAAAATGGTCTTATCTGGATTGCGACTTTGGGACAGGGATTTTTTATTTATGATCCGAAAACAGAGGTGTTGACTCAAAATAGTGTTCAGACATCTTTTGTATGGGACCTCTGTCAGAGTGCTGATCGGAAGAGGGTCTATATATCTTCCTTACAGGAAGGACTTTTGTGCTTTGACGAAAACGGCAAGTTTCTCCGGACGTATGAAATCTCATTGGATATAAATGCTTCCGATAGTTATAAAGTGAACTGTATTCAGAATATCGATGGAGAAATCTGGATTGGTGCGGGAAGTAATCTGTTGAGCCGTTTGGATGAACGAACCGAAGCTATAGACAATTACAGTGGTTCGGCGTTTAATTTCGGAGCTGTTCATTGTTTGTTGAAGTATACGGATAAAGAGCTGTTGGTAGGAACGGATAACGGGCTTTATCTGTTCGATCAAAATACAAACACATTTCAGCGGGCGGATAATCCCGCCGATCCGAGAAGTTTGAGCGACCAGACTATCAATGGAATGATGTGGGATGCCGAAGGGGCTCTTTGGGTGTTGACCAATTTGGGTGGGATCAACTATATGTCCAAGCAGACTAAACGTTTTGATTATTATTCGCCTGCCTATCTGTCCGGAGTGCCGGGAGCGGGGGAGGTCGTTGCTCCTTTCTGTGAGAATAAAGATGGGAATATCTGGATTGGAACTCAAAGCGGTTTGTATTTCTTCAATGTTGCCACCCGGGAACTTTCTCCTTATGCAATAGGAGGAGCTAAAAATCAAAAGTATGATATCCGTTCTTTAATGCTGGATGGCGACTATTTATGGATCGGTACTTATGCCGGAGGAATACGGGTTATCAATTTACGCACAGGGGCAGTGAAAGCCTATACTCATTCTCGTGGAATCCCCAATACGATTTGTAGCAACGATGTGTTGTGTATTTATAAAGGACGAAAAGGAGAAATTTATGTAGGAACGAGTTGGGGATTGTGTCGTTATGACGCTGCTCGAGATAACTTTATGACTATCACAAGTGTTGGTTCAATGGTTTCTGTTGTCGATATCTATGAGGATATGTACAATCATCTCTGGATTGCGACTTCCAATAGTGGTGTGTTTTCTTACAATACAATGAATGCTCATTGGAAACATTATCAGCATGAACGGGAAGATTCGACTACGATCACTAGTAATTCGGTCATTACTTTATTTGAAGATACGAAAGGAACCATGTGGTTTGGAACGAATGGGGGAGGACTGTGTTCTTTTGATGCTAAAGAGAAAAGATTCATTGAGTTTGATCCGCATAATACTTTATTACCTAACAAGGTTATTTATGCGATTGAGCAAGATCAGGGAG
>ERZ773155.3376-NODE-3376-length-10900-cov-3.850346_pt1 | contig 10900 bp, 9 predicted proteins | sample MGYA00511262_ERZ773155 | MGnify/ENA primary metagenome ERZ773155 (study PRJEB29015, sample SAMEA2737828) | human gut metagenome | biome: human gut; feature: human-associated habitat; material: faeces | place: China | collected 2012 ... | reverse complement strand
ATTACCATCAACTTTCCATAATGCCTTACCAATTGCGTTAATAGACAAAATATGAAAGTAAAGCTATCTACTAACAACATCATAAGATATGCAAAAACGTTATTTCATATAATTCTGTAAATATTTCAAATATGAAAGGGTCTGATCCGTCATCGAATTATGGGGTATGTAGATTTTATTTATTATAAAATCTTTATCTATCACAAATAGATATGGAATATCCATGCTTTCAATAGGAATTTTCAAAGATGCTATTTTAAAAAAGCGCCCTTTGATTCTATATAGTTTTAAGTCATCCAGAAAACATTGATCTTCGTAATCTGTCAAAAATATGACATTTTTCATATTTACTTTCTGCAATAATGACATCAGTGTATTTACACAAATCCCACAATTCGACTGAGATAGTCGCACTACTAAAGATGTATCAGATATAATATCCTTTAAATGACAAGCGCTTGTACCATCTTCATATATTATTTCATTTGAACATAGACGCAAACCATTATTTTGAAAATTCAATATAATATCTTCTTTTAACATATAATAAGCAGAGTTTCTTTTTTCTATCTGCTTTTCATATTCGCACTTTATATTTTTTAAGTATCTAAAATATATTTTTTCAGACTGTATTCTACGTCCAAATTGATAGACACTAACAATCAAGGTTAGTACAAATATGAAAAAGACTATGTATCGTTTATTCTTCAATAATATTATTTTTATATGGTAATTCGTAAATTATCAGAATAGGATTATCTTCATCATGCAAATTTTGATATATATTCTCGTAAACCGGATTGAGTTTGTCATCCGTTTTGTTCCTTTCTTTTTTTATGTCCATATACTGTTTAAACTGCATAGGTTGCATAATTTGTATTATTTGACTTGCATTATTAACGGGTAAATAATTAGGAGAACCACCTCTTAAAGGCGAATTTAAAATAAAGTAATAACCTTCTAATCGTTTTAACTGTTTATCATATATAAAGAGTCCTATATTCGTTTTGAACAACAAATAGTCACGATTCCCCACTACATTAGTAATGCTACATACATACTTATTCTCATCGCATATATTAAGAAAATCTTCAGCAGACATATTCTTTTCTAGTAATGATTTTGGTAAATGGTGCTCTTTAAAATCAATCACATATTTCTCATATATACCATTTCTATCTATAGAATATATACAACTTTCCAAAGGGCGTGTAAAATATACAGCATCACTTATTGTTAACCTATTTCCCACATCGAAAGATGTAAAATTTCCAGAAGAACCTGAATCAAAATAAGGTCTTTCATGCAAAGCCTCCTTTCTTAGAAAATCCATAGGATAGGTATAAGTTAAAATATAATCTACATCTTTCAGCCCTACCTTATAGCAATAAATACTATCACCGTTTACTATAAATTCACTATAATAGTCAGAATATGAGACTTCTTTCATCAACTTTCCTGCATTAGTATAATACATAACTTTATATGGCCGATCACATAGTAATACTATATTTTTTCTTTTTTGATCCACGGTAATATCACTAATCTGAATATACTCTCCGGGACCGCTACCTATATCATTAATTTGTCCCAAATACTTTCCTGAAGTACTATACATAAAAACTTTACCCAATGAGCGGTCAAGCATATAAAAAGTATCATCTATTACACATATTCTATCAATAGACCGGATTAAGGAAAAGTTATCATTACTTTCCAATGGTATTATTGAGGAGGCTTGAAAAAAGGCAGTATCAACCAAACTTGTTTTAATTTCATTCAATACTATAGGAATCCCACAGCCCTTTATAAGTGTTTTATCAGAAGAACAACTCGTACATGCAATTAGTACAAATTGAATAATTATTAATCTTACATTCATTAAACTAATATTTAAGTTTTTATAGATTCTCAATACATTCAAGCACCATATTTATCAACCTCACCAACATATTCAGGATTGCTACAGTAGAATCCGTTTGTACATTTTACTTCTCCAGATCCCGGACAAGATATTTCCGTTATTCGAGTCTTATATTTTGCGTAACAATTTTCATACAATTTAATGTACGAATATTCAAAATAATTTCTAGTCACTTTTTCCGCAGCAGTACTGCTTGAATCAGGGAAAGGGTCAGTAGGAAAATCATTTTCTCCCACATCCATAGAATCTTCTCCACTACCCAACGCATTAATTGAGGTCATAGCCAAATCGCATAAAACATTTGTATTTAATGCTATTTTCACATTTAATGTACTCACTACACATACAACTATTGCAAAAGCTATTATATTTAGTTTCTTTTTCATATTATCGTTTCATCGTTTATATTTTAATCAATTTATTTATTCCGTCTCTATCCTTTCAGCAGGATAAGGAACACTTACCTTTATTTTTTATTCTTATGTCTATGCATCTCCTTCCTTTTTAGGCTGTATTCAGAACGGACGATGCGCCTTGCCAAGAACAGTAATTGTCCATTCTTCCTTCTCAACCAGTTTACCAATTATATAATTTATCGGGAATACTCAAATCTAAACTAACCCACCCCGATTTTCCAGAACTAATAAAAAAAGCCAAAGGATCATCATCCATGGCATCCCTTTCCTGACATTATTTGACTTCCATCATTTACCAAATACAAATTATACAATATAATAGTAAGTAGTAATGCCATAAAAATACCTTTTTTCATAATATATTATATTTTTCAAATAAACTACGGTAAAGGTAAGTAAGTGGGGCATTAAATCCAAAAGAAACATCTTACATCTTCTTACATCTGCTAATAAAAGTAGAAATAAAAGAATTTAAGATTTATATCTCGCTGATTTTCAATTGGTAACTCCCCACAGACTCTATTTCGATGGATATAGAAGGAAAATGTCTCAAGAAACCTCGTAATCGATTTAAAACCTGATATATCCTATTGTCATAATTACCATCAACTTTCCATAATGCCTTACCAATTGCGTTAATAGACAAAATATGATTGTCTGCCTGCATAAAAAGTTCTAATAACTTGGCTGACTGATTTGTTAAGGATACATTCTTTTCCCCCTCGCTCATTATTCTTTTCTCTGCATCAAAATAGACATCACCACCTAAATGATATAATCTAGCAGTAGTAGTCTCCACTTCTTTCACCAATACTTCTTTCTCGATTATTATTTTTTCTGGATTCATTTTCCTTCGGATAATAGCTGTTATCTTGTATATAGTAAAAATAAAAAAAATATAAAGCAAGATGTAAACTATCCCTGCAAACTCCAACACTTGCGAAAAAGAGTATTGAAGATAAAGCAGACATTCCATTTCACAACGATAACCGATCGTGCAAACCCAGAAGGGTTGTAGATTCTGCCACCATTCACTATCTGATGTTAACAAGGAAGTTGTTTTCTCATCCCAATCTGTTGAAAACATACATATACCAGTACGGCATACTAGATTTTTCTTTTTTAGAAAGTTCTGCCAATTGCAATTTAAAGAATCAAGACTGAGTGAATAGTCTTTAAAAGCACACGAATGTATTATCCGCACGTCAGAATTCATTGTCACATTCTTCCAATGTTTCTCCTGATCAATCTTATACTTCCTCTCACCTGACTCATCATACCAATAAATATATTCAGGAACATCATCCTTTCTCAGTATATCTCCGCCATTAAAGCCAACAGTCAATTTCACATCAGGTATCCGCCTATATGCTTCACTATTAACAGCTTCCACGAAAGCCTCTTTAGCCATCTGTTCAATAGTACTCTGCCTATACTTATAATAATAGTAACTACCAAGCAGAAACAATGCAACTGTAACAGATATAAATAATATTTTATATTTTATTTTCATCGTTTTTATCAAGATAAAGAGTAACAATTCAACTATATCGAAATTTTACTATGGGCTGATCATTATTTACATCCGTCGCCATTATTGTTTTAGTAGCTTCGTCCACCCAAATTCCATATATATAATGGTCCAGTACATATTTGCATAGTGGTTCTCCTTTCAAACTAAATACATAAATGTACTTTCCACCGTCAGGAAGTCTACCGTTTTGTTTCGCTATCTCCTTGAAAGTCGTTCCATGAAATACTGCATAAATGGCACTATCAGTTACCTGTACATCACTAAAACCCATAATTCCAGCTGGTACACCATATCCGGCAGATATTTCAAAGTCCGGTTCACCATGCTCACCAATATGTATCACATGTGTACTATCCTTTAAGTTATAAACCTCGACTACTTCCCCTAATTGAGTAACAGTCGCAAGAATACCATTATGAGGATTATAATCTAGAAAACTACGCCACGCTTGAGCCAACGCCGGGCGGGCATGCTGTAAAGCATCCTCATTCACAGTTGGTATATTCCCTAGCCTCTCGAAAAGTTTTCCTTTACGATTTACCATGCACAGACGACTATCCCCCGAATAGTCAGGAATAATAAATGTAGTATCATTAAACACCGTAAAATCAAGTACCCGAAGGACAGCTTCATCCAATGCTACTGTTTCCTCACGAAGTAGTGAGTCACCGGATAATGAAAAATCGAACTTAGTTAATTCGCTTTTATTAGCGTCTAATGTCCATACATCTTCGTTATAAAACCGAAGATTTTCCATTGATAGCATTCCCGTAGGTGAATCACTATGTATTCCGAAAGAAGATAGATAGTGAAAATCAGGATATTGAAAAAGATGTCCATAATTATCAAAACCATGCAAATCCATTACAATGACTTTATCTCCTTCCACTCGTATCCGAAAGGGATAACGAAACAAGACTGTATCGAGTTCTATGATTTCTCCTTTTAACTCTTCCACTTGTAGAAATTCAGAATAGAGAAATACATTGTCTCCATACTTCGTATGCTTTGTACCACAAGATAGGAAAATTAAAAGGAAAAATAGGAAACCAATACTATTTTTTAGGTCCGTAATCCACACTGATATACTCCACCTAGATACCTTCATAGGTACAATCATGCCATTTTGTTTTCTCATTAATCTCATCACGTGACTTATTTATCTGTTTGAATAGCGCAAAGGTAATAATTTGCAAAAACCAACGGACGATATTAAAAACTATTTTTAGCCATTCATACCTCTTTTTCCATGTACATCCAAGCAAACTACTTATCTTAATATTTCATTATCCAGCAATCGGCATTATTCCCCAACTGGGAAACTTCATCATTTCAAATAATATTTCAATATTACAGGATTATCGTCTTCTTTCAGCGTCTCCATTTTATGAATTTCTTGTGGTGACATCAAATTACGATCCATATATTGAGACAACTCATCCTGTTGGCAAATAGCAAGTGAAACATCCTGCGAGATTTCATTTACTCCGACCCTGCCAATGGCATACTTTATTTCTGTATCAACAGAGTGACGCTATCGCATACAAATAGCAACGGTATAGAGACCGGATAGCTACGCTATTCCGACCCTATACCGTCGCTATATAAAACCCAATATAATTGTGTTGATTTCTAGTCTCAGCGCTGTGTAGGCAGGGTAAATTCCTGCGAATCGCAAATTATTCCGTTCTCATCCGCCACCGCTACACGAAATGTTACCTCACCGTCTTTCAGTTTCTCGCCTGCATGAATGGAAGCGGTGTAACGAATACCTTCCCCCGGAAGGATTTCCTCTATCATCACAGAAGGAGAAATGCCGAGATGCTTCACCTTGCCCACTGTTTCTACCAAGGGGACAATATTATAGACAGGGTTCCGTCCTTCATTCATAATCTCAAAGATGATCTTGCTATTCTCTCCCGCATCAATCACATGACTACGGTTATCATCAATAAAACGAATCCTGCGCAGTTTCAGCTGGGTAAGAGGTCGCTGCACCTGTGGCTGTTTCTTATATTTCCGGACACGAACTTCCCGTACTTCAGGAATATACGCATCCTCCTCTATCTGCTCTTGTCTCGGTGCCGTCAATGCGTTTCCAATAGCCGCACCGGCAATGGTTCCTACGATATTTCCAATAGCAGAGCCACGATAACCGCCCCTCCAGCCATGATTATTATCTCCGATAAGCCCTCCTATCGAGCCGCCCAGACTTCCTCCGATAGAAGCGCCTGCCATGATAGCTCCCGGATTTCCCATACGCCCCGATGCACACCCGCTCAAAATCAAAGCGGAAAGCAAAATTACTGTTATTTGTTTCTTCATGACCTTCTCTATTTAGTGTGTTACTATTTATTTTATCACTTTAAAACGGGCAAAACGCAATAATAGTTGTTTGTCACCCGCATTTTTGAAATGAATGGTTGCTTTCGCATTATCTCCCGTTCCTTCCACTTTCATCACTTCACCCAGTCCGAAACGTTCGTGCTCTATCATCTGTCCGGCACGTACTCCCGTCACCGACGCAGCATTCGAAGCTGCCGACTGTGCACTACTGCTTCCACTCACCGCACTCACTTTTTTCAGGTTTCTCGGCACACTGGGGGCTATAATCTGTGCTTTCGGACGTGCACGCTGTTCGGAAGAACTACTTCCGAAAGAAGCACGCGACGGAGAAGCGGAACGAGTGAAGCCTCCCTCAATCTCCCTGCGGAAACGCCCTGCGCCTTCATCAACCGAACAAGGTATTTTCATTTGATAAGGTAAACGTAGATATTTCTCATCAATATCATGCAAAAAGCGACTAGGACTGCCAAACTCCATTTTCCCGTAACGATAGCGACTTTTGGCATAAGACAAAAAACAACGTTCTTCCGCACGAGTAATGGCTACATAAAGCAGTCGTCGCTCTTCTTCTAATGCACGTTGAGAATCAATCACCATGATACTAGGAAAAAGATTTTCTTCCAAACCAACGACAAATACATTCTTAAATTCCAACCCTTTAGCAGAATGAATGGTCATTAATGTTACCTTTTCTTCATCATCTGCTTTATCAGAATCTTGGTCTGTATACAATGTTACTTCCGAAAGAAAATCAACCAAAGATACATCTGCATTTCCTTCTTCTTGTTTGGATATACAAAAAGCATTTATTCCATTCACAAACTCTTCTATATTTTCCTTACGACTCAGCCCCTCAGAAGAATTATCTTGGCAAACCTCATTCATAATACCCGACCGACGAATAATATCTAGACCTATTTCATAAGCATTTTTATTAATATCATCAGCAATGAAACTTTCTATCAGTTCACGGAAACCTTGCATCTTGGCGTATGTACCTTTATTAACATCTAATCCATAGATAAAAGGATTACATAGCACAGTCCACAAACTGACTCCATTATTTGCGGATACATCTATTATTTTATCGATTGTAGTCTTACCAATGCCACGAGTTGGATAATTAATAGTCCGTTTGAATGCTTCCTCATCATCAGGATTTACCACTAACCGAAAATATGATATTACATCTTTAATCTCTTTACGCTGATAAAAAGACAAACCTCCATAAATTTTATAAGGTATACCACGTTTCCGTAAAGCTTCTTCAAAAATTCGACTTTGCGCATTAGTGCGATATAAAATAGCAAAGTCATTATACTCACAATCATTTTTGCGACGCAATTCAATAATCTTGTTTACTACAATTTCACCTTCTTCCACATCGCTATAAGCCTCAAATACATCAATAGGTTCTCCTTTATCCTCTTTTGCAGAAACAACCTTTTTAGGAATTTGTTGTCTATTTTTCTCTATAAGACTATTGGCCGCATCAACAATCGTTTTTCTAGAACGATAGTTTTTCTCAAGTTTAAACTCTCTTTCTTTCCCTGATGTCCAATCAAAGACTTTTGCATTAGAGTATTTTTTAGTAAAAGAAAGTATATTATCGATATCCGCACCACGAAATGAATAAATACTCTGCGCATCATCTCCCACCACACAAATCCGTCTTGGCAACACTGTTTCGTCCCGCATCTTATAAGTATTTTTATTTTCGTTCAGGTTTTGCATCAATTGACGTACAATTTCATCTTGTACTTTATTTGTATCCTGATACTCATCCACCAAGACATAACGAAATTGGTCTTGATAACGAGCTAATATTTCTGGAAAATCACGAAAAAGAATATAAGTATATACCAGTAAATCATCAAAATCCATGACATTCGCCAATCTACATCGTTCCCAATAATGAGCATATATTTCTCGAATCATGGGCATCTTGACAGCCCTATCACTTTCATACACTTCCTTATCGGCGGCATATCTTGTAGGAGAAAGCAAATGATTCTTCGCATTAGAAATACGTGCTTGCACTATTCCCGGTCTATAAATCTTCTCGTCCAGTTTCATTTCTTTGATGATAGAATGAATCATACTCTTACTATCTGTTGTATCATAAATAGTAAATTGTGAAGTAAATCCAATATATTGTGCTTCAGTACGAAGAATGCGGGAGAAAATAGAATGAAATGTACCCATCCATAAATAACGTGCCCGCTCCATGCCTACCTGTTGGGCAATACGTTCCTTCATCTCACGCGCCGCCTTATTAGTAAAGGTCAATGCAAGGATGTTCCACGGATTATAATCGTTCTCCAGCAAATAGGAAATTTTATAAGTCAACACGCGCGTCTTTCCCGAACCTGCGCCAGCTATCACTAACGACGGTCCATCAATATAAGTCACAGCTTCATACTGACTTTCATTCAATTCATCTTTATAATTGGTATTCATAACAGCATTATAAAAACTATGAGGATTTTTAACAAACCCTTGGCGTTCAATTTTGTTCTCAATACAAAAGTATAATATTCATTTGAGAATGAAGGTATTTTTATGATTTTTCATCACTAACTATTTTAACCTAACCCCCAAAAGCAATGAAAAGAGGTATATTTTTATCAATTATCTTAGGCTTGTGCCTGATTACCTGCATTCCGCAGGTCATGGCGCAAAAACAAAGCCGCATGGAAAAGTTGCTCAGGTATCTGAACGACAACGACGCCGACAAATGGCAGAAGAACCGCGAAAAGCTGGATGATGAGACGCAAACTTATTACTCTGAAGAACTGGCACTACTGGATGTGCTCCACCAACTATGGAATGAACATAGCGAACAGGCTGCCACAAACTATTTCGGATGTTACGGGAAAGCTTTCCAAGGAAATTTTTCCACGATTTGTGACGAAGAAAAAATACAGCTTTCCGATGTACGGAACAGAGCTGAACAGTCGATTATCTACATCCTGGAAGGCTCGAAGGACAAGATTCCTTTCAGCCGGGCAGTGATAGACAGCATTCGCTCAACTGATTATCCGGCCGACTCCGTAATGCTGCAAAGGCTACGGGATATTCGCGAACTGGCATTATTGGAAGGTATGCTAAAAACACCCACGCCCGGCACTTATCAGACGTATCTCGCAGAATATCCAAACGGAAAGTTCATCGCACAAGTCAACGCTGCCGAAAACAAACGGCTCTATCAACTTGTGGAAAAAGATCCTTCTTCCGGAAATTTCAAAGCATTCTTCGACAATGCCGATATGCAGAAATTTTTCAAGGATAAAGACAGTCGTCCTTATCTTGCGGAGGTACGTTCGCTTTACGACAATTTCCTGTTCCAGCACATCGACAGTCTCCAAAAAGAAGGGAATGCCACTGCGATCCGCCAAATTATCGACGACTACAAGCATACGCCGTACCTGACTGCCGCCGCCCGTACTCATCTGGATGATTTGGAGTACTTGAGCGAGAAAGCTGATTTTGAACTGTTGAAACCGGCTATTGTCAATTCTGAGTCTTTGAGTTTACTGAAAGATTTTCTCTGTACACATCATTACAAAGAATTCCGTGACCAGGCAAATGCACTACGTAACCCATTCGTCTTGCAAGCCATTCTCGCCACTCCTACTTCTGTAAAATATTACAATCAGGGAAGGTTGATAAAGTCCGTAGAAAATGATAGTACGGGAAATATCTCAACCACTTATACATACAATGAGAAAGGACAGCTCACCTCTATGCTTTCAATCACCGAAAAAAACGGGCAAATAAGTAACGAGATACAAACGAACAGACTGTACGATCCGCAAGGGCACTGCATCTTTGAGGTGAAGACGAATCCGAAAACCAAAACGGACATTTACCGGCAAACACGCCGCATTGGTGCCGACGGAAGCATAGAAAGCGACTCGCTGAAATATACGGACGGAAGATTCGCTGTCAGCACCTACAACAAGCAGGGACAACTGACAGAAACCAAGGAATACAACAAGAACGGGGAACTTCAGGCATATAAGGCCAATAAATATGACGAAAAAGGACGGCTGACGGAATCACAACACCAAAATCTGCTGTTCGCTAACGTACCGGATCAAATTCTTTCTCAAAAAGAATCGTATGAATATGACAAATACGGTTACCTGACCCGGATAGTTTACCAACGCATAACGGGCAATAACCAGAAAACTTCCGGTTACCTGACTTGCCTGTACGATGATTATGGTAACCGGATTGACGGTAACTCCTATTACGAATATGATAATACAGGACAATGGATCTATCGCGCAGACCGCGACAATCCGAAGGAAACAGAGCGTGTACAGTACATTTACAAATAAAATGAGATGTAGTGAACCTTTTCCGCCAACCTGCTGTTATTATAGTATAACAAGCCAATTAAAACTTGTAACATTATGAATACTATATTAATGTCTTTAATTATGATGACCATGACTTACGAAATGCCTAAACTTCCTTACGCAAACAATGCGTTGGAACCTGTAATCAGTCAGCAAACAATAGATTTCCATTACGGAAAACATCTACAAACGTATGTAAATAATCTGAATAGCCTCGTGCCCGGAACAGAATATGAAGGTAAAACGGTAGAAGAAATCGTTGCAGCCGCACCGGATGGAGCTATATTCAATAACGCCGGACAAGTATTGAACC
>ERZ773155.3375-NODE-3375-length-10901-cov-5.967453_pt1 | contig 10901 bp, 8 predicted proteins | sample MGYA00511262_ERZ773155 | MGnify/ENA primary metagenome ERZ773155 (study PRJEB29015, sample SAMEA2737828) | human gut metagenome | biome: human gut; feature: human-associated habitat; material: faeces | place: China | collected 2012 ... | reverse complement strand
AGCTGGCGTGGGGCATGGCGAAAGAGCTGGAGGCAGATGGGCTCTACTCCTTCGAGCGGGAGGAAGAAGAACGCATCTGCCATCCGGCGGAACAGGAGGACTAAATGGCGAAATAACGTGCAAATGGCGAAGGCAACATTCGCAAACGCGCAGACGGGCACTGGAACCAAAATCTGTGAAGAAAAGCATTTGAAATTCCGATTTTCCTCTGCTATAATAGGCGTACAGCGTGTGGCGTTTCTGCGTAAATCCAGTTGCAGAGCAACCACGCGCCTTTTTTTGCGGAATCGGGTGAGAAATGGCAAGATGAGCGAAAACTTCATAGGCAAATCGTGTGGCAGAAATGCGTAAGTCCGGATGTTCTGGGACTTACGCATTTCTTATTTTTTTGAAAGAAAGGTGATTTTTTTGGAAACCGGAAATCAGTTCTTGGGGACGGAGCGCGTGAGCAAGCTCATGCGGCAGTACGCCATCCCCTGCATCATCTCGCTACTGGTGGGCGCACTTTACAACATCGTTGACCAGATCTTTATCGCCAACGCCAGCTACCTTGGCTCTTACGGCAACGCCGCCAATACGGTGGTATTCCCGCTGACGGTGGTAGCGCTGGCCATCGCTGTCATGGTGGGCGACGGTTGCTGCGCCTTTGTCAGCATGGCGCTGGGCAGAAATGAGGTGGACAAGGCCAAGCGCAGTGTCGGCAACGCGGTGGTGTTAAGCGTCGCCAGCAGTCTTGTCCTGACTGCGGTATATCTCATGTTCGCAAACACTATCATCGCCATGTTTGGCGGCACGGTGAATGAGGAGACCTTCCACCACTCGCAGGAATACTTCTTCTATATCACGCTGGGCATCTCGTTCTATATGTTCGGGCAGGCCATGAATCCCATCATCCGTGCCGACGGCAATCCCAAGTTCGCCATGATCTCTACATTGGCAGGCGCTGTTATCAACATCATCCTCGACCCTATTTTCATCTTCGTCTTCAAATGGGGCATGATGGGCGCGGCGGTTGCCACGGTCATCGGTCAGGTGGCAACGGCGTTTCTTGCTGTGTGGTATCTGCTGCACATGAAGATCATCAAGCCCACCTCCGGCGACTATGCCCTGCGAGGGAACGTCTGCGGACGGATGCTGACGCTGGGCATCACCAGCTTCCTCTCCCAGATCAGCCTCGTGGCGGCTATGGCGGCCATCAACAATATGCTCCGCAAATACGGCGCGCTGGACGCTGTGTTCGGGCAGGAGCAGTACGCGCAGATCCCCATGGCGGTTGTGGGTATCGTGATGAAGTTCTTCCAGATCGTCATTTCCATCGTAGTGGGCATGGCGGCAGGCTGCATCCCCATCGTGGGCTATAACATGGGTGCGGAGAAAAAGCTCCGTGTGCGGGAGCTGTTCACCAAGCTGCTGGTGGCCGAGGCGCTGGTGGGCGCGGTGGCGCTTGTGCTGGCAGAGGGCTTTCCTCGTCAGCTCATCGCCATTTTCGGTGCGGACAACGAGAGCAACTACTACACCGATTTCGCCATTAAAGCCTTCCGCACCTATCTCTGCATGATGATCCTCGCCTGCGTCAACAAGGCGTGCTTTATCTTCTTGCAGGCGGTGGGTAAGGCGCTGGCCTCCACGCTGCTGTCCATGTTCCGCGAGGTGGTGTTCGGCGTTGGCTTTGCCCTGCTGCTGCCGGTGTTCTTTGGCTTGGACGGCGTGCTGTATTCCATGCCGGTGTCGGATATTCTGACCTTTATCATCTCGGCGATTATCATCATGAAAACCTATCGGGAATTGAATGTGGAAGGAGTGCAGAACGCATGAAAAACAGAGTCATTACCATCAGCCGCGAGTTTGGCAGCGGCGGACGCACCATCGGCAAAAAGGTGGCGGAAAAGCTGGGCATCCCCTGCTATGATGCGGAGATCATTGAGAAGATGGCAAAGGAGACCGGCTTCGCACCGGACTATGTGAAGGAGGCGGGAGAGTACGCTCCCGGCAGCTTCCTGTCCTCGGCCTTTTCCAACCGGATGTTCGGCCCCACCAACGAGGACATTCTCTGGGAGCATCAGTACAAGGTTATCACGGACCTTGCCGCAAAAGGCCCTTGCGTCATTGTGGGACGCTGTGCGGACTACATTTTGCAGGACACGGCGGACTGCCTGAAGGTCTTTATCCATGCAGATCTGGCGTTCCGTGTCAAGCGCATCGTGGAGGTCTACGGTGAGCGGGAGCAGTCCCCGGAGGAGCGTCTGCGGGATAAGGACAAGCGCCGCGCCGCGTATCATCGCTTCTACACCAACATGAAGTGGGGCCACGCCCAGAACTACCACCTGACGCTGGACAGCGGCGTGCTGGGCATCGACAAGTGCATGGACATCATCGCGCAGCTGTATTGAATTGTTTACGAATCGCGCCGCATACCGTTCCTCCGCTACCTCCCACGGAACCAGCACCGCCAGTTTCACCCAATCGTTTGCTGGGTCCAGTTTCCCATACGGAAAGATGAAATCTTCCATCCGAAGCTACCTGTTGTCCTTATACATCCACTCCGCCCCCCTATAAGTGCATGCTCTTTCCTTACCGTTCCACAATTCCCTTGCACCTATTCTACCATATTTCATCTCATATTGCTGGTCTTCCAAGCGGTTTGAGGTTATGAAGCAGGCCCTAGATAAAGTGCCTGTACCTCAAAGATAGAATTTGAAAACTCAAAAAGGTCCTTTTCATATTCGCAGGCAAGCACATAGTCCGGTACATTATGCGAAGAGAAAAATTTCAGGAACAGTTCTGGGTCCCAGCCGGGGGTACGTATGTGGCACTTAAAGCAGATATAATTTCCTCCCGGAACCACTAGCACATGAGGAGAGGGCTCCTCCGGCTTCCTGCGGAGCATAAAACCCAGCTGCAGTGGGCAAAAGTGCTTGCTGGCTACTGTGTTGAATTTTATTCGATAAATATGCCATAAATAGCAGTCCAGCTTCTGAAAGTCTGGACGGTTTTTTATTTCGTTGAACCGCAAGTATGCGTCGGTCTCGTTCCCATCTTCCACATTGCAGACTAGGATATAACGTTCATTGAAATGCTTAAAGTAAGGAATACACAGCGGCGGAGCGAGATTATCCTCATTAAAATAGGAGATATACCACTCAATGTTTTCACATCTTTCCCGTAACCGCTCCATCTCATCATGCAGGGATTGCTGAATCTCGTTGAGCTTGCTCCGCAGGACAGACAAGTCGCCAGCTTCGAAGACCTCTTTGATATCCGAGAGGGACAGCCCGAGATTTTGTAGATATCGAATCCGGTTGATTATCTGTAGGTGATCATAGGAATAATAGCGGTAGTTGGTCATGGGATTGATATATGTCGGAATCAGCAGGCCGAGCTTGTCATAATAGCGGAGTGTCTGTATAGAGACGCCGGTTAAAGACGCCATCTTACCAATTGTAAACAGTTGGTCCATAAATACCTCCAGCCGGTTAAATACTATACGAAAACAGGGGATATGGTCGATATGACCGCCGCATAGGCTTTGTATGGCTTTAGTATATCACCTATAAGCAAGCGCTTCAAGAAAAAGCCTTTTGTAAATATAGAGTTGAGCAGAGCTTACAAAGATATTCTAAAAAACACAGTATATGTTGCACAAAAATAAAGCGACGCAGGGTGTCTGCCCCGATGGTTATTTGCGGCGATGTAGCGGGAAAATTTATGAAATTCGTTAAAACAAATATATGATGCCAAATATAATTGTGCAAAAGAGAAAGAAAACAGCTGTTGACCCTCTCGCCGCAATAGGCATTATGATAATAATACCGTTACAAAAGCGCGCTTGGGGCGGAGTGGTCCGGTATTTGGACACAGGCTCTTGAGCGAAGCGGTCTTTTGGCTTTTCGATATGTCCGCCCTGGTATCAGCGGGCGTATCTGAGCATTTCCTCTAGAGCCGCCGTCCGGCGAGAACAGGGGAAGGAATACGGCGGGATAAGCCGGCTGTCCTGCGGTATGGCTCTAGCAGATTGAGGTAGGTAAAAAGACAGTATCTGGGAAAAGAGAAAGGTGGTTTAAAACGATGCAGGAAGTGGTTCAGAAAATCGGCGGCATACTTTGGGGAAACCTATTTATGTACACCATCATGGCAATTGGTCTCTACATCACCGTCCGCAGCGGATTTTTCAGCTTCACAAAATTCGGACACATTTTTAAAAACACCCTGGGCACGCTGAAATCCAGCAAAGAGGGCAGTGAGCACCAAAAGGGCACCATCTCCTCCTTCGAGGCCCTGTGCGTAGCGGTAGGCGGCTGCGTCGGCGTGGCCAACATCAGCGGCGTGGCAGCGGCCATCGCGGTAGGCGGCCCCGGCGCGCTGTTCTGGCTGTGGGTCTGGGCCTTCTTCGGAATGACCCTGAAATGCGCCGAGGTCTCCCTGGGCTGTTACTACCGTTCCAAAAATGAGAAGGGCGAGTTCTTCGGCGGTCCCTCCTACTACATCCAAAAGGGCATGGCCAAGGTGCGGGGCTGGAAAATCGGAAACGTCCTGGCCTGGCTGTACGGCATCGCCTTTTGCTCCCAGTTCATTCTGGGCAGCCAGCCCTTCGCGGTGTCCGAGTCCCTTCAGACCTCCTTTGGCATTCCTCAGATGGCCACGGTCATCTGCTACAGCGTCATACTGTTCTTCGTCGTCTTCAAGGGCGTTTCCAGACTGGCGAAAATCTTCGCCCGGGCGGTCCCCTTCATGTGCGCCGCCTATGTGTTCATGGGAGTCATCATCATCCTCCTGAACATCCGGGAGGTTCCTGGCGCCTTTGCCCTGATTTTCAAGTCCGCCTTCACCGGGACGGCGGCGGTGGGCGGCTTTGCCGGTGCCTCCGTCAAAATCGCCATGCAGAAGGGCCTGTCCCGCAGCGTGAACTCCAACGAGGCCGGGCAGGGCTCCTCCCCCATGATTCACTCCTCGGCGGACACGGTGCATCCTATCCGCCAGGGCCTGTGGGGCTCTATGGAGGTCTTCGTCGACACCATGGTCGTGTGCACGGTGACGGCTCTGTCCATCCTGGTCACGGGTGTCTGGGACTCCGGACTGACCTCCGTGACCCTGTCCACGGCCGCCTTTGAATCCACTTACGGGAGACTGGGCGTGGTGTTCATCGGCCTGATGATGTTCCTGTTCGCCATCACCTCCACCGGCGGCTGGTTCACCTATTATATTTCCCTGATTAACCACGGCTTCGAGAAGAACCCTAAGGTGCGGGATGCCATCCTCGGCGTCTTCAAATGCATCTTCCCCCTGATGCCTACGCTGTTCGTCGGCATGCTGGTGTATACCGGTTTCGGTGCCAACATGATGTGGGACATCATGGATGTGGTCTGCGTGCTGCCGGTCTACGTTAATATCATCTGCGTACTGCTACTCAGCGGCGATTATTTCAAGCTGTTGAAGGATTATAAAGCCCGTTATATGGGCATTGGTAGCATTGAGCCTAATTTCAAATATTTCTATGACACCGAGCCTAACGAGGCGGCTAAACAGCATGATGCTAAACTGCTGAAACATTGATACCTATCAAATCATGAAAGGAGAACTATTATGAACACACAATATTCAGTGGCTTCCGAACTGCTTTACAAAGGCGAATCTATTCCTGGCCTGGAGTTTTCGCCCGAGGCGATGCCCCTCTTCGAGACCACCGCGTTTACCTGGAAGACTCTGTCTGAGGCCAAGGAGGCCTACGGAAAAATCGCCTCCGGCCAGGACTTCACCTACATCCGCACCTGCAACCCCAACCGTCAAGCCCTGGCGGAGGTCATTTCTTACTTGGAAAACGGCGAAAAGTCTATCATCTGCTCCTCCGGCATGGGCGCTATCACCAGCACCCTGCTGACCTTCCTGAAGCCCGGAGACCATGTTGTCTACGGCTCCTGCTGCTACGGTGAGACGCTGGACGTCATGCAGAAGCTTCTGACAAAATTTGGTGTGGAGACCACCTCCGTCAGCTTCAATAACATGGCCGATGTGGAGGCCGCCGTCCGACCGAACACCGCCGTCATTTACTGCGAAGTCGCCGCGAATCCTTGTATGGATCTGGCGGACATTCCCGCATGTGCGGAGCTGGCCCATAAAAATGGCGCCATGCTGATTGTCGACAACACCTTCACCACGCCGCTGGCAATCCGTCCCCTGGACTTTGGTGCGGACATCGTCATCAACAGTATGACAAAATTTATCAACGGACACAGCGACGCGCTGGGCGGCTCTGTTACCGCCTCCGGCGAGCTGATTGACCAAATCACGCCTGTCAGCATGTACTGTGGCACACCCGGTGACCCGTTTGCCTCCTGGATGATTCTGCGGGGTATCCACACCATCGGCCTGCGGGTCCCCAAACAGATGTCCAACGCTGCCAAGCTGGCTGCCGCTCTGGAGAAGGACCCCCATGTCACTAAGGTAAATCATCCCTCTCTGGAGAGTTTCCCCCAGCATGAGTTGGCAACCCGCCTGTTTAAGGGCGACCAGATGAGCGCCATGATGAGCATTATTGTCCCGGAGGACCTGGATAAGATGGACAAGTTCCTGGGCAAACTGCACTTCGCCCACTATGTTCCTTCTCTGGGCGGCGTGCGCACAGCATTGCAGCATCCTTGCACATCTTCTCACGGTCATACCCCCGATGCGGAACGCCGCAAAATCGGCATCACCCCCGGCATGATCCGCATCTCTGTGGGCATTGAGGAGCCGGAAGATCTCATCGCCGACTTTACCGAGGCGCTGAAAGAGTTCGACTGACCGGCGGGTTTATCCCTTTAGATTAGTAAAGGAGGATTGTCCGTGAAAGAAGCAGTTGTATTTGGAGGCGTGCAGGCGCTCCCTGGGGAGAAGCGGCAGGGCTATGCCCCCATTCTGGGCAGCGGGCATACTATGCCTATCACAGTGATCAACGGCAGAAAAGAAGGCAAAACGGTTCTGATTACCAGCGGCGTGCACGGCGGGGAATATCCCTGCATCCAAACGGCACTGGAACTGGCGGCTGAACTGGACCCTGGGAAAGTATCCGGGCAGATTGTGCTGGTCCATCCGGTCTGCGTTAGTTCCTTTATGACGCGTACTTCCTATTATACTCCGGAAGACGGAAAGAATATCAACCGTGCCTTTCCGGGAGACGCTACTGGGACATTGGCGGAGCAAATCGCCTATGTGCTGACCCACGAGTTTCAGGACCGCGCAGACCTCTACTTTGACCTCCACGGGGGAGATCTTCAGGAGTCCCTGCCGGTGCAAGTGTACTACCCCTACTTCCCCGAGGTGCCTGACGCCTCTGTGGCGGAGACCTGCAGAAGCATGGCGGACCTGGTAGCGGCCCGCTTCAAGGTTAAGGCGCCCATTGCGTCCACTGCGGCGGTATCCGCCGCAGTCCGAGGTGTGCCCAGCTTGATGATTGAGCTCGGGGGACGCGGGCTCTGGTCCAGAGAGGATGTGGATGCTTATAAGCGCATTATGACAAACCTGCTGCGTTATGCCGGCTGTATTCCCGGCAATCCTGTGCTCCCGGAAACGCCGGCGGAGGAGCTGTTTGGCGCGTTCACCCCGAACTCCCCGGCGGACGGTGCCTGGTATCCCACGGTCGGCCTGGGCGACGAGGTTGCCCAGGGCCAAAAGGTCGGCGAGGTCCGGGACTTGCTGGGACAGACGATTCAGGAAATTTATTCAGAAGTGGATGGAAAGGTGGTATATCTGATTGTCTCCCTGGCGGTACGCGCCAGTGAGCCGCTGCTTTCCATCGGACTTTCCCAAAAGAATTGAAGGGAGGACCTAGTTTTGCTGGGCAAATGCGATTTGACGCACAGCTTGGATACAGATTTGATTCACGCCGGAGCGTATTGTGATACGGAGCTCACCCGATACCCGGAGTCCATGCCGATTTATATGACCACAGTCTTCAATGTCACCGATCTGGATGATGCCTATCACATGATCGAGGACAAGGGATTCATCTACAACCGGACCAGCAACCCGAACCGCACGGCGCTGGGTAAAATCGTCAGCCGCCTGGAGGGCGGCGAGGATACACTGGTGTGTTCCTCCGGCATGGCTGCGATTTCCACCGCCCTGCTCTCCACTTTGAGCGCAGGAGATCATATCCTTTCCGACCACACGCTGTACGGAGAAACCTTCGACCTGTTCAACCTGCTGTTCTCTCGCTACGGGGTGGAAAATACCTGCATTGATATCAACGATATGGAGCAGGTCCGGGCCAATATCCGCCCTAATACCAAAGTGATTTACACGGAAAGCGCGTCCAATCCTACGATTATGGTCCCGGACGTGGATGCCTTGTCCAATGCGGCTCATGAGAATGGAGCGCTGCTGTTTGTAGATAACACCTTCATGACCGCCTACGGGTTCCGCCCGCTGGAGCACGGCGCGGATGTTGTTATCAACAGCCTGACCAAGTTCATGGGTGGGCATTGCGATGCGCTGTGCGGCGCGATTACCGGATCGGCGGTGTTTATCCAAAACTGCACCGCCCATCAATGGGTATTGGGTTGCGGTGCCGATGCAATGACCTCTTACATGGTCCAACGGGGGCTGCGCACCATGGCGCTCAGGATGGAAAAGGCCTACGCCAATGCCAAGATTCTGGCGGAACGGCTGGAGTCCCACCCCTGTGTGACAAAGGTGCTACACCCGTCTTTGAAGAGCCATCCCCAGCATGAGTTGGCCAAGAGGATGTTCCAAGGCCGCTATGGCGCAATGCTAAGTTTTGACGTGATAAACGGGACCTATGACCACCTCAACGCATTCCTGCGGAAACTGGAGATTATCCACTATGCCGCCTCGCTGGGCGGTATTCGGACCACGATCTCGGTTCCGAGGCATTCTTCACACAGACGGATGGACCCGCAACTCCGTCTTGCCAGCGGCATTACCGACAGCTTGATCCGCGTATCTGTCGGTTGCGAAGACATTGAGGATATCTGGCGGGACTTTGACCAGGCTTTGACCGTGTTCTAAAAAGAGGCTCTTTAAGGCCTGAAACAGGAGAGGCCCGGTTCTTCCGAATCGGGCCTCTTTTCTGTTCCCGCAGGACGATATGAGGGGAGAATATGAAATGACAGGACCTATGCATACCCAGACCACCGCCGTTCACGGCGGTGCCCGAAAGGATGACATCTTCGGAGCTATCAACGAACCCATCTATATGACCTCTAACTACCGTATTCCTACAGACGGGACCCCGGTGGACTGGAGCGGAATCCACAGCAATATATACTGCCGCAATCGAAATCCTAACCAGATGGTCCTTCAGGATAAACTTTGCGCCCTCACCGGAGCCCAAGACTGCGCAGTGTTCGCCAGTGGCGTGGCGGCCTTAGCGGCGACCTTTACCACTTTCCTTAATAGCGGCGACCATGCCATCGTTTCCGAGGTCTGCTACAGCGCCACCAACCTTCTGTTCCGGGAATATCTGCCGAAAAAATATGGCGTGGAAGTTACCCTTCTGGACACCACGGATACCGACGCCGTACGGGCCGCCGTACGCCCCAACACAAAGCTCATCCATGTGGAAACCCCTGGAAATCCCACCACGGGTATCAGCGACCTGGACGCTATTGCTGCCATTGCACATACAAACGGGGCCCTGTTGTCTGTGGACGCCACCTTTGCCGGCCCCGTCTGTCTCTATTCTCTGAAGCATGGAGCGGATTTGGAAATCCATAGCATGACCAAATACATCAACGGGCATGGCGACTCCCTAGGGGGATGCGTCATGGGCAATACAGATTTAATCGATCGCCTTAAGGAACTGGCCATGGTAAACTACGGCGGAATCCTCAGCCCCTTTAATACTTGGCTGATAGCCCGGGGCCTGGTGACCGCGCCCCTTCGCATGAAGCAGCACAGCGTTGTTGCCCTGGCGGTGGCGCGGTATCTGGAAAAATGTCCCGCCGTTCGCTTTGTTTGGTATCCCGGCCTGGAGAGTCATCCCCAGCACAACCGGGCTTTGAAGCTGATGAACGGTCAGTATTCCGGCATGATCTCTTTTGACATCAAGGGCGATGAAAAAACTCACCAGAAATTTCTGGATAGCCTGCATCTGATAACTCATGCGGTGTCCTTGGGTGACGTGGAAAGTCTGATTGTCTATTATGACAGGAACAGTGACAAACTCCCACACTATCCTTCAATTTATCAGGAGGGGTTTTTCCGATTCAGCGTGGGCCTGGAAGACGCTGAGGACATCATCGCCGACTTGAAGCAAGCTCTTAAGATCTGCGACGTACTGTAGCAGTGAGTGGAAACCACCGATAGAGAGGTGGCCGATGCGTAGCAAATCATGCTCACCACATAATCAATAGCGCACTCACTGGATCACGCTGCCCAGCGGGGCCGCGACGCCTCGGAACAGCGACGCGCATAAGCGCATCGCTGCTCCGAAGGCTTTCTGTGTCCTTCGAGAGCACCTCCCGGCCAAGATCCCAAAGCGGCAAAGTACGCCGTTCTGACACCCGGCCCGGGGATGTTCGTGAACGTGCAGTACGTGTCGAGGGTAGTGATAGCGGCCCCGTTCGGAAGGCCCGTGTTTCGCCGTGTAAGCCCTTGTGTGCGATCCTTTGAGCAAAGCCGAGTGTGTACCCGCTTTCGCCTGTGAAAGCGAACGTGGGCCATTTGTGGGAGAAGTTGAAAATCGGGATGAGAAACGGTTTGAGATAGAGTTTGAGACGGCAACTTTGCCGGATTTTCTCCGTCTGCCGATGGTGAGGGTTCACAGAGAACCGGGAAATGTATGTATATAAAAGCGTGGCGGAATCAAGGGTCACAAATGCTCACCACATAATCCATAGCGCACTCACTGGATCACGCAGCCCAGCGGGGCCGCGACGCCTCGGGACAGCGACGCGCATAAGCGC
>ERZ773155.3369-NODE-3369-length-10922-cov-16.483758_pt1 | contig 10922 bp, 12 predicted proteins | sample MGYA00511262_ERZ773155 | MGnify/ENA primary metagenome ERZ773155 (study PRJEB29015, sample SAMEA2737828) | human gut metagenome | biome: human gut; feature: human-associated habitat; material: faeces | place: China | collected 2012 ... | reverse complement strand
GTAGGCTTAAACGAAAGCACAATAAAAAAATATATCCAAGACCAAGAGAAAGCGGATATTGCATTGGATAAGTTAAGCGTTAGAGAATACGCAGACCCATTTAGCTAACCCCTTTAGGGGTAGCCAAAGTGGCAAAGACTCTAAGGCTTGAACAAAGAGAAAGCCCGCGCCTTGAGACGCGGGTCGGCATTATGGGCTTATAGCCCTTGTGCAAACCACCCGTTTGACGGGTGGTTATGATTTCTTGATTATGATGGTTACATCTAATGGCTGTTTTAATCCAATACTATTGTATTAAATGAACGCGGCTTTAATATATAGTTCTTTTGATTTACTGTTAAAAGCTTTTCGTTGAAAAACGGATTTGCAATTACAGCAACACGCGAGCTATCCGGATTTTCAAATACCGTTGCGTTTGAACTGAAGCTTCCCGTTGTTTTCAACATTACCGCGCCGCGCTTTACAAAGTGTGAAAAATGCTTGTATACATAAAATTCAGGATTAAATACATAATTGCCGTCTTTTATACTTATGAGTGAATTCTGCCTCCAGCCCCAAGTACTCAAGCCCTCATTTTCAAGAGCCATATTCCAATAAACATTAGCTCTTGCGCCAAACCTGGAATAATGGTGTATCAATTCGTACACATACAGCGCGTGCTCCCAGCTGTTATCACCGTTTCCGCATTCCATCTCGCTGTTGATAAAATCCATATCCGGAAAGTCTTCATTCGCCTGAACTATTGCCGATCGACCTGCCCACTGAAAGGCAATTCCCTTTATATTTTTTCTGCATTTTTCATTTTGCATAACAGCGCCGACATATTGATAGTACCTGCTTATAAACTGCCTGTAATCCGTCTCCGGCCCGTTGTATGTTCCAAACCATATATCGGTCATTTCGCCAATCTCATCAATGAGATAGTCTGCTAAAAACTTCTCAATTGTTTCAGGCTTCCATACACATGAAGGGAATTTTTGATCCGATATAAATTCATTCTGAAAAAAGATTTGTTTAACAGCAATCCCGTTTTTCTTGTATTCTTCCAGATATCTTTTGAAGTATTTGGCATATGCTTTTAAGTTTTCATCTGTTTCAACAATTTGCCCGTAATTGTATACCTTCGGAAACTTCATCCATGTCGGCGGACTCCACGGAGATGCATAAAACTCAATGCCCTCCGAACGCTTCTGCGCCTCTTTTACTGCGGGAATAATATATTTTTTGTCGCGGTCTATCGAAAACTTTTCAAGTTCATAATCTCCGTCAAATTCATCATAGCTGTACCAACTCTCGGCAAAATCGTTTGCTCCCATCGATAACCGACAATAATCAAAACCGCACCCGTCCTCATTAAACAGCTCATCAAATATTGCTTTTTGCTTATCCTTTGATAGTCCGAATATTGCCTTTGCGCATATTTCGCTTATGCAGCATCCCCATCCGTACAGCGGTTTTCCCTGCTTTTCGCCGATAATAAGTTCTTCGCCCTTTCTGTCTGAGTATTCATTGTTTTTCGACCATTTTTCATTTTCTGTTGTTGATACCCAATTCATACTTTACATCCTTTCCGTAATGGTTTTGCACTTATTCAGTTATATTATCTTTATAATATTTTTGCCAACCTTGAAAAACTGTCTTTTAATGCCGAATATAACCCGTTATATACCGAATAAAACTTTTCGTATTCCATGTGATTTTCTTTAACCGGCGGCTGTTCTTCCTTAACCTTCACCAGCTTGGTGCAACCCTCCTGCACATTCTTAAAAACACCTGCTGCACATCCGGCAAGAATTGCGGCGCCAAGCGCAGGACCTTCATCCGATTGCATTATCTTCACCGGCATATCAAACACATCCGCAATCATACCTCTCCAAAAGTTTCCTTTTGAACCTCCGCCGCAAAGCGCCATATCTGCCGGGCCAACCCCAACTTCATTCAGCACATCAAGACAATTTTTCAGAGAATATGAAACCCCCTCCATAATCGCCCTTGCAAGATGCGCCTTTGTGTGCATTGCTGAAAGTCCGAAAAATACACCTCTTGCATCGATATCCAAAATCGGAGTCCTTTCTCCCATTAAATAAGGAAGATAAATCAGTTTTTCCGCACCAATGGGAATGCTTTCACACAGCTTATCGATTTCACCGTATGACAAATCCTTTGCAAAATTGTTTCTGAACCAGCTGAGCGAGAGTCCTGCCGCCTGTGTTACGCCCATCACATGCCAAGCACCCGGTACGGCACAGCAAAATGTGTGAATTCTGCCTTGCTTATCAAATATCATTTTATCTGTATGGGCAAAAACCACTCCGCTTGTTCCTATTGTTGTGAATGCCTTTTTGTTTTCGCATACACCCGTGCCGATTGCAGCCGCGGCATTATCCCCTGCGCCTGCCGCAACGGGAATACCATTTGTCAGGCCGCAAGCCTTTGCGGCATTCTCGGTTACATAGCCTGTCACTTCGGGACTTTCATAAACCTTTGCAAGCAAATCTTCATCAATCTCGAGCTTTTTTAACACCTCATCGCTCCAGCATCTTTTGCCGACATCCAAAAGCTGCATTCCGGAAGCATCCGACACATCGGTCGCAAACACTCCGGTCAGCATAAATCTGATATAATCCTTCGGCAATAAAATATGGCGGCAACGCTTAAAGTTTTCCGGTTCATGCTTTTTTACCCACATCATTTTTGCCGCGGTAAAGCTTGCCATAGCGGGATTTGCCGTAATTTCAATTAATCTGTCGTGTCCGACAAGCTCTTCAATCTCCTTGCATTCCTCTGCCGTTCTGCCGTCACACCAAATAATGGCGTTTCTGATTACCTCATTGTTTTCATCCAGCATCACAAGACCGTGCATTTGCCCCGAAAGTCCGATACCACAGATTTCACCGTCCACATTTTGAGTAATTTCGCAAAGAGTTTTGTACACGGCACGCCACCAATCATTTGGATTTTGCTCCGCCCAACCGTTTTTCGGCTGATACATCGGATATTCCTCTGTTGCTGACGCAACAACCTTTCCTTCGGGGTCAAACAAAACACTCTTTGTTCCCGATGTACCAATATCTATTCCAATTAAATATTTCATCGTGTTACCCCATACTAATTAAATATAATGCTGTTGATGACACTTTCAAGATATTCCTGACGCCCGCTTTCCGGCTTTACCTCATTTAACGAAAGCGCATACTCTGACAGCTCATTAAGGTCTGTTTCGCCGTTGACGATTTTTGCACCCATACCGCTTTTATATGAAGAATATCTCTTCTTTACAAATTCATCGATTCTGCCATCCTCAATAATTTTATAAGCATTTCTAAGGCCTAAAGCAAATGCATCCATTCCGGCTATATGCGCAAGGAATATATCCTCTATCGTGTTTGAGCCGCGCCTTGTCTTTGCGTCAAAATTAAGCCCTCCATTTGTAAAACCGCCGGCACGCAGAATTTCAAGCATTGCAAATGTGGCGCTGTATACATCAGTCGGGAATTGATCGGTATCCCACCCCAAATGGCAATCACCTTGGTTTGCATCAACAGAACCCAGCACATTATTAACTCTGCAAACGCAAAGCTCATGTTCAAATGTGTGACCCGCAAGAGTTGCATGGTTTGCTTCAATATTCAGTTTGAAGTCTTTTTCCAAACCGTATTTGCGCAGAAAAGCAAGTACAGTCGAAGCATCGAAATCATACTGATGCTTGGTAGGCTCTTTCGGCTTTGGCTCTATATAGAAATCGCCGTCATATCCCTTGCTTCGTGCATATTCAACCGCCATCTTCAAAAACCGTGCATAATTTTCCTGTTCCAATGCCATATTGGTGTTTAAAAGCGTTTCATAGCCCTCTCTGCCGCCCCAGAACACATAGCCGTTTCCGCCGAGCTCAATAGTAATATCTATTGCCTTTTTCACCTGCGCGGCAGCGTATGCAAAAGCGTCGGCACAACACGAGGTGGACGCTCCGTGCATATATTTCGGTGCGGTAAAGCAGTTAGCCGTTCCCCACAAAAGCTTTATTCCATATTTATTCATCTGTTCTTTTATAATCGGAACGATAACATCGAGATTTTGCTGAAATTCCGACAGGGATTTTCCCTCCGGTGCAATATCTCTGTCATGAAAGCAGAAGTATTCAATGCCAAGTTTATTCATAATTTCAAATGCGGCATAAACCTTTTTCTTGTAAATTTCAATCGGATCCTTTTCGCCAAGGCTTTTGTCAATAGTTCCGACACCGAACATATCGGTTCCGTCAGCAACTATTGTATGCCAATACGCCATAGAAAACTTCAGATGTTCACTCATCTTTTTTCCGCCGATTATCTCGTCCTTATTATAGTGCTTAAATGAAAACGGATTCTTTGACTTTACTCCCTCATACTTAATGTTTGAAATATTCAAAAACTGTTCCATTATTTTGAAACCTCCTTTTTAATTTAGCATATCATAAATATTCAAATTAGTTCAATACATTTATAGCTTTTTATGCGACAGATATTGCTTTTTTGTAAAATATGTGATATACTTTTTTACGTATTAATATAAGGGGGGATAAACTGTGCAGGATATTTTCTTTGAAAACTTTCACACGGCAATGGTGAATTATCCATATATGGATTTTAACTCAAGAAATATTAATTACCTTTCGCATTTTCATGAGGAAATTGAGATTATTGAAGTAGTTTCGGGGGAAGTTGTCATCCTATGCGAAAGTAAAATTTTTTATGCTTCCGCCGGAGATATTTGCATTTTTATGCCCGGTGAAGTGCATGGATTTTCATCTGTGAAAGAGAATCATCTGTATATTTTAAAAATTAATTGCAAACAATCCGTAGAAAGCATAGATTTTAAATCCCTTCGGATATCACCGGTCGTAATTAAGTCAAATGAACCCTTAAACACCGAACTCAGGCTCGATATTGAACAGCTAAAAAAAGAAATTGAACATCAACAGACAGGATATTCTTATCTTGTTAATTCAATTTCCAATAAAATTCTGTATCAAATTATAAGATGCGACCGGCTTCATAAATTAGACAGCGAAAAGCGCAAGAAAAACGTAACCGTCTTATCTGTACTAAAGAAAAGCAACGAATACATAGAGAAGCATTACAAAGAACCTATTTCTCTTTCGGATATTGCGGTATATTGCGGTTTTTCAAAATATTATTTCGCGCATTACTTTCACGAAATTACCGGCCAAACGTTCTATGTTTTTTTAACCCTCTATAGGCTTGAAAAGGCAATTTCTGAATTGTTAAACTCTGATAACAAAATCACAGACATCGCCTATAATTGCGGTTTTTCAAACGTACGCTCATTTAACCGCACCTTTAAATCCACATTTGGAATAACCCCTTCCAAATACAAAAAAACATTTTGTTAAATAAAGATTTATGTTATTTATTATGAGTTAAAAGAGTACATTTATTGCTATCGCAAATAGATTTCTATGAACCTAAACAAAATGAGTCCGGCATAATGCCAAACTCATTCAATGACAAACTACTGTTTCCTCAAAAAAATTCTTCAGATTGTTCTACACTATAATTTATCATCTTGGAGACCCCACAAAAACTTTACACTCCATCCGTTTTTGACTCAAATTGGTCATTTGGCAATATAACAGCATTTTAGTCAAAACTCAGCTTAAAGTCGCGTGCAATCTCTTTAATATCGATACCTTTGTCACCCTCAATTTCGTAATAGAACTTGATTTTCGGCTCTGTTCCGGACGGACGAACCGCAAACCAACCCTTATCGAGGAAGAATTTAAGCACGTCCGATTTCGGCTTTCCGTCTATTCCGTTTGAATAATCCTTAACCTCTGTCACCTTATAGCCGGCTATAGTCTGAGGCTTATTCTCGCGCATACGTTTCATTATTGCCTTAATCTTTTCCGCCCCGTCAGAATCCTTTAATGTCAGCGTTTTAAGTCCGCTCTTAACATATCCATACTTTTTGTAAATTCCCATTAGGCCATCATACAGCGTCTTTCCCAAGGCCTTATAGTCGGCCGCCATTTCGCATATCAGCATTGCAGCAACAACCGCGTCCTTATCGCGTGCATACATACCTTTAAGATACCCATAGCTCTCTTCAAGACCAAATACAAATTTTCTGTCACCCGTCTGTTCAAATTCCTTAATCTTTTCGCCGATAAACTTAAATCCGGTCAAAACATCTATCACATCAGCACCATAATCATCGACTATCTTGCGAACCACCTCGGTTGTAACTATAGTCTTTACAACAGTATGCTGTTTTGTAAGAGTTCCTCTCTCTGTCATTTTCCGTAATATAAATTCACAGAGCAGCATACCGGTCTGATTTCCGTTTAAGACCTTAAATTCGCCATTACCGTTCTAACAACGACCCCCTATTCTGTCGCTGTCGGGGTCTGTTCCGAAAACCAAATCAGCGTTCTGCTTCTTTGCATATTCTATAGCAATATCAAACGCCTCAATGTTTTCGGGATTCGGCGACTTAACCGTCGGAAAATCTCCGTCTGGTAATTCCTGCTCAGGCACAACAAATACATTTTTTACACCTATTTTATCAAGAATGCTCCGCGCAAGCTTATTCCCAGAGCCGTGAATTGGCGTATATACCACCTTAAAATCATCGGAAATCGAAATGTTCATAGATTCGGCTTTAACCGCCGCAATATATGCCTCGTCAACGTCCTTGCCTATACTGATATAATCAGGATTGTCACTCACTTTAACGCCGTCAAAAATATCTGTAGCATCTATGTATTTAATTACTTTTTCAGCAACACTCGACGGAATCTGTCCTCCGTCCTCGCCATATACTTTATATCCGTTATACTCCTTTGGGTTGTAACTGGCGGTAATAACTATACCCCTAGCGCAGCCGAGATGCCGAACCGAAAACGAAAGCTCCGGCGTGGGTCTTAAATTGTCAAACGGGTATGTTTTAACTCCGTTTGCGCAAAGCACTCTTGCGCACTCATACGCGAATTTTTTTGGAATTGTTCCGTGAGTCAAAGGCAATTACCACGCCCTTGCCCTCTACGCCGCTGTCAATGACTTCATTGGCAACGCCTTGCATTGCCTGACGAACAGTGTATACATTCATTCGGTTAGTGCCTGCGCCCATAACTCCGCGCAGTCCGCCCGTGCCAAACTCAAGGCAGCGGTAAAACGCGTCCTTTTTTTCGGAATCATTCATTTTTTTCAGTTCTGCCGCGGTCTCTGCATCGGCATTTTCAAGCCATTTTTCGTATTCTTTTATGTAATCCATCTATATCACCTATTCATATCAATCAGCTTACAGATATTTTCCACGCTTGTATACGTTATATAACCATCCTTTGGAGTATTTTTACAATAGTCAATCATTTTATCCACTGTAGTTGTCGCAACATGAAGTCTTGTATCGGATGCCGCATAGTATATAAATATTTTTCCGCCATTTTCTATTGCACCGTTGCAAAATACTACATTCGACACATCGCCGACTCTTTCCCAACCGCGCGGTGCAATGAAATAGCCGCCCGGTGTATAAATTAACCTCGTTGGATCGTCCAAAGCCGTCATAAAGCAATACAAGACATATCTAAGTCCGGCTGCAGTGTTTCTCACACCGTGAGCAATGTGTAGCCAGCCGTCTTTTGTCTTTATTGGAGTTGCGCCCGCTCCGTTTTTCACTTCCTTAATCGTATGATAAACACGCTTGTCGATAATCTTTTCTTCCCAAATTTTTGCGTTTTCCATACTGTCAACCAGGGCCGCTCCTATTCCGCCGCCGCTTCCAACATCTATAAAGCCATCTGACGGTCTTGTTTAAAGCATATATTTGCCGTCAACAAATTCAGGGTGAAAGACAACATTTCTCTGCTGATATTTTGTATCAAGATCGGGGAAGCGTTCCCATTCGATTAAATCCTTTGTGCGCACAATTCCGCATTTAGCTACGGCAGACGAGGTATCGTCAACGGTTTTATCCTTTCTTTCAGAGCAAAAAAGTCCGTAAATCCAACCATCTTCATGCTTAGTCAATCTCATATCGTATACATTTGTATCTGCATCACCGTATATAGGAAGTATTACCGGATACTCGTCAAACACAAAGTTATCTATTCCGTTATCCGACCGTGCAACCGCAAAAAACGATTTTCTGTCATATCCTTCAACACGAGCAACAAGTACAAACTTGCCGTCTAAATATATCGCGCCCGAATTGAACACGGCATTTACGCCGATACGCTCCAAAAGATACGGATTTGTTTTTTCGTTTAAATCGTATCTCCAATCAAGAGGAATGTGCTCATTTGTGAGCACAGGATTTTCATAGCGGTCAAATATTCCGTTGTACCAATTCTCGTCCATCTGATTTCTCCGTTCAATCAACTTTCTGTATTTTAACTTTAAATTTACTAAATTCTCCTTCATATTAACACTTGTATGATATAGTTAAGGCTACATCATACCCTTTCTGAATTATTTACGCTCGCCTCAAAGCAAGCATATAAAAAGCCGAGGGAGCGTAGCGACTGAAGCTTTTTATATACGGCGCACCGCGCCGTCAGGCCGGATTTGTGATATAATTGTTTAGAACACCGTGGACTTTTAATTTTTTTCTGTCACTTTGATGACTCAAAGGAGTGTATTGCCACGGATTTATTCTAAATGTTTATAGCTGGATAGAACGCTTTTGCGATTCTTTATGTCACGCAAGTTTACGCGGATATTTTCCATTGGCTCGGTGCGGTGTATTTTTTTCGGAGGTCTTTTGTATGATTTATGTCGGTATTGATGTAGCCAAAACCACACATTACGCAGCTGTCGCGGATTCAGACGGCGTTGTTTTCGTTGAACCATTTGCTTTTGACAATGACGCACCGGGATTTGCGAAATTCATTTCAAAAATTGCTTCTTTTCCGAAAGAGCAATTGATTATCGGTCTTGAATCTACCGGTATCTATTCCGAAAACCTTATTTGTTTTCTCTTTGATTCCGGTTACAAGCTTGCTGTGATCAATCCTATTCAAACCGCTACTTTGCGTAAAACCAACATCAGAAAAACCAAAACCGATAAGGTTGATACTCTTTTGATTATTAAATCTCTTATGGTCAATTCTTATCGCTTATACACCGAGCAGGACGCTCGCTCACTTAAACTGAAATCCCTCTGCCGTTTTCGTCAAAACCTTAAAAAATCTAAGGCAAGACTCAAAATTCAGCTTTCGGGATATGTCAACCTGCCTTTCACCGAATTGCTTTCTTTTTTTAAATCCGGCATTCACATTTCTACCTGCTATACGCTCTTGAAACGGTGTTCTTCACCCGCAGAGATAGCCGCCTTACGCTTAGACTCTTTAACGATGATTTTAGGTGAAATCGGCAATATTGACCGTTTCGCTTCACCTGCCAAACTTTTGGCTTACGCAGGTCTTGGCCCTACTGTTTGTCAGTCCGGCAAGTTTAAAGCCTGCCCCACAAAGAAGTCTAAACGCGGTTCTAAAATACTTCGTTTTGCTTTAATCTATTCCGCTTGGCGGCTCACTTTAAAAAACGATACCTTTTTCAATTATTACCAACTGAAACTTTCTCAAGGTCTCAGTCGTTACGGTGCTTTAGGTCCTGTCGCTCATAAACTTGTTCGCGTTATTTTCACCCTCCTAAAGCACAATGTTCTGTTTGATTCCACTCGTCTTGTTTAGTCTTATTTTTTTCTTGACTTTTCATAGCTGGTCTCCTTAACCATGTTATTTTAACATATTAATTATGTATAATATACATTTTACATATAGAAATTCCTGTATTATAATATACACGACCGTAAAAGTCAAGGAAAGCCAATACTTAAAGGGTTGAAAGTAGGGTTTAAAAATGGAGCTTTTATTTGAAGTGCTTATGAGTGTGATGTTGGACGCCGCCATGATTGTATTGGTGGTTCAATTAATTAAAATGCCGGCCGAAAAACGCAAAAATTACCGCTTGCTTTCGGGAACATTTGCCGCCGGCTTTGTGTTTAGTATTGCGGCCAAATGCCTTTTTTGCAAAAACAACTTTGTAGCTATTTTATTTGCGGTTGGTTTTATTTTGGCTTACACGGCCTTTGTTTTTACCTTCCCGGAAAAGGGGCGGCAGCATGAGGGCTGTTAAGCCGTTTCACGGGCAAATGTCCGATAGCTTTCGCGCCGCAATTTTTATTATTCTTTCGGGCGGATTTCAAGATGCTTACACCTACACCTGCCGCGGCGAAGTTTTTGCCAACGCCCAAACCGGCAACATTGTTTTGTTAAGCACGGCGCTGTTTCAACAACAGTGGGCAACGCTGGTAAAATATTTTATTCCGGTTTTTTCTTTTATTATTGGCACAGCGGTTGCAGAGCTCATTCACATGCGGTATAAAAGCTTTGAGAAAATTCATTGGCGGCAAATTATTTTGTTTTTTGAAATTATTTTGCTTTTTGCGGTAGGCTTTTTGCCCCCCGCTATGGAACCGCTGGCAAACGCACTGGTCTCTTTTGTTTGCGCCATGCAGGTGCAGACCTTTCACAAAGTACGGGGGCATGCCTACGCCAGCACCATGTGCATTGGCAATTTGCGCGCCGGAACCGAGGCGCTTTGCACCTATTTTAGGCTTAGAAACAAAGAAATTTTGCGAAAAGCGGTTACCTACTTTGGTGTAATTTTTGTTTTTGGTATTGGCGCCGGCCTTGGCAGCATTTTAACCATTGCGTTTGGCACCCGTGCAATTTGGTTTTGCTCGGCGCTGCTCGCCGTCAGCTTTGTAATGATGTTTGTACCCGAAAAATAGCCCCTCTACCCCGCCTACCAAAAGTGCCACTTGCTTGTAAAAACCAAAGTTTTTGCAGGTAGGCCGACAAATAAAAAACTTACGGTAAAAAATAGCCGGCCGGGCAGCCCTTTAAAGGGCTGCCC
>ERZ773155.3349-NODE-3349-length-10965-cov-5.989184_pt1 | contig 10965 bp, 10 predicted proteins | sample MGYA00511262_ERZ773155 | MGnify/ENA primary metagenome ERZ773155 (study PRJEB29015, sample SAMEA2737828) | human gut metagenome | biome: human gut; feature: human-associated habitat; material: faeces | place: China | collected 2012 ... | reverse complement strand
ATGACGCGGTGAAGCCAGCCGCGGTTCAGATGGTCGCCCTATGGAGCTGATGCCAGTGGCACAGTCTCCTGCGCTTGGGGAAGTAGTGTCGAATACGAGCGCCAAAGAAAGACAACACGAATGTGAAGTCTTAATATCAGAAGCAATGGGGATCGCTTCTGCTCTATGCCAGCCCTTTCACTGACCGGAATGACTGCTGTATGAGTCACCATTCCAATCCTGCAAGGGATCTGGTTATCAGAGAAGCGATCCCTATTTTTGTGGTATTAAGCCAGAAAAACAGGGGGTGCAAATGATGGAAACATACCGCAAAGAGGACATCCGCCGGGGTGATATCTACTATGCAGACCTGCGGCCGGTAGTTGGCTCCGAGCAGGGCGGAATCCGTCCTGTGGTCATTCTCCAGAACAATGTGGGCAACCGGCACAGTCCCACAGTGATCGCAGCCGCGATCACCAGCCGGAAAGGTAAGCATAAACTTCCTACTCATGTGAACCTGGATGCTCCAGTCCCAGGTCTTTACCGCGACTCTATCATCCTGCTGGAACAGCTTCGCACCATCGATAAAAGCAGATTGAGGGATAAGCTTGGTTCTCTTGGAGAAGACCAAATGTGCAAGCTTGACCATGCGCTGGAAGTCAGCGTTGGGCTTCTCCCAATCTATAATACCATCTGATTTTACCCGCACTCAGGATACCGCCATTTAAAAATAGACCAGGAACGATCGGGGCCGTTCATCGGCTCCGGTGGGCGGCCCCTCCATAACAGGAGGGTGTTTTATGACTAAGATAGAACTTCAAGATAACCTTGTATTTCTTTCCGCGCTGAAGCTGCTGGAGCAGCTCACCGAAAAGGGCCTACTGACAGTGGATGAAGCGGAGAAGTCCCGCATTGAGCTGGAGCGGAAGCTCCGGCCCACTCTGCTGTTCGCCTGAACAGGCTCTATATGAGAATAGCTGATTGCCCAGTTTTCCCGCTTCTTTTTCGTTGATGTTGGTAATGGCTATTGCGGAAGGACTGTGGTAGTGTGTGTTGCTGAGAGGAGGTCAAAAAAGATATGACGGAAACAAACATAAGCATCGCAAGAGTTCCGCAGGTCACGGTGATCGACCCAAGAATCCCCGAAAAAGCAAAACTGAGGGTGGCAGCCTACGCCCGAGTCAGCAGTGACTCCGAAGACCAGGTCAACTCCTATATCGCCCAGGTAGACTTTTATACCAAGCACATCGCTGGCAAAGAGGACTGGGAGATGGTAGATATCTATGCCGATGAAGGTATCTCTGGGCTGGAAGCCAGGAATCGGGATGATTTCAACCGAATGATGGCCGATTGCAGGGAGGGAAAGATCGACCGGGTCCTCTGCAAATCGATCTCACGCTTTGCACGCAACACACAGGAATACATCCAGTTCGTGCGGGAACTACTCCGGCTGGGTATTTCGATCCACTTTGAAAAGGAGAACATCGATACCGGGAAGATGACCTCGGAACAGGTTGCCCAAATCTATGGGGCTTTCGCCCAGATGGAATCGACCAACCACTCCAGTAATATGCGCTTCAGTGTCCGTATGAGGATGGAAAAGGGGTTGTTTGTCCCATCTTCCGTCCCCTATGGCTACCGGCTGGCAGGGCGGGATCTGGAGATCATACCGGAGGAGGCTGAGGTGGTCCGCCGCATCTTCTCCGCTTATCTGAGCGGCCAGGGAAAGGATGATATCGCCAGGGAGCTGAACCAGCTCGGGGTGGATCGAGGCCGAAACCGCGAGAAGTGGCATCCCAGTACGGTGGCCTACATCCTGACCAATATCTCCTACACCGGAGATATGATCTGGCAAAAAAGCTGCGCCACAGATACGATTCCATTCCGGCAGGTTCGAAACCTTGGCCAGAAGCCCCGCTACTTTGTGGAGCACAGCCACCCGGCCATCGTAAGCTGTGCGGATTTTCAGAGGGTACAGGAACTGATGTCCTCCCGCAAGGGGCAGTTCCATGGGACGCACCGTATAAGTAAGGGCAGCCGCTATGATAAACACATCTACTGCGGGGGATGCGGCTCTCTCTGTCGCAAAAAAATCACAGGGGGAAAGACTTACTGGGTCTGCCGCCGCCACGATGGAAACAAAGCAGACTGCCCTACCCCGCAGATTCCAGAACCAGAAATTGCGGCGGCTGTCCTGCGGCTCTACCACAAGCTGAAACTTGGTCAGGAAACCGTCCTGCGGCCTGTCCTCAGCCAACTGCAGGAGCTTAGGGAACGGGAACTCCGCTCCAATCGCAAGATCAGTGATATTGACAATGAAATAGCCCGTATCTCAGAGCAGAATCTCGTCCTTGTTCGGCTGAAGTTGAAAGGGTATGTGGATTCTGCTCTCTATTTATCCCAGATGGATGAAATCGACCGTAAGCTGCGGGAGCTCAGGAAGCTGCGACGCCGTCTTCTGGAGGCAGCCGGTGAAGACCGGCAGATCCATGACACAGAGCGAATGATGGAGTATCTGGAGGATGGTCCGGAATGGCTGGATGAGGTTCCCGCGGAACTGTTTGGGGAACTGATTGAGCGGATCATCATTATCAGCCCGGAACGGCTGAAGTTCCGCCTGCTGAATGGGATGGAACTGGCAGAAAACATAGAGAGGACGGTGCGATAAATGGCGTGGCAAAGAAAAATTCCTTTCGGCTATCAGGTCCAGAACGGCAGGATCAACTGCCATCCGGAGGAAGCAGAGCTTGTAAGGGCTATCTTCTCCCGCTATCTGCTGGGCGGCTCCTACAGTCAGATTGCTGACGAGATGGCCCGGCAAGGTGTGCGCTATCATCAACATACTGCCCAGTGGAACAAACACATGGTCAAGCGGATTTTGGAGAATGAACGGTATCTCGGGATGGATGGCTATCCCCAGCTGGTGACAGATGAGGAATTTCTCGCTGTCCGCCTGCGGCGGGGAGAACAGAACACCTACGCTCCATGCCCAAGCGAGATCATCCCTATACGGGACAAGGCGGTCTGCGCCCTCTGTGGAGAAAAGATGGCGCGGGATACCAAATCCCGTGGCCGCCCACGCTGGCGGTGTAAAAATCCAGAGTGCGGCGGCAGTGTATATCTTGATGACAGCATCATTTTGGAACGAGTGGTGCAGAAGCTCAAAGTGCTGGCTCATTCTCCTGAGTGTATCCGGCTTCCTAAAGCCGCCCCTGCCTCAACAGATGCCCTTCGCATCGAAAATGAACTGGCCCTCTGCTTTAACCGGGCCGATATCAACCCGGAATATATGAAAACACTGATCATGGCCGCCGCTGCCGAGCGGTATGCCGGCCTGAACGATCCAACGCCGGCCCACAGGCGGGCACTGCTGCGGCAGAAGCTGGAGCTGGAGCCGGAGAACGAAGAAACCCTGTGGGAACTTTTTGAGTCGGCAGTAACCCATGTGTGCATCGGCAAAGGCGGAGAGATCAGCCTATCCCAAAAAGATCAAAAGGAGTGTGCCTCATGAACATACAGAAAACCGCCCCCACCCCCAAACTGGTCACTATGATTCCGGCTGACCCTCAGATGACAGAACGGGATCTTCGAAAAAAGCACCTGCGAGTTGCGCCTTACTGCCGGGTATCCACTGACAAGGAGGAGCAGCTCTCCAGCTACGAGGCACAGATCGAATACTACACGGAAAAAATCGACGCCAATCCGGATTGGACAATGGTCCGCCTCTATGCGGATGAGGGCATCACCGGCACCTCGGCCAAAAAGCGCAAAGATTTCCTCCAAATGATCCGGGACTGTGAGCGTGGAAAAATCGACTTGGTCATCACCAAATCGGTGTCCCGGTTCTGCCGAAACACACTGGATGGCCTGAACTATGTCCGCCGCCTGAAACGGCACGGCGTGGGAGTCTACTTTGAGAAAGAGAATGTGAACACCCTCTTCATGGACAACGAGATGATACTCACCTTCATGATGAGCCAGGCCCAGGCGGAAAGCGAATCCCTCAGCGGCAATGTGAGGTGGGGCCACCGGAAGAACTTCAAGGATGGAAAGGTCTATTACCACTGCAAGACCTTCCTCGGCTACCGCTGGGGTGCGGACGGACAGCCGGAGATCGACCCGGAGCAGGCAGCCATTGTCCGGCGCATCTTCTCCCGGTTTCTGCTGGGACACAGCGTCCGGCAGATCACCACCGACCTGATGGCGGATGGGATCAAAACAGCCACAGGGAAAACAGTGTGGCATGACAGCGTGGTCCAGAAGATGCTTTGCAATGAAAAATATATTGGTGACGCCATTCTCCAGAAGACCTACATTGCTGACCTGTTCACCAGAGAGAAGCGGGTGAACAACGGCGAGCTTCCCAAATACTATGTCCATGACTGCCACCCGGCCATCATTGACCGGGAGACCTTCCAAAAGGTACAGGAGGAGCTGGCCCGCCGGTCCAGCTTGAAGAAAACATCCTCCAAAGCGAAGACGCAGCTTGGGAAATACTGCGGAAAGTATGTGCTCAGCGAGCTGCTGGTCTGCGGGGAGTGCGGCAGCCCTTATCGCCGGGTGATCTGGACGCAGAAAGGGGTCAAACGGGTCGTCTGGCGGTGCCAGAACCGGCTGGAGCATGGCAGGAAGATTTGTAAGCAGTCTCCCACTCTGGATGAGGGCGACATCCACGACGCCGTCATCTCCGCTATGAACGAGCTGTTCCGGATGCAGGCCGCCAAGGACGCGGTGAAAGCCGGTATTGCGGCCGTCCTTGCCGGAGAAGAACAGACGATGAGCCTGCCTGCCGTGGAGCTTCAGATCCGGAACCTGCAGGAACGACAGCTGGAGCTGTTCCAGCTGATCGTCAGTGCCGGCGCTGACTGTACCGACTATGATGAGGAGCTTCAACAGGTCAACATAGCCAAGACGAGGCTCATGGCCAAAAAAGCGGAGCTGGAAAAGGAACAGCGAGGCGCAGCGGCCTTCGAGAGCAGGCTGGCAGAACTTGACATGGCATTGGAGCAGGCCAGCGGTACCCTTACGGATTTTGATGAACTCACCGTCCGTCAGCTGGTCAGCAACATCAAGGTGTTGGACAAGGATAGCCTGCTCATCTGCTTCAAGGACGGAACAGAGATCACTCAGGCCATGCAAAGGAGGCAGGCCGCATGATCTATATCACCGGTGACACCCACGGCGGCTTCCAGCGGTTCGGAAGCAAATACTTCCCCCAGCAAACGCAGATGGGCCGAAATGACTACATGATCATCTGTGGTGATTTTGGAGGGCTGTGGGACGGCGGCCAGAAAGACCAGCATTGGCTGGACTGGCTGGCTGAGAAACCCTTCACCACCTTGTTTGTGGATGGAAACCATGAAAACTTTGATCTGCTGAATGCCCTGCCGGAAAAAGAATGGCACGGCGGCAGAGTACATGAGGTGAGGGAAAATATCCTCCACCTGATGAGAGGCCAGATATTCACCTTCAGCGGTCTCACATGGTTCACGATGGGAGGAGCCTCCTCCCACGACATTCAGGATGGCGTCCTTGATCCGGAGGACCCCGACTTCGAACAAAAGTATTGGCTGCTGCGCCGAATGCGGGGAATGTTCCGGGTCAAAGGACGCTCCTGGTGGGCGGAAGAAATGCCAAATGCCCGTGAATATGTAGAGGCACTGAAAAATCTGGAGCAGGTAAACTGGAAGGTAGACTGCATCCTGTCCCACTGCGGTCCCAGCAGTGTCGTGCGGAAAATCGACCCCTCCTATGGAAGTGACCAGCTCACCGATTTTCTGGAAACGGTCAATCAGCGGTGCCAGTTTACATACTGGTTCTTCGGGCATTACCACGACAACCGGATCATCAATGACAGATATATCCTCCAGTGGGAGCAGATTTCCGGATTAGAAATTTGAGTAAACGAGAAAATCATAACAGTGCCGCACAGAAATTGCTCTGTGCGGTACTGCTTACAACAATATAACCCCTTATAACCCCTTGAATATATAAGAGGAATGGGGTATAATAAATTTAGCAGAATGGAGGTGCGGTATGAAAGAAAAGATTCAGGAACTGGAGCGGCAGATCGCCGCCCTTCCCATCGGCTATATTTCCAAGAAGACGATCAACGGAAAGACGCGCTACTATCATCAGTGGACAGAAAATGGGAAGAAGCACAGCCAATATCTGCGGGATGGCGAACTGGAGCCGCTGCAGGAGCAAATAGAGCAGCGCAAAGTATTGCAGGCACAGCTGAAAGAGCTGCAAGCCAAGATGGCCAAAGTGCGCCAGCCAAAGTTGGACTTTGAAACCAGTGTAATTGTTGGTAAAGGATTGGCCGCCATGTCGCAGGGCGTAAAGGGCTGGGGCCTCCGTGACTGCTTCGGGCAATTGGAGGATTATCTCTACAGCAATGAAAGCGACAGGGTCTGCCTGGTTTTTGGCCTACGCAGGACCGGAAAGACTACCATGCTCCGGCAGGCCATCGCCCGAATGAGCAAAGAGGATCTCAGCCGCACGGCCTATATCAAAGCCCGCAGAAGCGATACCATGGCCATGATGAACCGGGATCTGAAAAAACTGTTCGATGCGGGCTTCCGCTATGTATTCATTGATGAGGTCACCCTGATGCGGGATTTCATCGATTCTGCGGCTCTCTTCTCCGATGTGTTTGCGGCGATGGGAATGAAGATCATCCTCTCCGGTACGGACTCCCTCGGTTTTTGGCTGGCGATGGATCAGGAGCTCTACGACCGGGCAAAGCCCATCCACACCACCTTCATCCCATACCGGGAATACAGCCGCCTGCTGGGGATCGACAGCATTGATGAATATATCCGCTATGGCGGGACGCTGCGGGCCGGTGAGCTTGCTTTTGATGATGAAGATGTCAACGCCCAGGACGCCTCCTTCCGGGATGATGAGTCCACACGGCGGTACATCGATACAGCGATCTGCAAAAACATTCAGCATTCCCTGGCCTGCTATGAGGCAGGCGGACATTTCCGCCACCTGTACTCTCTGTATGAGGCCGGTGAGCTGACCAGCGCCATCAACCGGATTATCGAGGACATGAACCACCGGTTCCTGCTCTCGGTTCTGACCGATGACTTCCAATCTCACGATCTACGGCTGACCGCCTCGAATCTTCGGAAAGAGCGTGACCCCGAAAAGCGTACCGAGATATTGGATCATATCGATACGGAATCGGTCACCCAGCGCCTGATGGAGCTGCTGGATATCCGCAACAAAGAGGAACAGTCCATCGGTATCACAGATACCCATATCCGGGAGATCAAAGAGTATCTCTCCGCATTGGAACTGATCGTAAACTGTCCCATTGAAACCGCTGACCCAGGAGCAAAGTCTGTGGAACACATCCTGTTTACCCAGCCGGGGATGCGATACTGTCAGGCACAGGCTCTTGTCCACTCGCTGATGAAGGACGAGACCTTTTCAGCTCTCAGCGAATTGGAGAAGACCCAGGCTGCGGGCAGGATCCTCGAAGAAGTACGGGGACGGATGCTGGAGGATATTGTCCTGCTGGAAACCATGAAGTCGGCTGACAGAGAACACCGGGTGTTCAAGCTGCAGTTTGCGGTCGGCGAGTTTGACATGGTGATCTATGACGAGAAGGAAAACTGCTGCGAGATTTTCGAGATCAAACACAGTGACAAACAGGTTCCCGCACAATACCGGCATTTGGCCGATCAGGAAAAATGCGATAAAACTGAGCGGCGATTTGGCCCGATCCGGGGACGCTATGTCCTGTATCGGGGTGAGGATGCCGCACTGGAAAATGGAGTGCAGTACCGGAATGTGGAACGCTATCTGAACGATCTGCCTGAGATGGATATTACCCCTGTGCAGGAAGCTGGCATTGAGCAGACCGGCCCTGTTTTATAAGCTGCGGCGCCTTCTGCACCAAAAACAAAAATATCGATTTTAACCGTCCTTTGCAAAAAGGATGATTTCTTATGAAATCATCCTTTTTTATTCGTGGGTGAGCGATTTGCAAGTTGGGATCAAATGTCCTGTTCCGCCGGATGGCAGATGTGTTCTTCTTCCTCTAACTCGAAGGAATAGAGCCCACCTGCCTCCAGCTCTTTCGCCATGCCCCACGCCAGCTTGAAGCCCGCTGTGAAGCTCATCAGTGTGGACTCAGCCAGCAATGCGTTCTGTGCGTCCAACAGCCGCAGTAGTTTCTTCCGTCCTGCGGCATCCATGTCCTGCCGCAGTTCCGCTTGGACACGGTCGACCTGTGCGTCCAGTTCTGGATGTGGCTGCCGGTCGAAACGCTTTTGCAGAGCCTTCATGTAGTCGTACATCGCGGCACCTCCTTTTTGGCAACCACAACACATACCACAACTCGGCGCACAAAGCTACTGCAATTTTCCAATGTGCTGATCATATTCATATCTCCAGCATCCCTTGCAGTTCCGCACTGGCGGCCTTTTTGTTCTTGTCGAAGGCGTGGGTGTAGATGTCCAGCGTGGTGGAGGGCTGGCTGTGGCCGAGGATGCCCGCCACCGTGGCGACATCCGTGCCGCCCGCGATCATCAGACTGGCGGCGGTGTGCCGGAGGGAATGGACGTTCAGCTCCTGCGGCAAGCCGTTTTTCTTGAGGATCAGCTTGAAGCGGTAGGTGAAGGTGGTGGGCGTCATGGGGAGCTGCGCTCCCTGACGGCGGAACAGGAAGTCATCGGTGGTCAATTTTCTCTGGTCATAGGTTTCGGTGATGTATGCGCATTCCTGCCGGTACTCCCGCAGAAGACTTTCCATCTCGGCGGAGAAGTACACATAGCGGTTGCCCGCACGGGTCTTAGGTTCTTTTACGAAGATCTCCTTGTCTGTCACCTTGACCGCGTTGCGGCAGATGTGGATGGAACGCTGCTCCCAATCAATGTCGCACCATTTCAATCCGCAGCACTCACCCCGCCGCATTCCTGTGGCGATGATGAGCTTGAAGTAGGTCTCATACTTGATGCTCTCGCCCTCCAGCGCGGTGATGATCTTCTGCGCCGTTTCCTCGTCCGCGATCTTCTTTTCACACTTGCGCCCGGCGTAGCGGTAGGTGCGCCACGCCGGATTATGCGAAAGAAAGCCACCCTCCACGGCATCAGAGAGGATGCTGCACAGCGTAGCGTGCACGCCCTCAATGGTGTACTCGGAGAGTGGCTTTTTCGTGTCGGGACTGATGACTTTTCGCAGTTCTGCGTAGAAATTCCGGAAGTGCTCCGGCCGCAGTTCGGTGAGCTTGTAGTGACCCAGCGCCGGGAGGATGCGTTCGATGTCCTGCCGGTCACGGCGAATGGTGGACTTCGCCAGCTTGCCGGGGGCGATGTCCGTCAGCCACAGGTCGATGTATTTTGCCAGCGTGAGCTGCTGGACGGGCTGCGGCGCATGGCGGCACTCCCGCTCAAAGAGGACTGCCTGTTCATTGAGCCACTTTTCGACCTGCCTGGGTGTCAGCTCCTCCGGCGGGTGGACGGTTTTCTGCTGGGGCTTGATGCGTTTGCCGTTGTAGTCATAGCCCATGGAGACCACGATGAGATAGCTGCTGCCGCGCTTGCGGATGCTTGCCATAAAAATGACCTCTCTTTCATTTGACCTCGGTACAGTTGAGGCTTATTTTGCAAGCACAACATACCGCAAGCACGGCGGCAAAGCTATCCTTAATTTTGAGGAAAAATGATTTTCTACGAAAGCAACAATCATGCGCTGTGCCGCTTCGGAGAACAGGCGGCGAGATTGAAAATCTGTCCGCCGTCCGGACGGAGCATGGTGAGCATGGAGTCTGCCGCCTGCTCCTTCTGCGCCTGCTGCGGGTGGCAGTAGGTGCGCTCTAAGAAACCGGTGTCCGCGTGCCCCACGAGGTCTGCTACTGTCTGCTTGTCCACGCCGCAGTGCAACAGCGATGTCACGAAGTAGTGCCGCAAGGTGTGAAGGTGGTACTCCCGCGGAAAGCCGATGGCGGCATAGATCTTCCGCAGCCGCTTGGTGAAAGTGTCCGGGTGGATGAGTTGCCCCTGCTCATCAGTGAAGAGGTAGGGGCTGAGCCTGCGGCGCTGCTTGTCCGCCTCCATCTGCTTGCGGCGCTTGTAGGTCAAGAGAATGCCCCGCAGGTCGGAGGAGAGATAGACTTCACGGCTCTTGCCGTTTTTGGTGCTGCCTTCCACGATGCCCTTGCCGGGAACGCTGCTGCGGGAGCGGCTGACGGTGAGCAGCAGACCGTTTTGCGTGACGGTGAAATCAGACCACTGCAGAGCGCACAGCTCGCCCCGGCGGCAGCCGGTGTACATGGAGAGCAGGTAGAACAGGCGGTAGTGCCGCGGCTCCTTTGACAGCGCGTCCAGCAGCTTTTCCACCTCGCTTCGCGTGGGGATGCGCTGCACCGTGCGCCGCGGTATGGGGAGGTCTAACATCCGCGCGGGATTCTTCTCGATGATCTCGTTGCGCTTGGCGTCGCTGAGCACGGCGGAGACCACGGAGAGGTATCGCTGCGCGGTGGATTCGTTGATGAGCTTTCCGTGGTGCTTGCGCTTGCGCAGCGCGGAGAGCATATTTTCCAGCGCCATCGGTCGGAGCTTGTTGAGGCGGATGCCGCCGATCATGGGATACACCACCTCCAGCATTCGCCGGTATGCGGCGATGGTGCTGGGGGCGTATTTCGTCTGCCGCTTCAGCCAGCGGGAGGCGAATTCCTCAAAGGTCATCTCGCCATCCTCAGCGTAGCCGGTCTTGAAGCTGCGCTCCAGCTCCTCGGCGGCGTGGGCAACATACTGCCCGATGCCGCGCCTGGGGACACCGGGCGGGATCTGAATCGTCTTTGCCTTGCTGATTTTTTTGCCGTTGGGCCGGTAACCGTTGCTGACGGTGATCTTATATCGCCGCTCGTCCAATTGCTTGATGCTTGCCATTTTTACAATCCTCCCATCGTTTGCTCTTGCTGTTGCTTTTTCTGTTCTTCTCGCGCGGCGTGTTCATCCAATTTTTCTTTCA
>ERZ773155.3347-NODE-3347-length-10972-cov-5.147843_pt1 | contig 10972 bp, 6 predicted proteins | sample MGYA00511262_ERZ773155 | MGnify/ENA primary metagenome ERZ773155 (study PRJEB29015, sample SAMEA2737828) | human gut metagenome | biome: human gut; feature: human-associated habitat; material: faeces | place: China | collected 2012 ... | reverse complement strand
ATGTGGAAAGGAATCCTTCTGGCCTACGGCCGTTTCACAGGTGGCAATACTGAGTACAACCACCTTCCCAACGGTGCACGTGTCATTGTGATGAAGGAAGGTGCCCGTACTTTCACCACCTGGATTCGTCTGAAAGGTGGTGAAATCATTGATAAGACGGTCTACCCCGACAGCTATGTGAAGGACGATTGGCGTAAGCGTCCGTTGGTGACGGAATAGACTGAAATGGAGAGCCTTATCCCATAATGGGTGGGAACCTATACTTTCCCGATAGAAACATTATTGTTTTTCATGTACGAGATGCACATCTTATGCTGCGTGAGATGTATATCTCGTACAGGATGAGATGTACATCTCGTGCATGAATACCTATTGTCTTTTGATTCTTCTCCCTTACTCTTTCACGTTCACGGCTAAAGGTCTGTTCCGTTTCTGATTGTAATCAGAATGCTGCTCTTTCCAGCCACGTTGACCTCCTCGTTTAGATATCCGGATTTGCGGAAAACAAGTATATCATCTTCCGGTACCTCTATGGTATATCTGCCGCTTTTATCAGTGACACCCACCACCCGTTGCTGTGCGGTAGAGTAGATTTCCACTCTGTCTGCCGGAGTGGCCTGCACATCGCGCACCATGCCTTTGATGGATATAATGGTTCCTTTACCTATTTCTTTTCCGGCTTGTCTTTGTTCTGTTTGGTGCCCATCGGCAGAGGTCTTTCCTATACTGATGATGTCTTTCAACAAGATATGGTCTGAAGCATCTCCCATTTGTATCTCAAAGTTACCAGGTTCTACTGCCGTCTGTCCGTTTTCGTTAGTAAAGGCTAAATCTTCGATGGCAAAGTGCAGGGGGACTTGAACTTCTTCATCGGGTTTCAGCTCTACTTTCTGAAACGCTTTCAACTGCCTGACCGGGGTGGATATGGAGCTAAACACATCCCTTACGTAGAGTTGCGGTACGGCTTTACCCGCCCGTGTTCCGGTGTTTTTCACTGTTACAAGGACTTTTACCGAATCCGTTGTTTGTTCTATCTGCAAATCCGCATACTCAAAGGTTGTATAGGTCAGTCCGTGCCCGAAGGCCCATAAGGGACCGGGAGAGGAGAATACATAGTCCCGACCGGGCTGTTCATAACTTCCCGGTTTATGATAGAATCCCCGGTCCGTAGGCAAGTGGTTGTAATAGGCAGGCAGATGTCCGCTGCTTTTGGGGAACGAGACGGTCAGATGGCCGGAAGGATTTGTCTTTCCGAACAGAATATCGGCGATGGAGCTGCCTTCCTGCTCTCCTGCATACCATTGTACAAGGATGGCGGGTATATGCTCCTTTTCCCATGCGATGGCGAAAGGCTTTCCCGTAACCAAGACCAGCACGACCGGTTTCCCGGTGGCATGGACGGCTTGTATCAACTTCCCTTGGGCACCTGTCAGAGAAAGGTCGGTAAGGTCGAAGCCCTCTCCGCAGTTGGTTTCGTGGTAATCCCTTGCCAGCGAGGCGCTAGCGCTGCCGCAGAACAGAATAGCTGCATCGCTCTGCCGTGCCGCTTCAACAGCCGCCGCAATTTGCGTGGTATCCATGGACATCATGTTGCATCCTTTGGCATAACGTATCTTTATGCCGACCGGTTCCACCTGCTTGCGTATGCCTTCCAGCGGGGTGATGCCATCTTGGTTGGTACGGCTCCAAGTATAATCTCCAAACTGCACCTGGTCTGCGTTCGGTCCGATGACAGCAATGGATTTCAACTGAGATAGGTTTAGCGGTAGCAGGTCCTTGTCATTCTTCAAAAGGACGGTAGATTCATCGGCTATCTGTCGCGCTACCTGGATATTCTCCTGCGAGTGCAAGGAGTGTCCTGCAAATCTGTCTCCATAAGGGTCCTCGAACAATCCCATACGGAATTTGGCAAGAAGAACCCTGCTCACTGCCTTGTCGATAATCCCTTCATCTACTTTTTTCTCCTTGACCAGTGCAGCCAGATGTGGGAAACATTCGCTGGAGGCTTCTACGTCCAATCCGGCAACAATGGCTTGCACCGCTGCTTCCGCTTGGTTGGAGGCGGTACGCTGGAAGGTGTGTAGCATGTCTATGGCTCCCCAGTCAGAATATATATACCCTTGAAAGCCCCAGCGGTTGCGCAGGACCTCGGTGAGCAGATAGTGTGAGGAGGAGTTGGGGACACGGTTCCATGAATTGTAGGTGGACATCACAGCGTGTATCGGCAGGGAGGTGACAACCCGTTTGAACGGTTGGAGATAGACATCATGCAGTTCTCCCACACCGCAATGGACCGAGGCAAGGTTGAGACCTCCCAACGGGTTGCCATGCGGACCATAATGTTTCAGCATAGGGGATATTCCGTTGTCCAGATAGCCTTTTGCCTCTTCATAAGCGAAGATGCCATTCAGGAAAGGGTCTTCGCCGTAACTCTCTTCTACACGCCCCCATCTTAAATCGCGCACCACGTCTATGCATGGTGCCAGAATCTGACAGATGCCTTGATAATGCAGTTCTTTGGATATCTCTGCGGCACGACGGTAGGCCAGCTCCGGATTGAAAGTGGAAGCCAGTGCGATGTTCTGCGGGTAGATGGTGGAGCCTTCGTGTACCGAACCGTGCAAGGCTTCGGCAACTGTGAAGACCGGAATTCCGAGCCGGGTATGCTTCACCATATATTCTTGTATGCGCCGCATGTGCCGGTGGCAGCTTTCTCCATCAGCGGGACGTGCTTGTGGGCGGCGGCATGGAACACCACCGTCGGGTGGTACGTCTCAAACACCTCGTCCAGACGGGCCTTGTCCCGGATGGAGCCGACCAGCACCGTGACCGGCACATCACGGCCATACTTCTGCTGCAGTTCCATCAGCAGTTCATAGGCGCAGTTCTCATAAATATCGAAGATAAGCAGTTTTGCAGGCTTGAAGCGCATGACCTGACGGCAGAGCTCACTGCCGATGCTGCCGCCGCCGCCCGTCACCAGAACGGTCTTGCCGGTGAGGTAGCCGGAAATTTTCTCCGTATCCAGCGTGACTTCCTCACGGGAGAGGAAATCGGCGGTGTTCAGCTCACGGAACGCGCCCTGCTGAGGTGTGCCTGCACCCACCAGCTCCTGCGGAATAGCCCCGCTCACCTCACCCAGCTCCAGCGTCACGCTGCCCACCCGGGTCAGCCCCTGCTCGGCGGCCACCTCTTCTATGGTTCGTATCGTATGGAATACGATCCCCAGCTCATGCATTATCCGTTCCTCTTTTCGGCTTTCTTGGCGCGGCGGATGCGTATTTTCCGCTTGATCATGTACGGCAGGATGCCCTTCATCTTATCCTCCGCCGAGCGCATGGTGCTGCACTCCGGCAGGTCACGGTGCAGGTGGATGGCATCAAAGGCACAGCGGGTGGTGCAGATGCCGCAGCCGATGCACTTATTGGGGTCCACCACGCTGGCGCCGCAGCCCAGGCAGCGGGCGGTCTCGGCCTTCACCTGTTCCTCGGTAAAGGCCACCCGGCCATCCTTAAAGGTCTTTCTCAGCGTCTCATTGTAGCCGATGCGCTGGCGGGGAGTATTGTCATAGCTTGCCTCCTCCAGCAGCAGGTTATTCTTATCCAGCTCTATGAATTCCCGCTTGTCCCGGCCGATGGTCAGGGTGGCATCCTGCACCCAGCGGTGCAGAGAAACCGCGCCCTGCTTGCCGGCCGCGATGGCATCAATGGCAAACTTTTGCCCGGTGTAGACATCGCCGCCCACAAAGATATCCGGCTCGGCGGTCTGGTAGGTCACGGGGTCGGCCTTGGCGGTGCCGTTGGGGTTCAGTTCCACAGCTGTGCCGGTCAGCAGGCCCTTCCAGTCCACCTTCTGCCCGATGCAGTACAGCACCATATCACAGGGGACTTCCTCGGTCGTATTATCATCAAAGGTCGGGGCAAAGCGGCCCTCGGCATTGCGGACGGAAAGGCACTTGCGGAAGCGGATACCGCTGCACTTGCCGTTTTCGGCAAGGATCTCGGTCTGGCCCCAGCCGGCATGGATCTCAATGCCGTCCTCCTCGCACTCGGTGCGGTCCTCCACACCCATTGGCATGGAATCATAGTCCTCCAGGCAGTACAGCGAAACCTTCTCGGCGCCGCAGCGCAGGGCCGTCCGGGCCACATCAGCGCCGATATTGCCGCCGCCGATGACCACCACCCGGCTGGAAAGCTCCTTCTTCCCTTCCAGGTTCACTTCCCGCATCAGCTCAATACCGGCCTTGACACCCTCGGCATCCTCGCCGGGCACACCCAGCTTGCCGCCGCTTTGCAGTCCAATGGCCACATAGAAGCCCTTGTAGCCCTGCTCCCGCAGTTCGGGGATAGTCACATCCCTGCCTACCTCCACGCCGCAGTGGAATTCCACACCCAGGGCCCGCAGCACATCGATCTCGGCCTCTATCACATCTTTCTCCAGCCGGAATTCGGGGATGCCGTGCATCAGCATACCGCCGGGCTGTTTTTCCTTCTCAAAGACGGTGGGACGGTAGCCCTTTTCCGCCAGGTAATAGGCGCAGGAAAGGCCGGCCGGGCCGCCACCGATAATAGCGATCTTCTCCTCAAACTCGCCATCCACCTTGGGGATGACCTTTTCGGGAACAAAGCGGGTCTCGGCGTTCAGGTCCTGCTGGGCAATAAAGCGCTTCACCTCATCAATGGCCACCGCCTGGTCGATGGTGCCGCGGGTACAGGCGTCCTCGCACCGCCGGTTGCAGATGCGGCCGCAGACCGCCGGGAAAGGGTTATCCCGCTTGATGAGCTGCAAAGCCTCCTTGTACTTGCCCTGGGCCGCCAGCTTCAGGTAGCCCTGCACCGCGATGTGGGCGGGGCAGGCGGTCTTACAGGGCGCGGTACCGGTCTCGTAGCAGTTCACGCGGTTTTTGTCGCGGTAATCCACCGCCCATTTTTCGGGGCCCCACTCATGGTCGTCAGGCAGCTCCTGCCGGGGGTAGGTGATGGGGCCGTCCTTGGTGCACAGCTTTTGGCCCAGCTTCACCGCGCCGGCGGGGCAGCCCTCCACACAGCGGCCGCAGGCCACACAGTTTTCGCTTTCCACCTTGGCCACATAGGCGCTGCGGGACATATTCGGCGTATTAAAAAGCTGGCTGGTGCGCAGGGCGTTGCAGATATTCACATTGCAGTTGCAGATAGCAAAGATCTTCTGCTCGCCGTCGATATTGGTGATCTGATGGACAAAGCCATTCTCCTCCGCCCGGCGGAAAATATCCAGCGCTTCCTCCTTGGTGATGTACTCGCCCCGCTGGGTCTCCACCACATAGTCGGCCATATCGCCCACCGCGATGCACCAGTTTTCGGGGTCGTCGCCGCAGCCCTCGCCCAGCTTTTGGCGGCTGGCGCGGCAGGAGCACATGCTCTTGGCATATTTGCCCTCGTATTTCTCCAGCCAGTAGCTGATCTTCTCCAGCCCGATGGCTTCGTTTTCGCTTTCGATGGCCTTTTCCACCGGGATGACATGCATCCCGATGCCGGAGCCGCCGGGCGGCACCATGGGGGTGATCTTCTCCAGCGGCAGGAAGGTCATGCGCTCAAAAAACGCGGCGGCCTCCGGGTGCTCATCGATCTGGCTCTGGCGCATGTTCAAAAACTCGGCGCTGCCGGGCACAAACAGCGGCAGGATCCAGCGTTTTTCGTGGTTCGGGTTTTTGCCGTCCAGGTTCTCCCAGTTGTATTCCACTATGCCCAGCCACGCCATTTCGGTCAGCAGCTTTTCCAGCGGCTCCCGCTCCATTTTGGTTAGCTTCATCAGCTGCTCGGTGGTCTTGGGCTTGCGCACGCCCATCTTCAGGGCGACCTCCACCATCTCGTCGGTCATCACGCCGGCCAGGCCCCAGTATTCGGGGTCATCGGCCGTGGCCTTCAGCCCGATGCGGTTGGTGATCATGCTGCCCAGCTTCAGCAGGTTTTCGCGGGGGTGCTCATCGCGGGGGATGGTAAAGGACAATTTGCTCTCATCCAGAGGAAAATTGGTGGGCTTGCTGCCGTTGATATCGCTCATATTCGATCTCCTTTTTTCTGCGGCGTGCCGCGTTTTAGGGGAAATGGGCGCCATTTAGCCCAGCATAATTTTATTTTACCAGCTCCCCGCCGCGAATGCTATTGACCCTTCTCCCAAACCTGTGCTAAAATAAACCACAGACCGGCGCCATTGCCGCCACTTTACCTAAGGAAGGAAGATCCACCCTATGGCCATCCTCACCACCCGCCCCCGCGGCACCAATGATTTTCTCCCCGCCGAGACCCCCCGCTGGCAGTATGTCGAGCGCACCCTGCTTTCCACTGCGGCGCTGTACGGCTACGGCGAAATCCGCACCCCCACCTTCGAGCATACCGAGCTGTTCCAGCGTGGGGTAGGCGATACCACCGATGTTGTCAATAAGGAGATGTATACCTTTACCGATAAAGGCGATCGTTCCGTTACCCTGCGCCCGGAGGGGACTGCCGGCATCTGCCGGGCGGCCATTGAAAACGGGCTGCTGGGCGATGCCCTGCCCCTCAAGGTCAGCTATGTAATCAACTGCTTCCGCTATGAAAAGGCACAGCGGGGGCGCTACCGCCAGTTCCACCAGTTCGGTGTGGAGTGCTACGGCGCCACCCAGCCCGTTACCGATGCCGAAGTGATCTCCCTGGCGTGGGAGGGCATGCAGACCCTTGGCCTCAAGGACCTCACCCTCGCCATCAATTCCATCGGCTGCCCCACCTGCCGCGCCGAGTACCACAAGGCCCTGCGCGCCTATTTCGAGAGCCGCCGGGAGGATCTGTGCGAGACCTGCAAGGAGCGCCTGGAGAAAAACCCCATGCGCATCCTAGACTGCAAATCCCCCGTCTGCGGCGAGATCGCCAAAGGCGCGCCCCGTGTGCTGGATTATCTCTGCGATGACTGCCGCAGCCACTTTGAGAAAGTACAGACCCTTCTGAAGGATGCCGATATCCCCTTCACCGTCGATGCCGGCATCGTTCGCGGGCTGGATTACTACACCCGTACCGTCTTTGAGATTTCCATTCCCGGCTTCCCCGCGCTGTGCGGCGGCGGCCGCTACGGCGGGCTTAGTAAGCAGCTGGGCGGCCCGGATGTGGAGGGCATCGGCTTTGCCATGGGTCTGGAACGGCTCCTCATGGTGATGGAGCAGCAGGGCTGCGATTTCCCCGAATCCCAACAGTGCGATCTTTATATTGCTTCGATGGGAGAGGCGGCCACCGAGGAGGCGTTCCGGCTGACCACCCAGCTGCGGCGGGAGGGCTATGCCGTCCAGTGCGACCTGATGGGGCGCAGCGTCAAGGCGCAGATGAAGTATGCCAATAAGATCGGCGCCCTGTACAGCGTGGTGCTGGGCGACAGCGAGCTGGAAGCAGGCTCCGCCCAGCTGAAGCAGATGGCCACCGGTACCGCTAAACCCATCTCTCTCCTGCACTTCCTCCCGGAATTTGAAACCGAGATGCAGAACGGCTGGTTTGCCGCCGCGGCCGAAGCCGCCGAAAATGTCGATTGCTGAAAACTACCCTCGCCAGACAGGTACAGTGCCTGCCGGCGAGGGCTTTCTCTTGGACTATTCCTGGGTACAGCATCCGATTCACTCGTATGGAGTCTTTGTTGCGCCAAAAAATGATAGACCCGGCAGCATGACTTTCTGTTATTGGTTTGCAGTTACCCCGCATAAAATGCGCCGCAGGCACCTTATTAGCGTATCTGCGGCGCGCTGTACGGGCGATGCTTTGCATCGTTCGTATCCAGCCGCAGCTTAGCGTTAGGGGGTCTTGGGGCGCAGCCCCAAGTGACTTTTGCCTACTTTTCTTCATAGAAAAGTAGGCCCACGCCGGGCAGGCATACTTGTTCAGCTCTTGCAAAAGGCTCCGCCCCGCCGTAGGCGACTGCAAATTATTCTTAATCGGCTTTTATTTCTTTCTGCCGTAGCCAATGACACTTACTGCCTTTTCTTTTTGCAAAACCTGCGGCAAAACCCTTTGACACCGTCCCTATTCGTGCTATAATGAATTGTTAATAAATCAAATTCCGCTTTCTCGGCAAAATGAGGAATCCCCCCGAAAAAGCGCTATTCCCCAAAACAAAAGGAGTGCAAAATTTATGGCAGATACCATGAAAGGTCTCAAACGCACCCACTACTGCGGCACCGTCACCCCGGAGATGATCGGCCGGGAAGTGGTGGTATGCGGCTGGGCACAGAAAACCCGCGATATGGGCACCCTCGTCTTTATCGATCTGCGCGACCGCACCGGCATCGTCCAGCTGGCCTTCGATGATAAAACCGATCCCGCCCTGCTGGCCAAGGCCCAGAAGGTCCGCGCCGAATATGTGCTGATGGCCCGCGGTGTCCTCCGTCAGCGGGAATCCGTCAATCACGAGATCCCCACCGGCGAGGTGGAGGTCTATGTCACCGAGCTGCGCGTGCTGGCCGAAAGCAATACCCCGCCTTTCGCCATCAGCGATGACAGCCGCGGCGTCAAGGAAGACCTGCGCCTCAAGTACCGCTACCTCGATCTGCGCCGCCCCGAAATGCAGAACGCCATTGCCATGCGCCACCGCATCGTCAAGATCGCCCGCGATTACTACGATACCAACGGCTTCTACGAGATCGAGACCCCCATCCTCATCAAGTCCACCCCGGAGGGCGCCCGCGACTACCTGGTGCCCAGCCGTGTGCAGCAGGGTAAATTCTATGCGCTGCCCCAGTCCCCCCAGCTGTATAAGCAGATTTTGATGTGCTCCGGCTTCGACCGCTATATGCAGATCGCCCGCTGCTTCCGCGATGAGGACCTGCGCGCCGACCGCCAGCCGGAATTTACCCAGATTGATGTGGAGATGTCCTTCATTGATGAGGAGGACATCATGGCCATGAACGAAGGCTTCATGAAGCGCATCTTCAAGGAAGTACTGGGGAAGGACCTCGAAACACCCTTCCGCCGCATCAAGTACCAGGATGCCATGGATAACTACGGCATCGATAAGCCCGATACCCGCTTTGACCTGCGGCTGCACGATCTTTCCGAAATTCTGAAAAACACCGAATTTTCCGTATTCTCTGGCGCCATTGCCGGCGGCGGCTCGGTCCGCGGCATTAATGCCAAAGGCGCTGCCGAAAAGCTCTCCCGCAAGGAGATCGATAAGCTGGCCGATTTTGTAAAGACCTACCGTGCCAAGGGCCTGGCCTACACCCGCTGGACCCACGAGGGCCGCACCTCCAGCTTTGAGAAATTCCTCACCGAGGAGGAGATCGCGGGAATTCACCAGGCACTGGATGCCGAAGAGGGCGACCTGCTGCTCATCGTCGCCGACGCCAAGAATGAGGTCGTCTATGATGCGCTGGGCCAGCTGCGTAATCACCTCGCCCAGAAGCTCGGCCTCATCGAGCCCGGCACCTTTGATCTTTTGTGGGTCACCGAATTCCCGCTGTTTGAGTACAGCGAGGAGGAGGGCCGCTACATGGCGAAGCACCACCCCTTCACCTGCCCCATGCTGGAGGATCTCGATATGATCGAGAGCGACCCCGGTCACTGCCGCGCCCGCGCCTACGATATGGTCATGAATGGCTGCGAGGTCGGCGGCGGCTCCATCCGTATCAATACTATGGAGCTGCAGGAGCGTATGCTGGTGGCTCTGGGCTTCACCCCGGAAAGCGCCGAGGAGCGCTTCGGCTTCCTGCTGGAGGCGTTCCGGTACGGCGCCCCGCCCCATGGCGGCATGGCATTCGGCCTGGATCGTCTCATCATGCTGCTGCTGGGCAAGGAATCCATCAAGGATGTCATCGCCTTCCCCAAGGTGCAGAATGCCAGCGAGCTGATGAGCGGCTGCCCCGCCGAGGTCGAGGATACATCCCTCGCCGAGCTCGCCATCAAGGTCGACCTGCCGCAAGCGTAAAAAATCAGTCCCTGCCGCCGGGCAGGGACTTTTTCTCTGCCCTTGACTTTTCCACCCGCTTCCGCTATCTTGTGAATAAAGATTTTTGAGTGGGAGGGAACCGCCATGACCGATCTTGAGATCATTCGGCTGGTATTTGGCATCTTTTTAGGGATAGGCGGCGGTGTGCTGCTGCTTTTGGCATTTACCGTCGGTTATAAATACCTTGTGATGGAGCGCCGCTGCACCTGCCGTACCAACGGTACCGTCATAGGATACAGCGCCGTCTGCTACGGCGGGGAGAATAGTGCGGTGCATCTGCCGGTGGTGCGCTATACGGCAGAGGGGCGGGAATACCGGGTGACCGGGCCCCGCTACCGGGGGTATGTAAGCCGTACGGTCAGCACCCCTTTTGCCCAAAACGCGTTCCGCTGCTATGAGAAAAATGAGGTTCTGTATATCGAGCGCAGCCGCAACAGCATCATCGGCGTCAGCGCCAATCCTCTGGCGGAGCAATATCCCCTTGGCAGCCCGCTTCCCGTCTGGTTCGACCCGCAAAAGCCGCAGCGGAGCTATGTGCTGCGCTGCCCCGATAACCGCTGGATCTTTTGGCTGCTGTTTTTGTTCGGCCTGGTCACTTGGATCGGCTGCGCGCTCATCCTCATTCTGCTGTAACTTTTCCCGGATCTCTCTTCCGCCGATACCAAAAAGGCCCGAAAGAAAAACCACTGTTTTTCTTTCGGGCCTTTTTTCTTAAAATTCGCTCCGCTTATCCCGCAGCATCAGCTCGGTCAGTGCGGCGGAGGGGTTTTTCCCCTCAAACAGAATGGCATGGACGCACCGGCAGATGGGCATATGGACCCCCAGCTTTTGGGCCAGCGCCGTTACGCTTTGGGCGGCGTAGTAGCCCTCCACCACGGCGCCGACCTCCTTCATGGCCTGCTGGGCGCTCTCGCCCTGGCCGATGAGGATGCCGGCCCGGTTGTTCCGGGAGTGCATGGAGGTGCAGGTGACGATCAGGTCGCCCATGCCGGCAAGGCCCCCGAAGGTCCGCCGGGGGCCGCCCAACTGCTCGCCC
>ERZ773155.3344-NODE-3344-length-10982-cov-4.336140_pt1 | contig 10982 bp, 9 predicted proteins | sample MGYA00511262_ERZ773155 | MGnify/ENA primary metagenome ERZ773155 (study PRJEB29015, sample SAMEA2737828) | human gut metagenome | biome: human gut; feature: human-associated habitat; material: faeces | place: China | collected 2012 ... | reverse complement strand
AGCTGCTGTGGATCTGGCAGCAGAAGTCGAACAACATCCACGACCTGCGCGGCCATATCTGGGACAGCTGGGCCGACGAAAACGGCTCCATCGGCAAGGCCTACGGCTATCAGCTGGCCGTGAAGCACCACTACCCCGAGGGGGAGATGGATCAGGTCGACCGCGTGCTCTATGACCTGAAGCACAACCCCGCGAGCCGCCGCATCCTGACGAATATCTACAACTTCGAGGACCTGCACGAGATGGCGCTCTACCCCTGTGCCTACTCGATGACGTTCAATGTCTCGGGCCACACGCTCAATGCGATTCTCAACCAGCGCTCGCAGGATATGCTCGCCGCGAACAACTGGAACGTGGTGCAGTACGCCGTGCTCGTGCACATGATGGCGCAGGTCTCCGGGCTGGAGGCAGGCGAGCTGGTGCACGTCATCGCCGACGCGCACATCTACGACCGCCACGTCCCCATCATCGAAAAGATGCTCGAAAAGGAGCCGCGCCCCGCGCCGAAGTTCGTGATCGACCGCTCCGTGACCGATTTCTATCGCTTCACGCGCGACAGCTTCTCGCTCGAGGGCTACGACCCGCAGCCATTCGAGGACAAGATCCCCGTCGCCATCTGAGAAAGGAGCCGCCATGAACGCCATCGTCGCCGTGAGCGAAAACTGGGGCATCGGCAAAGACAACGCTCTGCTCTTTCACATCCGCGCGGATCTGCAGCGCTTCAAGGCGCTGACCACGGGGCACACCGTCGTTATGGGGCGGCGGACGCTCGAGTCGCTGCCGGGCGGGCGGGGTCTGCCGGGGCGGCGGAACCTCGTGCTTTCGACGCGGCCGGACTTTGCCGCCGAGCGCGCCGAGGTCGTCCGTTCGCTGGACGAGGCGATGTACTATTGGAACGCCGGCATCCGCAACGTGATGTTCTGCTGCGAGATCAGCTCGCGCGAGATGTTCGACGCCTACGACGCCTGCCCGATTCCGTGGGACTACATCATGGCCTATATCCGGCTGTCGGTCGATCCCCGGTTGCAGGAAGTCTACGATCTGCTGCATGAGCGCGGCGTCTCGACGATGACCTCCATTACCGGTTCGTCCGACAAGGTGAAGAATCCGCGCGACCGGAGGGTCTGCTACCTGCGCGACCTGGTGTCGGAACCCGATCTGATCGAGACCGACTACCCGTCGGAGTTCGTCGATCTGCCCCGCTCGCGCGCCGAAATCCATGCCTTGCAGGATCGCGCCATCGAGGGCAACCGGTCGGTCAAGGCCGATAAGGCGAAGAAGAACCGTCGGAAATAGCCCGTCCGCTGCCAATGAAAACGGCTGCCTCTCAAAAACAGAGGCAGCCGTTTCTTTTCAGCCGGAGCGGTCAGAACGAGATACCGACGCGCACGCCGAAGCGGTTGATGTTGTTCATCGTATAGATCAGCAGATCGTCGTTGTTGCTGGCGTAGCTGTAAAAGAGCGCTACGTGGAAGCCGAACCGCTGCGCAGGCGAGGGGAAGATGCTCACGCCGATTTCGGGCGAGAGATAGACGCCCCACGTGTCCTGATATTGCTGGATCGTGTAGTAATAGGAGGACATTTCGGCATAGTCGGCGCCGATACGCAGACCGGCGTAGGGCTGGAATACGCTCCCTTTAAGGAAATTGTATCGTCCCACGACGCCGAACGGCAGCTCGAACAGGGTGTGTTTCTGTGCGGTCGTCATGGCGGCGCCGCTGCCCAGTTGCAGGGTTTGACGGCTGATCGACTCGATGTTGGTCTGGTAGGAGATGAAGGCGCCGACGGTGATTTCGGGCGTTACGAAGTAACCGCCTTCGAAGTTCATACCCCAGCCCGATGCCTTGTCGGCGAAGGCGCTCCCCAGCGGAACGGTCACTTGCCAGTCGACGTTGAGGTAGGTGTTCTGGATGAGCTGCGCCCGTCCCGGCAGGGCGAAGGTAACCGCTGCGACGGCGAGCAACAACGCTTTACGACTGAATATGGAAAGTGTTTTCATAGCGATGAATGATTAACGGTTTACGGAATTGGTTTCCAGATAGGGCGATTGCATGAAGGCTTGGTTCACGGCGTCCAGCGTACGCTGCATGTTGACCTTATGCGACGAGGTGAGCAGGCCGCCGATGAAGCTGTCCCAGATGACTGGCAGTTTGCGGTTGCTCTGCCGGTCGGCCGTCAGATCGACCATCTCGATGAGCATCGAACCGGCCGTGTAACCGTAATAGACCTGGTAGGGGTAGTGCCAGCCGAGCCAGTCGCCCCAGTAGCCGGGAGCCCAATAGTAGGGGTAGTACCACCACCAGTAGGGGTAGTCGTACCCGACGAAATAGGTCACACGCTCGACGTAGCTGATTTGCAGACCCGTCTGCGCGGTTTCCTTGTCGTCCGTGCGGACGAAGTTGCGGGATTCCATCAGGTCGGCGACGGTTCCGATGATCTCCTGCGCATCGGCGTCTTTCCAGTATTCGGTCTTGTCGGCGTTGCCGATCACCAGAATACTGTCGGGGAGATAGAAGGTCTCCACGTCGGAGAAGTCGGCCTGTTGGTCGTAGTCCGTGTAGACCAGATAGTCCTCGTGAAGCCCGGAGGTGGATGGCTCTTTCTGGCACGAAACGACAGCGACGGCCAGCAGTACGAGCAATGACGTGAGTAGATTTTTTGTGGTCATAGTCCTGAAAATTTTTAAGAGTTGCTATCGTCCCTTCTCCGTTCAAATACCGTTCCGTTCTGAATGTTACGTTTCCGTGCTGCGGCGTTCGTCGGAAGCCGGCGGGCGGGCCGTCGCCGGAGATTTAGCGGCCGGAGGCGCGCGGGCGGCGGTTCGCAGGGCTATCGTGCGGCGATGCCGGAGGTTGTGCCGGCGGACGAACCGTTTCGAAATCCGGTCGGAATGCGGTACCGTATTTTCTTGTTTCGCGTGCAATGCTTCCTTGTCAGCGGTGCCGGCGACGGCCGACGTCGGGAAGTCCGGCCGCGCTGCGGGGAAGCTGCGGAAGTGCCGGAACGCGAAACGGGCGGAACCTTCTTTGAAAGGCTCCGCCCGTTTGCACCGTCTTGTCCGGCATCAGTTCCGGTCGGGCAGGAACGAGTAGTCGCGGGAGTATCCGAGCATCTGCTCCACGTAGTTGGCGGGGTAGGCGATCTTCACGTCGACGATCCGGCCGTCGCGTTCCACCAGTTCGTATTCGGGATTGACGAATCCCCCGTAAGGCTCGATATGGAGCGCTTCGTAGCGATCGAGCACCTCGCGGTGCAGTTTCGGGTCGACTTTGACGGCATACTGTTCGACCAGCGCTTTGCCCGCCTCGTAGTCGCCTTCGGACTTGATGCGTTGGATCTCGCGCAGCATCTGTCCGAACAGCTCGCGCAGTTTCTCGAAGTCGTTGACCACGACGTAGGTCTTTCCCTGCTCGGTGCGCCACTCGATCACGTTGTCGGCCTTGCCCTGCTCGTAGCACCATTCGGCGATCAGCTTGCGGTTGCGCATGTGCGACTCCTCGACGTTCTTGCCCGGTTCGATGCGGGCGAGCTGCGTCATCATGCCGTTGAGGATGTAGGAGGCGTATTGCGCCTTGGCCACGTCGAACGAGGGGACGAGCCCCAGCTCGACGAGCTTCGGGTCGCCCAGGTAGTAGAGGCCGAAGAGGTCGGCGCGCGTCTCTTCGAGCGTCGATCCGTAGCTTTTCAGCTCGTCACCCTTCACGCCCGGTGCCAGCTGGCCCGAACCGTGTCCGAGACATTCGTGCAGGTCGGTGTGGAGATCGTCGCCGATCTTGCCGTATTTGTCGATGCGCTCGCGGTCTTCGGGGCGCAGCATGAACTCCTCCTCGAAGCCGTTGCCGTGCGCCGCGCGGTCGTAGGCGTAAGTGATGTTGTCGATCGTCACCGATTTCGAGCCGTGCTCCTTGCGGATCCAGTCGGCGTTCGGAAGGTTGATTCCGATCGGCGTGGCGGGGTAGCAGTCGCCGCCGAGCATCGCCACGGTGATGACCTTGGCCGAGACGCCCTTGACGACCTTTTTCTTGTAGGCGGGGTCGACGGGCGAGTGGTCTTCGAACCACTGGGCGTTCTCGGAGATGATCCGCGTGCGGCGGCAGGCCGCCGAGTCGACGAAGTTGACGTTGGCCTCCCACGAAGCCTTGTACCCCAGCGGATCGCCGTAGGTCTCGATGAATCCGTTGACGAAGTCGACGTTCGACACCGTGTCTTGCAGCCAGAGGATGTTGTAGCGGTCGAACTGTTTCAGGTCGCCCGTGCGGTAGTAGTCGATCAGGGCGGCGAGTGTCTGCTTCTGCGGCTCGGCCGCTACGTCGCGTGCCTTTTCGAGCCAGTAGACGATGCGTTCGATCGCGGGCGAGTACATGCCTCCGACCTTCCACGTGCGCTCGTAGAGACGTCCCGTCTTCTCCTCCTTGACCAACTGCGAATTCAGACCGTAGGAGACGGGGCAGGGGTCGCCCGCATCGGCTGCGGCCATCGCGGCGTAGAACTGTTCGGCCTCGTGCTGGCGCACGTTGCTGTAATAGTTGCTGGCCGACGTCCAGAGCATATCGGCGCCGGCTGCCTGATTGAGCCGCGTGGGGTAGATCGCAGGGTCGAAGATGACCTTGCAGAGAAAATCGAAATCCGCCGGAAAGCGATCCATGCCTACCGATGCGGCCGCCTCGCGGAAGAAGGATTCCGAAAACTCGGGGCGGAACTTGTCGTTGGAATAGTGGTGGTGGATGCCGTTGGCGAACCACACTTTTTTGAGGTATTTTTCGAGCGCTTTCCACTCGTCGGACGTGCGGTCTCCTTTATAATTAAGGTAGAGCGTTTCGAGCGTGCGCCTGATCGGCAGGTTGGCCGCGCAGTTCTGGTCGAAGAGGATGTCGCGTCCGCACTTGGCCGCTTCGGCCAGGTAGTAGATCAACTCTTTCTGTTCGAGCGGAAGCCGTTCGAATCCGGGCACTTCGTAGCGGATGACCTTGATGTCGTCGAACCGGTCGACGATCCACGGCTGCTGCGCGTCGGAGGCCGCAGGGTTCGTGCACGAACCCAAACATGCGACGGATGTTGTCATAAGCGAAATAAACGTGAGCGTTTTCATTTGCGTTCGGATTGAATTTGATGCCAAAGATAGTGCAAGCCGAGCGCAAAAGCAAACGAAGTTTGCATTTTGCCGAGGCGCCGCCTGTCTAAGCGGGATGCAATCCCGCAAAGTTGTGCAAGCCGAGCGCAAAAGCAAGCGAAGCTTGCGATTTTGCCGAGGCGCCGCCTGTCTAAGCGGAGGCTTGCCCTCCGCAAAGTGTGCGAGCCGAGCGCAAAAGCGAATAGGGTGCATTTTGCCGAGGGTTCGGTTTGTCGTCTTGCGGACGATCGTGGCGGTCAGGAGGTCCGAAAACCATATTTTTCCGGTTTTCGCTTTCATATCTTAATTGTTATTTCTAACTTTGCCGAGCCTTCGGGCCTAATTGTTTGGAAATAATAATGAAAACCGTAACAAGCGTCAAAGCGCTTCGCGAGGTGCTCTCGGCGGTCGATTCGACCGGTATCGGGCTGGTCCCGACCATGGGTGCCCTGCATGCCGGCCACCGTTCGCTCGTCGAACGGGCGCGCCGCGAGAACGCCACCGTCGTGGTGAGCGTGTTCGTCAATCCCACGCAGTTCAACGATAAAAACGATCTGAGAAACTATCCGCGCACGCCCGAAGCCGATTGCGCGCTGCTCGAAGCGGCGGGGGCCGACGTGGTCTTCATGCCCTCGGTCGAGGAGATGTACCCCGTCCCCGATCTCAGGCAGTACGATTTCGGCCGGATCGACAAGGTGATGGAGGGCGCCACCCGTCCGGGCCATTTCAACGGCGTGGCGCAGGTGGTGAGCAAGCTCTTCGCCATGGTGCAGCCTGCGCGTGCCTATTTCGGCGAGAAGGATTTCCAGCAGATCGCCGTGGTGAAGTCGATGGTCGCCCAGTCGGGCTTTCCGCTCGAAATCGTCGAGTGCGGGATCGTGCGCGGCGACGACGGGCTGGCCCTTTCGTCGCGCAACGCCCTGCTCGATGCCGCACACCGCGCCGCCGCGCCCGATATCTGCCGGGCGTTGAGGCTTGGCGCCGAACGTGCCGCAGGGATGACGCCTGCCGAACTGGCGGACTTCGTCACGCGCGAGACGGAGCGCAGCGGTCTGCTCGAAGTGATCTATTTCCAGTCGGTCGACGCTCTCACGATGCAGCAGGTGGCAGCCTGGGACGAGAGCGAACGCATCCAGGGGTGTATTGCCGTGCAGGCGGGCGCCGTGCGGCTGATCGACAATATCCGGATCAAATAATGCGAAGAGGATGATGCAGATCGAAGTACTGAAATCGAAAATCCATCGGGTGACCATTACCGAGGCGAACCTCAATTACGTGGGAAGCATCACCATCGACGAGGAGTTGATGGAGGCGGCCAATCTGATCGAGGGCGAACGGGTGCAGATATGGAACGTCACCAACGGCGAACGGCTCGACACCTATGTGATCCGCGGCCGGCGCGGCAGCGGTGCGATCTGTCTCAACGGCGCAGCCGCCCGCAAGGCGCAGGTGGGCGACGTGCTCATCATCGCCTCCTACGCCCGCATGGAGTTCGAGGAGGCGAAGACGTTCCGCCCGTGGGTGGTCTTTCCCGACACGGCGACCAACCGTCTGGTAGAGTAGAATAGATGCGGCGGCCGCACCGGCTGCCGTGGAACGATAAAAACCGAACGAGATGGACGTATTCCTCTCCATAACGGCTTTCCTCTGTTGCCTCGTCGGCATCGTGGGTTGCATTGTCCCCGTCCTGCCCGGCCCTGTGCTGAGCTATGCGGGGCTTTTTTGCGCCTATGCATGCAGCTATTCGACGCTGACGCCCGCCGAGATGTGGCTGTGGGCGGGGCTGACGGCCGCGGTGACTGCGGCGGATTATTTTCTGCCGGGGTACATGGCCAAACTGTTCGGCGGCACACGGGCCGGAATGGTCGGCGCCACGGTGGGCATGATCGCGGGCCTGTTCGTGGGCGGCCTGATCGGTATCGTGGTAGGGCCGTTCGTAGGGGCTGTCGCGGGCGAACTGCTGAACGACCGCGAACGGATCGGGCAGGCGCTGGTGGTGGGCGTGGGATCGTTCCTGTCGTTTCTGGTCGGTACGGGAATCAAGCTGGTGGCTGCGGTCGGGATGTTGACCTTCGTCGTGGCCGACACGTGGCCGGCCCTGCGGGCGTGGTTCGCCACCGTATTTTAGGATAACATAACTCGCAATCATATGAAAAGAGTCTTTTTATTGGTAGCGGCAGCGGTGTTGAGCCTTGTCGTTACGTCCTGTTCGAAGTACCGCTATGAGGAGGTCGCCGACGATCCGCTGCATAGCCGTATCTACACGCTGGACAACGGATTGAAGGTCTACATGACCGTGAACGGGGAGGCGCCCCGCATCCAGACCTACATCGCCGTGCGCGTGGGTTCGAAGAACGATCCGCTCGAAACGACCGGTCTGGCGCACTATTTCGAGCACCTGATGTTCAAGGGCACCAAGTCGTTCGGCACCCAGGATTACGAGGCCGAGCGTCCGATGCTCGACGAGATCGAGCGTCTGTTCGAGGTCTACCGCACCACGACCGACGCCGACGAACGCCGTGCGATCTATGCCCGCATCGACTCCGTGTCGCAGGAGGCTTCGAAGCTGGCGATTCCCAACGAGTACGACAAGCTGATGTCGGCCATCGGCGCCGCGGGCACGAACGCCTTCACCTCCTACGACATGACCGTCTACACCGAGGAGATTCCCTCGAACCAGATCGACAACTGGGCGAAGATCCAGTCCGACCGTTTCGCCAATGCGGTGATCCGCGGATTCCACACCGAGTTGGAGACCGTCTACGAGGAGTACAACATGTCGCTCACGAGCGACAGCCGCAAGATGTTGGACTCGCTCATGGTGGCGCTCTATCCGCACCATCCCTACGGAATGCACACCGTGCTGGGTACGCAGGAGGATTTGAAGAACCCTTCGATCACCAACATCAAGAATTACTACAAGACTTATTACGTGCCCAACAATATGGCGATCTGCCTGTCGGGCGATTTCGATCCCGACCGGATGATCGCGACGATCGACAAGTACTTCGGCGGACTGAAACCCAATCCCGAACTGCCCGAATGGTCCTTCACGCCCGAACCGGCGATGACCGCTCCCGTCGAGAAGACGGTGCTGGGGCAGGAGGCCGAAATGATCTACCTGGGCTGGCGCACCGGCGGCGCTTCGAGCGAGGACGCCGACATGATCCAGCTCGTGAGTTCGCTGCTTTCGAACGGCAAGTGCGGCCTGTTGGACGTCGATATCCAGCAGCAGCAGAAAATGCTGGGCGTGGGTGCGGAGGGCCTCCAATTGGCCGACTACGGCATGATGGTGGCCATCGGCTATCCCAAGCCGGGGCAGACGCTCGAAGAGGCGCGCGACATGCTGCTCGATGAGATCGGGAAGCTGCGGGCCGGCGATTTCGACGAGGAGCTGCTCGCCTCGACGATCGCCAACTACAAGCGCGGCGAGATGCAGGCGCTCGAAGAGAACGGCAACCGCGCGATGGCCTATGTCGACGCCTTTATCAACGGTGTGGACTGGAAGCGTTCGGTGGAGGAGCTCGACCGCCTGTCGAAGGTGACCAAGGCCGACGTCGTGGCGTGGGCCAACGAGAAGCTCGATCCCGAGGTTTATGCAGCCGTTTACAAGCGCCAGGGCGTCGATCCCAATATCCACAAGATCGACAAGCCGCAGATCACGCCCATTGCCACCAACCGCGACAAGTCGTCGGAGTTCCTCGCCGCCATCCAGGCCGCCGAGGTCGAGGCCGTGCAGCCGGTCTTCGTCGATTATGCCAGCGACCTCTCGGTCGGCAAGATGAAGCAGGACATCGAGGTGCTCTATAAGCAGAATACCACCAACGGGCTGTTCAGCCTCTACTACGTCTACGATTTCGGTACGACGACCGACCCCGCCTTCGGCATCGCGTCGGACTATTTCGACCTGTTGGGCACCGATACGCAGTCGTTGCAGGAGATCCAGCGCGAGTTTTACGATCTGGCCTGCTCGTTCGGCATCCATGCGGGCGGCGAGCGCATCTATGTGACGATCAGCGGACTTGCGGAGAATATGGACAAGGCCGTGAAGCTGGCCGAGGAGTACATGCAGAATGTCGAGGGCGACGACGCCGTGCTCGCGCAGCTCAAAGCCAACGCGATGAAGGCGCGCAACGACGCCAAGTTGAACCAGAACGCCAACTTCCGCGCACTGCAACAGTATACCTTCTACGGCCCCGAAGCGATTCGGGCGCGGACGCTGACCGACGAGCAGCTCATGGCGCTCACGTCGGACGAACTGCTGGCGCGGATCCGGAGCCTGAGCGACTACGAGCACTACGTGATGTACTACGGTCCCGAGACGGAGGCGAAGCTCATCGCCGCGCTCGACGCGATCCACCGCACGTCGCAGGAGTTGAAGCCGGTGCGGAAGGTGCGTTTCCCGCTGCTGACGGTGGACAAGAGCGAGGTCAACGTGGCGCAGTACGACGCCAAACAGATCTATTATCTCCAATATTCGAACCGCGGCGAGAAGTTCTCGACCGACAACGATCCGGGCGAGACGCTCTTCAACAGCTATTTCGGCGGCGGCATGTACGCCGTGGTCTTCCAGGAGATGCGCGAGGCGCGTTCGCTGGCCTATACTGCTTTCGCCACCTTCACCGAGATGCGCGACAAGGACGATCCCTATATCTTCTATGCCTTCATCGCCACACAGAACGACAAGATGCGCCAGGCCGTCGAGGCGTTCGACGAGATCATCGAGAACATGCCCGAATCGGAGAAGGCCTTCGAACTGGCCAAGCAGGGTATCCTGGCCAACCTCTCCACGCAGCGCACCGTGCGCGACAACGTGCTGTGGAGTTTCGTCTCGGCGCGCGAGATGGGCGTCGGGGTCGACCGCAACAAGGCCGTTTACGACGCCGTGCAGGGCATGACGCTCGCCGACGTGAAGGCTTTCCACGACAAATGGGTCAAGGGGCGCAAATACACGTATAGCATTCTGGGCGACCGCAACGACATCGACATGGATTATCTGCGCACGCTCGGCCCCGTACACGAGGTAAGCCAGCGCGAGCTGTTCGGTTATTAGAACGCCGCGTGCCGAGGAGGTCCGACCCGAGCCGGTCGGAACCGAGGATGCGACAGACCGGCCGTCCGGTCTGTCGCTTTTTTTATCCGGTCGAAACCTCGCGGCGGCGTGATTGCCGTCGCGGCGAACGATTAGCACATATTTTGCAGGAAGAGCTGAAAAACACGAAAATGAAACTACCGATTCTTTTGACGCTCTGCCTGCTGGCGGGGGTCGTAAATCCCGCACGGCCGCAGGCGCGGCGTACCCGCACACAGGCCGAACAGACTCGGTCGGCCGACCGCGAGCGGGCGAAGCGCGAACAGGCCGTTGCGGATTCGCTCGCGCACCTGAAAGCCCTGCGGAGTCTCGACCGGCTCGATTTCGCGTTGGAAGCCGATCGGCTGACCCTCCGGCGCGGGAGGGTGGTCTTCGTCTCCTCCGACACGAATTTCGTGACGCTTTCCGGCGACATGGCCACCGTGCAGGTCGCGCCGTTCATGGGAGGAGGCCCCAACGGTATCGGCGGCATCACTCTGGAAGGACATGCCTCCAACATTCGGGTCAGAACGGACAAGCGGGGGAATACCACCTTTTCCATGAACGTATTCGGGCGGGGGATCTCCGCGACGCTGAGCATCCGGTTGCCGGCGGGAAGCAACCGCGTGTCGGTTTCGATCGATCCCAATTTCAGCTCCGACCGGATTCAGTTGACCGGCGTGCTGGTTCCGCTGGACGAATCGCGCGTGTTCAAGGGCAGCGCGCTGTGATCCTCTGCGGCGAATCCTGCCGCTCCCGTCGCCGTGTAGGCGCGTGTAGCCGTATCCGCCGTGGAATTGC
>ERZ773155.3339-NODE-3339-length-10991-cov-7.847293_pt1 | contig 10991 bp, 10 predicted proteins | sample MGYA00511262_ERZ773155 | MGnify/ENA primary metagenome ERZ773155 (study PRJEB29015, sample SAMEA2737828) | human gut metagenome | biome: human gut; feature: human-associated habitat; material: faeces | place: China | collected 2012 ... | reverse complement strand
GCGTTTCGATCTTGTCACGGATCTTCGCCGCATAGCCCAGCGGGGCTTTCTCCATAGCGGCAAGCTGCGCCTTATCCATATCGTCCACAATGCGGTTTATGTAGGCTTTCAGTTCGGCAGCGTCTACCATGTTCAGCTTGTTAAGCTGATTGAACATCATGTCTTTGCATTGACGCACCCGGCTTTCCGGCGGCAGATTGTTGAACCACTCCTTGAAGTACCGCTGCTCGGCGCTCTCCATCTTGAACACCTTCGGCAAACCGCCGTCCTGCTCCCGCACGTCAATTTCGCGGATTTCATCGTCTGCGGCGGCAAAGTCAATATCGTATGCCTTGCCCTTGAGGGTAAAGCCCTCTGTCAGCATTTCCTTATCCAGCAGTTCAAAAGAACCGTCCGTAAACAAAGATTGCTCAACTTTCAGGAAAAACTGCGGGATTTGCAGCGTTTCAATATCCTCCCGGAACTGCGGATTCACCTGAAATGATTTCACTTTATCCCGTACCTCCCACGGAAGATTGTCTATCACCGGATCATTGCCGGTCTGTTGGATAGCATCTGTGTACGCCTTTTCGACCTCTGCGGCAGCGTCCAGCATGGTGTCGGCTTTCGGGGTGATTTCAGGCGTTTTTGCCTGTTCTCTGCGCCGTTCCAACTCTGTGTCAATAGATTTATCGTCCAGCCATGCAAAATCGTCCTCTGCGGTTTCCGGTTCGGAAGCTCCTTGCGGGTCAGGCAGCGTGATTTGCTCTGCTGGCTGTTCGGATGCTTGCGGTTTTACGGGCTCACCGATCCGATAGTCCTTATCGCTGAAACCTGCGCTGTTCAAGCCCTTGACGATATGCGCCACAGTATTGTTGAAGTCGTTGGAAGAAGTCAGCACATAGGACATATTGAGTGCGCTCTGCGTATGCTGGCTCGTGTGGGGCAGGCGGAGAATCCGTCCCAAAATCTGCTCCACATCAACCTGACTTGTCTTATTGGCAAGGGACGCAAGGATATAGGCAAAGGGGCAATCCCAGCCCTCTTTCAGCGCATTGACCGTGATGATATACCGAATTGGGCAGCTTGGGGACATCAAATCGGTGTTTTTCAGCTCGTTCACATCGGCGGTTCGAATGGCAATTTGCTCGGCGGGGATTCCCTTGTCCACCAGCTTGTCCCGCAGTTTTTCAAAGGTTGTCGCGTCCTCCTTGCCCTTCGGCTGTGCCTGAAACAGCGCGATAGGACGGATATATTTGCCCGTCTTAGTGTACTCCGCGCTTGCGATTTCTTCCAGTTTGTTCCGCAGGTCGATCGCGTCAATCAGCACCTCGGATTGGCTGTCCCGGTTATAGATGATCACGGGCAGCTTTACCATGTGTTCGTTTTTCAGCTGCACCGCGTCCACATAGGAAATGATATTGCTCTCCTTTTTCGGCGTGGCGGTCAAATCCAGCACAAAGCAGGGGTTGAAGTTTTCCAGCATTTCAAGGCTCAATTCCGACCGGGCATGGTGGCTCTCGTCCACGATGACAAGCGGGTTAAGCTGGTTGATAATCTGGAATAGGGCGGTTTCGTCTGCTTTTTCAATGGGGCTGTCGGGCTTGCCCAGCACCTTTGCAAACTCGGCAAGGTTGCTGTTCTCCTGATAGGCTTTCAAGACCTCCTTGCCGCGCCCACGGAACGAATCGTAGGACAGCACCATAACCGACAACTGCTCCGTTACGGCGGTGGGGTTGAAGTTCTGACCATTCAAAAGCTCCTGCTTGGTGTAGACCTCCACGCGCCCGCCGAAATCCACGTCGATTTTCTGACGGTAGGGGTGGGATGTGTCTTTCAGGGCTTTCGCCGTCTGCGTCAGAATCGCGTCCGACGGAACAAGCCACACAACCGCCTTTGTCTTGGTAGCGGGGAGTGCGTCAAAGATAGGGCGAACGGCGTTGCAGGCAATAAAGGTCTTGCCGCCGCCTGTCGGCACCTTGAAGCAGAGGTTCGGAACACCGGGTATCACGTTTTGGTATCGCCCTAAAGTCGGGGCTGATTTTTCCTGCCAAAACAGGCGAAACGCCGCTGCGTCACTCTTTGTTTCGTTCAGCAGTTCCAGATAGCGGGTCAAGTCCGCTATGACCTTTTTCTGATATGATTTCAGTTCCATATTTTCACCTTCAAGGTAGTATGACAGCACATTTCTTAGTTGAGGAATATCCAAACAGCTTGCTTTCAAACATGCAGTAGTCATTTTGCCCCTGCTGTACCAAGTGCTCAGAAAATGCCGATTCTAAGATAAATAATGCAGCATAGCAAAGTATCATATTCTTCAAATTTGCTTTTGTGTAGTTTGCCCCGCCAGACTCTCCAAAAGAAGTTCGCTTATGTTTTATATCGTTATAGTCTTTCCACCAGCAAGGTGTGCTGCACCCTTTTTTAAGTTTATAACGGGTAGAATTGTTTTTCGCGGTATACCTTTCATATCCAAAGTTCTTCCATGGTGAAACTAGGACCTCATCGCTAAACACAACGCTATGCGTACAAATCTCTGGCAGACCGCTTTGAATGACGAATCCCCATCGCTGTATATTCGGATTCTTCTCATCTTCAAAACTCGAGTTAAAATATGATGCAATTTCCTTCGCTACTACGTCAATTTCACTGCACACGGCTTGAATAAGTTTTATGTATTCAGCAGAAAACGTGTTGAAGTTTAGCTTGTCAAATGTCACATATTTTTGAGTGAGTAGAAATTCTTCTTCGAGTTCCAGGAAATAGTTCCAATAACTCTTTTTGAATATTTCTGTTGTAATCCCTATTGGCATATCTCCGTCCTCACAGTTTACTTATATCTCTCGGTATTTTCTTGAATGTAACGCTCATTTTTGCCAGCTTGTCCTCGCTGATAGAGCATCGGTCAGCATAAATCACCGTGCCGTCCGCTTTTTCCGTAATGGTGGAGAGGAATGCATAATCCAGCACCGTCACGCGTTGCGGCTCGTAGTAGAAGTAATAGCCCGTGCTGTTGTGCTTGCCGAGGTAATAGGGATTGCCGCCGCTGGGCGGGGCGTAGGGCTGCTTGGTTTCCATGAACCAGATGTATTCGCGGATTTTCTCCGGGGCAACCGCTTCATTCAGGCAATCGCCCACAAGCAGCGGTTCGCCCAAGTCATAAAAGCTGAAATTGCCGCCTGTACCCTCCACGGCGTTCTTGCCCTCGCCGTAGCCACGGATCACGCGCTTGACGCGCTCGGCGGTGATGCTGTCGGCGTAGTCCATCATCTCGACGAGGATGAACTTGCGGTGTCCGCCGTCCGCCTTGTTCATGTTGAGGACAGCATGGGCGGTGGTGCCGGAACCGGCAAAGGAATCGAGGATAATAGAATCAGGATCAGATGCAATCTGTAATATACGTTCTATTAAGCGATATGGCTTGGGTGTATCGAATGGCATTTCTCCAGTAAAAATTGATTTCAAATCTTTTTTTGCGTCCTGTGTATGCCCAACTTCTTCGTATTCCCAAATCGTTTGAGGAACGCGGCCTTGCTTAACTTCCGAAAGATACCGTTTGGGAGCAGGAATGTTGTTCCCATCTTTTCCCCAGTAAATACGACCTTCAGCATCCATCTGCTTGAACTTCTCTTCTGATACGACCCAATATCGTCCAGCTGGGGGGCCGGGTATTACTCGCCCGCCCGGACAAGTAATTGAATATAGCCCGAGGCTGTATGGATTTCGTGCGGATAAATTATCTGGTCGCCATAGCCCCCTTGGATCATTGTCTGGATTCTTATAGATTTTGTCCTGCTCCTCAGTGCGCGGCAACAAATTTGGAATCCATGCCATTTTGTTCTTTGCATAAACTGTAATATAGTCATGGTCTTCCGAAAAGAACTTGGCACTGGATTTCGGAGCATAGTTCTTATGCCAAATTACTGTTGTTACGAAGTTATTTACACCGAATACCTCATCCATAAGTAACCGCAAATTAGAAATCTCTGTATCATCAATACTGATGAAAATAACACCATCATCCGCCAGCAGCTTTTGCAGCAGCTTCAAGCGCGGGTACATCATGCACAGCCACTTGTCGTGGCGGGTCAGGTCCTCGCCCTCTTTGCCGACAACCTCGCCCAACCACTTCTTGATCTTCGGGTCATTGACATTATCGTTGTAGACCCAGCCCTCGTTGCCGGTGTTGTAGGGCGGATCGATATAGATGCACTTGACGCGCCCCTCATACCGGGGCAGCAGCGCTTTTAGGGCTTCCAGATTATCGCCCCGGATAATCATATTTTCGCTGCCGTTATCTCCATTGTGCTGTCCGTTTTCATCAAAGCTGTACTTGCGCTCCAACACCCGAAACGGCACGTCCTGATGGTGATTGATCACCTTGCTTTTTCCAATCCATTCAAGTGTCGGCATGGCTGATTTCCTCCGTAATCGTGTTATCCTCATTTCAAGTGAGGGTATTTCTTCCCTGACCCTCAGCAGTAATGAGGGTCACTTCCGGCTATGTTCGTGCGGTGGTTATTGTGGTGAAAGACCTATCCTGTCTCGGAAGGACTAAATTTTTGTCCAACGCTGTCATCGTTTGTCGAATCGACGATTTAGGTAGAGTCGTAACCAAGGGGTCAGTGCGCCCATTCGCACCCGCGAGATGGAATAGACCCCATTATTTCGAGTTAGAGTCGCTGATATAATCTGCGGCTCATTTTTCGTTTTCGGCGGGTTTCTTGATATACTTCCCGTTCTTGATTCTCGCGTCCGCCGGTTTCTCTGCGTTCTCTGGAATCCCCCAGACCGTGCCAATGCGGATCGCACCGGGGACGCGCCCCTCGCCGCACAAAATCTGAATACGGCGGGTGGAGATACCCCAGCGTTCGGCGGTTTGCGTGATAGATAAATACTTCATGGGCAGTACTCCTGTTGCAGTTCCGTTCTGCATCTGCTTATAAAATCACAGTATAATTATAATCGTCAAAGCGAATAAAAGCAAGAGATTTCCCGAAAAGTTCAGGAAGTATTTTCAACTCAAAAATCAAGGGTTTGGGGCTTCCCCAAAAATCAAAATGGGCGTATCGGCTGCAAGGCTGAACCGCTCCTTTTTCCGGTGTGTACGGACACCGGATGTGCTTGCTACTCTCTCAAATCTCATATCCGCAGATACAATGCGCTCCCGCTTTCGCAAAAGCAGGGGCGCATATTTTTTGAAAATTTTTCATTTCGATACCTGCGTTTCGACGAAGAAATGTCCGTTGTAAAGTGAAGGGCAACCACGCGGTAATTCCCTCGTTCTCAAAATTTTCTTTTCGCCACTACCAAGTTTTTGAGAAAAAATGTCCGTTGTATTGTGAAAGGAGTGTTTCAATATGCCAGACCGCACACGACCTATCCGCAAGGAAATCTGCCTGAACAAACAGGAGCTGAATCTCATCCAGCACAAAATGCGCCAGCTGGGGACGCACAACTTCGGCGCATACGCCCGGAAAATGCTGATTGACGGCTACATCATCAAGGTCGATTACACCGAGCAGAAAAAGTTAGCTGCTGCTGTCAGCAGGATTGCCACAAACATCAATCACGTCTGCCGCCGCATCAACAGCACCGGGCATTTCTACGATGCCGACGTTGCCGAGCTGAAAGAGCGAATGGCTGACGTATGGGAACTGTTGAAAGTGCAGCAGAGAAACGAATTGTAATTCGGGAAAGGAATACAGATATGCCGCGCATGAGCAAATCAAAAAAGCTGGAATGGTCGTTCTTCCTGAATGACCGGGGACGCAAGGCGTACAACATGCTCTGCCGCCGCTGCGTCCACGATTGCAAGCAGAGCTTCCGGGCGGTTGTCGTTATTTGCCCGCATTATCAATCGAAACGCTCCAAGGCGGGGCGCACCGCCTCGCTTCCGAGGGGACCAACGGACAAGCCGCCATAGCAGCCGTATCACACCAGACCAGAGAGGATGTGATGAAAAATCTATTTCAAATTGAACACCGCATTGCCGCCGTTCATTCCCTTGCCGCGCTTCATGCTGGCGGGCGAATATTCCATCAACGCCAAGCTGCTATATGGGCTTCTGCTCAACCGCACCATGCTTTCCCAGAAAAGCGGCTGGGTGTCCGAGGACGGAAATGTGTATGTGATCTACACAATCAAACAGATGGCGAACGATCTTGACCGGAGTGAGCGGACGGTCAAGACCGCCCTGCGGGAGCTGGAAAATGCCGGGCTGATCACCCGTGTCCGTCAGGGCTGGAATCAGGCGAACCGCATCTTTCTGCAAATCCCGGACAGGGTACAGCTTTCTTCCCGTCCAGAGGGCAATATCTGCCCAATGGATGTGCAGGATTCTTCCCATTGCATGGGGCAGAAATTGCCCGCAAGTAATACTGATACAGAATATAAAGAGCATAGTAAGACCGAAAGAGTAGAGAGTACGCGCCGCCGATATGGAGAGTTTCAAAATGTTTTCCTGTCAGGCGAGGAATGTACCCGGCTGGAAGCGGCTTATCCCGGCAAAGCTGCCGAATACATTGAGCGGCTGTCCCGGTACATGGCTTCCAATGACAGGCACTATGCCAATCATTACGCCACCATCAAGAAGTGGCTGGACGAGGACAGCAAGGGCAGGAGTGCGAAAAACTACACCTACGATGATAACGAGGGAGAATGTCTATGAATCCGATTTTTACGAAAATGGTTGATACCGTTGAAGCTGCTAATGCCGCACCTGACGATTACATCAATTCCGCTGATGGGCTGAAATACTGCGGCAAGTGTCATACGCCGAAAGAAGCGTTTTTTCCCGCTGACCTTCAGGTACAGGGCTTTACCAAGCACCCGGTGATGTGCAAGTGCGCTGACGAGCGCTGCGAACGGGAAGAAGCAAAGCGCCAGGAATATGAGCGAATGTCCTATATGACGATACTCCGCAGCGAGGCGTTCCGCGATATGCCCGCCGCAGGCTGGCGGTTTGAGGCAGCCGCAGTTACGACACCCCAGCTTGAAAAGGCGAGGGGCTACGCGCAGAACTGGGACGAGTTCAAAAAAGCGGGGATCGGGCTGCTCCTGTTCGGGAATGTCGGCACGGGAAAATCCTATGCCGCTGGCTGCATTGCCAACGCTCTGATTGACCGTTTGGAGTCTGTCCTCTTTGTGGGAATGTCCGATGTGGTCAACCGTATGCAGGGTAATTTCGGCACGGACCGTGACCACTACATGAAATCGCTTATGCGCCCTGACCTCCTCATTCTGGATGATTTGGGTGCAGAGCGTAACACCAGCTTCGGCAAGGAGCGGGTATTCGATGTGGTTGACAAGCGGCTGCTGACCGGCAAGCCCATGATCGTCACCACGAATATCCCGCTTTCCGTTATGAAGCAAGCTGTCGATCTGGATGACCGCCGCATTTTTGACCGCATCTTGGAGGTCTGCGTCCCGATCATGTTCGATGGAGACAGCTTCCGCAAAAGCACCGCTGCCGACAATCTGAAAACGGCGGCTCGTCTGCTCGGCTGATAAACCCAAGAAAGGAGCTTTTACATGGAGAATTGCATCGGCACCGTTCCGATCCATCTGAAAATGACGCTGACCGCCAGAGAAGCAGCAGAATACAGCAATATCGGTATCAACAAGATTGACAGTATGCTGAGAACGCCCAACTGCCCGTTCGTGCTTTTCGTCGGCACAAAGAAACTGGTCAAGCGAAAGGAGTTTGAACAGTTCATCAGTGAAAAACTGGTGATATAAGTGGCTTCGGAAGATTTACAAATAAGTGGAGAGTTTTTTCACACGATGGCTTGAGAAGGAGGACGTTATATGCTATAATTTATATGTAGTAGTGCGTCCTTTTCGCAAGCGCGGAAAGGATACAATCTATGGGTAAGAATCTAAAAGGCAAAGAATGTGGTAAGGGTATCTGCCAGAGAAAGGACGGTTTATATTACGCACGGTTCGTAGATAAAACAGGAAAGCGGCATGAGAAGTATCTTCCGACGCTCCCCGAAGCTCGCAACTGGATTGAAGAATCAAAATACGCCGATGCGCACGAGGATGTTTTCGTAGCCACCGATACGACGGTGGATCAATGGTTTGATTTCTGGATTGAGAATATTGTGGGTGATTTAGCCCCTAATACGCTCCGCAATTATCGGGAGCGGTATGTCCACAATATTCAGCCTGTTATGGGCAAAATGATGATTGCCAACGTCAAGCCGATGCACTGCAAAAAGGTGTTCATACAGATGGATGCTGACTATGCGGGTTCCACCATCCGTCAAGCCTATATCACAATGGGTACGATGTTCAAGGCCGCGAAGATGAATGACCTGATTGCCAAGCACCCAATGGACGGTGTGCGGTTTACAAAGCCGGTTCGTGCGACAGACGATATTAAGTTCCTCACCCGTGACGAGCAGCGCGTGTTTCTTGAAACAGCGAAACGCTCCCGCAACTACAACCAATACGCGCTGATCCTTGAAACCGGTTTGCGTACCGGCGAGATGATCGGGTTGACGTGGGACGCGATTGACTTTGAAAAGCGCACGCTCACGGTCAACAAAACATTGGAGTTTCGACACGGTGAACAGTATTGGCGTGCGGGTCCTCCGAAAACGCAGCACAGCTACCGCACAATACCGTTGACGGATCGGGCTTATGAAATCCTCAAAGGTATTTGGAACAGCCGCCCGGAGCAAAAGGAGTCACCGACGCTGGACAAAACGCTTGAGTACATAGACAGACGTACAGGCGTTTCTTCTCGGCTTGTCATGCGCGATCTTGTCTTTATCAACTGGCGAACAGGAGAGCCAGCGAAGAACAGTTCCTATGATACCCACTTATATAAGCTCTGCGATGAAGCAGGGATCAAACACTTTTGTATGCACGCCCTGCGACATACCTATGCTACAAGAGCAATCGAAAGCGGTATGCAGCCGAAGGTGCTGCAAAAACTGCTGGGTCATGCCAGCATCAAAACAACAATGGATCGGTATGTTCATGTGACTGCCGAATCGCTGGATTATGCCATCAAGCAATTTCAGCAAAATGGTGTAGTCTGATAAAATCCAATAAAGCCAAATGCGGAAATGGTGTAAAAATGGTGTAACAGCCAAGACACCAAACGCTGAAACCCCTTGAAAATCAAGGAAAATCGAAGGAGAATGAGTACAAATGAAATTAGGTATCGTCGGACTGCCGAATGTCGGCAAGTCCACTCTCTTCAACGCGATCACCAACGCGGGCGCGGAAAGCGCCAACTACCCCTTCTGCACCATCGAGCCGAACGTCGGCATGGTGGCCGTTCCCGATGAGCGCCTCGATAAGCTCGCCGAGATGTACCACCCCAAGAAGAAGACCCCCGCCGTCATCGAATTTGTCGACATCGCGGGCCTCGTCAAGGGCGCAAGCCAGGGCGCGGGCCTCGGCAACAAGTTCCTTGAGAACATCCGCCGCACGGACGCCATCGTGCACGTCGTGCGCTGCTTCGACGATGAGAACATCATGCACGTCGTGGCTGACGCGAGCACGAACGTCCCCGTCGACCCCCTGGGCGACATTGAGACCATCGACCTGGAGCTCATCATGGCAGACCTTGAGATGGTCAACCGCCGCGTCGAAAAGGCGACGAAGATGGCCAAGGGCGACAAGAAGTTCCTGCACGAGGTCGAGCTCTTCTCTGCTCTTGCCAAGCACCTCGACGCGGGCAAGAGCGCGCGCACGTTCGAGGTTTCGTCCGACGACGCTGAGCTCATCGCGACCGCCGATCTTTTGAGCCTCAAGCCCATCATTTACGCCGCGAACATGGACGAGGACGGCTTCGCGAATCAGGACGGCAACCAGTATCTCCAGCAGGTCAAGGAGCTCGCCGACCACGAGGGCGCGCAGGTGCTGCCGATCTGCGCCAAGCTTGAGCAGGACATCGCCGAGCTCGACGGCGAGGACCGCGCGATGTTCCTCGAGGAGCTCGGCATTCAGGAGTCCGGCCTCGACCGCCTGATCAAGTGCTCCTACGCGCTGCTCGGCCTCATCTCGTTCCTGACCTACGGCGAGGACGAGTGCCGCGCCTGGACCATCAAAAACGGCACCAAGGCCCCGCAGGCCGCGGGCAAAATTCACTCCGACATCGAGCGCGGCTTCATCCGCGCCGAAACGATCAATTTCGACGACATGATCCGCTGCGGCAGCGTCGCGGCGGCAAAGGAAAAGGGATTGCTGCGCAGCGAGGGCAAGGAGTACGTCGTCAAGGACGGCGACATGATCTACTTCCGCTTTAACGTGTAAAATTCCGAAAATTCCATCATAAATTTCCGAAGGCGGTGCAGCTCAGCTGCACCGCCTTTTTTAAGTGAAACGAGTGCGCTACCATGGTAGCGATTCTGCAAACCGTTGGTATCACAGGAAAAACCGCACTTTAAATTTTTGAACCGCTACCAAACCGCTACCGCGATAAGCCCGCAAAGCGCTGGAATACAAGGAAAGGCGAAAATCCTAAGGGGATGCGGCATCCGCCGAATTGAACGATTTTGCCATGATTCTGCTGCATTTTGATTATTTTCTATTATTTCTGCAATAATTTGAGAATTTACGAATTTTGGCGGCAACCACGGGGAAGCGGGAGAGACGGCGGGTGTTCGGCCGCGAGAAGATGGAAATTTATGAAAGGAGAGTAACATCTATGAAAAAGTTACTCGCAATGGTGCTGGCTCTGGTCATGACTCTGTCTCTGGCCGTCAGCGCCAACGCCTTCAAGGATGACAAGAGCATCAGCGATGATTACGCTGAGGCTGTTGCCGTTCTGAACGGCATGGGTGTGTTCAAGGGTTATGAGGACGGTTCCTTCCAGCCCGCGGGCGACATCACCCGCGCTGAGGTGTCCGCGATCGTTTATCGCGTGTACACTCAGGACGTCAAGGATGCTAAGGCTTCCATGTACGCCACCTACAACAAGTTCAGCGACATGGCTGGCGCCGGTTGGGCTCAGGGCTACATCGGCTACTGCGCCAACGCCTCCCTCGTCAAGG
>ERZ773155.3311-NODE-3311-length-11049-cov-5.017828_pt1 | contig 11049 bp, 10 predicted proteins | sample MGYA00511262_ERZ773155 | MGnify/ENA primary metagenome ERZ773155 (study PRJEB29015, sample SAMEA2737828) | human gut metagenome | biome: human gut; feature: human-associated habitat; material: faeces | place: China | collected 2012 ... | reverse complement strand
CCGCGTCAAAGAGGCCGGTGACGAAGCCCATGTGGCTGATCTCCAGCACGAAGTCAAATTCGCCGGTCAGGTGCATGGCCGAGGCTTCTTCTCTGGTAAAGACGCGCTCAATGTAGCGGGGATACTTCTCCTGAAGGGCCAGCAGCTGCCGGTAAACCTCCTCCCGGTCCATCTCCGGCTGGAGATAGATCTGCGCGCTGAGTCCGCACTGGGCGGCAAAAACGTGATAACGGGTCACCCGGCCGTTTTCCTGCTCCAGCCAGCCCATATCCCGGAATACGGAATTGATATGGAACATTTCCGTGCAGGGCAGCTGACCGTGGTCGCCCAGCAGCACGATGTTGGTGTTCTCCGCACCGCCGGTCTCGTCCAGCGCCTCCAGCACCCGGCCCAGCTGCTGATCCACAAAATCAAACGCCCTGTCCAGTTCGGGGCTGTGGACGCCCAGCTTATGCCGCTGGTGGTCCACATAGGAGAGGTGCAGCAGCATGAGATCCGGCTGGTGCTTCCGGATGATGTCTACGGCGCACTGGGCGGCAAATTCGTCCATCTGCGGCGTTTTCATCCAGCAGAGCATATGCTTGTTGGCTTCAAAGATCTCCGCGGCGGCAGGGCTGTCGGCCTGCTGGAACCACGGCGTCGGATCGTCCTTCTCCTCCGGCGCCCAGATCTCTCCAATGTTATAGTCCGCGCCGCTGGCGCCCATCACCGGCCAGGTCACCGTAGCGGTGGAAAGGCCGTTGGCCTTGGCGTAGTCGATCAGCGTGGGAACGCGGATATCCCTGCGGAACCAGTACCAGTCCGCACGGCCCTCCGCGCAGGGCTGGAACCGCTCGTTGTTGCAGATGCCGTGGCGGTCCGGATAGCAGCCCGTGGCGATGGTCGTGTGACAGGGGTATGTCAGCGTCGGATAAATGCAGAGGATATCCTTGGCACAGGCAGCGCCCTCCATGATCCGTCCCAGATGGGGTAGCTGCCGCAGGCGGGGAATATCCGCCGTGATCAAGGCATCAATGGAAATCACAAGTGTTCTGTTCATTCTTCGCCCTCCTCCTTCATACGCTCTGCAAGCTCCTGCTCCATTGCCTGACGCCAGAGCGCCTCGTCAGGTCCCAGATCCGCCTCAGGCGCGACCTTGGCGGACTCCGTCAGGAAATGCTCGATCCCTCTGCCAAGGCGCTGGCCCTCGATGGTGTGCCGGTCATAGACGTAATCCGGCAGGTCAAACGCCTCGCCGTCGCGGATGCGCCGCTTCGTCACGCTGCTGAGCAGGCTGGACCCCCGCTCCTTCCTGCAGGCGCAGAGATAGCGCACCGCGTGGATAAACAGCAGCGCGTAGTCCGACGTATCCCGGGGAAACCGGCGGCTGATGCTCCACAGGGCCTCCACCACCACCGGCGCCACCGGCTGTCCAAGGCCGATGTCCTCCGCACTGATGATCTTCAGCCGCTGCCAGAGGTATTCTGTCATCTCCTCACCGGCGAGATACAGCTCATAGGCCGCTCTGGCGGCCTGCTCCGTCTCTCCCCGCCGGATAAATTTCTGCAATGCGGAGATCACGACATCCGCCGGCTGTCCGCTGGCTGTCACGATATCATGATACAGTATCTCCATGCACCCTCAAACTCCTTTCTCATGAAAGAAATGCAGACTGGCTCCCCCCAGTCTGCATTTCTGTGTGTGGGGTTGTTCAGTTGAGTCCCACGGTCTGCTTCAGATTGTTCAGAGCGGTCTCGGGCTCCACGCCGTTGTCCGCCACTTCCTGCATCATGGTCTTTACCGCGCTGTTCACGGCGCTGGAGGTGGTGACCCCGTTGGTGAAGGCAGGCTCATAGAAGTAGCAGCTGCTCTGGCTGACACCGGCAGTCAGGAAGTCGTGGCCGTCCGCCACATAGTTCTGATACTCCTGACTGTCCACAACGGACTGACGGATCGGCAGATAGCCGGTGCCGCCGACGACTACGGCCAGGTTGGCCTCATAGGAGGTCACAAACTTGATGAACTCATAGGCGGCATACGCCTTTTCCACATTGCCGGTGGTGTTCAGAGCCACGATCACATGGCCTGCGCTGAGGTTGGCGGCCGTGTCACTGCTGACCTGAGGAATGGGAGCGGTGGCCCAGTTCAGATCCGGATTCTTGCTGGGGGTGTAGCTGGCCTCCACGCTGTCGCCGATGTACATGGGGATCTGCTCGTTGGCAAAGGGGCCGGAGAAGAACATATCCTCACCTGCGGTGCGCCAGATGCCGCAGTCAACATTGTCCTTCCACAGGTTCAGGACCTTCAGGGCCACGTCCGTATCCTCGTTGGCAAAGTAGATGTTGCCGTTCTGATCGGTATAGCGTCCGCCGAACTGCTTCACCAGCGTCATGAAGCTGCCGGCCAGATTGTCCCAGCCGAAGGCGGGGGCGCCGGTGATCTCACGGATCTTGCTGCAGGTATCCACCATCTCGTCCCAGGTGGTGGGGACCGTCAGGTTGTTCTTCTCGAAGAAGTCCACGTTGTAATAGAGAACCTCAGAGTAGGAATGGATGGGCAGAGAATAGGTGCCCTCCTTCTCATAGTTGGAGTTGGCGTTCCGCAGACCCTCGAAAATGTCGTTATAATCGCTGATGCCCACATCGGGATCGCTGATATAGGGGGCCAGATCCACCACATAGTCGGTCTGGAGGTAATCCGCCACATAGGGACGGAGCGCCAGCGTCACGTCCGGCGCGTTGCCGGCCTTGATCGCCGCAATGACGTTGGAGTACAGCTCAGAGCTGCTGCCGTTGAAGGTGGGAACCACGGTGATCCCCTTTTCCTGTCCCACAGTGTCGTTGAACTCCTTGATCAGGTTCTCCAGAATCCCGGCGTGGACGGGATTGGAAATGGAGTGCCAGAACTGGATCTCCACCGGAGAGGAGATCTCCTTCACCAGCGTATCCTCCTTCTGCGTGCCGCTGCCGGCAGCAGCCTGCTCTCCGGTTTTGGAACCGCAGGCAGCCAGCGACAGAGCCATGGTCAGTGCTAAAAACAAGCTGACGATCTTTTTCATAAAAATGCTCCTCCTGAAAAGTTTTATTTTCTGAATGATTATATTGTGCATGGCCGCCCCGCGGCCACGCGGTCAACCTTTGATGCCGCCCCGGGAAACGCCCTCAATGATCTGCTTGTGGAACGCCAGATAAAACAGCAGCATGGGCAGCAGGACGATGGTGGCGCCGGCCATCTGCAGATTGACCTGAGAGCTGACCGCGTCCCGGAAATGCAGCAGGCCGATGGCCATGACCCGGTGGGCGTCGTCCTTGGAGACCATCAGGGGCCAGATGAACGAGTTCCACTGGCTGATAAACGTCAGGATGCCGATGGTGGCGATGGCGTTCTTGTTCATGGGGATCATGACCCGCAGCAAATACCGCAGATCGCCGCAGCCGTCCACCTTGGCGGCCCGGTACAGCACCGACGGGACCTGCATGAAATACTCCCGCATCATGTAGATGTAGAAGCCGCTGGCCAGCGTGGGAATGATCATGCCCTGAAAGGTATTGACCCAGTGCAGGCGGCTGATGGTGATGAAATTCTGGATGATGAGCAGTTCGGAGGGCACCATCATCGTGGCAAGGCACAGGAAAAAGAACACGGTCTTGCCGCGGAACTCATAGATCGTAAAGGCATAGGCCGCCAGCACCGTGAGGATCAGCGTCAGCAGCGTCCCCAGTCCGGCCACCAGAATCGAGTTGCGGAAGTACAGGCCGAAGGGCGCCGTCCGCAAAGCCTCCGCGTAGTTGCTCCACTGCGGGGTATCCGGAAGCAGGATCGGCGGGATCGCCACGGATTCCGGCAGGGTCTTCAAAGAGGTCGCCAGCATCCACACAAAGGGGAACATCATCACAAATGCGCCGATGATCAGCACGATCAGCTTGACGGATTGGACAAAGCGTCTGCTCATGATACGGTTCCCTCCTTTATACATAGTGCACCAGCCGTCTGGACACCCATTTCTGCAGCGCCGTCAGCGTCAGGACGATCACAAGGAAAATAATGGCCGCCGCGGAAGCGTAATGGACCTGAGAACGGTTGAAGAACATATCGTAGATGTAATAGACCACTGTGATGGCGCTGTTGCCGGGGCCTGCGCCGTTGCCACCGAAGAGCGAGTACACCTCGTTATAGGTCTTGAAGGCGTGGATCACCGAGATGATGACCACCATCCAGAAGGTAGAGGACAGCAGCGGCATGGTGATGCGGAAAAAGACCCGGTGCGGCGGCGTTCCGTCAATGCGGGCCGCCTGATAGTACTGGGGGTCGATTTTTTGCAGACCCGCCAGAAACAGAACGATCTTAAAGGCAAGGCCGTTCCAGACGGTAAAAATGGTGACGGAGACAATGGTCAGATTGGGGGCCGTCAGCCATTTTTGCGGTGCTACGCCCAGAAAGCTGAGAAAATAGTTGATGTAGCCGTAATCGGAGTGGAACAGCCAGCGGAACACCAGTCCGATGGCGATGGTAGAGGTCACATAGGGCAGAAAATAAATGGTCTGGAACACGCCACGGCCCTTGCGGAGGGAGTTGATGAACAGTGCCGAGCCAAGGGCCAGCACAATGGTGATGGGCACGCCCACCGCCACAATGATCAGGGTGTTCCGCAGCGCCAGACGGAAAGCCGGGTCCTTCAGCACATAGGCAAAGGAGGCAAGGCCAAGGCCCTTGCCGGTATCCGTCAGATACACATAGCTCTCATAGAAGCCCATTCTCAGCGTCTTGACGATGGGATAGAACACAAACACGCCCAGAACGGCAAACGCCGGCAGCAGATAAAGATAGGCCTTCGCGCTGAAACGGGTGTTTCCCAGCGGATTCTCCACCCGCTGACGATCCCGGCGGCTCATTGCCCTGCCTCCCCGTACAGCCGGGTGCCTGTGGCCTCGTCAAAGAAATAGACGAATCGGGGATCCAGCGTCAGGCTGACGGTATCGCCCACACGGACCGGCTCCGTAACGTCCAGCAGCGCCCGTGCCTTGGTGTCGGCCAGCTGGAAGGTGATCTGGTTGTCCTTGCCGTGCTGTTCCACAGTCTGCACCTGAATGGCAAGGCCGTCGCCCTTCCGCCATGCTTCCGGACGGATCCCCGTGACGACCGCGCCCTCGTGCCGGAGAGACAGGGGGAGGCGGCAACTGTCAGAAATCTGAAGGCAGCCGTCCTGCACGGGAAAACGGAAATAGGAGATGGGAGGATTGCCAAGGAAGGATGCCACGAACTGATTACCGGGGTTCAGGTACATCTCCTGCGGCGCGCACTGCTGCTGCACGATGCCCTTCTTCATCAGCACGATCTCGTCGGTGATGCTCATGGCCTCCTCCTGATCGTGGGTCACAAATACGGTGGTCACGCCGGTCTCGATCTGGATCCGGCGGATCTCCTCCCGCATTTCCAGACGCAGGCGGGCGTCCAGATTGGACAGCGGCTCATCCAGCAGCAGGATCTCGGGCCGCTTCACCAGCGCCCGGGCGATGGCCACCCGCTGCTGCTGGCCTCCTGAGAGCTGATGCGGGTAGTGGTCGGCCCTGTCGCTGAGGCCCATCTGATGCAGCAGCTCCCTGGCAGCGGCCTCGATGTCCGCGAGGATGTCTTTTTTGTGGGCTCTGAAATCCGGGCGCTCCTGGGCCAGAAGCTGGCTGGCCAGCATCACATTCTGGAGGGCCGTGTACTGGGGAAAGAGGTGGAAGGACTGAAAGACCAGACCGAAATGGAGCCGTTTCTTCCGGATCTCGCTCTCCCGCCGGGTGGCCGGATCTCCGGCGTCGAAGAGGACCTCGTCCCGGACGGCGATGCGCCCCTGGTCCGGCGTCTCCAGGAAATTGAGGCATCGCAGAAGCGTGGTCTTGCCGGAGCCGGAGGAGCCGATGATGGCCAGGGCCTGGCCGGGATCCAGAGAGAAGCTGATGTCCCGGAGCACTTCGGTATTCCCAAAGGCCTTGCTGATATGTGAAACGTCTAAAATCGCCATATCGTCCCCTCCTTATGCCCGGAAGTAGTCCAGCTTCTTTTCCAGCCGGCCCAGCAGCACGGTCACCACGCCGTTGAAGATCAGGTAGTAGAGTCCAGTGAAGAACAGGGGCCACACCAGGCCGGAGTAGCCCTGATTTCCCTTGAGGAAGGACTCGCCCATCCAGATGATCTCCTGCAGGGCGATGATGCGGGAGAGGGAGGTGTCCTTGACCAGGGTGATGACTTCATTGGACATGGGGGGGACAATGCGCTTGATCATCTGCAGCAGCGTGACCCGGAAAAAGATCTGCCCCCGGGTCATGCCCAGCACCTGCCCGGCCTCATACTGCCCCTGGGGCACGCCCGCGATGCCGCCCCGGTAGATCTCGGAGAAGTAGCAGGCGTAATTGAAGATAAAGGCCACGCTGGACGCCAGGAAGCGGCCGTGCTCTCCGCCGCCCCAGATGGGGAACCCCTTCAGGCCCGGGACATAATAGATGATCATGAGCTGAAGCATCAGGGGTGTGCCACGAATGATCCACACCATCGTCTTGGTCAGGCAGCGCAGAGGCGGGAAACGGCTCATGGAGCCGAAGGCGATGATGAGCCCCAGCGGGATGGCGCCGACCAGAGTGGTGGCAAAAAGCTGCAATGTTTTGAGAAAGCCGCTGTTCAGCGCCTGTACGACGATGCGCAGCGCAGGGTCGTCGAAAAACATGGAATCGACCTCACCTTATGAAGTTGGGGGAGATGCCGGGCGGAGCTCAGTCGGGTTCGATCAGGGACTCCTGCACGCCGTAGGTCTCGGCGGCGGTCATCACGGTGCCGTCGGCATAGGCGGCCTCCCAGAACGTGTTGAAGGCCTCAGCCAGATCGGAGCCCTTGCGGAAGCCCACGCCGTATTCCTCACTGTTGAGCTTGACGGTGTAGGTGAGGTCGGGGTAGCTGGTGCCCTCGCCGATCATGGCGCCCGCCATCAGCAGGTCGATGATGGCGGCGTCGGAGGTGCCGGCCTTGACCTCCAGGAGCGCGTTGGCCTGGGTCTGGACGGGCGTGAAGCTGCAGCCCAGCCGCTCCACCTCGTCCTCGCCGGCGGACCCGGACTCCACGGCAAAGGAGAGGTCCTTGAGGCTCTCCTCCGTCTGGTAATCAGCGGCCTTGCCGGCGGGGACCACCACCACCTGCGCGTTGAGGCAGTATGCGTTGCCGGTGGACATGGCGCTCTTTACCTCGTCGGTGAGGGTCATGCCGTTCCACACGCAGTCGATGTTTTTGCCGTCGAGCTCCAGGACCTTATTGTCCCAATTGATCTCAACGAACTCCGCCTCCACGCCCAGGGACTCGGCAAAGGCCTTGGCCATATCGGCGTCGAAGCCGATCCATTCGCCGGACGCATCGCGGTAATCCATGGGCTCAAAGTTGGTGATGCCCACTACCAGCGTGCCCTTGTCCTGGATGTAGGCCACATCGCTTTCTTCCTCGGTGAGCAGGATGTCCGTGGGGCCGTCAGCGCCGCCGATGGTCTCCACCGGCTCGGTGTCGGCGGGCGCGGGGGTGGCCGCCGAATTGCCGCCGGAGCAGGCGGCCAGGGACAGGCACAGACACGGCGCCAGGAGCAGCGCAGCGAGACGATTTTTCTTCAGCATACAAGTATCCTCCATTTTGTCAGGTTGTGTCGGGACGCGCCCGAGGACTTTAACATAGTACCACGATAAACTACCAATGTAAAGAGAAAAAGTAGAATGGGAGAGACACAGTTGAATTGCCCAGATTTGGAACGGAAAGTTTGTATAAAATGCCAAAGAGTGGGATTTGAGGTCAGGAAAATTTCTAAAAATCTGGTAGCACCAATGGTTTTCCAATTGACAATGGGCCCGTCCCGGTATATGATGTTCCATGGGAAAAATGGCTTTGGACAAGTGCGCCCATTTGTTGGGAAGAACTTGAAAAACGCCATGGGACCCGGTGTATGCCGCAGTCCCAAAAAACGTAATAGGAGGAAAAGAACCAATGAACATGCTTGTATGCGTCAAGCAGGTGCCGGATACGACGGAAATCAAGATCGACCCGGTCACCAATACCCTGATCCGCGCAGGCGTCCCCTCCATCCTGAATCCGTTTGACGGCTATGCCCTGGAAGCCGCGGCCCGGATCAAGGATGCCGACCCCTCCGCCAAGATCGTGGTGCTCTCCATGGGTCCCGAGCAGGCGAAGGCCGTGCTGAAGGAGTCCTTGGCTATCGCGGCCGACAAGGCGTATCTGGTCAGCGACCGGGCCTTTGGTGGTTCCGACACCCTGGCCACCAGCTACATCATCAGCGAGACCATCAAGAAGGTGGAGGAGCTGGAAGGCAAGTTTGACATCATCTTCTGCGGCAAGCAGGCCATCGACGGCGACACCGCCCAGGTCGGCCCCGAGATCGCGGAGCATCTGGGCCTGCCCCAGGTGACCTACGGCCTGGAGGCCGAGGTGGACGGCGACACCGTGAAGGTGAAGAAGGAAGTGGAAGAGGGCGTCGAGGTCATCGGCGTGAAGATGCCCTGCCTGCTGACCTTCACCAAGCCCGCCTGGGATCCCCGCTATCCCACCATCAAGCGCAAGATGGCTGCCAACCGCGCCGAGATTCCCACTCTCACCGCAGCGGACCTGCCCACCATCGACCTGACGCAGGCCGGTCTGAAGGGCTCTCCCACCAAGGTGAAGAAGACCTTCGTGCCGCAGAAGAAGAGCGGCGGCGTGAAGATCAAGGAAGAGACTGCTGAAGACTCCGCGAAGAAGCTGTTCCAGCTGCTGAGCGACGCCAGCATTATCTGAGGGAGGGGGAGATAACAATGGAAGCTAAGACCAAGGATCTTTGGGTATTTGTAGAAACCAATGAGGACGGCACCGCGAAGAACGTGGGCCTGGAGCTGCTGACCCCCGGCCGGATGATGGCCGGCAAGCAGGGCGGCGAGCTGGTGGCCGTGGTCATCGGCAACAATGTGGAGGCCGCTGTGAATGCGGCCAGCGCCCAGGGCGCCGACAAGGTGATCGTGGTGGAGGGCCCCGAGTACGCCCACTTCAGCACCGACGCCTACGCCATTGCTCTGGTGAGCCTGGTGGAGAAGTACGGCCCCACCAGCATGCTCATCGGTGCGACCAACAACGGTCGTGACCTGGGCCCCCGCGTGTCCTGCCGTCTGAAGACCGGCCTGACCGCCGACTGCACCGCGCTGGACATCGACCCCGAGAGCGGCAACGTGGCCTGGACCCGTCCCGCTTTCGGCGGCAACCTGATGGCCACCATCCTGTGCCCCGATCACCGTCCCCAGATCGGCACCGTCCGTCCCGGCGTATTCAAGAAGGGCGAGGCCGGCGAGGCGAAGGCCGAGATCATCAAGGAAGACATCCATGTGGATGCCAAGGATATCCGCACCCAGGTGCTGGAGCTGATCAAGGATATGGACAGCGAGAGCGTGGACCTGGAGGGCGCGGAGATTATCGTGTCCGGCGGCCGCGGTGTGGGCGGCCCCGAGGGCTTCGAGCCCATCAAGGCTCTGGCCGGCGTGCTGGGCGCCACTGTGGGCGCTTCCCGCGCGGCGGTTGACGCGGGCTGGATCCCCCACAGCCATCAGGTGGGCCAGACCGGCAAGACCGTCGGCCCCAAGCTGTACATCGCCTGCGGCATCTCCGGCGCCATTCAGCATCTGGCCGGTATGAGCGGCTCCGACGTGGTGGTCGCCATCAACAAGGACCCCGAGGCCCCCATCTTCGACGTGGCCGACTACGGTGTGGTGGGCAACCTCTTTGAGGTCCTCCCCGTCCTCACTGAGGAGATCAAGAAGGCCCGCGCCTAAGAGTCATTGCCCCTGTTTGGGATAATCATGAAAAAAGGAAGGGATTTTGTATGAATTTCCACTTCAATCAGGACGAGCAGGACGTTCTGGACATGCTGCATGACTTCTGCCTGAAGGAAGTCGCCCCCATCGCCGCTGAGATCGACGAGACCGAGCGTTTCCCCGAGGAGACCTGGCACAAGCTGGCCGATATGGGCATGATGGGCATCGCCTATCCCGAAGAGGTCGGCGGCGCCGGCATGAGCTATGTCACCTACATCGGCGCCTGTGAGGAGCTGGCCAAGCACTGCGCCACCACCTCCGTCATGGTGTCCGCCCACAGCTCTCTGTGCTGCTGGCCCATCAGCGAGTACGGTACCGAGGCCCAGAAGGAGAAGTACCTGTCCAAGCTCTGCTCCGGCGAGTGGCTGGGCGCTTTCGGCCTGACCGAGCCCGGCGCCGGCACCGACGCCGCCATGCAGAAGACCGTGGCCGAGGATAAGGGCGACCACTGGGTCCTGAACGGCTCCAAGATCTTCATCACCAACGCCGGGTTCGCCAATGTGTTCGTGGTCTTCGCCATGACCGACAAGAGCCTGGGCACCAAGGGCATCTCCGCCTTCATCGTGGAGCGCGATTTCCCCGGCTTCAAGGTCGGCTCCCACGAGAAGAAGATGGGTATCCGCGGCTCCTCCACCTGCGAGCTGGTCTTTGAGGACTGCATCGTGCCCAAGGAGAACCTGCTGGGTGAGGTCGGCAAGGGCTTCAAGATCGCCATGACCACCCTGGACGGCGGCCGTATCGGCATCGGCGCCCAGGCCCTGGGCATCGCGCAGGCCGCCATTGACGAGTGCGTGAAGTACACCAAGGAGCGCGTGCAGTTCGGCAAGCGCATCAGCCAGTTCCAGAACACCCAGTTCCAGTTGGCCGATATGCAGGCAAAGCTGGACGGCGCCCGTCTGCTCATCTACCGCGCCGCGCAGGCCAAGCAGGATCACGAGCCCTACAGCCACTTGGCCGCTATGGGCAAGCTGATGGCCTCCGAGGTCGCCAGCGACGTGACCCGCCGCGCGCTGCAGCTGGTGGGCGGCTACGGCTACACCCGCGAGTATCCCTTCGAGCGCTTCATGCGCGACGCCAAGATCACCGAGATCTACGAGGGCACCTCTGAGGTCCAGCGTATGGTCATCTCCGGCTGGATGGGCGTGAAGTAAGAAATCCCCTTTTCACAAACAAGAGAAGGTCCCGCGCCTCTGGGCGCGGG
>ERZ773155.3309-NODE-3309-length-11056-cov-5.601582_pt1 | contig 11056 bp, 7 predicted proteins | sample MGYA00511262_ERZ773155 | MGnify/ENA primary metagenome ERZ773155 (study PRJEB29015, sample SAMEA2737828) | human gut metagenome | biome: human gut; feature: human-associated habitat; material: faeces | place: China | collected 2012 ... | reverse complement strand
CCCTCCACATTGGCGGTGGCGGTGGTGGGTCCGGAGCTGAAGGGGGCGGATGTGGGATGCTATATCTCATCCGACCCGGCGGAAATGGGAAGACAACTGGCCGACGCCATCATTGCCGACGGGCAGAGCGCCTGTACTGTATATCTTTCCCGGGGGGCGGGGGAGGCCGCGTCCCAGCGGTATCAGGGGCTGGTCACCCGCCTTTTGGAGCGGAGGATCGCCTGCGAACAAGTTACTGTGGACCCGGAGGAGGACTTTGCACTGCCGGACGGTCGGGCCGCCGTGGCACTGGAGCCGGAGATGACCCAGGCGCTGTGTCAGCGCAGCGGCGGCACGTCGCAGGTATACGGCGTGGGGGCGTCCAACCAGCTCCTCCACGATCTGGAGGAGGGGAAGGCTGCGGCGCTGGCAGTCCAAAGCGATTACGACGCGGGTTATCTCAGCTTGTTGAGCGTGATTGCCCAGTTGGAGGGGGAGCGCCAGGAAAACCGCGTTTTGGAGTCCTATGTGGCCACGGCGGAGAACATGTTTACCGACCCCATGGATCAGATCCTGTTCCCCATCGGGTAGAAGGGAGGGGACATTGTGAAAAGACGGGCGGCAAGCGCGCTTGTGTTGGGCGCGCTCCTGCTGCTGGCCGGGTCCGGATGCAGAGGCCAGGGCAAACATGAGGAGTCCCCCCTGCGGATCGGCGTGGCAGTCTATAAGGGAGACGACACCTACATCTCCAATATGACTGCGGCCATGCAGGAGAGCGTGGAGGCGTGGAGCAAGGAGAACGGCGAGCGGGTCTATCTCACCATTTCCGATGCCGGAGAGAGCCAGACCACCCAGAACGAGCAGATAGACCGGTTCCTCTCCCTGGATTACGATGTGCTGTGTGTGAATCTGGTGGACCGCACCGACGCCGCCCACGTGATCGATAAGGCACGGTCCGCCGATGTGCCTGTGGTATTTTTTAACCGGGAACCCGTCCAGGAGGATTTGCAGACCTGGGACAGGGTATACTATGTGGGTTCCGACGCCCGGCAGTCCGCCCAGCTCCAGGCCCAGATCGTGCTGGACAAGTGGGAGGAGGACCCCGCGTCCCTGGATCTCAATGGGGACGGCGTGCTCCAATACGTGATGCTGGAGGGTGAGAGCCGCCACCAGGATGCCATGATCCGCACCGAGGTCTCCGTACAGGCGCTGAAGGATGGGGGGATACCCTTGGAACGGGTGGACGGCGGCATTGCAAACTGGGACCGGAACCAGGCTGCCGCTCTTACGGAGGGATATTTTGAGCGGTATCCGGATCTGGAGCTCATTTTGTGCAACAACGACGATATGGCGCTTGGCGCCGCCGATGCCGTGGAGCGGCTGAGCATGGACTTTCATAACATTGTGGGGATCGATGGGACGCCCCAGGGTCTGGAGGCGGTGAGAGAGGAGAGACTTTTGGGGACGGTGGTCATGGACTACGCCGCCCATGGAGAGACCATTTTCCGCTTGGCACGGGCCCTGGCTCTGAATGAGACGCCCGAGGAGGCGGCAGAAATCAAGGATCAGACGGTGCTGATCCCCATGCACATGCAAAAAAGCTGGTAATTGCAAGGGTTGCAGGACTTTTTGAAGCATAAAAAATTTCATGGATTGGACAACATAGCCAAAAACACGGAGGGTGTGGAGAGATTATTTATGGAATCAAGTAATTTTTCCTATAGCTATTTGTCCCCTTTTTCGGTAGGATACTACCAGGCGAACATTCGCCAATCAAAATCAAGGAGGATTTTTCCATGAAACTGAGGAAACTGTCTGCTCTGCTCCTGGCCGGGGCCATGTGCCTGAGCATTGCCGCTTGCTCCGGCGGCAGCGGCAGCGGCACGCCTGCTCCCGCAGATACCAGCGCACCTGCAGATACCAGCGCTTCCGTTGCCAGCGATCTGAAGGTCGGTGTATTCTACTATCAGTACTCCGACGTGTACATCACCAGCGTTCGTACCAACCTGGACGCCAAGCTGAACGAGCTGGGCGTGACCTATCAGGATTTTGACGGCGCCAACTCCCAGCCCACCCAGACCGACCAGATTAACACCGCCATCACCGACGGCTACAATCTGCTGATCGTCAACATTGTCGAGACTGCCTCTCCCGAGGCCGCCCAGAGCGCCGTTGACGCCGCAAAGGCCAAGGATATTCCCATCATCTTCTTCAACCGCGAGGTTTCCGACGACGTGGTCAACAGCTACGAGAAGTGCGCCTTTGTGGGCACCGACGCTCCCGAGGCCGGCCACCTGCAGGGTAAGATGATCGGCGAGTACCTGGTAGAGAACTGGGACGCCGTGGACCTCAACGGCGATGGCAAGATCACCTATGCTATGATGAAGGGGCAGGAAGGCAATGCCGAGGCTGAGGCCCGCACCCAGTACGGCGTGGAGGACGCCAACGCTGTCCTGGTCGAGGCCGGCAAGCCTGAGTTGGAGTACTTCATGGGCGCCGACGCCGCCACCAAGTATCAGGTCGACCCCAACGGCTCCTGGTCTTCTCAGGCCGGTTTCGACTTTATGAGCACCAACTTGTCCTCCTACTCCGAGGCCAACGGCAATATGATCGAGCTGGTCATCTGCAACAACGACGGTATGGCCGAAGGTGCTGTCTCCGCGCTCCAGTCCGCCGGCTATAACACCGGCGAGGAGGGCAGCAAGAGCATCCCCGTCTTTGGCGTGGACGCCACCGATTCCGCCAAGGCCCTCATCAAGGCCGGCCAGATGACGGCTACCGTCAAACAGGACGCCGTGGGTATGGCGGAGACCATCACCGCCCTGGTCGGCAACGTCAGCGGCGGCGCCGGGCTGATGGACGGTATCAATGCCGACGGCGGGTACAATGTCGACCTGAACGAGGATGGAAGCGTCAAGGTCAACAAGATCCGCGTGCCTTACGGCATCTACGACGCCAACAGCGAGGACTGATATCGGCCCCGCCTGGCGAGATCCCCGGCATCAATAGCACAAATGGCCGAGCGGGGCTGCCAACCATCGGCAGCCCCGCTCGTTCCCAATCGACTTGGGAAGCCCTTGCTTCAGCCGCGCCGCGCTCCGTCGCGTCTGAAGCGTCGGCTTCACAAGGAGCCACAGAACAGAGAGGAGGATGCAAATGCAAGAAAACGCATTGCTGGAGATGCGTGACATCTCCAAGGAGTTCCCGGGCGTCAAGGCCCTGGACAAGGTCTCCCTCACCGTCCGTCCCGGTACCGTTCACGCCCTGATGGGAGAAAACGGCGCGGGAAAATCCACACTGATGAAGTGCCTGTTCGGCATTTACAGCAAGGATGGCGGTACCATCGTCCTGGATGGCAAAGAGGTCAACTTCAAGAGTTCCAAGGAGGCCTTGGAGAACGGTGTGGCGATGGTCCACCAGGAGCTCAATCAGGCCCTGACCCGCAGCGTTCAGGACAACCTCTGGCTGGGACGGTACCCCACCGTGGGCGGTATCATGGTCAGCGAGGGGATCATGCGGAAAAAGACAAAGGAGATCTTCAGCGATCTGGAGGTGGAGGTGGACCCCAGCGCCATCATGCGTACGCTGCCCGTCTCCAAGCGGCAGATGGTGGAGATCGCCAAGGCGGTGAGCTACCACTCCAAGATCATTGTGTTCGACGAGCCTACCTCCTCCCTGACGGAGACCGAGGTGGAGCATCTCTTCCGCATCATCAATATGCTGCGGGACCAGGGCTGCGGCATCATCTACATCAGCCATAAGATGGAGGAGATCCTCCGTATCTCCGACGATGTTACGATCATGCGTGATGGGACCTGGGTGGCCACACGGCCCGCCAAGGAGCTTACCATGGATGAGATCATCAAGCTGATGGTAGGCCGTGAGCTCACCAACCGTTTCCCGCCCAAGACCAACGAGCCGGGTGAGACCATCCTGGAGGTGGAACATCTCTCCGGCAAATATACCCGCCTCAGGGACGCCTCGTTCCAGCTCCGGAAGGGAGAGATCCTGGGGATCGCCGGTCTGGACGGCTCGGGCCGTACTGAGGTGCTGGAGAATCTCTTCGGCGCCATGACTAAGGGCGGCGGCGTGATCAAGCTCCATGGAAAGACGATCCAAAACCGTACGCCCAAGGAATCCATCAAAAACGGCTTCGCCCTTCTGACGGAGGAACGCAGGGCCACCGGTATTTTCGGTATCCGGGACATCCGGGAAAATACCGTGATCTCGAATCTCAACAGCTACCTGATGGGGGGCATCTGCCTCAGCGACAAAAAGATGAAGGAGGACACCGACTGGGCGATCCAGGCCATGCACATCAAAACGCCTGGTCAGAGCACCCAGATCCGTGCCCTCTCCGGCGGCAACCAGCAGAAGGTCATCATCGGCCGGTGGCTCCTCACCAAGCCGGAAGTCCTGCTGCTGGATGAGCCGACCCGCGGCATTGATGTGGGCGCAAAGTACGAGATCTATCAGCTCATCATCGATCTGGCAAACCAGGGCAAGGGGGTCGTCATGGTCTCCTCTGAAATGCCGGAGCTGCTGGGCGTGTGCGACCGTATCCTGGTGATGTCCGGCGGCCAGGTGGCAGGCGAGGTGGATGCCAAGAATACCAGCCAGGAGGAAATCCTCACCCTGGCGGCCAAATATGTATAAGGGGAGGAAAGCGATATGAGTCAAGAGTCCAAGAATCTTCAGACGTCGGCCCGTGGCATGATCACACCCCAAAAGGTGGGCAACTTCGTCCTCAATAACGCCCTGATCATCCTGATGGTCATTGCCGTCATCTACATTGCCATCATCAACCCGAATTTCCTGAGCACCGGCTCCATTGTCAACATCATTTCCCAGACGGCGGCCTATCTGCCCGCGGCTCTGGGCATCGGCGGCTGTATTGTTCTCACCGGTACCGACTTGTCGGCCGGACGTATCGTGGGCCTGACCGCCTGTGTATCTGCTTCCCTGCTGCAGAGCACCCTCAACATGGCCAATAAGATGTGGCCGGAGATCGGCGCGCTGCCCATCCCCGTGGTCATCGTCGTCGCCATGGTCATCGGCGCCGCCATCGGAGCCTTCAACGGCTTCTTTGTGGCCAAGTTCAAGCTCCATCCGTTTATCGTCACCCTGGGCACCCAGCTCATCGTCTATACCCTGCTGCTGATCTACGTGACCATGGGTAACAACAACGGTATGGCCATCGCCAACCTGGATAAGAGCTATACCGACTTCGTCAAGGGGGAAATGTTCAATATCGGCGGTGCGTCCGTGCCTTGGTACGTCCTCTACGCCGTGATCCTCACCTTTGTTATGTGGTTCATCTGGAATAAGACCAAGTTTGGCAAGAACATGTTTGCCCTGGGCTCCAATGAGGAGGCCGCTCGGGTCTCCGGGGTGAATGTGTTTCTCACTACGGTCATGGTGTTTGCCCTGGCCGGCGCCATGTATGGCTTTACCGGCTTTATCGAGGGTGCCCGTATCGCCTCCAATACGGCCAATACCGGCTTCAACTATGAGCTGGACGCGATCGCGGCCTGCGTCATCGGCGGAGTCAGCTTTGTCGGCGGTATTGGCAAGATCAGCGGTATTGTGATCGGCGTGCTCATGCTCCGGCTGATTTTTATCGGTCTGAATATGATCCCCGGCATGAATCAGAACTTTTTCTATCTTATCAAGGGCGCCATTATTCTCTTTGCATGTGCGCTGGATATGCGGAAATACCTTGCCAAGAAGTAAGAAAACAGGTAGAATAGAGAAGCGGGGCGGGTGACAACCCGTCCCGCTTTTTGCAATGAACAAGTGAGGTGACGAAAAATGCCCAACGCGGTGGAACGTGTGGAAGAATTTCTCAAAGCATATGGCATGGACCCCTCTTTGACAGATGTGGATGCCTGTGCCCGGGCGTTTCAAAGAGATATGGAGCGGGGGCTCCAGGGAGCAAAAGATGCCTGGATGATGATGCTGCCCACCTATCTGTCCCTGGAGGGAGAGGTCCCTGAGGAGGAGCCCACCATCGTCATCGACGCCGGGGGCACCAATTTCAGGATCGGCCTTGTTACTGTCCACCCAGAAGGAACGGAGGTGGAGGACCTGAGCGTGTTTCCCATGCCCGGCTCCCAGAGCGCCATCACTTGGGCGGAGTTCATAGAACAGGTCTCGGATGCAATCCTGCCCCTTACGGACCGGAGCCGCCGGGTGGGGCTGTGCTTTTCCTATGCCGCCGAGAGCCTTCCAAACCGGGATGGGAGGGTGCTTGGGATCGCCAAACAGGTCCGGATCGTTGGGTTTGAGGGCATGGAGCTGGGACGGGACCTCTCCGCCGCTCTGGAGGCGAAGGGGGCGGCGGGGGTACGCTTTGTGGTCCTGAACGACACGGTGGCCGCACTGCTGGGCGGCGTGGCAGAGCTGCGGGATGAGGTGTTCGACGGCTATGTGGGACTCATCTATGGCACCGGCGTCAATACCTGCTATGCAGAGCGGCCGGAGCGCCTGAAACGGGTGACGACGCCCTGGGAGAAGGGTGATATGCTCGTCAATATGGAGTCGGCGCGCTTTGACGGAGGGTGCCAGGGGGAGTTTGACAGGCAGTTGGACCAGGCTTCGGTGGATCCTGGCATGTGCCATTATGAGAAAATGGTGTCGGGCCGCTACCAGGGAGAGGTGGTCTACCGGACTCTGCGCCAGGGGGCCATGGACGGACTTTTTACTCCGGGCTCTTCTCAGCGCTTGTTGGAGCTGGACGGTCTTACCATGGTCCAGGCCGACGCATTCTGCGCCCGACCCTATGGAAATGGGGTGCTGGCCGGTATATGCCAGGAAGAGGAGGACCGGGAGATGGTCTATACCATCATCGATCGCCTGGTGGAACGCTCGGCCCGCTTGGTGTGCGCCAACTTGGCGGGAATCCTGCTCCAGACCGGTGCGGGTATGCGGATCCATCGGCCCGCCTGTATCGTGGCGGAGGGGTCCACCTTCTACAAAGGACATTTGTTCCGGGGCAAGCTGGAGCGGCTGTGCGCCGAATATATCACCGGACGGCTGGGCAGATATTATGCCTTCCGGCAGGTGGCGGATGCAAATCTGATCGGCACCGCCGCCGCGGCGCTCCTCAACCCGTGACATATGACAGAGCGGATGCTCCGAAAGAGAATGGAAAGGGGTTAAACATGGATGAAGTCGGACATTGAGATCGCACAGGCAGCGGAAATGCTGCCCATCTCCCGGATCGCAGCCAAGGTGGGACTTGGCGAGGAGATGCTGGAATACTACGGTAAGTACAAGGCCAAGGTGGATACCTTGGCCCTGCGGGACCGGCCCAGAAAAGGCAGGCTGATTCTGGTGACCGCCATCAATCCTACGCCTGCCGGCGAAGGAAAGACCACCACCAGCGTAGGCTTGGCAGACGCCCTCACGCTGCTGGGAAAAAAGACGGTGCTGGCGCTGCGGGAGCCCTCTCTTGGCCCGGTGTTCGGCGTAAAGGGCGGGGCCGCCGGCGGCGGCTATGCCCAGGTGGTGCCCATGGAGGACATCAATCTCCATTTTACCGGAGACTTCCACGCCATCGGCGCGGCCAACAACCTGCTGGCCGCTATGCTGGACAACCATATTCAGCAGGGGAATGCGCTGGATATCGATGTACGCCGCATCACCTGGAAGCGGTGCGTGGATATGAACGACCGCCAGCTCCGGAACATCGTCTGTGGGCTGGGCGGCAAGGTGAATGGTGTGCCCCGGGAGGACGGATTTGATATCACAGTGGCCTCCGAGATCATGGCGGTGCTGTGTCTGGCCTCTGACCTCATGGATCTGAAGACGCGGCTGGGCCGTATGGTGGTGGCGTACAACCGTGCGGGGGCGCCGGTATACTGTTCTGACTTGAAGGCGCAGGGGGCTATGACCGCCCTGCTGAAGGATGCCATCCGCCCCAATCTGGTCCAGACGCTGGAACATACGCCCGCCTTCATCCACGGTGGACCCTTTGCCAACATCGCCCACGGCTGTAACTCCGTTTCCGCCACAGATGCCGCTCTGAAGCTGGGGGACTATGTGGTTACGGAGGCGGGTTTCGGCGCGGACCTGGGCGCTGAGAAGTTCCTGGATATCAAGTGCCGCGCCGCCGGGCTCTCACCGGACGCGGTGGTCATTGTGGCCACCGTCCGCGCCCTCAAGCACCACGGTGGCTGCCCCAAAACCGAGCTGGGGAAAGAGAATCTTGAGGCCTTGGCACGCGGCCTGCCCAACCTGCTCAGGCACGTGGAGAATATTACAAAGGTATACGGTCTGCCCGCCGTTGTGGCCATCAACAAGTTTGAGAGCGATACGGACGCCGAGGTGCGGATGATTCGGGAGGCCTGCGGCAGATACGGCGTCCGGGTGGCCCTCTCCGAGGTGTGGGGCAAAGGCGGCGCCGGCGGCGTGGAGCTGGGGGAAGAGGTCCTGCGCATTCTGGAGGAGGGGGCGAAGCATTTTCGCTTCGCCTATGCCTCTGAGCTGTCTCTGAAGGAGAAAATCGAGTCCGTGGCCCGGAAAATCTACGGCGCGGACGGCGTGGACTATGCCCCTGCTGCGGACAAGGAGCTCCAGCGCCTCACAGAGCTGGGCTATGGAACGCTTCCGGTATGTATGGCAAAGACGCAGTACTCTCTCTCCGACGATGCGGCGAAGCTGGGCGCTCCTGAGGGCTTCCGCATCACGGTACAAAAGGCCAAGGTGTCCGCCGGAGCGGGCTTTGTGGTCGTGCTCACCGGAGACATCATGACCATGCCCGGTCTGCCCAAGGTACCCGCGGCGGAGAACATCGATGTGGACGAAAATGGGAAAATCACGGGTCTGTTCTGAACTGGGCAGGTTCGCAAAGAGGGAGGCGGTGCTGTGCATCGCCTTCTTCTGCGCTGTAGTGTCCATGCTGTTTGTGCCGCCGGACCGGACCTATTTGGGCTACCTGGATATAAGGGTGCTCGCGTTGCTGTTTTGTTTGATGCTGGTGGTGGCTGGATTGGAGGAGACTGGACTTTTCCAGGTCCTGGCCCAACGTCTGCTGGTCGGTCGGAAACGCTTCCGTATCCTCAGCCTGGCGCTGGTCCTGTTGCCCTTCTTTTCGAGCATGCTCATTACTAACGATGTGGCTTTGCTTACATTTGTCCCGTTTGCTATCCTGATGCTGGAGCTGATCGGACGGCAGGAACGTCTGGCGTATCTTGTTGTGCTTCAAACGGTAGCGGCAAACCTGGGCAGCATGGCCACACCGGTAGGAAATCCACAGAATCTGTTTCTCTGCTCCAAATTTGAGATTCCGATGGGAGATTTCTTCGCAGTCATGCTGCCGTTGACGGCGGTGAGCCTGCTGGGACTCTGCACCGCGGCGCTCTGTGTCAGCGGCGAGGCGATTGAGGTACAATTTTGTCAAGCACGCAACATAGAGAACAAAGGGCTGTTATGGCTGATGCTGGTCCTTTTTGGATTGAGTCTGCTGTCCGTGTTTCGGGTGCTGCCATACGGCGTGCTGTTCGCAGTGGTGGTGCTGTCGGCGCTTTTCTGCACACGACCTCTTTTCCTGCGGGTGGACTATGGGCTGCTGGCCACGTTTGTCTGCTTTTTCCTTTTCTCCGGCAATTTGGGGCGCATTCCGACAGTGCGGGAGCTGCTCACGGGGCTGCTGGGGAGCAACACGGCCATGACCGCAGGCTTGGCCAGTCAGGTGATCAGCAATGTGCCCGCCGCCGTGCTGCTCTCCGGATTTACGGAAGACTGGCGCGGGCTGCTGGTCGGCACGGATGTAGGCGGCCTGGGGACGCCGATCGCCTCTCTGGCCAGCCTGATCTCGCTCAAATTGTATCTCCGCTCACAGGGGGCCCGGCCAGGGAGCTATCTGGGGCTGTTCCTGGTGGTGAACGGTGTGGGCATTTTACTGATGGGCGTGGCTGCCTGGCTGTTTCGGTAGAGGGAAGAGACCCATTGTAAAAATAGGACTCCAGAGGGTATGCTGAAAAAGTGATGGGCGCTGCCAGATCCGGCTGCACCCATCACTTTTTCATGTATTCCGTCCACCCGCAGTCTGAGGCTGCATTGCAGAGACCCTTTTCAGGATTGGAGGCTATTCAGGTAGCTGACAATGCCCTCGGAGATGCCTTGGGCCAGTTTGTCCTGATAGCTGTCATCAATAAGATTCATGAGCTCCTCGTGGTTGGTCATAAAACCCATCTCCACCAGTACGGCGCACATCTTGGTCTCACGGATGACCACGAAATCGGCGTCCTTGATGCCGCGGTCAATGCCGCCGGTCATACGGCACAGCGGAGTTTGAATGGCTTGCGCCAGCCGGGCGCCCCGACGGCTGGAGGGGTGGTAATAGGTATAGATGCCCTGATAGTCCGGGCGGTTTTCCGCAGCGTTGGAGTGGATGGAGACAAAGAGATCGGCGTTTACGGCGTTGGCAATGTCCGCACGCTCATAGAGTCCCACATCGACGTCGGTACTGCGGGTCATGACCACATTGTAGCCGTGATTTTTCAAGAGAGTCTCCAGTTTTTTGGACACCGCCAGGTTGATATCCTTTTCGGCGATGCCCTCATACCGGGCGCCGGGGCGGCTGCCGCCGTGGCCGGGATCGATGACGATGGTGGACTTCTCCGGGTCGATGGGGACAGTGGGAGTAAAGTCCACATCGTCCCGGTTTTCCAGGAAGGTGGTGAGCAGAACGCCATTTTCCTGGGCCTCTACCGTTACATTTTTCGCGTAGGAGATTCCGGGTTGCAAGTCCAGCACTACCCGGACGACGTGGTCATAGCCGTCGCGCAGGCCCGGTCCGTGCTCTGCATAGCGAACAGCGGAGATTAGCTCATTGTCTACAACGATCGTCCCCGGGAAACCGGAGCTCAGGGAGGCACCCAGTACATCCACGGCCAGCCGGTCGCCCAGGTCCATGACCTGGTATTCAGGTGTGTGGTCCGTGGTGATCAGCACGGTCTGCGCATTGGCGTCGGCCTGAATATCGGTGACCAGTTTATCCGACTGTTCGGGTGGAAGCGGTTCGGGTAAGTTGTTGAAATATTCCCTGAGCCGTTGATAAAGTTCTCTTACC
>ERZ773155.3307-NODE-3307-length-11057-cov-2.815397_pt1 | contig 11057 bp, 10 predicted proteins | sample MGYA00511262_ERZ773155 | MGnify/ENA primary metagenome ERZ773155 (study PRJEB29015, sample SAMEA2737828) | human gut metagenome | biome: human gut; feature: human-associated habitat; material: faeces | place: China | collected 2012 ... | reverse complement strand
CGGGCGGTGGAATGCGGCCTGTGGGGCGGTCTGAGTGGCGCCATGCACGAGGGCCAGGCCCGCTTCTATGAGAACATCATCGGCAAATCTCCCGAGTTCTGGCGTCTGGCCTACCCGGTGGCGGTGAAGCACTTCCCCTATCTGAAGGATGTGCCCATGGAGAAATTCTACATGGCCCAGATGAAGGTGCAGCCTTCCCTCCACCGGATCACCGCCGACGAGCTGACATACAGCCTCCATCCCATCATCCGTTTTGAGATGGAGAAGGATTATTTTGACGGCAAGACCAGCACCGATGATTTTGAGGAGATCTGGCGGGAGAAGTACAAGGAGACCTTCGGCCTTGTGCCCAAGGACGCCCGGGAAGGTGTCTTGCAGGATATCCACTGGGCAATGGGCGATATGGGCTACTTCCCCAGCTATGCGCTGGGCAGCGCCTACGGTGCCCAGGCCATCGCCGACCTGCACGCCGCGGGGGTGGAGCGCTGCATCATGCTCACGGGCGACCGCGAGGAGGTGGCCCGCTCCGTGGCCTCCGACCTCGGTCTTGACGAGTACCATGCCCAGCTGCTGCCCGGCGACAAGGTCGAGCAGGTGGAGCGCATCCTCGACTCCGCCCGCGGTAATCTCGCCTTTGTGGGCGACGGCATCAACGACGCGCCGGTCCTCACCCGCGCCGACGTGGGCATCGCCATGGGCGCCATGGGTTCGGACGCCGCCATCGAGGCTGCCGACATCGTGCTCATGGACGACAAGCCGAGCAATATCGCCCGCGCCATCCGGGTCGCGCGCAAGACCATGCGCATCGTGCACCAGAACATCGTGTTCGCGATCGGCGTGAAGCTGCTCATCCTCGCGCTCGCCGCGGTGGGCATCGCCAACATGTGGCTCGCCGTGTTCGGCGACGTGGGCGTGGCGGTGATCGCCATCCTCAACGCCATGCGCGCGATGAACGTGAAAGATTGCTAGCGGAACGAGAACACGCCCGCATCACCCATATGACGCCCCGTCGATCCCGACGGGGCGTTTTGCATCGTGGGAGGCCGAGTCAGGCCGGCGAACCGCTTTTCGCGAGCGCGGCGCCCCTCGTCGAGGGCGCTCGCCCGCCGGCTCCCAGCCATGGCATAATGGTCAATTTGAACACCGATGACGCCCAAATCACGATGGGAGAACCCGTGACACCGAGTACTCGCACCGACACCCCGGTCGCACCCGCCGCGCCTCAGGACACCGTCCACCTCACCCCGTACGCGCTGCTGTGCATCGGCCTGCTCATCGCGCTCGGGTTCTCACTCGGCTGCTCCGAGTTCATCGTGATCGGCATCCAACCCGAGATCGCGCGTGATTTCGGCGTTCCACTTTCCCAGGCGGGCATGCTCATGAGCGCGTTCTCCATCACCTACGCCATCGCAACGCCCGTGTTGGCCCTCAGCACCGGCCGCATCCCCCGCCGCACGCTGTTGATCGGCTACTCCATCCTATTTTGCGCCGGCAACAGCGCCGCGGTGCTCGCCACGAGCTTCGAGATGCTGCTTGCGGCCCGCGTGCTCATCGGCCTGGTTTCGGGCGCCCTACTCGCCATCGGCGCGACCTACATCCCCGAGCTCGCCGGCATGAAGCGCATCTCGATCTGCATCTCGCTCGTATACGCCGCGTTCTCCATCGCCATGGTCATCTCCACCTCGGCGGGCAAGTTCATCGCCGCCACCTGGGAGTGGCACTACGCCGTCATCGGCACGCTCGTCATGTCCCTCGTCGTGTGCGCGGCGCTCATCCTCGTGCTGCCCCGCACCGGCGCGACCGATATCCTGGCCACCGCACGCGAGCAGATGCCGCTCCTGCGCGACCCGCGCATCATCGCCGGAACCGCCATCTTCATGTTCGGCGTGGGCTCCATCTACGTGTTCTACGGCTACGTAACGCCCTACCTCGAGAACATCCTCGGCATGGGGACCCTTGAGGCGAGCGGGGCGCTCATGGCGTACGGCGGCATGTGCTTCGCCTCCAACCTGCTCAGCGGCTGGTGCGACGCGCGCTTCGGCGTGAAGACCATGCTCGTGAGCTTTCCGATCCAGGCAGTCTTGCTCTTCGGCCTCTGGGCGGTCGGCCCCGCCATGCCCTGGGCCCTCGCGATCATTCTCGGCATCGCCCTCACCATGTACGTGGTGAGCACGCCGTGCATCTCGCTGTTCATGACCACCGCCGCCGAGGAGTACCCGCAGGCACTCACGCTGGCGAGCTCGCTGGAGCCCACGGCGTTCAACGTGGGCATCGCCTTCGGCACCGCCGTGGGCGGCGCGGTCATCTCCGGGCCCGGCATGCCGTACGTGGGCATGGTGGGCGCGGCATTCTCGCTCGTCGCATGGGCGCTCGCGGCGATTACCGTGCGCCTCGCAACCAAACGGCGGTAAGAGGCTCGGCTGCGTCGGACATCCCAGCAGCGGAGGCCTCGGCTGCGGCAGCAAAGACCCGGCTATACCATCCCCGGATACAGCGGATGCGCCTCGAGCAGGGTTTCCACGCGCTTGCGCACGCACATGCGCTCTCTCGCGTCTTGCGGGGCAAACACCACGCGCGCGATAAGGCCGCCGATCTCATGGAACTCCTCTGCCGTGAAGCCACGCGTAGTGGCCGCGGCAGACCCCACGCGAATGCCGCTCGTCACAAACGGGGAACGTGTCTCACCGGGAATCGAGTTCTTGTTGACGGTGAGCCCCACCGCATCGAGCAGCGTCTCGGCATCCTTGCCCGAGATGCCCGCGGCCGTGAGATCAACCAGGCACAGGTGGTTATCGGTCCCACCGGACACGAGTCGCAGGCCGCCTGCCGCCATCCCCTCGCCAAGGGCCGCAGCGTTCTCGACCACGTGGTCGATATACGTCTTGAACTCGGGGCGCAGGGCCTCGCCAAAGGCCACCGCCTTGCCCGCGATCACATGCATGAGCGGACCGCCCTGCGTGCCCGGAAACACCGCCTTGTCAATGGCGCGGGCAAGCTCGTCGTCGTTGGTGAGGACAAAGCCGCCGCGCGGGCCGCGTAGGGTCTTGTGGCTCGTCGAGGTGACGACATCGGCATGCGGAAAGGGCGAAGGATGCGCGCCCGTCGCGACCAAGCCGGCGATATGCGCCATGTCCACCACGAGGCGGGCACCCACGCCATGCGCGATGGCGGCGATGCGCTCAAAGTCGATAATTCGCGCGTAGGCAGAGGCGCCAGCCACGATCAGCGCCGGGCGCTCGGCCTCGGCCAGGCGCTCGAGCTCGTCATAGTCGATGGTCTCAGTCTCGAGAGACAGGCCGTAGGGAACGAAGTTGTACAGCTTGCCCGAGAAGTTCACCGGGCTGCCGTGGGTGAGATGGCCGCCATGGTCGAGGCTCATGCCGAGGATCGTGTCGCCAGGCTTCACAAGGGCCGCGTAGGCCGCCAGATTGGCGTTTGCGCCGCAGTGGGGCTGCACATTGGCATGCTTGCACCCGAACAGTCTGCAAGCGCGCTCGCGGGCCAGGTCCTCCACCACGTCGACCTGCTCGCATCCGCCGTAGTAACGATGCGCAGGATAGCCTTCGGCATACTTGTTGGTGAGCACGCTGCCCACTGCCTCGAGCACAGCCGGACTGGTGAAATTCTCGGAGGCGATGAGCTCGATGCTTCGGCGCTCGCGGGTGAGCTCCCCTTGGATCGCCTGCGCGATGGCGGGGTCGCGGTCGAATAGCACGCGGGACGGGGATTCAAACATGTGGGTCTCCGTTCTTGTGATGTTCACGGCCGCCGGCCGGATTCGCTGCACATGGCAGACGGCTCACGGCAGCCGTAATGTCATATCCTGAGTAACGTTTTGCTTCTGCCCAAAAGACTATGCTCGTAAACGCCGTGGGCGGCCAAAGGCACTCGCGCATCGGGAAATGCTCGACCAGCCCAGACAAGGACATGCCCGGAAAACAAAATGCCCGAGCCTCAAGGGCCCGGGCATCCCATTTCATCTGTGCGAGAGCGGCGTTACTCCACGACCTCGACGAGCTCGATATCGAAGTTGAGGTCGCAGCCGGCCAGCTCGTGGTTGGCGTCGAGCTTGACGCCCTCGGGCGAGACCTCGACGACCGTCACAGGCACGGGCATGCCGCCGGGACCCTGCAGGAAGAGCTTCATGCCGACCTCGATCTTCTCGAAATCCGGCACCTGATCGGCCGGGAAGAAGAGGATCATGTCCTCGGAACGCTCGCCATAAGCCTCGGCCGCGGGGATGTGGACGGTCTTCTTCTCGCCCACCTCCATATCGAGCACGGCGGCGTCGAAGCCCTTAATCATCTGGCCGGCGCCGGCGACGAACTCGATGGGCTCGCCGCGGTCGTAGCTGGAATCGAACTGGGTGCCGTCGTCGAGCGTGCCGCGGTAGTGGGCCTTGACCGTCTTACCCTGGTTGGACATGTGCATCCTCTTTCTATCGATGGGTCGCCCGCCCTGCACGGGCGCACACATACCTTACGTGACCGCCGGCGCGATTCGCAGGATCGATCGCCGGCGTGCTGCACCACTATACCCGAGGCCCGAGCAACTCATGCAACATGCGTTCCCGATTATTGATAAAGAGCTCCGTTACCTGATAGCTCTCGGTCTCCTCGTAGGCAATTTCGTGCAACTCGCCACCGTCGAATGAGATGATGCGGGCACCTGGAAGCCCCAGGAGAACGGGCGAATGCGTCGCCACGATGAGCTGGCTGCCGTGATGCGCGAGCTGATCCATCTCGTACAGCAAGGTCAGCTGCCGTGAAGGAGAAAGGGCCGCCTCGGGCTCATCGAGGAAATACAGGCCATTATCCCGGGAGGCGTCTTGGATGAACCCGAGAAACGCCTCCCCGTGACTCATCTCGTGCAACAGGACCTTTCCACCTGTAACGGGATTGGTATACATCGCGCCCGAAAGCCCCGGCCTCATGCTGCACCGATCGGCCTCAGACGCGACGTTGTAGAAGCTCTCCGCCCTCAAGAAGAAGCTGCTGCGCGGCGCCAAGCGCCCCCGCTCCATGTAGATGCCCTCGTGGAGGATGGAATGGGAATCCCTCGTGGCGAACGTGTAGTTGGAAGTACCTCCCTCTGCATTGAGGCCATACGCGACCGCCATGGCCTCGAGCAGGGTCGACTTGCCCGATCCGTTCTCGCCGACGAAAAACGTGACGTTAGAATCGAATGCAAGCGGACGCTCGCCCAGCGACACCAGTGCGGAGATGCGGCGCAGGTACTCGTCTCCATGGACGAGCTCCCACAGAATCGAAACGGAAGATATAAAAAGCTCGCCATCGAGCATGACGCCCCCTATCGACCATGCCTCGCGTACCGCTATTGTACGCGCACCTCAGGACAAAGCCCTCCACCGCAATGAGCGGCGGAGGGCTTTCGCCACACGAGACAGTTCAGCAGGTACTAGGCGAACTCTTTCGCCTCGCCCTTCTTCTCCTGCGGGAGCACCAGGTTCAAGATGATACCCACGAGCGTGGAGGTCGCCATGCCGGGCAGGGTGTAGTCGCCCAGCGGGATGGCGATGCCGGAGGTCTCCATGCCCACACCCAGGATGATCACGACGGAGGCGATCATGAGGTTGCGGTTGACATCGAAATCGACGCCGTTGGACACGAGCATGCGCAGGCCGTTGGAGGCGATGAGGCCGAACAGCAGCAGGCACACGCCGCCCATGACCGGGCTGGGGATGGAGTTGATGAGCGCGGCGAGCTTGGGGCACAGGCCGCCCACGATGAGCGCGAATCCGCCGGCATACCAGAAGATTTGGGTCGAGTACACGCGCGTGACGCTCATGACGCCGATGTTCTCGGCATACGTGGTTGTGGGAGGACCGCCGAGGAAACCCGAGATCATGGTGGACAGGCCGTCGCCGGCAAGGGAGCGCGGCAACAGCGGGCGATAATCCTTGTCGACGATCTCGCCCACGGCGAGCAGATGGCCGATGTGCTCGATGACCGTCACAACGGCGACCGGCGCGATCAGCGCAATAGCGCCCATGTCGAACTTGGGAAAGCTCACGTTGGGCAGACCGACCCATGCAGCCTCGGCGATGGGCGCGAAATCGACCATGCCAAAGGCGATGGCGACCGCGTACCCCACGACGATGGCGAGTAGGACCGGCACCGTGCCGACGATGCCGCCACGCCCGGAGAAAATCACGGCCGCGAGTAGGGTGATGGCCGCCACGATGGCGCCCTGCGGGTTGAAAACCGATGCGCCCGCGGCGTCGGTGCCCATGAAGGCCATGTTCGCGGCGGTTGCGGAGAGACCCACGCCGATGACCACCATGACCGAGGCAACGAGCACGGGCGGCAGCAGGCGGTCGAGCCAGCCGGTGCCGACGAACTTGATGATGCCAGCCACCGCCAGGAACACCGCACCAGCGACAATCACGCCGGACATGGCCGCATCGAGCCCCTGTGTGGCGCCGACCGCGATGATGGGACTGATGAAGGCGAATGAACTGCCCAAGTAGCTGGGGATCTTATTGCCGGTGACGAGCAGGTAGCAGATGGTGCCGATGCCCGAGCACATGATGGCGACATTGGGGTCGAGGCCGGTCAGCACGGGCACGAGCACCGTAGAGCCGAACATGCTCATCATGTGCTGGATGCCCAGCGGGATGGCGCGGGCGGGCGAGACTCGGTCATCGACGCCGATGACCTCGCGCTCATGGTGACTCATGGGCGCTCCTTTCGATTGGTGACATTCGGTCTATGGTACCGTGTTGGACACCCCATGGGCGAAGAATTCCCCACGGGAGCACATCTTGGTCGGCAGGTCTTTACGAACGGGACCGCAGTGTCGCAGATCAGCGAAAGGAGTCCGCAACGATGAGCGCAGGCATCATCCTCAACGTTGACGGACTCGAGATTCCCGTGAGCGTCGTCCGCAAACGCGTGAAAAACCTCAACTTGCGCGTTCGCGCGGACGGGACCGTCACGCTCAGCATCCCGCAGCATCTACCGCTCGCCCGCGCACAAGAGTTCCTCGAACGCAAGGGCAGTTGGATCGCCGAGCGCGTCCGCCGCAACATCGAGCGCAGGCCCTCGCCGGACTTTGCCGGCGAGCTGCCCAACCGCATACCGCTCTGGGGAAAGCTCGTCCCACGCGACTCTGTTCAAGCGAACTCAGGTCAGGACGTCGGCGGGCAGGGTGCCGGCGGTCGGGCGATCCCCGGTCAGGCCGCTTCTGGCCGGGACGCTGGCGGTCAGGGCGCCCCTGGTCAAACCACCATAGATCAAGCCGCCCTCGACGAGCTCTACCGCACCGAAGTGCTGCGCGCGCTGCCCGATGTGGTCGAGCGCATGGAGGCCCGCATCGGCGTCCATGCGACGCGTTGGAGCGTTCGCGTGATGAAAACACGCTGGGGTTCGTGCACGCCGAAAACCGGCGCAATCCGCATCAACGCCCGACTGGCCGCCTATCCGCCCGAGTGCCTGGAGTTCGTGGTGGCGCACGAGCTCGTGCACCTTCTGGAGCCGAGCCACAACGCCCGCTTCCACGCCCTGCTCGATGAATTCTGCCCGGACAATCGCCATCCAGCAAAGCTCCTGAGGGAAGCCCCAGATTCGGACTAGCGCACCCACACTTACCTCCGCCCGTACGTCTATCCGCCCCGGCGTGACTGAATAATGCCCGCATCCAATCGCAGATTGCCTACGCATGGCGCCGGATTGCCCGTATTAGACCGCAAATTGCCTACACACATGCCGAATTACATATGTCAGAGTGATAATTAGCTATGAGATTCTTCCGTTTGCGCCCATTAAATAGCCGAATGCCATAGGCAATTTTCAACTGAGTCACCAGTGCACGCCAACCCCATCCAGTCACACAACCAAATTCGGAGACGCAGGACTTGCGGACAAATCGTCCGATCGTCGAGAAACAGAAACTGCGTCCCAATGCCTGCAGAACCCCATCGGCATACCGCTCGCCGATTATTTCGAACGCTCACGGAGGCATGTGGAGAACGCCACCCGCATACATCAGCGCGGTCAGATTCCTGTTAGACAAGTCGAAATACATAGCAGACATAAATTCCTCTATGGTCCCCCCAATGGGAGAGGGACATGAGAGGAGAGCCATGAACGTCAACGAGAACCTCAGGCGGCAGCTGTCCTGTGCTTCAAAGCGAAACCACCTGTTCATCGCACATACACCATCGGAGCGGAAAAGCTTGAAGCTCCTCGTCGCAAGAGAGGCGGCCATTGAGCCGATTCCGGGCGCCTTCTCCCTCAAAAAAGAATATGAGCACATGAACCCCAGAGCTAGGGAGCGCGCCCGAATCAAGGCGATTCACAAGCTGCACCCCGACTGGACGTTCTGCCTGTACTCGGCGGCCATTGCGCATGGCCTCCAAGTTCCCCACGCCTTGCTCGATGCGACGCACATCGCGATCGCAAAAGGGCGGAACTGGCGGAAGGCCGAGCCGACCATACATTCGCACATCCTCCATGACCCGATCACGACAACATCGGATGGCGTGCCGTGCACGAATATTTCGGCCACCATATTTGAATGCCTGTGCGCAACAGACTTTCGATTTGGCCTCGCCATCGTCGATTCCGCGCTCCACAACCATCTCGTTTCTCGAGAAACGCTCATCGACTATTTCGAGCAGCATGCACGGTATCGCCACGGGTCTCGTCAGGCGCATATGACCCTAATGCATGCAGACGGCAGAAGCGAGAACGGTGGCGAATCTGTCGTGCGCGCAATTATTCTGGAGCTGGGATTTGCAGAGCCCGATTTACAAGTCGAAATCGAAGACCCCCTCAACCCCGGCACATACAAACGCGTTGATTACTATTGGCTGCTCGAAGACGGCCGCGCAATTGTTGGAGAGCTAGACGGATTCGAAAAGTATCTAAAGACCCACGGAAACCCACGCAAATCCCCTGACGAGAATCTTCGCTCCGCAATCAAAGCCATGAGACGCGAACGCATGAGGGAGACAAGCCTCAACCTTGCCGGCATTACCGTGCTGCGCTTTTCATACGCAGATGCCCTGGACACGGAGAAGTTCTTTTCCTTGCTCTCAACCGCTGGCGTACCGCTCGCGTAGAACAACCGCACATGCCGGCCCCACATGGCACGCTAGCATCCTCTCAGTGCACCCCGGCGTAGACTTCCTGCAATTGCCTATGAATATCTTCCGTTTCAACAACTCAATGTGGCAAAACCCATAGACAAAGAGGTGGCCCCGTAGGCAGAGAGGCGGGCGCCGTAGGCAAAACACACATCGCCATAGGGAAAGCGCCGCCCGCCGTAGGCAAAACACACATCGCCATACGCAAAGCGCCGCCTACCGTAGGCAAGCCCCCACCAGAGCCCGCCCCTTCACCAGACACACAAAAAGGGACGTCTCCTAAGAAACGTCCCTTTGGTGATCCAGTTACCTGGCAGTGGCGGATGCGAATTACTCCTCAACGGCCTCGAACTCATCCGGGCCAACGCCGCACACGGGGCAGACGTAGTCCTCGGGCAGCTCGGGGGTGTCGACCTCGACCTCGAAGCCGCAAACAACGCAAACGAACTTGTAAGTCTTGTCAGCCATGATGGCTCCTTTCACAGGCGAATGAACGTAAGCAGAGTATACCCAAGTTCCAAATGCCACACACAGGCGGAATGAACCTCGGAAACCTCTCGTTGCCAATATGTTACTGGAATCGTTTCCTATTAGCAAGAGCTTTTTACTCGGCCTGATACGAGCTCGCCTTGGGAGGTGTCTTTCCCTTGAGCGTGCTGTGATAGTACGCATACGTGAGCGGGGGTTCATCCGAAAGGCGCTCGGCCTGCTCCACCTCACCGACAAACAAGTAATGCGTACCCACGTCGACCGTGTCGATCAAACGGCAGCCGTACATGGCGCATGCATGCTCGGGGCAATACGGACTCCCCACCTCGGAGACCGCAGTCTCGTATTTGGCGAACTTGTCATACGTGTCGCTGGTGCGGAAGCCGAAGTTGCCGATATAGGGCATGTCGGCCGTCTGGTCGATCGCGGTGACCGTGAACGCGCCCGCTTGGGCGATCACCCGCGCGGTCACGTTGTCTTTGTGCACGGCGACGCTCATGCGGATGGGCTCGGCCGTCACCTGAACAGCCGTGTTCACCACGCATCCCGCCTTGAGGCCGTCGGCCTCGGCGGACACCACGTACAACCCGTAACTCATAGCGAACATCGCAGTTGAATCGATTGCCATGGCACTCCCCTTTCTGAAGGCGCTTGCCTCCAGTATAGGACTTGGCGGGAACGGTCGAAATAGGCGCAGACGGACACTCGACAATCCCGGCCAACTATCGGCTGCGCTGCTTGAGGGCGCGGTCGATCTCACGCTGCATGTCGCGCTTTGCCATGTCCTCGCGCTTGTCGTAGAGCTTCTTGCCGCGACCGAGGCCAAGCAACAGCTTCACACGGCCGTCCTCGTTGAAGTAGAGCTCCAGGGGGACGAGCGCCACGCCGCGGACGCGCAACTTGCCGTCGAGGTAGTCGATCTGCTTGCGATGCAACAGCAACTTGCGGCGACGATCGGGTTCGCGATTGAAGATCGAGCCGTTGGAGTACGGGTGGATATGCACGTTGTGCAGCCAGCATTCGCCGTTGCGAATGAGGGCGAAGGAGTCGGTGATCTGACACGCGCGCTCACGCAAGCTGCGAACCTCGGTGCCGGCGAGCTCAAGACCGCACTCAAACGTCTCATCGATGAAATACTCATGATGCGCGGAGCGATTCTTGGCGATCAGCTTCTTCTCCCGGCGCGGCTTGCGGGCGAATCCATCGGCCATGGCTACTCACCGTCCTTGAAGTCGACGGAATCCGAAGACGCGGAGCCGGCTGGCGCGGCGGGTGCGGCATCGGTCGCCTCGCCGTCGTCGGACTCTGCGGACGCGGCTCCCTGGCCAGCGGCCGCTTCCTCACGCTCGCGGGCGAGCTCGGCGTCGGACTCGCGAATCAGGCGGATGAGCGCCTCGCATGCGGGGGCGCCCACCAAGTCACGTGCGAGCAGGGTCAAGCGGGTCGCCTCGTTGCGATC
>ERZ773155.3297-NODE-3297-length-11089-cov-4.728748_pt1 | contig 11089 bp, 8 predicted proteins | sample MGYA00511262_ERZ773155 | MGnify/ENA primary metagenome ERZ773155 (study PRJEB29015, sample SAMEA2737828) | human gut metagenome | biome: human gut; feature: human-associated habitat; material: faeces | place: China | collected 2012 ... | reverse complement strand
TGCAATCTGATATAAGCTGACTAAACCTTTAACATAACTACTGCCAAAAAATACGGCGCAGATCAGCAGATAGCTTTTGCAATAGGCCCGCAGCTGATAAAGGTCCTTTTGAAGCAGCGCTTTCATGTCACTTTGCCTCCTTGCTCATGAATACAAACAGCTCTTCCATGCTGATGGGGCTTAGGGCCGTTCCGGGCTTTACGGCATCCCGGCGGACGATGGCCTCTACGCCGTAGGGGTTCTGCTTTTTGTGCAGCACGCCGTTTTCCGGCAGCTCATAAGGCTTACAGTGGAGAATGCCGTATTCCGACAGCAGCAGATCCTTTTCTTCGCACAGCAGCAGCTTCCCCTTGTGCAGAAAGGCCACATAGTCGCAGAGTTTTTCCAGTTCGCGCCGCAGGGTCTCGCCCTCCGGGTAGTTCGGGATGTTGATCAGCGGCGTGATGCCGGTGATTACCCATCCGTCGTCGGCGAGCCACGGCAGGTAGCGCAGCGCCTCCATCGGCTCCATCGAGACGATGAGATCGGCCGCGCCGCGCGGAATGAGATCCGAACGGATGGCCGACGACGAGATGCGCAGGTTCGACTGCACGTCGCCGCCGCGCTGGCTCATGCCGTGGACCTCGGCCTGCTTGATGTGAAGCCCGTCTTCGAGGGCGGCCCGTCCGATGACGGCGGCGATCGAGAGGATTCCCTGGCCTCCTACGCCCGAGAGTATGATGTCGCGTTTCATAAGCCTTTACTTTTTAGCAGCGTTGTGTCGCTTTGCGGTCTGGATACATTCTCTTCGCGGGATGATCACCGAGACGCCCCGGTGGGCGATCTCCTCGCGGATCACGGCCTTCATCTCCTCGCGGTTCTTGGGCAGGGGCACGACCGTGCGGATATGTGCGGGATCGACGCCGATGCCGGCGCAGATCTGTTCCAGACGGCCCGTTCCGGCCGAATCCTGTCCGCCGGTCATGCCCGTCGTGAGGTTGTCCGAGATGATGACCGTGATGTCCGCGCGCTCGTTCACGGCGTCCAGCAGGCCCGTCATGCCCGAATGGGTGAAGGTCGAGTCGCCGATCACGGCCACCGAAGGGTGCTGTCCGGCGTCGGCGGCGCCTTTGGCCATGGTGATCGAGGCCCCCATGTCGACGCATGTGTCGATGGCGTGCAGCGGCGCCAGCCACCCCAGCGTGTAGCAGCCGATGTCGCTGAAAACCTTGCCCGCGGGGTATTCCTCGCGGATCACCTCCGTCAGGGCCGTGTACATGTCGCGGTGTCCGCATCCCTGGCAGAGCGCGGGCGGGCGGGGTACGACGATTCCGTTTGCGGCGTGCGTCCGGCGGGGCGCCATGCCGAGGGCCGCGCGCACGCTGTCGGGCGTCAGCTCCCCGGTGCGGGGCAGTTCGCCGGTCAGGCGTCCGCGGATCGCCACGGGATTGGTCAGCACGCCCCGGACGATCTCTTCCACGACGGGCTGGCCCTCTTCGAGGATCAGCAGCGTGCCGCACTCGGCGGCGATACGGCGCACCAGCGTGCGGGGCAGCGGGTACTGCGCGATTTTCAGCACCGGGTGCGGACATCCGTCGGGGTAGTTCTCCATCAGGTAGTTGTGTGCGATGCCGCAGGCGACGATGCCCAGCCGTTTGTCCGGACCCTCCGTATAGGCGTTGAACGGGCTGGCGGCGGACTCCTCTTCCAGCCGGGCGTAATCCTCCAGCAGCGTCTGGTATCGCACGCGCGAGTTTCCCGGCATCAGCACCCACTGGCGGGGCTGTTCGGGATGGCTCAACGGGTTTTCGGCGCGCGCCTCGCCCGTCTCGACGACGGCCCGCGAATGGGCCATGCGGGTCGTCAGGCGCATCAGCACCGGAATCCGGAACCGCTCCGAGAGGTCGAAGGCGGCCTTCGCCATGTCGTATGCCTCCTGCTGGTCCGCAGGCTCGAAGGTCGGCACGAGGGCGAATTTCCCGTAGAAGCGCGAATCCTGTTCGTTCTGCGACGAGTGCATCGAGGGGTCGTCGGCTGCCACGACCACCAGTCCGCCGTTGGCTCCGGTCATCGCCGAGTTGACGAAGGCGTCGGCCGCCACGTTCAGCCCCACGTGTTTCATGCAGACCAGCGCGCGCTTGCCGGCGAACGACATGCCGAGCGCCTCCTCCATGGCCGTCTTTTCGTTCGACGACCACGTGCGGTGCACGTTGCGCTGCGCAGCCAGGGGATGCTGCTGGATGTATTCCGTGATTTCGGTCGAGGGTGTGCCCGGATAGGCATAGACACCCGACAGTCCCGCGTGGAGCGCCCCCAGTGCGAGGGCTTCGTCTCCGAGTAAGAGTTCTCGTTTTGCCATGAGCTTACGGTCTGGTTCACTTTTTACAAATTTAGGAAAATTTAATTAAAATCCAATATTTGGAGATAATTTATCAGACATTCGGCTGGAATCGGGAAAAAATATAGGTTTCGACCCGGTTTCTGGTTGAAAAATGTAAAATGCGCTCCGGGACGCCGTGCGGCCCGTATCCGGCCTTTCGGCTTTTCCCGGAGGCGGGGACTTTGCGGAGCGGAATCTGCGGGGCGTTCACGAAATCGCCGGAATTGTTTGGTTTGATTGGTTTTTTTGCGATCTTTGTGCTGCAAAAGAATAACCCATGAACAACTCGCCGAACATCAAACAGGTGGAAACCGTCCTGAAATACATCAAGAATGAGCTTTATTCCGGACGTTTGCAGCCGGGCGAACGCCTCCCGGCCGAGCGGCGGCTGGCCGACATGTTGGGCGTCGGCCGCGCCCATGTGCGTGCGGCGTTTCAGAAACTCGAATTTTACGGCATCGTCCAGACCTTCCCCCAGAGCGGCACGGTGGTCGCCCAGGAGAAGATGCAGGTGCTCGAACGCATGATCACCGACGCGCTTCAGATCAGACAGTACGACTTCGCGTCGCTGGTCTACGTGCGTGTGCTGCTCGAAATCGAGGCCATCAAGCTCTGCGCCCGCAACCGTACGGCGGAGGATCTGGAGAACATCGAACGGGCGCTGGAGGAGTGCGAGGCGAAATTCTATACCGAGGAGCGTGTCTCGAAGGACTTCGCCTACCACCAGGCGCTGGCCCGCGGGGCGCACAATCCGGTGATCGCGTCGATGCTGCTGGTCATCACGCCCGACGTGCTGCGTTATTACCAGCGTTACCGTGTCTGCACGGTTCCGCAGGAGGAGGTCTATTTCGAGCATCGCGAACTGCTGCGCTGCGTCCGCGAGAAGGACGAGGAGGGGGCCGTCGCGATGCAGCGCCGCCACCTCAAGTCGTTGAGCGAATTCGCTGCGGCCTTCAACGACGAGAACCATTTTCTCGAATAGCGCTCCTGCCGTCCCGAAACGACAAACGGCTGTCCCCGGAAGGACAGCCGTTGCTGTGTTTGGTTGCGTCACGTGCTACCCGCAGAGCCAGTCGCGCAGGATTTCGGGTGTTTCCACCTCCCGGCAGCTGACCGAAGCGAGCAGTTCGCGTCCTTGTTGCGTGAGTGAGTAGTACATCTGGCGCCGGTCTTCGTTGCAGAGTTCGCGGGTCACCAGTCCTTTCTGTTCCACCGAGCGGAGCACTTTCGAGGTGTTCGACGGCGTGAGTCCCAGCAGTTCTCCCAGCTCTCCCGGGCAGAGACGCCCGGTTTTCGAGAGGCTGCACAGCGTCATGCCCTCGTTCAGGCAGATGCCGTAGCGTTTTTCGAACGCGCTTTCGAACTGGTGCACGGCGCGCTGAAGGTCGCGGATCTTACAAAGTTTGTCCATGTTCCTTCGCTTTATATACCGCCTGCATGCCGCAGCGTTTCACGCATTTGCCGCATTCGATGCATTTTCCGGGGTCGATCCGCGGAAGGGAGTTCCCCTCCTGCGAGATCGCGCCCGCGGGGCAGATCGGGATCAGCGGGCAACGGTGGTTCTGCGGGCATAGCAGGGCGTCGACCGTCAGCGCCATTATTTACCCAGCATCACTTTGTCGATGGCCTCCTTGAGCGAAGCCTTGGGCAGGGCGCCCTGGGCCATCTGGGGTTTGCCTTCCATCGGGATGAACAGCAGCGTGGGGATCGAGCGGATGCCGAACGCCGCGGCAAGCTCCTGCTCCTCCTCGGTGTTGATCTTGTAGATGTAGATCCGGTCCCCGTATTCGGCGGCCAGTTCTTCGAGCACCGGTGCGAGGGCCTTGCAGGGACCGCACCACGAGGCGTAGAAGTCGATCAGGGCGGGTTTGTCACCGAGGTATTTCCACTCCTCGGGATTTTTTTCATAGTCGGCGACCTTCTTCAGAAAGTCGGCTTTGGTCAATGCGATCGTTTTCATATTCTTTGCGTTTTTGTTGTTTGTCTGTGCCTGGCTTCCGGCGGCGAAGGCCAGCAGCGCGAAAGCGGTTATGAGCAGTTTTTTCATCTTGTTTTTTATTGTTCTCTATCAATAACGATGCAAAGATAGAATTTATTTTCCGATAAAACAAATTTCCAATGGAAAATATTGTGATCTAATGATTCACTGATTTGAAAACGGCGGGTTTCGCCCGCGGGAATTTTATGTACTTTTGATGTCAACCGACACACGCAGCGCGAGCAGAGACCGCTTGCGGGCTATGCCGTGCCAGAAGGAGGAAAACGAGCGTAGCGAAGTTAAAAGCGCCAGAACCATCCGCATGTCGTTCTTTGCGGGAGTCTTCTCCGTCCCGTGCTGAGCGGGCGCAGTAAGATCAGGCCTTCACGGCGCAAAAACACGCGCCGTAAAGGCTGTGGCGGCTCGGCAAACAGCACGTATCTGCCTTCGCCTGCGGACGCCTTTGCCAGCCTCCCGCTCCGGGCACGCAGGCTGTCGGTTGTTCTTGTTCCGCTCCAAGCGATAATGCGCCTGTTTTATGAATGTTCGCGCAGTCCCCTAAAACCCGCCTCTTAGGCGGGCGAACGTTAGACGGGACGAAGTCGGCGAAGGCATCTGTCGGAGAGTTTTTGGTACTTTTTGCGGTCAAAAAGTACATAAGCTTCCGCGGGCCGAGACCGCGGTTAACCGCCGACCAAAAAGCGGCAAAGAACAGCCGGCGAAGCGTGCGAAATGTTTTGATGGCGAAGGAATGCGAACTCTCGCGGATTATTCCAGGTAGACCATCACGTTGCCGCTGATCTGCTGCAACGAGATTTCGCACAGTTTGGTGTTGTACTGCGCCGTGAGGATGCGCTCCTCGGCGTCCAGCAGGCTCTTCTGCGCCTCGCGCATCTCGATGCCCGGCAGGTCGCCCAGCAGGTAGCGTTCCATGGCGATTTCGTAATTCTCCTTGGCGGCGATCAGGTTCTCCTCCTCGAGCAGGATCACTTCGAGGTTGTTGCGGTAAGCCTGCCAGAAATTCGACAGGTCGGCGCGCAGCGACTGTTCCAGCCGTTGCTGCGTCAGCTGCGCGTTCTCGACGCCGATGCGGGCGTTGCGCTGTTCGCGGCGGCGGTTGCCGTCGAAGATCGTGAAGCCCACCTTCACCCCGGCGTTCAGCCCGAGCGTTCCCCGCGAAAGGTTCCCTCCCGTGCCGTAGCGGTTGTAGGTGTATCCGTAGCCCGTCGTGAGGTTCACATAGGGATAGTTCCGGGCCAGAACGGTCTTCAGGTCCAGTTCGGCCAGCGAACTGTTGTGCTCGGCCATCAGCAGCGAGGCGTTCGCCGAAAGGGTTTTGGCCAGCAGGTCGTTCCAGTCGAGCGTGGCGTTGACCCGGATCACCGAGTCGGGGATGCTGAACCTCTCGTCGAGGTTCTCGTTGGCCAGCAGTTCGTTGATGCGGATGCGCGAGGCGGTCACCAGTTCGTGCTGGGACATGTATTTCGAACTGTCGGCGTTGAAGTCGACGCGGGCTTGCAGCAGGTCGAGGCGCGAGAAGTTGCCCACCTGGACGCGCGCTTCAGTGATGCGCAGCCGCTCGCGCGAAAGCGAGACCGCATAGCGGAAGTTCTCCAGGCGCAGCGTCTGCTGGATGTAGTTGTAATATTCGGCCGTTAGGCTGGCCATGAAGTCCTCGATGGTGATGCGCGTCTTCAGCGCGCCCATCTGCTGCATCTCCTTCAGGCGTTTGTAGTTGGTGCGGATGCGCAGTCCGTCGAACAGCGTCCAGTTCACCGCCAGTCCGACGTTGGCCGTCTGGTCGTAGACGCCGGTCTCGGTCGTGGCGTCCCCGTTGCGCGGGGTGACGGTGCGGTCGTTGTCCAGCGTGCCCGTGTACCCGGCCGAGAGGTCGACCGTGGGGAGCATCCCGGCGTTTCCCGCCGTGGCGTTGTTGTCGCTGACGCGCTCTTCGTTGCGCACGATGCGCACGTCGTAATTCTGTTCAAGCCCGATCTCCAGACATTTGCGCAGGGTCAGCGGAGCGGACGCCTCCCGGGCCGGCGGCGCCTCCTGCGCTCCGGCGGCGCTGCCGATTCCCAGCAGCAGGGCCGCTAAAAATGCTATTTTCATGCGTCGTTGTGTTTCGATTTCTTGATTCGGTTCGTCGATACGTAGCTGTAAATGGCCGGAACGATGTAGAGCGTCAGCAGCGTCGAGACCACCATGCCGCCCACCACGGCGATACCCATGGCGATACGTCCGTTGGCGCCTTCCCCCGTGGCGACGGTCAGCGGCAGCAGGCCCAGGATGGTCGAGGCCGAGGTCATCAGGATCGGGCGCAGGCGTTGCAGCGAGGCCTCCTCGATGGCTCGCATCTTGTCCAGCCCGGCCTCCTGTTTCTGGTTGGCGAACTCGACGATCAGAATGCCGTTCTTGGCCACCAGTCCGATCAGCATGATGATGCCGATCTGGCTGAAGATGTTCATCGTCTGGTCCGCGCCCCACATGAAGACCAGCGCGCCGGCGATGGCCAGCGGCACGGTGAGCATGATCACCAGCGGGTCCTTGAAGCTCTCGAACTGCGCGGCGAGGATCAGGTAGATCAGCATGACGGCCAGGATGAAGGCGAACATCAGGCTCGACGAGCTTTCGCGGAACTCCTTCGAGTCGCCGGCCAGCGCCGTGCGGAAGTCGTCGCCGAGCGTCTCGTCGGCGATGCGGTCCATTTCGTCGAGTCCCTGCCCGATGGTCTTGCCCTTGGCCAGTCCGGCCGACACGGTGGCCGACAGGAAGCGGTTGTAGTGGTAGAGCTGCGGCGGCGCGACGTTCTCCGCGAGCGAAATGAGGTTGTCCATCTGGATCATCTCGCCCTTGTCGCTGCGCACGTAGATCGAACGCAGGTCGGCGGGCTTGTTGCGCTGCTGGCGGTTGATTTCGGCCAGGATTTCGTATTGCTTGCCGTTCATGTAGAAGTAGCCGAGACGCTGGCCGCTCAATCCGTACTGGAGCGTCTGGGCGATGTTGCGCGTCGAGACGCCCAGCAGGTTGGCCTTGTCGCGGTTGACCTCGATGCGCACCTCGGGCTTGCTGAACTTCAGGTCCACGTCGGCCATCTGGAACACGGGGCTTTCGTAAACCTTGCGCATGAATTCGGGCAGCACCTCCTGCAACCGTTCGAGGCTGGTGGCCTGGAGCACGTACTGCACGGGCATGCGCCCGCGGCGTCCGCCGAAGGTGCTCTGCTGCTGCACGAAGGCGCGGGCCTTGGTCTTCGAGCGCACGGCGGCCGAGATCTGCTCGGCGATCTCCATCTGCGAGCGTTTGCGGGTAGCGATGTCCGTCAGGGCGATGCGGACGTTGCCCGAGCCGCTCGACACGCGGGCTGTCACCGACGAGGCTTCCGGCACGAGCGAGTCGACCAGGCGGTTGATGTCCTCGGTGTAGTCGCGGATGTATTCGTAGGTGGCGCCCTCCGAGCCGCGCGTGTTGATCGAAATCTGCGAACGGTCCTCCAGCGGGGCCATCTCGGCCGGGATGGCGCTCCACAGCCAGCCGATGAGTCCCATCGTCAGCAGGACCAGCGGCAGGGCCAGCCACCGGCGGCGCAGGAACGAGGCCAGCGTGCGGCTGTAAAAGTCGTTGAGCCAGACAAAGAACGGTTCGGTCTTGCTGTAAAACCAGCTCTTCTTCTCCTGCCGCACGAGCAGCTTGGTCGCGAGCATCGGGGTGATCGTCAGCGCGGCGAAGGTCGAGATGACCACCGCGCCCGAGATCACCATGCTGAATTCGCGGAACAGGCGGCCCGTCATGCCCTCCATGAAGACGATCGGGAAGAAGACGGCGATCAGCGTGATCGAGGTCGAAATTACGGCGAAGAAGATCTCCTTGGCCCCTTCGATGCCGGCGTCGAAGGGCGTCATGCCCCGTTCGATGCGGATGTAGATGTTTTCGGTCATCACGATGGCGTCGTCGACGACCAGTCCCACCGAGAGCACCACGGCCAGCATCGACAGCACGTTGATCGAGAATCCCGCGGCATACATCACGAAGAACGTGCCGATCAGCGACACGGGGATCACGATGCAGGGGATCAGCGTCACGCGCCAGTTGCGCAGGAAGAGGAAGATGATGATGATGACCAGGATGAAAGCCTCGTAGACGGTGGTCCTCACCTCGTCGATCGAGGCGCGGATGAAGCGCGTGTTGTCGAATCCGTAGGAGGTGACCACGTCGTCCGGGAGGTCCTTCTTCATGCTCTCCATGCGTGCGTACACGGCATCGGCGATCTCGATGTGGTTGGCGCCCGGCTGGGGGATCACGACGACGCCCACCATCGGAATGCCGTTCATTTTCATGTAGCTGCGCGTGTCCTGCGGACCCAGTTCGGCGCGTCCCACGTCGCTCATGCGGATGATGCGGTCGGCGTCTTCGCGCACCACCAGGTCGTTGAACTCCCGCGTGGTGTGCATCAGTCCCATCGTGCGGATCGTCAGCTCCGTGGTGTTGCCCTCGATGCTGCCCGAAGGCAGTTCGACGTTCTCGCGGTCGAGGGCCGTCTTGATGTCGGTCGGGGTGATGCCGTAGCCGGCCATCTTCGCGGGGTCGAGCCACAGGCGCATCGAGTAGCGTTTCTCGCCCCAGATCTGCACGCCGCTCACGTCGCTGATGGTTTGCAACTGCTCCTTGACCGTCAGGTCGGCGATCTCGCTCAATTCGAGCAGCGACCGCTTGTCGCTCTGGATCGTGACCATCAGAATCGGCGAGGCGTCGGCGTCGGCCTTGGTCACGGTCGGGGGGTCGCAGTCGCGCGGCAGGTAGCGCTGGGCGCGCGAAACCTTGTCGCGAACGTCGTTGGCGGCGGTTTCGAGGTCCACCGAGAGTTCGAACTCGACGGTGATGCGGCTCTGGCCCTGGCTGCTGACGCTCGACAGCGAGCGGATGCCCGGGATGCCATTGATGTTCTGTTCGAGCGGCTCGGTGATCTGGTTTTCGATCACGTCGGCGTTGGCGCCCGGGTAGGAGCACGAGACCGAGATGATCGGGTTGTCGACGCTCGGGAATTCGCGCACGCCGAGGTAACTGTATCCGATCAGACCGAATAGCAGGATGATGATCGTCAGCACCGACGCCAGGACGGGCCTCCGGATGCTCAGTTCGGAAATGTTCATGCGGCGGAGGGTTTATTCGACGGTGTCGAGTTTCACGGGAAGCCCCTCGCGCAGCTGCAACGTGCCGGAGGTGATGAGCGTGTCGCCGACGTTAAGCCCGTCGATGATCTGGATGCTCGAATCGGTCCGCAGTCCGGTTTTCACCTCCGCGGCGTGCGCCTTGCCTCCCTTGTAGAGGAATACCTTGTCGACGCCCATCTCCGGCACGAGGGCCTCGGTCGGGATGGCGATGGCGTCGGGAATTTCGTGCATGCGGATCTGCACCGTCGCAAAGCGTCCCGGCAGCAGTTTGCCCCGCGTATTGGGATACTTCGCCCGGACGGCCAGCGTGCGGGTGGCGATGTCGACCTTCGATTCGGTGGCGTAAACCGCGGCTTCGAAACGCTCCTGCCGTCCCTCGATGGTGAACGAGAGGCGCGTGCCGGGCTTGATCTGGTTGGCATAGCGTTCGGGAACAAAAAAGTCGATCTTCAGGGGCGAAATCTTCGTGAGCTTGGCCACCACGACGCTGGGCGAGGCGTAGGCGCCTTCGCTGACGTTGCGCAGGCCGATCACGCCGTCGAACGGCGCCCGCAGCTCCGTGAGCGCGATGTTCGACTTCACGATGTCGATGTCAGCGTTGAGCATCGCCAGTTCCGTGCGGGCCTGTTCGTAGGCCTCCTGGCTCACGGCGTCTTTTTTGAGTAGGGCGCTCTGGCGGTAAACGCGGTCTTCGGCCAATTTGAGCTGCGCCTCGTAACGCGAGAGCTGGGCCACGAGCGGCAGGTCGTTGACCTTGGCCAGCAGCTCGCCCTTGCGGACGACGGTGCCCTCCTGGAAGTTGATCGCCACGATTTTGCCCGAGGTTTCGAACGAGAGGTCCACCTCCTCGTCCGGCAGCAGGTTGCCCACCGTGGTGATGCCGTCGGTGAGCCGCTGCGGACGGACGATGCGTCCGTTGACGTTGAGGGTGCTCTGTCTGCGGGGCGCGATCGGCGCTTTGGCGGCGTCATCCGATGCCGGAGCTTTGTCGTTCAATAGATTGTAGAGGCCCAGGATCAGGCAGAATACCACGAGAACGATGGCCGTGATGATCCATTTCTTTTTCTTATTCATTGCGAGAGTCCGGTTTTGCGTAGGGTATTGTATGCAAAGATACGAAAAAGGCGGATGGATACAAAACCGAATGGGCGTCCGGTTCTGGTGCCCTTTCCGACGAATAAAAGTGTCGTAACGATGCCGAAAATGCCTAAAAAGCGTGTTGACCGTCGGCTTTTGACAGCGAAACGAGCCGGTTGCTGAAATATAGAATTAGAAAACTTTGTCCGATTGTCCGGTTTCGGACGGGTGAAACGGAAAAATTCGGAGGTGAAATAATGCCGGCTTTACGCGTCACTGCATTTTTCGATCGTCTCGATGGCCGTGTTCATCGGGATTTTTCGGTTTACGCATTGGTTTAAATAAATTCCCGATTTCGCCGTGAAAACCGCTCGAAACAAGATGCGAAAAAACCGCCTGCAAGTTGCAAGCGGCTGTAAACAACAGAGGGAAAAGCATTTGCCTTTCCCTCCTTGTGACACCGACAGGACTCAAACCTGTAACCTTCTGATCCGTAGTCAGATG
>ERZ773155.3294-NODE-3294-length-11108-cov-3.470099_pt1 | contig 11108 bp, 8 predicted proteins | sample MGYA00511262_ERZ773155 | MGnify/ENA primary metagenome ERZ773155 (study PRJEB29015, sample SAMEA2737828) | human gut metagenome | biome: human gut; feature: human-associated habitat; material: faeces | place: China | collected 2012 ... | reverse complement strand
GACTGTCCCTAAATTGAGGTCGGCGCTTTTGGGTGCGATTCGGTTTTGCTCCGGGTCGTCAGTGTTTGCCGTTGGCGTTCGCGCCGCCGTTGACATGGTCGCGCGCGAATACGACGCCGCGGGTCACGGCGAGCGCCGCAGCTTCGGCGGCCTGGTGCGTCATGACCTCGAAGTCCTCGGCCTCGCGGGAGCGCAGCTGCTTCAAGACGAAGTCGGCCACGGGCATACGGCCCGGGGGGTTGCCGATGCCGGCGCGGATGCGCGAAAAGTCGCGGCTGCCGAGCTTGTCGATGATGGAGCGCAGGCCGTTGTGGCCGGCGTGGCCGCCGCCGACCTTCACGCGCACGTCGCCCGCGGGGATATCGAGCTCGTCGTGGATCACGAGCAGCTCCTCGGGTTTGACCTTGTACTGCGCGCAGAGCTTGGAGATGGGGCCGCCGCTCGTGTTCATGTAGGACTGGGGTTTGACCAGGACGACCTCGCGCTTGCCGCCTTCGGCCTCGGCGTCGTTGACGTTGATGACGGCGACCTCGGCGCCCGCCTGGTTCTTCCAATAGCTGACGCACGCCTTCTCGGCCAGGACGTCAATCGCGCAAAAGCCGGCGTTGTGACGGGTTGCGGCGTATTCCTCGCCGGGGTTGCCGAGTCCGGCGACCATGCGGATGGGCTTGGGCTGTGCTGCGGCCATGGGGCTCCTTGCGTTCGTTATGTACCTGCCGAGTATGGTGGCGGTGGGTGGATGAGCTGTCAAATCGGGGCGCGCGGGATGTGGAGGGCGGCGGGGGTGTCGACTTGGGGGCGGTTTGCCTTCTTGCTGTGCGGTACTATCAATTCATGGGCGTCGTCGTCCGACGTCCGATTTGATACCGAACATCAAGGAGTCCCCATGGATGTCACCGCGATTGTAATGGCCGCAGGCGAGGGCACGCGCATGAAGTCGAACCATGCCAAGGTGTCCCACCAGATTCTCGGCAAGCCCATGGCCTGCTGGGTCATCGATGCGGCACTGGCCGCTGGATGCACCCGCGTGGTCGTGGTGGTGGGCAGTCACTCCGACGAGGTGCGCGCACTGATCTCCGCCGCCTACGAGGGCACGCCTGCCGCCGACGCCATCGAGTGCGTCGAGCAGGTCGAGCGCCTGGGCACCGCGCATGCCGTCCGCACCGCGCTGGATGCGACGGGCATCGACGCCGGTCCCGTGGTGGTCTTGAACGGCGACCTCCCGCTCATCCAGGCCGATACCATCGCCGCCTTCGCCAACACCGTCGCCAACGGTTCGAACGCCGGTGCCGTGCTCACCTTCACCCCGCCCGTGCCCTTTGGCTACGGCCGCATCGAGCTGGCCGAGGACGGGACCGTCAACCGCATCATCGAGCAGAAGGACTGCACGCCCGAGCAGGACGCCGAGCTCCTCGAGTGCAACGCCGGCTGCTACGCCTTCGACGGAGCGCTCCTTGCCGCCCACATCGGCGAGGTCGGCAACGACAACGCGCAGGCCGAGTATTACCTGCCCGACATGGTTGAGATCCTTAAACGCCACGGCCATGCCGTGACCATCTCCCACTGCGAGGATTACCGCGACGGCCTGGGTGTGAATAGCCGCGTGCAGCTCGCCGAGCTTACCGCCATCGCCCGCGACCGCATCAACGAGCGCTTCATGACCGAGGGTGTCACCTTTATCGATCCCGCCCAGGCCTGGATCGGCCCCGATGCGCAGATTGGTCGCGACACCATCGTGTGGCCGCAGACTCACCTCATCGGCGCCTGCCGCATCGGCGAGGGCTGCCAGCTCGGCCCGAACAGCCGCCTCACGAATGTCGTGGCGGGCAACGATTGCTCGCTCGACGAGACGGTCGCCATCGACGTCGTGATCGAGAACGGTGTGACCTGCGGTCCGCGTGCCTACCTGCGCCCGGGCACGCACCTTTTGGACGGCGCGCACGTGGGTACGCATGTCGAGATCAAGAAGTCCACGATCGGCGAGGGCTCCAAGGTCCCGCATCTCTCCTATATCGGCGACACCACGATGGGTGCGGGCGTGAACGTCGGCGCCGGTTCCATCACCTGCAACTACGACGGCAAGAACAAGCCCACCACCATCGGCGACCGCACGTTCATCGGCTCCGACACCATGATGGTCGCTCCCGTGAACATCGGCGCGGACGTGGTGACCGGCGCGAGCAGCTGCATCACCCGCGACGTGCCCGACGGAGCCCTGGCCGTGGAGCGTTCCGACCAGCGCATTGTCGAGGGCTACACCGAGCTGCGTCGCGCCCGCCTGTAGCCCTTTCGGATGCGTAATTGAGGACGGGTGCGAATTACACGTCCTGCTGATGGGCTTGCCGGTCGTCCGATTTCGGGCGGCCGGCTTTTTCATGCCGAGACCCAATGATGTGTAATTTGCACCCGTCCCCAATTACGCATTATCGGTGGTCAATTAGCTGACAAAGTGGCTAATATATAGAACGTGTAAGGAAGTTGTGGCGTATAAAGGAGAAGTCATGCCGACAACCGATCCCAAAAAGACCGTGGATATGAGCAAGATCCTGCGAGTGTACTCCGGTTCCTCCAACCGTCCGCTCGCCCAAAAGATCGCCAACCAGCTCGGTGTGGAGCTCTCCGGCCTTACGCTCAAGCAGTTCGCCAACGGCGAGATCTACGCTCGCTATGACGAGACCGTCCGCGGTGCCGACGTCTTCCTGATCCAGTCCGTTGCCGGCGAGAACGTCAACGACATGCTCATGGAGCTCCTCATCGCCACGGATGCCGCCAAGCGCGCTTCCCCCCGCTCCATCACCGCCGTCATCACCCACTACGGCTACGCCCGCCAGGACCGCAAGGCCGGCCCGCGTGAGCCCATCACCGCCCGCCTCGTCGCCAACCTGCTCGAGTGCGCCGGCGTGGACCGCATCATCACGCTCGACCTGCACCAGGGTCAGATCCAGGGCTTCTTCGACATCCCGGTGAACCACCTCTCCGCCCTGCCGCTCTTCGCCGACTACTACGACGCCATGGGCTTCGACACTGACAACCTCGTCGTCGTCTCCCCCGACGTGGGTCGCGCCAAGGCCGCCAAGAAGCTGTCCGACATGCTCGGCTGCTCGCTGGCCATCGCCCACAAGGGCCGTCCGCGCCACAACGCCGCCGAGGTCATGGGTATCATCGGTGACATCAAGGGCAAGACCTGCATCATCAACGATGACATGATCGACACCGCGGGCACCCTGTGCGCCAACGTGCGCGAGCTCAAGGCCCTCGGCGCCGGCGACATCTACGTGTGCGCCACCCACGGCATCTTCTCCGGCGAGGCCGTCCAGCGCCTGAACGACGCTCCGATCGTCGAGTGCGTGGTCACCGACGCCATCCCCGTCGAGGAGGGCGGCAAGATCAAGACCATCTCCGTGGCCGGCGAGTTCGCCGAGACCATCTCCGCCGTGTACTACGAGCAGTCCGTGAGCACGCTCGTGGGCGGCGACTTCGCGATGTAGCGAACATGTTCAATGTGGGCGGTGGTTTGTCCACCGCTCGTTCGGCCGGGTCCCTTGCGGGCCCGGCTGTTTCTTAAAGGGGCGATTTGCAGAAGAGAGGGGGAGCGGATGGCGCAGGCGCCCAGGCATACGGCATTTGGAACCATGCATCCCGCGGTGCCGGCGGCGTTTCTCGCGTGCACGCTCGGCCTGACCATGTTCGCCCCGCATCCGGTGCTGGTATCGCTGTCGCTTGCGGGGGCGCTCGCGTACGGCGCCGTTGCCCGCGGTGTTCGCCCCACGCTGCTCGCCTTGCGTTGGCAGCTGCCGCTCATTGTGTTGCTGGCCTGCGTGAATCCCCTGTTCGCGCAGCGGGGGAGCACGTTGCTGTTCTCGCCGTTCGGCATGCCGGTGTACGCCGAGAGCCTCCTGTACGGCGTTGTCATGGCGGTGATGTTCATGGCGAGCGTCCTGTGGTTCCAGGCCGCCCGCGATATCTTGCCGCAGGACAAGGTGCTCTCTCTGTTCGGCAACGCGGCGCCGGTCGTATCGCTCATGATCTCGATGACGATGCGCCTCATCCCGCGCTTCGTGCGACAGGGGCATGTGATCGCCGACGCGCAGGATGTGGCTCTGAGCTGCGCCGATGAGAACGGCCGCCGGCGTGCCGGCGAGCGGTGCGGCCTTGTGCGCCGCCGCATGCGGCAGAGCTCGGTGCTTATGGGTTGGGCCATGGAAGACTCCCTGGAAACCGCCGACGCCATGCGTGCGCGCGGCTGGGGCGCCGCGGCGCGCCGAACCACGTACGTTCGCTATCGCTTCACTTCGCGCGATATGTTCTGCCTGGTGCTCGTCGCGGCCTTCGGTGCCCTCTGCATCGCGGTGGCGTGGCGGTCCTCGTCCTTTGCGTTTTATCCCCAGCTCTCGCCCTTGGGCCCTTGGCTGAGCTACATTCCCTACGCCGCTTGGATGTTCGTTCCCGTGGCGCTGCACGTGTATGAGAGGAGCGTGTTCGCATGAGCGATGAAGGTATCGCACTCGCGTACGACGATGTGGCGTTTCGCTATCCGGGCTCTCGCGGCGACGTGCTGAGCGGCGTGTCCATGACCGTTCCTGCCGGTGCGTTCGCGCTGCTGGTGGGAGGCACCGGTTCGGGTAAGTCGACGTTGCTCTCGCTGGCCAAGCCGCAAATCGCCCCTGCGGGGGACCGTGCCGGCCAGGTGCGCGTGTTCGGCAGATCCGTGGATGACTTGGATGGGGCCGAGGCATGTGAGGTCGGCTATGTGTTCCAAGACCCCGATAACCAGATCGTGTGCGACAGCGTGTGGCACGAGATGGCATTCGGCTTGGAAAACCTCGGTACGCCCCAGGGTGAGATGCGCCGCCGTGTTGCCGAGGCGAGCTACTTCTTTGGCATGGGGCCGTGGTTCCACAGCGATACGGATGCGCTTTCGGGTGGTCGCAAGCAGTTGCTGGCGCTTGCCTCGACGCTCGTCATGCAGCCGCGCGTGCTGCTGCTCGACGAGCCTACGGCGCAGCTCGACCCCATTGCGGCGCGCAATTTCCTGCATGCCTTGTTCCGCGTGAACCGGGAGCTGGGATGCACCGTGGTTGTTGCAACGCACGAGCCCGAGCTGATGGCTGATTACGCGACCTGTGCATTCGAGCTGGTGGATGGCGCCGTGAGGCCGGTTGAGGACCTGGGGCACTTCAAGTGCGAGGCCGCGTTGGCGGAGCGTGGCGCTCTCTGCGATGCGAATGCCCCGGTCGCCGTGTCGGCGCGCGGTGCATGGTTCCGATACGGCCGCGATGACGACTGGGTGCTGCGCGGTTTGGATCTTGAAGTGCGTCAGGGCGAGGTGCATGCCCTGGTTGGCGGTAACGGCTGTGGCAAATCGACGTTGCTCGCCCTTATCGCGGGTACGCGCCGTGTGCAGCGGGGCGAGGTGCGCTCCGCGATTTCGGCCAAGGCGATGCTCCCCCAGGACCCCAAGGCCCTTTTTGCCGAGGAGCGCGTGGACGAGGAGCTCATGGAATGGGCGCATATCGGCGGATATGGTGCAGATGAGGTTCAGGCCATGATGGGAGAGCTCGGTCTCGCCGACCGTGCCGGCCTGCATCCGTACGACCTGTCCGGCGGTCAACGCCAGATGCTCGCCTTGGGTAAGTTGCTGCTTGTTCATCCACGGCTTCTGTTGCTCGACGAACCGACCAAGGGTCTCGATCGCGCTGCCCGCGAGCATGTGGCCGGCATGATCGAGGCTGCTCGCCGCGACGGTGTTACGGTTGTCGTATCCACGCACGACCTGGCGTTCGTGCGTCGCGTCGCCGACCGCGTGTCGCTTATGTTCGACGGCGAGCTTGCCTGCACCGAGCCCGTGGGCGAGTTCTTCCGCAACAACCTGTTCTATCGGCCGTGATGGTGGGGGATGAGATGCGTTTGAACGGCACGTGCGGACACGTTCTCGAAATTGCGCTGCTGGCTGCAGTTCCCCTGGTCATGGGCGCGGCATTGCTGACGGGGGCGGCAAACGCCGCACTGCTCATGATGGTCGTCGTGACGCTGGTGCTCGTCCTGTTCTTTCTGGGGTACGAGCGGAGCCAGCCTGCGCTGCGCCAGATCATGCCCACGCTGGTGCTCGCCGCGTGCGCGGCGGCGGGGCGCATCCTGTTCGCGCCCATTCCGGACTTCAAGCCGCTTTCCGCGATCGCCATCATCGCCGGCGCGACGCTGGGCCCTCGCAACGGCTTCATGGTCGGTGCGCTCGCGGCGCTTACCAGCAATTTCTTTTTTGGTCAGGGGTTGTGGAGCCCATGGCAGATGTATGCCTGGGGCGTGGTGGGATACGCGGGCGGCATGCTGGCTCGGTCCGGCGTGTTCGAGGACCGCGCAGCTGGCCGCCCGCGCGTATGGGCGCTTGTGCTTGCGGGTCTGGCGTCCGGCGCGCTCTATGGTCTGGTCATCAATGCGTATGGCATTCTGGGATTCGTGCGCCCGCTCACCTGGGAGGGCGCGCTGGCATACTTGGCAGCCTCGCTGCCGTTTGACCTCATGCACGGCGTCGCGACCGCGTTGTTCCTCGTGGTGCTGTATGGGCCATGGACCCGTCGGATAAGCCGGGTTGTCAAAAAATACGGATTGCGCGGGATGTAGGCGCGCGAGCTGGGTAGACTGCATGCAAGCCAGTCACAATTGATGCTATTGGGGTTGGGCGTCGTTTGCTCGCATCGCCCGAGCGGCCGCGCCCGGCGGTATGGTCCGGATATATCCGCGCCCATGCCCGACCCCTTCCGCAAGCGACCGCCAGGAGGACCCATGCACGGAGATACCGCCCTGCTCTCCACGTTCGTCATCGCTCTCATCGCGGCGTTCTTCGGCGGGATCGCCGCGCGCGCCGTACGGTTGCCGGCCATCGTGGGCTACCTGCTCGGCGGGTTGGCGGTGGGTCCGTTCACCCCCGGCTTCATTGGCGATTCGCACGCAATGAGCCAGCTCGCCGAGGTGGGCGTGATGTTCATGATGTTCGGCACGGGGCTGCATTTCTCCTTCGACGACCTCATAGCGGTGCGCGGGGTCGCCGTGCCCGGCGCCCTGCTGCAAACGGCTTTGGGTACGCTCGCCGGTTGCGGATTGGGTCTGGCCCTGGGGTGGTCGATCGAGGCGGGCGTCATGCTCGGGTTGTCCGTCTCCATCGCCTCGACGGTCGTGCTCATCAAGAATCTCGCCGACGCGGGCCTCGATCAGACGGAGGGCGGGCGCATCGCCACGGGGTGGCTCATCGTCGAGGACCTGGTGACCGTGGTGATCTTGGTGGTGTTGCCCGTGGTGTTCGGCCCCGGAGAGATCGATGCCTCCGCCATCGCGGTCGGGCTCGGTATGGCGCTCGCCAAGACGGCACTGTTCGTGGCACTCATGTTCGTGGTCGGCTCGCGCGTGCTGCCCAGGATGCTCATGCGCATCGCGCGCTTCTGCCCGCGCGAGCTGTTCCAGCTCGCCGTGATCGTGGTGGCGCTTGGCACGGCCTTTTTGGCGGCGTGGCTGTTCGATCTTTCGTTCGCGCTCGGCGCGTTTCTGGCCGGCGTGGTAGTGGGCGGTTCCAAGATCTCGCACCGCGTCGCCGCCGAGGCGATCCCGTTTCAGGACCTGTTCTCCATCATCTTCTTCGCCAGCGTCGGTATGATGGTCAACCCGAGTTTCCTCATGGGGCATTTGGGTGAGCTCGTGATGCTGCTCGGGCTGATTATGCTCGGGAAGTGGGCGATTAACATGCTGCTCGGTGTGCTGTTCCGGGTCGATCTGGGCAGCACACTGACCGTCGCCGCCGGATTGTCGCAGATCGGCGAGTTTTCGTTTCTCATCGGTCAGACGGGTATGGCCCTCAGTGTCCTGAGCCAGGATCAGTACAGCTTGATCCTCGGCGCTGCGGTGCTGTCCATCGCGCTGAACACCTTCGTGTTCAAGGTCCGCGCGCCGCTTGAGCGCGTGCTGGCGCGTAGCGCGGCCGTCGTGCGGTTGTATGGCGTGCCGGATGGCGACTCCATTTCCGCGGGTGTCGCCGTTGGCGCGGCCATTGAGGGCGGCGGGGCTGATTTTTCTCTTCCATTCTGTGTTCTCCTTCCGTTTCTATCGGAACGATGCAGCGCATGTTCCCCAGGGCGCGCCGCACCGCTTGCGCAGGCAGCCAGCCCGACGATTTTATCAGATGATAATCCAAGGTAAAGTATAGCATAAGCCGACCGGGTTTGCCAGCAAATTGCCGCTTTTTTGTCGGCCCGACCGGATTTTTTCACAGCTTGCCTGCGCCCCGGCCCGGTTTTGCAGAATTGTCCCTTGCTGCTGCGCCTTCTGCCCCTGCCGGGACCTGCCGTTTTGCCGGTCCGAAAAGTTTTCCACAAAAGAGGGCTATACATTCCGTAGAAGGACCCGATTTTTTCCACATGTTGAAAACCCTGTGGAGAAAGTTCAAAACTCAAGCGTTCAAGCCTGTTTTCCGGGTGGAATTCCACACTTTCCACCAGGTTTTCCACAATCTTATCTCGACAGGCTCAGAGCCCTGCATACATTTTGTAATTTTCAAGTCAGAATTATGACAAAATTTTGAAGCAGAGCGGCACTTGTTTTGCCTTTTTATCCAACATCATTTTGACGAATGTGGATCCCTGTTGAAAATCGTCTGCTTTGGCGCCTCCGCCGCCGGTCTGGCCGGATGTTGTCGAAGCCTGTATAAAATGTTGCATCCCACTTATTTCTCTGTCTTTCGAGCACACTGCTGACCAAGAAAGCTTCGGTTTGGTTACAAAAACTCTCCGGTGGATTGATTTTACCCGCTGTTTGGGGTATACTTAGGGTGCAACTTCGTTAAACCATGCACAAAGCGGTGTGTGGGTACGAACAGACCCCGATAATTTTTGGAGGTAATAATAATGTTGGTAAATGCAACCGAAATGCTCATCAAAGCTCGTGACGGCCACTACGGTGTGCCTCAGTTCAACATCAACAACCTGGAGTGGACCAAGGCTGTTCTGACCGCCTGCGAGGAGATGAAGAGTCCTGTCATCCTGGGTGTCTCCGAGGGTGCCGGCAAGTACATGACCGGCTTCAAGACCGTCGCTGCTATGGTCGATGCAATGGTCGATTCCATGGGCATCACCGTCCCGGTCGCTCTGCATCTGGATCACGGCACCTACGAAGGCTGCAAGGCCTGCGTTGAGGCCGGTTTCTCCTCCATCATGTTCGACGGCAGCCACTACTCCATCGAGGAGAATGTGGAGAAGACCAAGGAGCTGGTCGCTCTGGCACACTCCAAGGGCATGAGCATCGAAGCCGAGGTCGGCTCCATCGGCGGCGTTGAGGACGGCGTTGTGGGCAACGGCGAGATCGCTGATCCCGAAGAGTGCGCAAAGATCACCGCTCTGGGCATCGACTTCCTGGCTGCCGGCATCGGCAACATCCACGGCGTCTACCCCGCAAACTGGAAGGGTCTGGACTTCGAGGCTCTGGACCGCATCCACAAGGCCACCAACAACATTCCTCTGGTCCTGCATGGCGGCACCGGCATCCCCGACGAGATGATCGCAAAGGCCATCAGCCTGGGCGTCTCCAAGATCAACATCAACACCGAGTGCCAGCTGGTGTTTGCTGAGGCCACCCGTAAGTACATCGAAGAGGGCAAGGATCAGCAGGGCAAGGGCTTCGACCCCCGCAAGCTGCTGGCTCCCGGCGCAAAGGCCATCGAGGCTAAGTGCAAGGAGAAGATCGAGCTGTTCGGCTGCGCAGGCAAGGGCTAAGCAGAAGCTCGTATCCTAACCGGTACACCACCCAATAAAGTATGCGGCTCCGCCGCACTGTTATGCACAGTGCAGCGGAGCCGCTTTTATTTTGAAATTCGGTAATGGCCCGCGATGTCGGTGCGTTTTTCCAGAATGTCCTGCTCGTAAGCCGTCTGCCATGGGTCATTGTGGTGAATGATATAGGGCACTCCGTTTTTATTTCGCCGGTCGGACACGATGCCGATATGTCTTTCAAAGATCACAATATCACCGCCCTGCCATTCTTCTATTTCTGAAACATCTGTGGTCAGAGCAACCGCAGTATGTGCAAAAAATACCTTCAGGTTTCGTACCCGTCGGAAATCTATGTTTGCATCCGGCTCTGCCACCATATAATCTTGTGACTGCTTCCGGATATCTGCGTCCACAAGCACTTGCAGATCATATCCAGCATCTTTCAACGCATAAGCAACCACATCCGTGCAAACTCCATAACCATCGTCAGGATAACCGGTCGCATAATAGCAGCTTTTGTATTTTGGATGTGTGCTCACATAGGCCATTGCTCCGTTCAGAATATCCAACTGATCGTCTACGCCGTCAGCATCCCGATCTACGCTGCTATGAAACTGCGGTATCCTGCCCTGATAATCCTCCTCCGGCCGGGACGCCGAGGTGTGCTGGTAATGTGCCTGCACATAAAATATGATGCTGCAAAACAGTAAAAACGCCAGTACCACTGCATAATACTTTGCTGTAGCCTTGCGCTGGTTCTGTCTAAACTGGTAAGCCTTAAGAATGGTTGTATGACCAGCCTTTTCAAAAACCTCGAGTTTTCGTCTAACGTCCTCAAGCTGACCTTTGATTACAGATTCTTCTTGAAGTCCAGCCTGAATTTCTCTCCTCTGAGCACAAATCGAGAGATATTTGGAAACCAATTTGTCCCAATCAAGTTGCCAATCACGATAATTGACAGCAGGAGCATCATCGATCACCTGCAAGAGCGCATGGGGCTGCTTTGCAAGCTCAAAAATTTGCTTTTGACTGTAAATCCTGATGGGAAAACGTTGTACTATGTCACCCTCGGAAGGGTTCCAAATTCCGGGATCGCTTTCTTCCTCTATAGTGTATCTATCATTAGCATTAGACCAAGTGATTCGAAAACGGCTACTGTCTTTTCTGAAAGCAATAGTGATTTCCGTATCATCTTTTAGCAGACCTTCATCTTGGCGATTGATCGATGTTTGACCGTATTTGATAAATTCCTTTTTAAGGCTTTCGGGAATTTCTCCCTTCCGTTTGAGAGCAATTCGCAAAAACTCTAACAACGTCGATTTCCCTGTACCTCGCCCACCAACTATGGTGTTGAGC